>Ga0210409_10000815_pt1 | contig 45318 bp, 33 predicted proteins | sample IncBWH17MmetaG_FD_161649 | JGI IMG/M metagenome (GOLD analysis project Ga0210409, IMG submission 161649) | Forest soil microbial communities from Barre Woods Harvard Forest LTER site, Petersham, Massachusetts, United States - Inc-BW-H-17-M | ecosystem: Environmental > Terrestrial > Soil >... | reverse complement strand
TGCCGTAATCTTCTGGTTGATCGGCACGTTTGTCGCGCCACTGGCAGGATTCGTGGAAGTCACTTTGGGCTGGGTCACCGTGGTGAAAGTCCACACAAAGTTAGCCGCTAGCGCATTTCCCGTCGGATCCGCCGCTCCGGTCGTGATGGTGGCCGTAAACAAAGTGCCGCCTGCAAGAGCCGCCGTCGGCGTGAACGTCGCCGTGGTTCCGGCGTACATGATCGCTCCCGGCACGGGGGTTATTCCGGGTCCAGTCAACGTAAAGGTAGTTCCGTTGATTGTGGTCGGGTCCATGGCCCTGCTGAACGTAGCCGAGACAATCGTATTGAGGGCCACAGCGGCGGCGCCATTTGTCGGAACCGTGGAAACGACGGTGGGTGCTGCAGCGGTCATAAAGGTCCACACAAAGTTCGCCGCCAGCGCACTGCCTGTCGGATCCTTCGCTCCGGTCGTAATTGTGGCTGTGAATAAGGTGTTGGCCGCCAGAGCGGATGTCGGCGTGAACGTCGCGGTGCTTCCTGCGTAAGTCACGGTCCCCGCCACCGGAGTGACTCCCGGCCCGGTCAGCGTGAATGTCACGCCATTAATCGTCGCCGGGTTCATCGCCCTACTGAACGTAGCCGAAACAAGAGTATTGACGGCCACAGCTGTAGCGAGATTTGCTGGAACGGTGGAAACAACGGTGGGTGCTGCCGCGGTCGTGAAAGTCCACACGAAATTAGCCGCCAGCGCAGCGCCTCCAGGATCCTGTGCTCCCGTGGTAATCGTGGCCGTGAATGAGGTATTGGCCGCGAGGACGGTCGCGGGCGTAAACGTCGCAGTCGTTCCTGCATAGGTCACGGCCCCCGCCACTGCCGTCGCTCCTGGTCCGGTCACCGTAAACGTCACGCCATTGATCGTAGCCGCGTTCATCGGCTCGCTAAACGTAGCCGAGACAACAGTGTTTACTGCCACCGCCATGGCGCCGGCCGCCGGCACCGTGGAAATAACGGTCGGCGCACCGGTTGTGAAACTCCACACGAAATTGGACGCCAGAGCGATGCCGCCCGCGCTTTGGGCTCCGGTCGTGATAGTTGCGGTATACAGAGTGTTAGCGGCGAGCGAGGCCGTGGGCGTAAAGGTGGCGGTAGTGCCCGCGTACGTCACCGTTCCTGCCACAGCAACCGCGCCGGGTCCCACCAGCGTGAAAGTCGTTGCATTAATCGTGGCAGGGGTCATCGCTATGTTGAAACCTGCGGTCACAGTGGAGTTGAGAACCACGCCAGTAGCGATATTTAGTGGCGACGTGACAATGACGGCGGGAACCAAAACGGGCGCCTGTTCTCTCCCGCACCCGGCTGCGAAGGCGACCAGTATGAACGCCACCCGCGATATTCTGCCGACCTTGAATTTGCGCATCAGGTTCTCCTGTTCACCCAGCACAAGGCGTTCGTTCTTCGATTCCGTCGCGACGCACGTTTCAAACTCTGAAACTCCTGTCGAACCGAGTTCTGTAACCAATGTCTGTAGGGCCTCCGGCCTGGCCGCGAATGAGAAGCCGATGTTGAAGTCAGAATTCGGGAGGGCCCGCTGAATACCCGCTGAGGCTCTGCTGTTCGACCTCGAGCTGTTCGTGACCGATAGCCGCCGCTCTCTCCGGAGAATCCATGTGCCTCGGGGACAATGCACGACTCGGACCAAAGCAGATTCGTTTCTCATGAGCGGTTCTTCTCGACCGTTGCACGCGCTAACACGTTGATTCGGAAGGAAACGATGAATTGCGTCGGTCCCGTCTCGCTCGAACGAGTCCGGCGTTGCATGCTGAAGCTGGACCAAACTGGAACGGAATCGATTCCGATTGGGGAAATGGAGATTGTGTGCGGGGCCCGCGGATCGAATGCGGATTTCGCGCAAATCGCTGCACGCTTATTTTGGGACGCTCAAGTGGGCGAGACGTGCGGCGTTCTGACTTCGATCCCAGGTTAACCGAAATGGAAGATCAGCCGAAAACGGTCTCTGCCGTCAACCTAGCGACTGATCCAACGAAAGCGGGGATTGGGAAGAGCCATCAACTGGATTTTCAGATTAATTCGCTACTCGCGATGGAATATTCCGGAGAAAAAGGAAGGGAAGCGGACCGGCTAAGACCGGTCACGCCTCCCGGGGTGTGTCCTTGGAGCGTTTGATAAATTAGACGCTGAAATCGGGAACAGGGTTGCGTCGGCGCGCGGTCAGTAAAAAAGATATTTGCGCCACTTTTCATCGCGATGGCCTATCAGGCGCATCAACTGCCGCGAGGTATGCAGCGTGAATGGCCGGGGCCGGCGCCGCAGCTTCAGGCCAGCTTCTTCGGGGGTGCGATCGCCCTTGCGATTGTTGCAGGTGTAGCAAGACGCCACCAGATTCTCCCACGACGAGCGCCCGCCGCGCGAACGCGGCATGACGTGGTCGAGGGTGAGTTCGGAAGCGGGCAGGGCCGCGCCGCAGAACTGGCAAGTGTTGCGGTCGCGCAGGAGAATGTTCTTGCGCGAGAGCGCGCGGCTCTGTTGCGGTATGTGCCGGTAGGAGAGCAGGCGGATCACGGATGGAACCTGAATCGCCTTGGAGGTCGAGTGCACCTCGGAATGATTGGTCTCCTCGGCCTGCGCCACGCCCTTCAGCATTAGCACCAGTGCCCGGCGCACTGCGGTCACATTGATAGGCTCGAAGGTGGCGTTCAAGACCAGTACCGGGGCTTGCATCACCGAAGGCCGGCTGGCGGGCGGAGCGACAGGCTTGGGAAGCACAGAATCGTGCACTACTCCGCCGAGCCCGATGCTGGGCCGGGGACGTAGGCCGATTTTGTGCCGGTTCTCCATCGCGTCGCCTCTGCGCCGCTCGACAAGTGTACTTATTGTTTTGGATGCTCTTGCTGCCCGCTTGGTTTCGCGTGGCCGCGCGGCATCCGAGCCGCCGCAACGGACCCGGGAACCATGGGCACGGAGCGGACCCGCGCCACCGTAAGTCCCAGTACCGCGGTGGCGCCAGCTTTCTTCAAGGCACGCGCACAGGCATCGAGCGTCGCGCCAGTCGTCATTACATCATCTACCAGCAGGACGCGGAGGTTGTCAACCTGCAGGCCCTTGCGCGTGGCGTAGGCGCCACGTACGGACTTCCAGTGTTCGCTGCGAGATAGCACCAGTTGAGGCGGCCTGGGCAGGGTGCGGGCCAGCAGGTAGCGCTCGAGCTTCAATCCCAGGCGCTTGGCCAGCGGCCGGGCGATCAATTCCGCCTGATTATAGCCGCGCTCGCGCTGCCGGTCGCGGTGCAGGGGCACGGGAACGACCACGTCGGCGCGCCACTCATCCGGTGTGCGCGCCACAATGTCGGCAAGGCGCGCCCCGAACCAGTCGCCCAGCCGTGTCACCTGCTCATATTTCAGCAGCAGGACGGCCGCGATGAGGGCGTCGTCATACAGGGCAAAGCTTCGCGCGCGGTCGAAGGCGTAGAACTTCGCGCGGCACATCCGGCAAAGCGGCTCGATGGCCTGCGCGGCCACGCCGGAAACGAACGGGCGCCCGCAGCAAAGGCACAGCGGCTCGGCGATGCGCACGAATCCGTCGAGACAATGCGGGCAGATGGGAACGCTGCTGGCGTTCTGGAGAGGTTGGCCGCAGATCCGGCATGGGCCGGGAAACACGACCGATGCAAGTGCGTCGAAGGCGCTTTTTAGAATCACCGATGCGTAGTGAGCCAAACGCAGACGGGGAGACGCTACCTGAAGTCACACAACGATGAAAGTACGGTTAATACGTAGAGGAGTTCCGCAAGAGCCTAGAGCAGGCCCTTTTCCTTTTTTTCCTGGCAGGTGATGCAGTAGCGGGTCCAGGGCACGGCCTCGAGGCGCTTCTGCTGCAGTTCCTCGTGGCACGACACACATTCGCCGAACGCGCTGTCCTTCATGCGCGCGAGCGCGTCGTCCACCAACTGCAGGAGCGAGCGGTCGTTGTGCGTCTGGCCGAAGAGAAATTCCTTGGTGTAGGAATTCGCGGCCTTGTCGGCGAGATCGACGGTGGGATCCTCGTCCGCTTCGCGCCCTTCCTGTTGGGTGCGGGCAATGCCGCGCATCAATTCCTCGCGTCGCGTCACCAGCTTCTTTTTGTAGTATTCGAGACGCTTTTTGTCCATGGTTCTGGTCCTCAGTTCCGGTCCGCGAGCCCATCCAAAACCGCTGATTTTAAGGGTAATTGCGCGCCATGTCAAACAAGGCGCCGCCTGCGCGGACGGTTCTATTAACAGCCCCACAGTAGATGCGGCATGTTCGCAAAAGGATTCCAGCCGGGAAGGAGCGCTACGTGTCGCTGCTTCGTTTGGGAAAAACAAAATGTATAGCCGCGGCCATCAACAATAAAACCGGGAACACCAGCCAGCTGCCTTCCGGTCCCACCGTGCCTCCGGTCAGCCAGTTCGCGCCGTGGAGAGAAGAGTTCAGCAAATGCCCTTGCGCGACTGCGCCGCTATCAGGCACGCCGTAGAAAAAGCTCTCGCCCCAGTCCCAGGCGGCGTGCATGCCGATTGCGAACCAGATGTTCCCGGTTCGCCAGAGCGAAAATGCCGCCACAAATCCGAAACATCCAGCCATACAAGCGCCCATTATTGCTTCGCCAGAATTGTTCAAGTGGATAGCGCCGAAGAGAATGGCCAGAATGATCGCCGCCGGCCAAAAACCGATCCCCGATCCCAGCGTGGATTGCAAATACCCTCGAAAGGTGAATTCCTCGAAAAATGCCACCAGGAAGAACCAGACGGCGAAGAGCGCTGCGTACTTCAAGGCACTTGCTGAGCCGAGCGCCAAACTGCCGAACGAGAATCCGTGCAGCCCGGCGATCGCTGCGAGCAGCACCGTCAGCAACACAAAACCGAGCGGCACTCCCTGCCAAAATCGCATTCCGAATGATTGATTGAGCGGTAGGCCGTAATCGGCGAAGGATCGCCGCTCAATTTTCATCATGATTGCGGTCGCCACCAACACGATCAGGACGACCAGACCCTCCAGGACAATATTTGCCGGCGCCGTCACCGTTCCGCGCGGTTGGAGATAGTTGATGAGCCTACCGAGGGGCCGGAGACGAAACACTCCAGCGAACATGGCGGCCACGAGAATCAGGAAGATGCAGAGGCGCCAGCCGGCGCGCAGCCCGTTGGGCCCGAGGAAAATCCAGTCAGTTGTAGTTTGGGTGGCTCCCGCAGGAGTGATCTCGGCCGGCTGCTTTTCTGAATCGTTGGACGTGATCTCCGGTCCCATCGGCACCTTTCTCATCACGTCAGCTGGCAATATCCGTGATATGCAGCACGATCAGAGCGCCGTTCGCCTTATATCACGGGCGCGAAAGCATCGGCAACCGGACCGGCTAGATTCTCACGCGACGGCGGGTTGCGGCGCCGGGCCTGCGGCTGATAAACTGGAAGTCTGCGAACACGATCGGACCGCGCTGTAACCAACCCTCCGCGCAAGACTGGCTCAGGGTCAATACGCACCATGAGGGGGAACGGGTTTGGCTAAATATGATCTCGTGATCATCGGCAGCGGACCGGGCGGGTACGTCGCCGCGATTCGCGCCGCCCAGTGGGGTTTGAAAACCGCAGTTGTGGAAAAGGACACGTTTCTCGGCGGCACCTGCCTGCACGTCGGCTGCATTCCCACGAAAGTGTTCCTGCACCACGCGGACATCTACGACAACTTCCGGCGCGCCGAGGAGTTCGGCTTCGAGGTGAAGGACGTCAAAATCAACTGGCCGGCGATGGTCGCGCGGAAGGACAAGATCGTCAAGAAACACGCCGGCGGGATCGCCATGCTGTTCAGGAAACATAAAATTGATTCGATCACCGGATGGGGCCGCGTTGCCGGACCCGGCCGCGTTTCCGTGGAGAAGGACGGCAAGACCACCGAGTTCGAGACCACCTACACGATGCTGGCCACCGGATCGGAGGCGCGTTCGTTGCCGGGAGTCGAGTTCCACAGCGAGACGATTCTGTCGAACCGCGAAATCCTGCGGCTGCCGGCCATACCGAAATCGCTGGTGATCGTTGGCGCGGGCGCGGTCGGCGTGGAATTTGCCTCGGTCTACCGCACCTTTGGATCGGAAGTCACCATCCTCGAGGCGCTCTCCCGAATCGTGCCGCTCGAGGACGAGGAGATTTCACCGGAGCTCGAGAAGGCGTTCAAGAAGAAAGGCATTCGCATCGAGACGGAAGCCAAAGTTGACTCGGTGAAGAAGGACGCCAAGGGCGCCACCGTCTCGTTCAAGGACAAGACCGGAAAGCCGCAGTCCATCTCCGCTGAAAAGGTTTTGATCGCCGTAGGCCGCCGTCCGCTAACAGAAGATTGCGGCCTGGACAAAACCAAAGTCAAAGTCGAGCGCGGGTATGTGCACGCCAACGCGTACCTGGAAACTGACGAGCCGCGTCTATATGCCATCGGCGACATCGTCGCCGGGCTTCCCCAGCTGGCGCACGCCGCTTCGATGGAAGGCATCATCGCCGTGGGGCGCATGGCGGGGAAAGAGGTGCAGCCGTTTGATCGCAAGCGCTGCCCCAACTGCACTTATTGCGAGCCGCAGATCGGTTCCGTCGGCCTCACGGAAAAACAGGCTCGCGAAGCGGGATTCGACGTGAAGACGGGCAAGTTTCCGTTCGTCGGCAACAGCAAGGCGACCATCCTCGGCCAGCACGAGGGCTTTATCAAAGTGGTCGCCGAAGCGAAGTACGGCGAGATTCTGGGCGTCCACGCGATCGGTCCGCTTGCCACGGAGATCATCGCCGAGCCTACCGCCGCGCTGAGCCTCGAGGCCACGCTCGACGACATGGCCGCCACCATCCATGCCCACCCGACGGTCTGGGAAGCGCTGGGCGATGCGTTCAATTCGGTCCGCGGGCTAACAATCAACTACTAGCCGGGCGGGCGAAAACGCTGTTATTTCGAGAGACGATTGATACAGCCAGAAAAAACCTGCTGGGTGGTGGACCAAGGGCTGATCGCCTACGGCCCTGCGTGCGAACTCCAGCAGAAACTCGTCCAGGCGCGCAAAGCCCGCGCAATTCCCGACGTGCTCCTGTTTTGCGAGCACCCGCACGTGGTGACGCTCGGACGCAACGGCATCCGCGAACATCTGCGCGCCGGAGAAGGCTCGCTTGAAGAGATGCGCGTGGAATTTCATTCGAGCGACCGCGGGGGCGATATCACCTATCACGGCCCGGGGCAGATTGTCAGCTATCCGATTCTGGATTTGGCCGAGCACCGCAGGGACGTCGCATGGTACGTCCAGCAGCTCGAAGAAGTGATGTTGCGCGCGACGGCGGATTTCGGCGTCGCCGCCAAGCGCGTCAAGGGCTGCCACGGCGTGTGGGTCGAAACGCCGGCGGGCGACGAAAAGCTTGGCGCGCTCGGCGTGCATCTGAGCCGCTGGGTTACGTCCCATGGCTTCGCCTACAACGTTTCGACCGACCTGCGCTATTTCGACCTGATCGTTCCGTGCGGCATTGCCGATAAACGTGTCACGTCTCTTGAACGCGCCCTCGGTCGCGCCGTGCCGATGGACCAAGTGCGCGACCGGCTGGTCGAAGGCTTTGCTTCAGTTTTTGCGCGAGAGATCCGCAGGTGTGGCGGTGAAGAGCTTGCGGAAATACTTCGAAGCGCTGCGCCGAACGCGGACCATGTCGGCTCGATGATGGCTTGAGGTGCATGGCCGGCTAGCCGGCCATGCTGCAAGAACGACAAACGTACATTGAAAGCTTGAGATCAATGCCTAACGCACTTACGCGCGATCAATATCTCGATCTCTACTACTACATGCAGCTCAACCGCCGCCTGGAAGACCGTCTGGTGACACTGTTCCGCCAAAATAAAATTGTAGGCGGCGTCTATTCGAGTCTGGGGCAGGAAGCGGTTTCCATCGGCACATCGTTCGCGCTTGAGCCGCGCGATTGGATCGCTCCGATGATTCGCAATATCGGCGCGCTGCTGGTCAAGGGATTCAAGCCTCGCGACATTTTCACCCAGCACATGGCGAAATTCACCTCGCCCACGCAAGGGAAGGATGGCACCAGCCACTTCGGCGACCTGAAAGTCCGTCATGTGGTCTCTCCCATTTCCATGCTCGGCGATCTGATCCCGGTAATGACCGGAGTGGCCATGGCGGGCCGCTATCTTGGACAGAATATTGTCGCGATGACGTGGATCGGCGACGGCGGCAGCTCCACCGGCGCGTTTCACGAGGGCCTGAACTTCGCGGCGACGCAGCGTGCGCCGTTCGTACTAGTCGTCGAGAATAATCAGTGGGCCTATTCGACGCCGGTGGCGCGGCAGGTACCGATCAAAAATCTTGCCGATCGCGCGGTCGCATATGGGATTACGAGCAAGATTGTCGACGGCAACGATGTGGTGGCCGTGTATGAGACAACTAAGAGCGCGGTGGACGAATGCCGCGCCGGGCGCGGACCGGTTCTGATCGAAGTGAAGACCATGCGCATGAAGGGCCACGCACAGCACGATCCGGCCGAGTACGTCCCCAAGGCGATGTTCGACTATTGGAAAACACAGGACCCCATCGCGCGCTATCAGACCTATCTGTCCGAGCACAAATTCTGGGACGCCAGGAAAAAATCCGAGATTGACGCCCGCATCGAGCGCGAGCTGGACGCCGATCAGAAGTTTGCGGAAGAGTCGCCCATGCCACCGCCGGAGCTGGCCGAGCAGGGCGTCTATTGCGACGGCTGCCATACCGTCGAAGCCGAATGGCGGCGGCCGAAGAAAGAAGTGACGCCGCCCGCCGCGAGCGAAGAAGCCGTCTGGCAAGTTGCGGACTTCGGCGCGTTCAAGGCTGCGCCTCCAACGACGTCCGCGCCAGCGCCGGTCGCCGCGCGAGCCGCCGTAAGCGGAGGCAACGGCGCCGATTCGTCGAACGTGGCGAACGGAGAAACCGAAATCGTCAGGCAGGTTCCCCTGCGCGTTCCCTTTGGCCGCGGACCCAAGGACCGCTCCGTCGAGCTCGAGCGGCGCGACAAGGCCGCCGAACGATCGCCGCAACACCGGCCGCAGCATCACAAACCCCACAAGAAGCGGAGGCGCTAGCGATGCCAGAGATCACCATGCTCGAAGCCATCCGCCAAGCGCTTTTTGAAGAGATGGAGCGCGATCCGGCGGTCGTCGCCATCGGCGAGGATATCGGCGTCTATGGCGGCGCGTTCAAGGCGACCGAGGGACTGCTCGCTAAATTCGGCCACGAGCGCGTCATCGAAACTCCCATCAGCGAAACCGCTATCGTCGGCGCCGCCTGCGGCATGAGCTATCTGGGGTTGCGGCCGGTGGCGGAGATGCAGTTCATTGATTTCATCGCCTGCTGTTTCAATCAGGTCACGAACTTTGTCGCCAAATCGCACTACCGCTACGGAGCTCCGGTGCCAATGGTTTTGCGCGGACCCTCCGGCGGCGGCGTTCACGGAGGGCCGTTCCATTCCGCGAACCCCGAAATGTACTTCGTGCATACGCCGGGGCTCAAAGTTGTCTACCCCTCGACAGCCTCCGACGCCAAGGGCCTGCTGAAGTCCGCCATTCGCGACAACAATCCGGTTCTTTTCTTCGAGCATAAATTCCTATACCGCCGTGTTAAGGAAGAAGTCCCGGCGAGCGACTTCACGGTGCCGATCGGCAAGGCCGTTGTCCGCCGCCAGGGCGGCGATTTGACGATCCTGAGCTACGCCGCCATGGCTCACGTGGCTCTCGAAGCCGCCGCCTCGCTCGCCGCAGAAGGGATCGAGGCTGAAGTAATCGATCTGCGCACGTTGCTGCCGCTCGATAGCCAAACGATCCTCGATTCGGTGAAGAAAACGAACCGGCTCCTGATCGTGCACGAGGACACACGTACGGGCGGCATCGCCGGCGAAATTGCGGCCATTGTGTGCGAGAGCGCCTTCGAGCACCTGGACGCGCCGATCGCGCGCGTCACCGGCTTGGATACGCCGGTACCCTACGCCCCGCCGCTCGAGGAACATTTTCTGCCCAACGCCGAAAAAGTTGTCTCTGCCGCGCGCGAACTGGCAAAATACTAGTGTTAGAGAAAGCAGGTCTTGCGCCTTGGGAAAAACAAAAGGGTTGAACAAAGCCGAGTTTGAAGTCGGGTCGGAAGTGCGCATCGCGGACCGCGGCTTCCTGGAAGAGTTCCTCGAGGCCGGGCAGTACCATAACGAGCTCGAGCCGGAGCAGCTCGAGTACGCCGGACGCGTGGCCAAGGTAAAATCCGTCGAGTTCTTTCACGGCGGAGACGAAATCTACACTCTCGAGGCTGTTCCCGGGGTCTGGCACGAGGAGTGTCTCAGCGCGGCCTGAGTGGAAATCCGCCGCGGTTCAGAAATCTGAATTTGGGCCGATTAAATAGGCTGAAGGAGCTAGCCATGGCTGTTGACGTCATCATGCCGCAGATGGGCGAGAGCATTTTTGAAGGCACGATCACCAAGTGGCTGAAAAAGCCGGGCGACAAGATCGAGCGCGACGAGCCGCTCTTTGAGATCTCGACCGACAAGGTGGATGCCGAGATTCCTTCTCCCGCTGCCGGCGTGCTGAAGGAGATCAAAGTCAAAGAAGGCCAGACGGTGCCGATCCAGACCGTGGTGGCCTCGATTGACGCCGCTGGCGCCGCGGCTGCGGCGCCTGCGCCCATGAAAACGGAAGCGCCGAGACCGGCGGCTGCCGCGCCGGCACACGCAACTCCCGCAGCGGCTGCCCCGCCCTCACCAAAGCCCGGCGGTAATGGCGACAAGATTCGCAGCTCTCCGCTGGTCCGCCGCATCGCTCGCGAGCGCGGCGTTGATCTCTCGCAATTGTCCGGCACCGGTGCCGGCGGCCGCATCAGCAAGCACGACATTCTCGCGGCCGCTGAAGGCGGCGCATCCACAGCCGCTGCGCCGTCGGCCGCAGCTCCCGCGCGCTCCGCACCGCCTCCGTCGGCAGGCGGCGCGCTCGCTTCCGGCGCGATGGAATCCGCCGTCCCGCGCGAGCGAATGTACTTCGGCCACTACGAAGTTCAGCCCATGACCAACATGCGGCAGAAAATCGCCGAGCACATGGTGCTTTCGAAGCGGGTCTCGCCGCACGTCTATTCGGTTGACGAAGTGAACGTCAGCGCCATCTCCGCGCTGCGCGCCAAATCGAAAGAAGCATTCGAGCAGCAGTCCGGAACCAAGCTGACGTTCATGCCGTTCTTTATCCGCGCCGCGGTCGAAGCACTGCGCGCTTTCCCGACGGTCAACGCGTCGGTGGACGGCACAAACGTGGTCCTGCACAAGGAGTGCAACATCGGCATCGCCGTGGCCCTCGATTGGGGGTTGATCGTTCCGGTGATCAAGGGCGCCGAGGAAAAGAATTTCTTCGGCCTGGCGCGCGCCGCGGCGGATCTGGCCGAACGCGCCCGGGCGAAAAAACTCAAGCCCGAGGAAGTGATGGAGAGCACCTTCTCGATCACCAATCCCGGCGTGTTCGGCGGGCTTTTCGGTTTGCCCGTCATCAATCAGCCGAACGTCGCCATTCTCGGCCTGGGCGCAATCGAAAAGCGGCCCGTAGTGATCGACGACGCCATTGCCATCCGTTCGATGGTCTATCTCACGCTCTCCTACGATCACCGCGTCGTGGACGGCGCCACCGCACATAAGTTCATGGGGCACGTGAAGAACACGCTCGAAAACTGGACCGAAAGCATTCTGTAAAAAAAGTGAAGAGCGGAGAGGTAGAGTTTAGAGTTGAGAGCCGGTCCAGGACTCTCGCTGTCCGGCCGTTTCTCTAAACTCTCAACTCTGGACTCTCAACTTTCAGCAGTCCTCCCTCATGCCCGTCGTCTCCAAACGCGATCCCTGGGGCCAGCCACCCTGGCAGCTTGATTTTTCTCCGGCGGCGCATTCGTTTCCGAAATCCGTGGACTTCGCGATTATTGGAGGCGGCTTCACGGGCCTGGCTGCCGCGGCGTGGCTCCGTCTTCTCGAGCCTGAGAAATCCGTCGCCGTGCTCGAGGCAGGGCGAATCGGTGCGGGCGCGAGCGGACGAACCGGTGGAATGGTATTGGCCGAGTCCGCGGCGGGCGATCTTCCCGGACTGGGCGATGTCCTCGGCGGGCTGACGCGTATTCTGGGAGATCTCGGCCGCGCGTGCGGAATGCCGCTCGCGGAAAATTGCGAATTGACGTTGCCGGGCGCGTGGGAAATCGCGCGCAGCAGCGGGTTCGCCGATTCGCCGATCTCCTGGAATGATTCCGGGACGCTTCGCGTGGTGAACCAGGTTCCCGGCGGCTCCGTTGACCCGGGGAAAATGGTCGCGTGCCTGGCGCGCGCAGCGGAGAAACTCGGCGCGACGATTATTGAGGATGCACGAGTCGAGCGCGTGGCGTGGGCAGGCGAAGCGGAGTTGCATTTGTTGCGCGGCAAGCTTTGCGCGAAAAAAGTACTGTTCGCGACGAACGGGCTTTCGCTCGAGCTTTCCGGATTGCGGGATCGCGCCCATCCGAAGCTGACGCTCGCGGCTTCGACCGCGCCGCTCGCCGACGAAGAGATCGAAGCCATTGGCCTCGCGCAGCGAAAGCCCTTTTATACCGTGGATTTCCCATATCTGTGGGGACGCGTGTGCCGCGACAATTCGATCGTGTGGGGCGCGGGGCTGGTGGGCGCGGCGGACCTGGGGCGTGTGGAGCAGATTGATATTGCGGCAGAGGAGCCGTCGCGGATGTTTGCTTCGCTCGAACGGCGCATCCGCCATCTTCGGCCGGGGCTTGAAAAACTCGAGTTCGCGCATCGCTGGGGCGGGCCGATTCTGTTCCGCGACGGCTGGGAGCCCATCTTCGATCGGCATCCTGACAGCGACAACGGAGTCGTGCTCGGGGCTTACGCCGGACACGGTGTGGCGCTTTCGGTTTATCTCGGGACCTGGGCCGCGGAGATTCTCCTGGGGCGCCGCGATTTGCCGGAATGGGGCAAGTTGACTTGAATATTCCAGCCCCGAGCGCGCATCCTATTTCTGTGACGGTAGGGCAAATTTTGAACTGGAGGGCGACATGGCAACGACGAAAGTGGGAATCGCACCGATGAAAGCTGTGCAGGTGCCGAGGCCGGGAGCGGACTTCGAGGTTGTCGAGCGGGAAATTCCGAATCCGGGCGCGGGAGAAGTCCGCATCAAGGTGCAGGCGTGCGGCGTCTGTCACAGCGACTCGGTCACCAAGGAAGGCCAGCTTCCCGGCATCGTCTACCCGCGCGTGCCCGGGCACGAAGTCGCCGGCGTGATTGACGAAGTGGGCGAGCGCGTCACCTCGTGGAAGAAAGGCCAGCGCGTCGGTGTCGGCTGGCACGGCGGGCAGGACGGCACCTGCCTCCAGTGTCGCCGCGGCGATTTCTCGAATTGCGCCGCGCTGAAAATCACCGGCGTCACCTACGACGGCGGCTACGCCGAGTACATGGTCGCGCCGGTGGAGGCGCTCGCAGCAATGCCGGAATCGCTCGACGCGGCGGAAGCCGGGCCGCTGATGTGCGCGGGTGTGACAACCTTCAACGCGTTGCGCCATAGCGGCGCGATGCCGAGCGACCTGGTGGCCGTGCAGGGCATCGGCGGGCTCGGGCACCTCGGCATTCAGTTCGCGCAGAAGTTCGGCTACAAGGTCGCGGCGGTCGGCCGCGGTCCGGAGAACGCCACGCTGGCGAAGAAACTGGGCGCGCACCTCTACATTGACAGCGCGGCAACAGACGCAGCGGCGGAGCTGCAGAAACTCGGCGGCGCGCGAGTGATCCTGGCCACAGCGCCCAACTCGAAGTCCATGTCCGCCCTGATTCCCGGGCTTGGCGCGAACGGCAGGATGATGGTGGTCGGCGCGACGCTGGACCCCATCGAAGAAACGCCGATTCAATTGATCTTCGGCAATAAGAGCATTCAGGGCTGGGCGGCGGGAATCCCCACCGATTCCGAGGACACCCTGCGGCTCGCGGAGCTTACCGGCGTGCGTCCGATGATCGAGAGGTATCCGCTGGAGAAGGCAGCCGAAGCCTACGCACGGATGATGAGCGGGAAAGCGCAGTTCCGCGTGGTGCTGACGATGTAAGAACGGACTGTCCGCCCAAACCTATTGAGCTGCGCCAGACCCCGCCGTTCCTGACTTGGGCGCCACTCCTGAACTCGGCTCTGTCACGCTCGGCCGTGGAGTCAAGCTGGATTTCGTCTCCCCCGGCAAGAATTTGACTAATCCCGCGGCACTCGCATGTCGGTCAATCGTAACCGTAAAATATCCGATCATCATCTCGTCCCAGGTCTGTTCGCCCCACCTGACCAATTTGTTGGGATCGGGATTGAAGGGATTGTTGGCCGAATTGTCGTAATGCGCGGTGCATTCGATCCGCGTGCCCTTGGGCAGGACCAGCGGTTCCGCCAGATCATATTCAAGCTGCCAGTTGAAGTCATAATGAGGGACAGAAAGCAAAGTTTTGCTCTCGCCGGACGGGTACACAACCTTGAACATGAAATCCTTGCCGCGGAAATGCATGTGCGGAACCAAAGACGTCAGCGTCACTGCATCCTCCAACTCGACGACCGACGTCACCTCGTAATCCGGATCGTTCGGCGGAATGGCGAACCGCGGATTCGGAGCCATCAAAGTAATTTGACGCTGTGCAGGTGGGTTCTTCGCAAAGACCAGGCCCATCTTGCTCTGGTCGTCAGCAGGGGTTCCATTCGTGGTGTAGTGCAGCTGCAATACGATGTCGGAACCCGCCGGGATCAGCCGCGCCGTATTGGTCAGTATCAGCGGCTGGATGCCGGGAGCATAGCCTTTCAGTTGCTCTCCCATTTCCGGCCCATCGCCTCCCGGCCTTGGACCGCGCGCCTCACCCTGCGGTCCCATAGAAAAGGGAACCCCGGGCTGGGCGTCCTTCATCCACGGCGATCCCTTCGGCCGCACAAATGCCAGGACGTGATGCACAACTGCCCTGTTTCCGGGACGGATCTCTGCCGCTTCCACCCACATGTCTTTGGTAAAACCAGTAGGAATCACAACCCACTGATAATCAATCGTTCCTTGCGCCGGTACATGGAAAGGCTGCGGCATCTCCAGCACCACGTCCGGCTTTCCGATGTTCCAGCCATCCACGAATTCTTTTGCGGGCGGTGCGTCTTTCTTGTCTCCCGCCAAGGCGCCGCCGTCAACCCAGGTCACCAGCGTGTTGATCTCTTGCGGACTCAAAGTCCGCGCATTGGCAAAATGCCCGTACTGGGGATCAGCAAACCACGGCGGCATCTTGCGCGCCAGCACCTTTTCCTTGATCGCTTTGGCGTACGGGCGGGACTGTTCGTAGGTCAGCAGCGACATCGGCGCTACTTCTCCGGGCCGGTGGCAGCTCTGGCAATTGTTCTGCAGAATCGGCAAAACGTCCCGGTAGAAAGTGACCTGGCTCGCGGGCGCGGCCGCGCTGCTGGTCCCGCCGAGTCTCATCGCGAAAGCAGTCGCCAGCACCGCCGCAACCAATAGAATTCGAGTGCACACTTTCCTCATGACGCCTCACTTTGTCCGATTGCGAATTGCTGCTGCGTCCGTCTTTGGACGGCTATGACCGCTGAAACACTGTAATCCGATGTTATGCAGGAGCCGCTGCTCTGTCAACTAACCAGGGTGGTTGGGGTGAGATGCGTCGTCAAGAAACCCCCAGTTGACAAGGCGCAGGCTGTGTGATGAACTCGCCGACAAGGCCCCTAAGTCCGTTCAAGGTGGTGCCACGATGAAAGCCACACGCAAGTCCACACAGTTTAGTGCTGTTCCGATTATCGTTGCAGCGTTGATTTCGCTGATGGCGGCCAAGGCCATGGCGAGCGGTGAGACGGCGGCCAACGTCGTCGCCACCCCCGGACAGGTCACCTTTGCCAAGGACGTCGCCCCGATTCTTCAAGAGAAGTGCCAGACCTGTCACCGGGCTGGCTCCATCGCGCCGATGTCCCTGATCAGCTATCAGGACGTGCGGCCGTGGGCCAGGGCCATCCGGCAAAGAGTGATCCAGCGGAGCATGCCGCCGTGGTTCATCGACAAGTCCGTCGGCATCCAGCATTTCTCGAACGACATTTCGCTGAGCGATGAGCAGATTGCCACCATCGTGAAGTGGGTTGATGCCGGAGCGCCGCTCGGCAATCCCAAGGACATGCCGCCTCCAAAAGTTTTTGAGGATGACGGCGGCTGGCAGCTGGCGAAAGTTTTCGGACGGCAGCCCGACCTGATCCTCGAAGGGCCGGACTATACGGTCAAGACCCACGATCAGGATCAGTGGTTCCGGCCGATCACCGATGTCGGGCTGACCGAGCCGCGTTGGGCGATGGCCGTCGAGATGCGGCCCTCCACAAAGGAAGGGCGCAAAGTGTTCCACCACATTCTGGCCGGACTCGACCAGGATGAGACCAATGCTCCTTCGGCTCAGGTAAAGGTTGCGCTTGGTCCGAACGGCGCCGATGGCGGAGGCGGGCCTGCGGCCATGGGTCTCCTGATGGAGTACGCGATCGGCAAAAACTTCGATATCTATCGCGAGGGCACCGGGAAGTTAATCATGCCGGGCGCCAAGATTCGCTGGGAGTATCACACCCACGCGGAGGATCAGGACGTCACGGCTCATGCGCAGTTGGCCGTGTACCTCTATCCCAAGGGAGAGACGCCCAAGTATCGAACCTATCTGACCGAGTTCGGCGCGTACGACGTCAAGGCCCGGCTGGACATCCCGCCAAACTCGATCAACGAAACGCAGGGATTCCACGTGCTGAAAGCCCCGGCGCGGCTTGAAAACTTCCAGCCGCATATGCATCTGCGCGGCAAAGCCATGGAGATGGAAGCGATTCTGCCCGACGGCACGACTCGTGTTCTCAGCTACGCCGATCACTTCAATTTCAACTGGATGACGAATTACATCTATGCAACCGACGAGGCGCCCGTGCTCCCCCGCGGCACGATCATCCATGTTACGGCGTGGCACGACAACACCACCGCAAATCCGAACAATCCCGATCCCGACCAGTGGGTCGGCTACGGAGAGCGGACCGTGGACGAAATGGCGCACGCCTGGGTGAACGTCACATATCTCAGCGACGAGGAATATCAGGATTGGCTGTCGAAGCATCCGAGCCCCGCTCCAGTTGGCAGGAGGGGAGCAATCGCAGAACCGTCCTCGGCGAGCAGGAATTAATATTCAATCGGGGAGGGATTGCCGCGAAGGTCGGCCATTCTCTTTCGTTGTGGTAACTCATCCAACTTTTCTGTAGGGGAGTGTCTCTCTAGGCATGCAAGCGCGGTGGTCGATGGCGGCGACGTTTGCCCTGGCGCTCGCGATCTGCGAGCCGGCCTCGTGCCAGCAGGTGCCCCTGGAACCCGTGCACGAATCCGGCCAAGGCGTTACTGGCGCGCTTGAAGGATGGGTTCCGAATCAGGACGGCACCTATAGTATTTTGCTCGGCTATTTCAATCGCAATATTCAGGAAGCGTTGGACGTTCCGATCGGTCCCAACAACCGGATCGAGCCGGGCGGACCGGACCAGGGGCAGCCAACTCACTTCCTTCCTGGTCGCCAGTGGGGAGTATTCACGGTCATCGTGCCGAAGGATTTCGGCGACAAGCGCTTGACCTGGACGATAGTCGCCAACGGAAAGACCTCGGTCATTCCGCTGTACATCAAAACTCTCTGGCGACTGGAACCGTTTGTCGATGCCACCGGCGATACGCCGCCCTATCTCGGTTTTACCGATGCCGGTCCTTTTGTGAACGGACCGTTGGGACAATCTGAGTCGCTTATTGCCAAAGTGGCGACTCCGCTCCCGCTCACCGTCTGGGTCGCCGACGATGCCAAGGATCCTCTGTTGCGCAATCAACCCAAGCGCCCGGTGGTGACCGTTCAATGGATCATGTTACGGGGTCCCGGCGTGGTTAAGTTTGCCAGTGAAAGGCCACCCGCGGAGCCGGCCCAATTGAAGTCACCCCCGCCGGGAACGCCCTTCAACGCCAAGGTCACCACGACGGCAATCTTCAGCGAGCCTGGCGAATACCTTTTGAACCTGCAGGCCGACGACGCCACCGGCGGAGGCCCGGGCGCGCGGCAATGCTGCTGGTCAAATGCCCGTGTAAAGGTCTCCGTCGAACCATAACCCGCTGTGCCCGCGACTCTCATCCGCGTGGCGCTCGTTCTACTCATGAATGCATGAAGAGCCATTTGGGCCAGGCCTCGGGAATCTCTGCCAGCTCCTGGGACACGCTGCCGCTCCTCGCGACAAACCTAAGACGACTTGCGAATGAAATGAAACGTCCCGTGTTCTTCATCCTTGCCGTTCGCGTGAATGGTCCAGGTCTCGTCGAAGTGGTCCTTGTCCACGATGTGAAGCAGCATGTGGTGCATATGCAGGTCCTCGGGATTCGTCAGATTCGTGGCGCCGGTGAAAAAGAATTCAAAGGTGTCGGAGTTGGCTACCCCGGCGCATGTTTCCATGCGCGGCTGGTTTCCGATTTCGCACAAATGCACCAAGGCGAGCCGGTCTCCGTCGCGCGAGTAAAGCGTCACCATCTGATGCTTTGTCCCTGACTCGAAAACTTCCTCGATGGCCGTCCCGTTGGAGACCAGACGGACGGTGTTCGTCATCGGGCCGCCCGCTGGGTCAATCGCCGTCCACGTGCCGACCAGGATTTTCATTCGGTCGAATCCGCTCGCCGGATTCGTCTCCGATGTCGCACGCGAAACCAACAAGCTGACTGCCGCCACGCCGACCGCGATCCACAAAGCTGCCTTTCTCATGGCCACTCTCCTTGAAGGATTTTTTCCCTGCCAACGTGCCGCAAATCTCTCCGGCCTGCATGACTTTCCCGGGCGAACTGCGTCTTCAGGCCCCCTGCTCCGCGCGGTCAGCAAAGAGCTTCAGTAATCCGCCCCAGCCGTTCGGCGAATCAACGGAGGTCCGCATCGTGGCGCTACCCGCTCCGTGACGTTCAAAGTAGCGATGCTCGAGGTCCACTCGCGTTTTGCCCTCCCCTTCCGGCGTGAAGCGCACCTCTACTTCGCTCGATTTCTTGAGATCGGGTTCGTATCCCCATTCGTGCGTGATCTGCCACGCCATCACGAATCGCGTCGGGGGTTCCCAAACCAGAACTTTGCCCCAGTCGCACTCCGTGCCGTCAGCCTGCTCCGAATAGCAACGCCCTTGCACGCGTCCTTCAATAATGTTTCTTTTCATCGGCGACTTGCCGATGTGGTGGGTGCGCGGCCACCAGGTGTCGCACTCTTCGGTAAACACTCGAAAGGCTTTCGCGACCGATGCTTTGACGACGATGCTCTTGCGAACCGGTATTCCGGCGGGCTGGTTCATAGCGGACGTCATTGCTTCCTCCCTGTTTTCGGGCCCTCCAGCCTTTTCTTGAAGGCGGCGAGGGCTTGAGTCCAGAACTTGTCCAGGTATTCGCGCAAGGAATCGAATCCGTCGGGATTGAGCTGGTAGAGCCGGCGGTTCCCTGCGGCGCAGTCCACAACGAGGTTGGCATTCTTCAGGATGCGCAGGTGTTGCGAAATCGCTGGGCGGCTCACGGGAAAGTGGCGGGCGAGTTCCCCCACCGGCATGGCCCCCGCGAGAAGACGCGACAGGATTGCTCGCCGAGTCGCGTCGCCCAGAGCTTCCAGTTGCGCGTCTTGCATGTAAGTATCCACTAACCGTAAGCTACAACTAACACATGGTCCCCGTCAAGCTTTTTTCAGGCGAACCCGCCAGCCGCTTTCTTCCCTCCCGGCGCGCCGGCATCCCGGGAATAAAAACCATCATCAAACGTAGTGAGGGTAAAAGGAGGTTCATATGATTCGGTATCTTAAAGTTGCTACGGTGGCGCTTTTTGCATTGCTCATGCTTGCGCCGTTCGCTTCGGCTCATCCGCCGGGCGGGTTCGGAGGAGGACACTTCGGCGGCGGAGCTTTCTTCGGGCCCGGCTTCTACGGACCTGGATGGTACGGCTTGGGCTGGTATGAGCCGTACGGCTACGTGCCGGCAAACGCGGCAGGCATGGTGAAGTTCGACACCAAAAACAAGGACGCGGAGGTGTACGTGGATGGCGGCTACGCAGGGACGGTGAAACAGCTCGGTACTTTCCCGCTAAAGGCCGGCACGCACGACATCGAATTGCGTCAGCCGGACGGGCAGTCGCTCTACACACAGCACGTGAATGTGGTCCCGGCGAAAACGATCAAGCTAAAGACCTAACCAGCCGGTGGCTTTTTCGGAAGCTCCGCCCTCGATAAGAGGGCGGGGCTTTTTTTCTCGCGGCTTCGTCGCAAACTTGATCGGCCGCGCCGGACAAAATCTCCGGGCCCAATCGACTCTGGGCACCGTCGCGCTCTATTGGTACTTCGTGGTGGGTCTCTGGATCTGCCTGTTTGGATTGCTTCTGATCGCCATTCAATAACTTGATGGTAGCGCTAACGGGAATCGAACCCGTATTTCAGCCTTGAAAGGGCCGCGTGCTAACCGTTGCACCATAGCGCCGGAGTGAATCCACAGCAGGAAGAGATTCGATTATCCGGGAAAGCCGCAGAGTTGACAAGCCGCCGATTTTTTCGTCGCGCCCCCGTTCCTAACGCAACGGACACTCTTGCGGTGACAAAAAATGAGACAATTCTGGCGATTCTCGCGCTCGAGCGCCACCTGTCCTTTCGTACGGCTTACCGATTCAGCGCAAAAACCCGCTATTACAGAACTATTACAAACTCGATTCCCTCTTTCTGCTAGCCTAGAATCGTAAACTGAGAGAGAAAAACACAGCCCCTCAAGGAATACACAGGACCCCATGACACTCGCCGACCTAGCCAAGAAGTCTTCAGCGGACAACGAAATTAACTGGGTGACCGCTTCGTTCATGGTCATGTTTCACGTGGGCGCAATCGCGGCGCTGTTTTTCTTCAGCTGGAAATGTCTGTTCGTCCTGCTGTTTCTCAACTGGGTTTCCGGCAGCCTCGGCATCGGCATGGGCTATCACCGGCTGCTGACTCATCGCGGCTACAAGACTCCGAAGTGGGTCGAATATTTTCTGACCGTTTGCGCTACGCTCGCTCTGGAAGGCGGCCCGATTTTCTGGGTGGCCACGCATCGCATCCATCACCAGCACTCCGACAAGGAAGGCGATCCGCACTCGCCAATCGACGGCAAGTGGTGGGCGCACATGGGCTGGATTCTGATGGGCAAGTCCATGCACCACGACACCACCACGCTCGCGCGCTACGTCCCCGATCTCGCCAAGGATAAATTTCACGTCTGGATCACGAAATACCATTACGTTCCGATGATTGTCCTCGGAGTGATTTTGCTCGGCATCGGTGGAATTCCCTTCGTCCTCTGGGGCGTTTTTCTGCGCACCGTGATCGGCCTGCACTCCACCTGGCTGGTGAACTCGGCCACGCATTCGTGGGGCACGCGCAGGTTCAAGACGCGCGACCTTTCAACCAATAGCTGGTGGGTAGCGCTGCTCTCGTTCGGCGAAGGCTGGCACAACAATCATCACGCGCATCCTACGTCCGCGCGCCACGGACTCGCTTGGTACGAAGTCGACTTCAACTGGTACGGCATCTGGGCGCTGCAAAAGCTCGGCCTCGCGCGCGACGTCTACCGAGTCGAACTCCCCGAGCAGCGACTCGACAATGAAGTCATCGATGCGAAGGCAGTTACCCTTGTCGCCGAACCTGAGCGCGATCTGGTCTCCGTTTAGCCGACTCGCTTTCTCCTGCTCCACCCCGACCCGGACGCGAATTATTTGCCTCCGGGTTTTGTTTACCCTCTGAAATAACTCCGCGCGATTCCACCCGGCCGCCGCTGTACAATCGTAGGAAGAAGCCGCCATGCAGCTCACGAGCCGCCGTAAAAAGATCGCCTTCTTCCTCGTTCTGGGAATATGCCTGGTCGCCCTGGCCGTATTCCTGAACGTCAGCTGGATTTTTCTTCACTGGCGGCAGGGAGTGCTGCTGTTCGTCGGCGTGATTTTTTTTGCGGCGATCATCCTGGGATTAATCCTCAACACCGGATTTCTGGTGCGCGAAATCCGCCTGAACGAATATCACGACAGCTTCATCAACTCCGTCACCCACGAGCTCAAGACGCCGATCACCTCCATTCGCCTCTATTTGGAAACGCTCCAGCGCCGCGACGTGGACGAAGCGCAGCGCCAGCAGTTCTACACGCTGATGCTAGAGGACGCCGACCGCTTGCGTGGCACGGTTGATCAAGTGCTGAAGGCCGGCGAAGTCCGCTACAAACACTTGGCGCGGAGCCCCATGGATTTGGATTTCGGCGGCCTGGTGCGCGAATGCATGGAGTTGGCGCGGACGCGGCACCGTCTGCAGCCCGCAGCCCTGCACTGGCAGGAACGCGCCGGCCTGAACGGCGCAGAAATCAAGGTTCACGGCGATCCAGACGAGCTGCGCACCGCCGTCACCAACATTCTCGATAACGCCATCAAATATTCCGGCAGCAACGTGGACATCTCGGTCGGCGTCGAGACGCCGGACGAAGAGCGCGTGGTGCTGCGCGTCCGCGACCGCGGAGTGGGAATTCCCGCGGGCGAACTGAAACGCATTTTCAAGCGCTTCTACCGCGTGCCGCGCCGCGCCGCGTCCCAGGCCAAGGGCACCGGCCTGGGCTTGTTCATTGTCCGCGCAATCGCCCGCGCGCATGGCGGCAAGGTTTTCGCGGAGAGCGCCGGTGAATCCCGCGGCACCACGGTGACGCTCGAATTGCCGAGGAGCGGAGCGTGAGCCGCGTTTTAGTGGTAGAGGACGAAGCTCACCTGGCCGAGGGTCTGCGCTTCAATCTGGAAGCGGAAGGCTACTCCGTCGAAGTCGCGAACGACGGCGAGATTGCCGTCTCGCGTCTCCTCAAAAGCGGCGAGAAATACGACGCCGTCGTTCTCGATGTCATGCTGCCCGGCATGGACGGCTTCGCCGTGGCCACCGCGCTGCGCAAAGCCAAAAATTATGTGCCGGTCCTGATGCTCACGGCCCGCGGCCGTCCCGAAGACGTGCTCGCGGGATTCGCGGCGGGCACGGACGACTATCTCCCGAAGCCTTTCGAGCTGCCCATATTTCTGGCCAGGCTGCAGGGCTTGCTAAGGCGCAGCGCGTGGATTGCGGGCGCCAATCGTGCGGCGGCGGCCGGAGATTCCGGCGCCGGCTCGGCCCGCGCGAGCGACGAGGAGGTTTTCTCCTTCGACGGGCGCACCATCGATTTTGCGAATCTCGAGCTACGCACGCGCGACACCACCATTCAACTCACCCTGATGGAAGCGAAGCTCCTGCGCCACCTGATCCGCAGCAAGGGCCAAACCGTCTCGCGCAAATCCATTCTCGAGGATGTCTGGGACCTGCGCGAAGACACGGACACGCGCGCTATTGATAACTTTATCGTCCGGTTGCGGCGCTATATCGAAGAAGACCCCTCCACGCCGCGCCATCTGCTCACGGTTCGCGGAGTCGGATACCGCTTCGTCGCCTAACATCTCCCCTTACGGCAAGATGTCATCCTGAGCGGCGGCTAGGCGTCAGCGCGATTACACTCGCTGGTGTAACCAGAATGGCACGCCGCGCGGTTCAGACGTTGACACCCCGAAGCCCTCTGGCAAGATTGACCGAGCGGAAACGCCTGGGGTAAGAAGGGGAGCATCCATGAGTACATTCAAGCAAGCGACGGCGGTACTGGTGTGTTTCATGATTTCTCCATTGGCGGCACTCTGCGAGCCGCAGGGAGGCCCGCAGCGCGCCGGGCAAATTGACGCCCTGATTCCCTCAGCCACGCGCAACGCCCAGCCGACCAAAGCAAAGGACGAAATTGACTGGAACGATCTGCTGAAGACCGCCCACTCCGGGCGCGTGCGCGCGGGATTGACGGACGGGTCGATCCTCAGCGTCGGCTCGGATAGCGAGCTCCGGGTCGTGCAACACGACGGCGCTTCCCAGCAGACTTCGCTCGAGCTCAACTACGGAAAAGTGCGCAACCAGGTGACCAACATCACCAAGGCCGGCGGCAAATACGAGCTGACCACTCCGAACGCCGTCATCGGCGTCATCGGCACCGACTTCCTCGCCATGTACAAGAGCGGCAAGACTACCGTGTACTGCTATAAGGGAACCGTGAAGGTGACTCCGCGCGGCAAGGTCGCCCAAAATACCGGCAAGCAGAGCTCGAACGATAATTCCGTGACGCTGCAGCAGGGGCAGATGGTGGTCATCACCTCGACGATTCCCGCGGCAGGCTTTCAAGCCTCCGATACGCCGCCCGATGTCGCGCAGAGCGGTCTGCTCGCCACGGACGTGCCCGAAGGCAATCTGCCTGCTCCAGGTAATGGCGTGAATCCCGGACATGGTCTGCGTAACCTGCTGATCGGTGGTGCGATCTCGACGGGATTGGCGGTGGGTCTGGCAGTTGGCACGTCGGGCGGCGGTTGCAAGCCGACGGTCGGAGTCAAAGGGAATTGCCCGTAGTTCGCGCGCATGCGACTCAATATATACTCGCTGGCCGCTGCTTCTGGCGGTGACTAAGCCACCGTCGCAATTCCTATGAACTCGCAGGAAAATTCCTCGTCCCGCTGGCCGGCCTGGCTGCGCCTCTCCGTCTTCAAGGCTGACCTGGCGCTGGCCATCGCTATCACGCTCACCGGCCTCGCCCTTTTCGCCACCAGCTTCCGCGCGGACACCCGCGCCGGCTTCGCCTTCCTAGAAAGCGTCGAGCTGAGTTCGCTCGACATGCGCTTCGGCATGCGCGGCCAGCGCCCCCACGACGATCGCATCGTTGTCGTCGGCATTGACGAGCGCACGCTGCAAAAAATCGGCTCGTTCCCCGTGCCGCGCAAAACCTACGCCACTCTAATTGAACGCCTGAACGCCGGCGGCGCGCGCGTCGTGGCCTTCGACGAAACGTTCCCCACTCCCGAAACCAACGGCGGCAAGGAAGCCCTCGAGCGGCTGCAATCTGAACTGGGTCCTTCCGCGTCCGACCCGGTCGTCAAGAAAATCAAGGAACTCGAGTCCGCCGTTGATCCCGATGCGAGTTTCGCGGATTCCCTCAAGCGCGCCGGAAACGTCATCCTCGGCCACCTCTTCCTCGATCCTGCATCCGCCAGGAACGCCGACCCGAAACTCGAGGAGGACTACTTCAATATCGTTTGGGCCAAAAACTATCCGCAAATTGTTCCCGTGAAAGCCCGGGACGGCCGCAAATTCGACATGGGCCAGGCCTGGATCGATAACGGCGGCCGTGTCGCCGCCGGTGCGGAAGCGGACATCACCGAGCTCGCCGATGCCGCGGCGTCCTATGGATTCATCGACATCAATCAGGATCCCGACGGCACGCTTCGCCGCGCTTCGTTGGTCATCCGTTATCAGAACGCGGATTTTTTCCCCCCGCTTTCGGTTCAGGTGGTGCGTCAATATGAAAACATCGCCGACCAGGACATCGTCGTCTATATCGCCGAAAACGGCCTCGAACGCATTCAGCTCGGAAAGCACACCCTGCTTCCCGAACACGACGGCACGGCGCTGATTAATTACACCGGGCCGTACGGAACGTATCAGCACTATTCCATGTGGGACGTGATGAGCGGCGCGGTGCCGACCGGCGCTTTTAGAGACAAGATCGTCCTCGTCGGCGCAACCGCCCTGGCCCTCGGCGACCTGCGCAACACTCCGTTTGAAGGCGGCGAACCCTACATGGGAATCGAAGTCCACGCCAACATCATCGACAATCTGCTGCACAGCAACGAGAAAGGCCGCAGCTTCCTGACGCGCGGTTTCGATGAAGAAATGATTGATCTCGGCTTCATCCTCCTTTTCGGGCTCGGCTTTGGATATCTGTTCAGCAGCGTCCGGCCGCTGTGGTCTACCCTGACGCTGCTGCTGGCGCTTGGCGGATTCGGCTGGTTCGTTTATTTCGCCTTCGCGCGCGAGGGGCGCTGGCTCAGTTTTGTGATTCCGGCGGGAACGCTGGCGGCAAACTACGCCGCCATCACAAGTTTTCGGATGATCTTCGAGGAGCGCGAAAAGCGCAAGATCCGCAAGAGCTTCGCGCAATATTTGTCGCCGGGCGTGATTCAGCTCATCGAAAAGGACCCCCAGAAATATATCCACCCGGGCGGAGAGATGAAGGATCTCACCGTGATGTTCAGCGACATCCGCGGGTTCACCACGATTTCCGAAGGTCTCTCACCGGATGAACTCGTGCGCCTGTTGAACGAGTATCTCGGCGCCATGACGGATATTATTTTCAAGAATCTGGGGACTCTCGACAAATATATCGGCGACGCCATCATGGCCTTCTGGGGCTCGCCATACCCGCAAACGGATCACGCTCTTTGCGCCTGTTCCTGCGCGCTCCAGATGTCGCGCGGGCTGGCGAAACTCAACGTCAAATGGAAACAGGAAAATCGCCCGCCCATTGCCATCGGAATCGGCTTGAATACCGGTCCCGTAAACGTCGGGAATATGGGCTCGGAAAAACGCCTCGCCTGGACCGTCATGGGCGACAACGTGAATCTCGCTTCGCGCCTGGAAGGCATCACCAAGGAATATCAGATTCAAATTGTGATTAGCGAAAGCACCTACCTGGAGGTTGCCGGTAAATTCGTCTGCCGCGAGCTCGACAAAATCAAAGTGAAGGGCAAAAACCAGCCCGTGAATATCTACGAACTGCTCGGCGTGGCGGCAGAGAAATCGAAATTCGAATCGCTGCTCGCCGGATTCGATCGCGCCATGACCGCTTACCGCAACCAGAACTGGCGCGATGCCGCCGCGCAATTCGGCCAGTTGCTCGCCACCTACCCGGACGACGGCCCCACGCGAGTTTTCCTGCAGCGCGCGCTCGAATACCTCGAAAATGCCCCCGAGCCCGATTGGGACGGCGTCTACGTCATGAAATCAAAGTAGAAATCTCGGAACGCCAACCCCTGCCTGCCGGTCCGTGAGCGGGCCTGCCTGCCAATTTGTGGGCTGGTCTTGATCGGCCGCTTTCGCTTCGGAGCCGGCACACCATCACCTATTCCTTCATCCCAAACCGAAAAAATATGGGCTGTACTAACACTGAACCTACGGCCAGTAGACGTTTACCCTGCAATCTGCCAGCGTCATAGTGACGAGAATTTCTCGTCCGCTCTCGCTGGCCGAGAGTTGTATTGCTCTTTGACAAGCGAACATAGAGTCGCGGTCTTAGTGGCCCAGACACTCATGTCTGGGCTCTTACGATCTGTTTGTGACCTGAAATGCCCGTAGGCGCGCAAGGATCGCATCGTTCGTGGGTTTCTAGCCGCTAGCCGCTCGTCACTGGCCACTCAACAGGGTGGCACATCGTGCAAAGTCTTTTTTCGCGTATTTCATTTAGTGCAAGGTACAGAGACACTCGCCAGGTGGGACACTTTTTCGAGCGGGCAGCGCCATTCTCGCCCAATTTAATCGACACAAGGTGTCAATTGAATTTTGAGCTATCTCGCTGAAAACAAACGACGGAGCCGCTCGCGAACCGTCACACTTTTTCAAGGCCAGGCAACACCGAGGTTTCCGGATTTCCAGCCACTAGCCACTCGTTACTAGCCATTACTCGCCAAGTCCCGTCAGCGTCAGCTTCCCCTTCACTTCCTTCGCCTTGGTCCAATCGTGATAGGTGTGGCACTCGAAACAGCGGGATTCGGCGGCGTCGGCGCCGGAATGGTGGCACTTCTCGCACGTGGCAATCCCGGGGATCAGGATGTCCGCCGTCTCCCGGCTGGTGAGCGCCGCATGGCACTCCGTGCAACTCACCATCTGGTGCCGCTGGTGATTGAAATTCGCGTGCGGCAGCCAGCGCGGCGTGATGTTCGATTTCGCAACCGTTGGAAGTTGGCGCCCGCCGAAAAACTCAGTGCGTGGCACTGCTTGCAGGTCTTGCCATACAGCAGCTGTTCCGATTCCGCCACGCGTTCAGTGACCCATTGCTCAGGAGTCAGCACGCGCACCGCAACCGGCTGCGGTCTCTGCGGCAGGCCGGGAACGGGCTCTGTCTCACGCACCTCGGCGGGATGCGCGGTGATATATTTCTGGAATTTATCGACCAAGAACTTGTGCACGACCTCGGGCGTATCGTGCGGAACGCTCTCCGTGAAGCGCTTGTCGAATTGCAACCCATGGCAGGCGACGCAGGTCTTCGCATACGTCGGTGGCGCCATCAGCGCGCGCGCCAAAACCATCGCGGGCAAGTCCGATTTCTGCGATGGCGGCATCGCGGCCGATTGCGGGGAGTCCATCGCAGCCCGCGGCGCTGCACTTTGATCGGAGCCGAATCGCCAAGCATCCGTCGAAGTCGCCGGGCGGTGACAATCGCCGCAATCGAGCTGCACGGGCGCGTTCGGCCCGGCGAGATTTCGTTTCATGTGCACGGCGTGATTAAGTTTGATCGTGCCGGGATCGGGGTTTCCCGAGCGCAGCACCGCGAACTGGGGATGGCCCGAGCCGAAATTTTCGATGTCGCGTACTAATTTCGTCGGCTCGCCGTTGGTCCGCAGGTCGGCATGGCACTGCGAGCAATCCGCGTCGGAAGTTTCCGCCAGCCACGCGCGCCCTCGATGTTCCACGTGGCAGGAAGAACAATTCGGCGTGAACGTCTGATTCGCGTGGTGAATCGGACCGTCATGGCACGCCAGGCACGCTCGGTCGCTGGTTTTTTCACTGAAAAAACCGGCCATCTCAAAATGGCAGGCCTCGCACTTCGCGCCCAGCATTGCATGTGCGGAAGACATTTTGCCGGCGCTGTACACGCGCCCAGCCACAATATGGCCGCGAGCGGCACGGCCACCGACAGCCAGAAGCGCCACCGCCGAAACGGATGCGGGCGCTTGAAATAATTCATGTCAATGCGCTGCGCTCGTTTTTTTGTCGGACGTTCCGCGCCGGCCACGATGTGTCGCCTCGCTTCTTTAATAACGCAACGCCGTGATCGCGTGCACCACCCCGAGCAACAGCAATGCGAACGACAGCGGAATATGCAGCATCAACCAGCCGTGCAGCCAGTGATGCAGCAGAGACTGGCGGCGCAATTGCCGCTCCTCTTCGCAGATCTGTTCCAGCCTCTTGGTGGCTTCCTGGACGTCGGCCGGCAGCAGCATGCGCAGCCCCTCGAAGGTGCTGTGAGCGCGTTCGCGATTCGAAAGCAACTGGTGCCGCGCGCCACGGCTTTCAAGAAAAGGCCGCATCTCGGCGCGGTAGAAACTCACCAGCGGCCCGGCTCCCTCCGCACCGGACGCTGTTGATTCCGCCGTGGCCAGCAGCTTATCGGATTCCTCGACGAGTTGGCCGCGAACGTGGTCAATCTGCTCGAAGATGGTTTCGCCCGGGACTTGCACGGTCATCATGATGGGCATGTAGTGCTGCAACACCGCGCCGAAAATTCCGCTGGCGACCACGATGATCACCAGCACCATCAAGACGCTGGTCAGCGGGCCGCCGAATCGAAATCCCGCGTGAAATAAAATGACCGGCAGACTCAATAGGCCCAGCCACAAATGTCCGCGCATCCAGGCCTGCGCGCGGCCGAGGCGCCAGATCGGCACCTTCTTGCGTCCTGCGAGCAGTCCTGCAAACACCATGAACGCGGAGCCGACAACTCCGAACGTGAGTCCGATGGCGCTGCCGCCCGTGGGACTCGATGGCGCGCGAACGGCGTAGGGGACGTAGATCGCGGTCGAGACGCCGAGAATAATCAGCGAGGCCGCCAGCCATTTTCTGTGTGTGTGGTCTATGCGCACTGGGTCGTAAAATCCGGCGCCGGGGCTGAAGCCCCACGCTCCCACCAAAGAGCATCTACCGCTCTTGCGCGATGCCGGGCGCCTGCCCGAGCAAGCCCGCGAAGAACTTGCGCGGATCCACGCGATGCGCCGCGTCATGCGGGCATGCGTAGACGCAGCTCGGTTCGCTGAGATGCGTGCAAAGATCGCACGACGTGGCCTTTTGCTTCACCGTGGCGATTTTTCGCCCGGGATGCGCCAGATCGTCCACGTTCACGTTGAACGGGTGCAGATTGATGTTGCCGTACGGGCAGTTTTCGGCGCAGAGCCCGCAGCCGATGCACCAGTCCTCGATTATCACTTCGAGCGAATTGCGCCTGCGGATCGAGCCCACCGGGCAGCCGACCATGCACAGCGGATCGAGACACTGGCGGCACGAGGTGGCCACAAGATAGTGATCGAACCGCAATCCTTCACGGACGAGGCGAGTAATGCCGTCGTGCGAATCGGCGCAGGCCCGCACGCACGCATCGCAGCGCGTGCAGCTGTTCAGATCGAGAAGCAGCAGGCTCTGCGCCTCCATCAAACCCTGCGCCAAGAAATTGTCGAGCGGGACGCTCTGCACCACGGAGAGCCTCTCGCGGTTCATCTGCATGCGATCCTGCTCGACGGCTTCCAGTTTTCGCCGCACGGCCGGAAACTGGCCCATCATTCGATTGAAGTCGTCGGCGCCGATCCGGACCAGTTCCACATGGTCGAGCGCGGTGCAGGTGGCGCTGCGCACATCGCCCGCGAGCAGGCCGGTCTCCCCGAAATAGTCGCCGCGCGAAAGATAGGCAAGCACCATATCGCCGCCCGGATGAGTCTGCGATACCTTCACGAAACCGATGCGCACCAGGTAAAAACTGTCGGCGGGATCCTCCTGGCGGCAGATCAGCTGGCCGGGCGAGTAACGCACCAGTTCGACGGTTTCGCGGAGGCTGGCGATGAAATCGTCCGTCAGCTCGGCGAATACCGGGACGGAGCGCAGGTGGCTATCGAGCGCGCGCTGGCGATAGGATTTGTCGAGCTGGGCGCGGAAATTTTTGTTGCGTTGCATGATGTCGAGCACGTTGCGCAACATCTCGAGCATGATGCAATCGGTTTCGGCGCGGACGGTCGCCGAGCGCGGATAAAGGCTCATGCAGGTCATCTCGCCGAACAGATCGCCCGGCCCCAGTTCGGCGACGGGATTGTCGTAGCTCAGGTCCATCGGCGCATCAATGGGAATCCAGCGCTGATCGGCCTCTTCTTCGCGGCGGTCCTGGCGGCGCTGGGCCAGGCCGCTGGAAAGTTTGCCGATAAATTTCCTGATGCCGCTCTGCGTCTTCACGTGCGCCATGGGAGTGGAAATGGCGACCTGCGCTTTTCCCTCCAGGATGTAAAAGGCGGTAGATCCATATTCGCCTTCGCGGCAGATCGTTTCGCCGGCCTTGAAATGCCGCTTCACCACCGCGCCGCGGTTCAGGCTCAGAAAAGTTCCGGAGACTCCCTTGAAGACCGGAAGATTGTGCAGCTCATCCGGCGTGACCTGCTGGAATTCAGGGCCCGCGCCAAGCGCCGTCTGCGTCACGCCCTTGTTCGTGAGAGCCCCCGTGGGGCAGGAGACCATGCACTCGCCGCAGGAAACGCAGGAGGATTCGCCCATGGCTTCGTTGTCGTCGAAGGCGATTCCCGCGTGGGTGCCCTTGCCCATGCGCCCGAGAACGAAATTCTCGCGAATCTCATCGCATCCGCGGATGCAGCGATCGCACAGGATGCAGGCATCGAAATCCACGGCGATGCTGATCGAGGAGTCGTCTTTCGCGCGGCCGGTCGAACGGCGCGAGAAGCGCGGCTGCTGGATGTTTTCGAGCCGCGCCAGGGTTTCGAGTTCGCAATCGCCGGAATGCTGCTGCCGCGCGCAGGGCGAAGGATGGTCGGACATCAGCATCTCGACGAGGGTCCGCCGCGCGCGATGAACTTTCTCGGACGAGGTGTTGACGACCATGCCGGCCTCGGCCGGGCGCACGCACGACGCGGTGAAAACGCGCGCGCCAACGTCCACCACGCAAAGGCGGCAGACGCCGACGGGCGTTTCGTTCTGCTGATGGCACAGGGTGGGAATGGCGATGTCGTTCATTCGTGCGGCATCGAACACGGTCGTTCCCGCAGGCACGGCGACTTTCTTGCCGTCAATGGTGAGTTCGATGAGTGCGGCCGGGCTCATGCGCGCCTCGTGGCAGCAATCACTTCAGCTACCGTGGGCGCGCCCGAAAAGCAGACGCCCGACGGACATTCCCGGCGCGAGACATGCGCTTCGACTTCGTCGCGGAAGTGCTTGAGGACGGAAGCGATGGGAGCGGGCACGACCTGCCCGAGGCCGCAGATGGAGGTGAGCCGTAGCGCGTCGGAAAGCTCGTCAATCAGGGCGAAATCGTCCGCGGAGCCGTGGCCCTCGGTCCATCCGGAGAGGAGGTCAACCAATTTCTGCGAACCGACGCGGCAGGGAACGCATTTTCCGCAGGATTCGTTGCGGAAAAACTTTGTGGAGTTGAGCGCCATGTCCAGCATGCACGTGTTTTCTCCGCAAACGACGACCGCGCCGGAGCCGAGCATGGAGCCCGCTTCGGCGAGCGCTTTGAAATCGAGTTTTACATCGGCGAGCGACGCGGGGAGATAGCCGGAAGAGGGCCCTGAGGGCGCAAAGCCTTTCAGTTTTTTCCCGCCGGGGATGCCGCCGGCGTGTTTGAAAATCAGATCGGAGATCGTGGTGCCCATGGGGACTTCGTAGACGCCGGGTTCGGCGATATCACCGCTGATGCCGACGAATTTGAGTCCGGCGCAGCCACCGACGCCTTGCGATTTGTACCAATCCACGCCGCGCACCAGAATCGGCGGCACGTTCGAGAAAGTTTCGACGTTGTTGATGACGGTGGGCTTGTTCCACAGGCCGTGAGTGACCGGAAACGGCGGCTTGTTGCGCGGTTCGGCGCGCTTGCCTTCGATGGCTTCGAGCAGGGCGCTTTCTTCGCCGCAGATGTAGCCGCCGGGGCTGACGAACAACTCCAAATCGAAGGCCAGCTCGCTGCCGAGGATGCTGGGCCCGATGAGGCCCGCTTTTTTGCAGCGGTGAATTTCCTCTTCGAGAATTCTTTCCTGCTCGTCGTATTCGTGGCGAATGTAGAGGATGCCCTTTTGCGCGCCGGTCAGCAGCCCCGCGAGAATCATTCCTTCAATTACGAGATGAGGGATGTTGGTTAGAATGAAGCGATCCTTGATCGTGCCGGGCTCGCTCTCGTCCGCATTGCAGACGATGTATTTTTCGTGCCCCGGCTGCTGGCGAACCAGTTGCCACTTGGATTCGGTGGGAAACCCCGCGCCACCGAGGCCCCGCAGGCCCGATGCCTTGAGCAGCTCGAAGGCGGAGTTCCAATCGCGCGATTTCACGAGACCGCGGACAACGCCGTAACGATCACCGGCCGTGGAATACGGGTCAGAGGCGCAGAGCACGCCGCGGCGCGACGGCGCCGGTTCCGGCAGCGATCCTTGCGAAACCACATCGCGGGCCATCGCTTCGATTTGCGATTCGGTCAGCCGCGTGTAAATGCGATCGTTGACGGCCACTGCCGGGGCTTCATCGCACCGGCCGAGGCAGGACACGCCTCGCACGATCACATCCGTACCACTGAGATTCTGCAGACGCTCCTCCAGCCGGGCGCGCAGGCCGTCCGCGCCGCGAAGATGACAGGACATGTCCTGGCAGACGCAGACATCGGCCTTGGGCGGCGGCGTGAGGCGGAAGTGGGGATAAAAACTGGCGACTCCGTGAAGCCGATATAGAGGAACGTCGGTTTTCTTCGCAAGGTTTTTCAATTCTTCGGCGGGCAGGTAACCGAAACGGTGTTGGATCTCGCGGAGGTCGTCGAAGATCAACGTGAGTCTCCCACACAGAGGTTCGTTGATTCCCGTGGCGGAATCAATGTCGGTTACCGAATGCGGCGACCCATGAGGATATAACAAAACCGGTTCGGCAAGTCCATCGCACTCGGCGAAAGCGATTCGATTTCGGCGAGAGACGTGATTTGCGGTATCTGCCTGGCCAGCGTCGAAGAGAGATCCCTCGAGTACATGACCGGACGTCCCGGCTTGGCCAGGACGGTACAACGAGTCCGGTCACTTCGTTCAGGATGACAGGTCTTGGCAGATGGCGCGATATTGCCGAGAATGTTTGCCGGGCGTAGCAGTTCTACGCGCCTACGAAACCGTGCTGGACGTCAGCGACAGTATTCGCGGATTGATGGGCCGAGAAATTGAGGTAGAGTAGGCGTGCCAAACGGGACATGAACACGACGCCCGAAACCACGTTTACTCGCTGGTTCCCGCTGCCGGCCGCGGCAATTTTGGCGTGCGCGATTTTTGCGTCCACGATTTCCGCGCAGACGCGCGACTCCGCATACGATGCGGCCGGAAAATACACCGGGCCGGGCTCGTGCGCGTCGACGAGCTGCCATGGAAGCGTTACGCCTCGCACGGAAAACGATGTCCTGCAGAACGAGTACAGCATATGGATCACCAAGGATAAGCACGCGCAGGCCTACAAGGCGCTGACGGGAAACATCGGCGAGCGCATGGCGGGAATCCTGGGCCTGGGCAAAGCCGAGACGGCTCCGCGCTGCCTGACCTGCCACACTTTGAATCCCGCGCCGCCGGAACGCGCGCGCACGTTTGACGTGAGCGAAGGCGTGAGCTGCGAAAGCTGCCATGGACCGGCGTCCGGCTGGCTCGGCCCGCACACCGAACGGAATTGGACTCATCAGCAATCGGTCGGCGCGGGAATGATTGATGAGCGCGACCTGGTGAAGCGCACGGACCAGTGCCTGGAGTGCCATCTCGGCAAGGGCGAGAAGTATGTGGATCACGAGATGATCGCGGCGGGACATCCCGATCTGTTTTTCGAACTCGATTCCTTCTCGGCGGTGATGCCCCGGCACTGGAAGGAGCACGGCGAGGCGGGCGCGACAGCACCGAGCGATCCCTGGTTCGATGTGCGGGAGCTGACCACGGGACAGGCGGTGCAGCTGCGTGACGCGATGCTGCGGCTGGTTTCGCGTGCGCACGGAAGAGTCTGGCCGGAATATTCCGAGATGCAGTGTTACGCCTGTCACCACAGCCTGACTCCACCGGAACAGAGCTGGCGGCAGGCGCGCGGCTACCCGAACCGGCGACCGGGCGATCCGCCGTGGAATGCCTCGCGGTATGCGGTGTTTCGCGACGTGGTTCATCAGCTGGATGGGCAAGATGCGGGACAGCTGGACGAGCAGATTTTGCAGCTCACGAAATTGATGAGCCAGTTGAATCCGGACCGCGACGCGGTGGCCGGCGCGGCGACAAATTCCGCGCGACTGGCGGATGCGCTGGTGGGGAAGATCCAGGCAGCGACCTACGATCCGGCATCCACGCTGCGGCTGCTGCGGAAAATTTGCGACGACGCGGATGAAATCTCCGGCGAGGGTGAGCAATCGGCGGCGCAGGCAGCCATGGCGATTCAGTCCCTTTTTGTGGCGTACGACCGGGACGCGAAGTCGCAGAATTCGGCAGAGGTGCGCGCGGCAATCAGCGCCCTATTTCAGCAGCTCCAGAATCCATCCGCTTACGACCCGGCGCCGTTTGCGCGCCAGATGCGGCAGGTAAACGCCCTCCTGAGGTGAATCGTGCGGCAATTTGATCTGGTGGTGATCGGCTCAGGCCCAGCGGGCGAAAAGGGCGCGGCGCAGGCCGCTTATTTCGGCAAGCGCGTCGCGCTGGTGGAATCCGGCTCCGATCTCGGAGGCGCCTGCATCAACACCGGCACGCTTCCCAGCAAAATTCTGCGCGAATCCGCGCTGTACTTTTCGGGACTGAAACAGCGCGGGCTCTACGGAATCGACTATTCGCTGCGCGAAGGGCTGACCATCCAAAGTTTTACGCACCGCAAGGACGTGCTGGTCGGCATCGAGCGCGAGAAAATCCATGCGAACCTGGCGGCACACGGCATCGAGCTGATTCAGGGCGTTGCTTCGTTCGAGGACGCGCATACCGTGGCGGTGAAGACGTCGAAAAACGAAGTCGAGCAACTGCGCGGCGAGGCGATCCTGATCGCCACGGGATCGCGCCCGCACCGGCCGGCGGAAATTCCGTTTGACGATGAAGTCACATTCGACTCCGACTCAATTTTGAAGATGGGGCGAATTCCGCGGAGCCTCGTGGTGGTGGGCGGGGGCGTGATTGGATGCGAGTACGCGTCGATTTTTACCGCGCTGGGAGTGGAAGTCGCGCTAGTGGACGGGCGGGACCGCGTGCTGCCGTTCCTGGACGCGGAATTGTCCGAGGCGCTGCGCGAGCGGCTCGCCGGACTGGGAGTGAAATTCTACCTGGGTGAGCGCATGGGACCGATCGCGCGCACAAAGCAGGGCGTGCGCATCACCATGCCGTCGGGCAAAACGATCGAGATGGAATCGGCGCTGTTCGCGGCGGGACGACGCGGCGCGGTGGACGAATTGCGGCTGGAAAAGGCCGGGTTGGCGGTGAACAAGCGCGGCTATCTGGAAGTAAATCAATCCTACCAGACGGCGGTTCCTTCAATCTATGCGGCTGGCGACGTGATCGGTTTTCCGGCGCTGGCTTCAACTTCGATGGAGCAGGGGCGCGTAGCCGTGTGCCACGCGTTTGGATTCCAGTACAAGCAACGGCTCGCGCCGATGCTGCCCATGGGCGTGTACACGATTCCCGAGATTTCAGCCGTCGGCGAATCGGAGGAAAGCTGCAAGGAAAAGAAGATCGAGTACGAGGTGGGGCGGGCGCGCTATGCCAACAACGCGCGCGGCCTGATCGCCGGAGATCCCGCCGGCCTGCTGAAGCTGATTTTCCGGCGCGCCGACCGTCAATTGCTGGGCGTGCATATCATCGGCGAAAGCGCCACCGAGTTGATTCACCTGGGAATGATGGTGCTTGAATCCGGCGGGACGATCGATCTCTTCATCAACTTCGTTTTCAACTACCCGACTCTTACTGAGATGTACAAGTACGCGGCGTACGATGGATTGGGGAATCTTGCCGGGCACAAGCTGAGGCAGGGATAGTTCGACTTCGCGTACAAATCAAGATGCCGCGCAGAAGGCCGCGGCGCTGCATTTAAACCTTCGCAGCCGCTCCGCCTAGTCAGATGGAAAACTTCTCGCCAAGCAAGATTGCCGGGGACAATATATCGTGCCCCTACGAACCCTACTGCGTGGGGTTGCGGGGGAAATGCAGATAGGGCAAGCGGACGCCGTCAATCGTGATCTGGTCGGCGCGAATTGCGGCCGGCGCCTCAAATCCAACGCCGCCGCCCGCGGTCACAAAATCGTCCTGGTCCACACCGTCGCCGCTGACGCCCAGCCCGCCAACCAGCGTTCCATTGATGTAGAGCGGCTCAGATCCGGGGAAAAACACGATGCCGCTTTGATTTATCGCCGGCCACGATGGCCCCGGGGTCTGGAATCCCTGGCTGCAGGGATTGTTGACGTCCTGCACGAATACGTTGAAGAACGGGCCGAGTGGCGAGTTGTTGATTCCCGGCGGGAAAAACGGCTGGGCGCCGAAGCCGATGGTGCGATTGGTTACCGCGGTCCCCAGCGGCACACCGGTCAGGTCCATCGGCATGCGCGTCATGCCGCTGAAGTAGATGACGTTGCGCGCCTTGGTGGCGGCCACGTCTATGCTGAATACGGTTCCGTCGGTCATCCTGCGGAGCCCGATGATGGTGCCGTCCAGATCGCTCACCGCGATGGTCATCCGCGCTTGTACGTCGGGCGGCAGCCGAATGAGCGCACGGGTCTGGTCGGCGGTGGTTTCGGCGTTGTCGAGGATCTGGGTTACCTGCGCCGCGGTGAGGCCGCCGATGGGACCGTTTGTTGGCGGCAGGAGATCGCCCTCGGGCGGCAGTCCAAGGTTTCCCGTGGGCCCCTGAATGTAGAGGGCGGCATTAAATGTTCCCGGCGTGACGCCCGCAGGGACGGTCGTTTGATTCACGAACGGAAGCGCGACTCCATCAATTACAACTTCGCCGGGAGGAGGCAGTGGAATCAAGGTAATCCCGTCTGTATCGACCTGCGAAGCCGTGAACGCGACGTACTCCGCGACGTCAAAAGCCACACCGGTAACGCCAATTCCCCCCACGACCTGGCCGTTCTTGAAGATGGGCACGCCGCCGGGGTTTACGGCGGAGGCGTTGCTATCCATCACGTCGGCCTTACCTGTGGCGACGCCGAGCCCGGGACTCGTCCCTGCAATCGTGGTGGCGGGAGGGACGGTGGTGGCGAGGGTGGGCGAAAGCGTGCAGCCGCGGTTGGTGTTCTCGATGCCGTAGAGCGCGGCGTTGGGCGCATTCATAACGCCGGGCGGGAAATGGACTCCACTGATGAAGCGTACGGTTCGCGACGAAAGGGGCGCTTCATCGTTGCTGAAGAACGCGCCGGTACGGGCGAGCGAGACGGCGAGCTCGTCGGCCGGCACCATATCGCCGAAATTGCCGGTAACCAGCGGGGATGGGCTGGGACCGTAGACTGCCAGGATGCGGCCCATGCGGTCCACGACTGCGATCGTCATGGTGTCGGACTGCGCCGCCGCCGCGGCGGCCTGCACGATCGCGCTCACATCCGCAGCGCTGAGCATCTGCGTGTTCGGGAGTGTGGGGCTTGTTACGGACGACGGCGGAGCGGCGCCGCCGGCACCATTGCCTCCGCCGCACCCGGTGAGAGCCGCGCAGAACACGCACGCAATTCCGAGCAGGCAGCCGAAAGAGGCTCCAAAACGGTGATGGGTGGGCCGATTCATGCGAGCGAAGCTATACGTACCATAGCTGGCGGGGGTTCTCAATCTGTTGCCGCTCATGGCCGCTGGCGACCAGTTGCTCGCGTCCGTTGCGTGCCGTAATTGACACGCGAGAGCGCGCGGGAAACCGTCAAAAACACTTGCTCATCTAGAAGCAACAGTGTTACCTAGACCGAGCACGTCAATAAGATACGAAATTGTTGACGCTTTCCAGGATACAGAGGATGCTGGCTGCATCCCACGCCCTCTTCAGAATCGTTCCGCTATTCCTGCTTGCCTCGTTGCCGGTAACAGCCGCCACGTACACTTCAGACGTCGCGCTTCAGCAGCAGCAACTTCCCGGGAAAGCGCCCCAGAAGACAGGCGCGCTCCAAGGGGTGGTTCGCGATTCCGATTCCCGCGGCGTTGGCGGCGCCAGCGTGGCGCTGCGAAACGTCACCACAGGCGAGATTCGCAAGGCGACGACGACTGCGGAGGGCGTGTTCCGCTTGACCGATTTGCCTCCGGGAAAATACGAATTGAGCGTCTCGTGCGATGGCTACGAAACAATCACGGAGGCAGACGTAGCGATCGCGGCCGGCGATGCTCTGATTCGCGAAATCAAGCTCGTGGCTCTGCCCGCAGCCGCTCCTGCCACCGGCCTGCCGCAGCTTCCACCGACGAATGCGCCGCCGACTGCGACGGAATCGTCCGCGCCAGGATACTCCGGAGCCAAACAAACCCCAGACCTAACGCCCTCGGCTCAACAGCCGCCCGCGCCGGAAACGTTTCCCCCCGACGGACAGGTCTTCGAGGCCGAACCGAATCGCTGGCGCGTTACCATGCCCGATTGGGATCGCTACGGAACGGGCGGCGAGCACCCTTATGTGAAAGGAAGTACGTGGGACCCGTTCGACAAGAACAAGTGGAAGGGCGACGTGCCGATCATCGGCCAGCAAATCTTCTTCAACTTTACGGGGATCAGCGACACGCTCCTGGATGTCCGCCAGTTGCCGGTGCCCAGCGACATCAGCACCGCTCGTCCCGGAAGCCCCGGTTTCTTCGGCAGGGGCCAACAGCTATTTCTCGATCAACTTTTTCTTTTCTCCTTCGATTTATTTCACGGCGACGCGGCGTTCCGTCCGGTGGACTGGCGGATTCGCGTGACTCCGGCGATCAGCTTGAACTATCTCGACGTGCGCGAGCTCGGCATCGTGAACATTGACGTACGCGCGGGCACCACGCGCCTTGATTACCATGTCGGATTCCAGGAACTGTTCGGCGAGGTGAAGATTCACGACCTGAGCCCGAATTTTGATTTCGTGTCGGTTCGCGCGGGCATTCAGGAATTCAACGCCGATTTCAGGGGCTTTCTGTTCGTGGACGAACAACCCGGCGTGCGATTTTTCGGCAATCTGGATTCGAATCGCTGGCAGTACAACCTGGCTTACTTCAATTTGCTCGAGAAGAACACCAACAGCGGGCTCAATACCTGGGCGCGAAGAGATCAGCAAGTGATTATCGCCAATGCCTACGGGCAGGATTTTCTCTTTCAAGGCTATACCGCGCAGTTCAGCGTGAGTTATAACGACGATCAGGGCGGGATTCATTACGACGACAACGGTTTCCTGGTGCGCCCGTCTCCCATTGGCGTGGTCATCTTCAACAACCAGATCAAAACACACAGCATTCACGCCGCCTACCTCGGCTGGACGGGCGATGGGCACATCGGCCGGGTGAATCTGACACACGCGTTTTACCAGGCTCTCGGCACCGACAGTTTCAATCCGCTGGCCGGGCGCCCGGTCACGATCAACGCGCAGATGGCCGCGCTCGAGCTTTCGGTTGACAAGGATTGGATTCGATTCAAGGGTTCCGTTTTCTATGCTTCCGGGGATGCCAATCCAAGGAACGGGCAGGCGCGCGGATTTGACGCCATCGAGGATTTTCCTGAATTTGCCGGGGGGATTTTCAGCCTGTGGAATCGCGAAGGGATACGGCTGACCGGCGCCGGAGTGAATCTGACGTCGCCCGACAGTTTGTTGCCCAGCCTGCGCTCGGACAAAGACGAAGGGCAGGCCAATTTCGTGAATCCGGGTATTTTTCTAGCGAACCTGGGAATGGACTTCGATCTCACGACGAAGCTGCGCGGCTTCGTCAACGTCAACTACCTGCGATTCGAAGACACCCAGCCGCTCGAGTTGCTGCTGTTCCAGTCGCCCATCCATCACACGATCGGCGTCGATTCCAGCCTCGGCGTGCGCTACCGGCCGCCGCTGACGGAAAACATTTCGATCACTGCGGGGGCGGCTGCCCTGGTGCCGGGCCAGGGCCTGCGCGACATTTACACCGGCAAGATGATGTACTCCGTATTCACGAACGTCCGGTTCCAGTTTTAGGCACGGCGAGAAAGTTCGATACTGTGTTTGAGCGAAAGACACTCACGGGGCCGTCTGCCCTTGGTCGCAAGCGTTCCGGCAGAGGTGTGGCCGGGCGTAACTTCGCGGTCTTCGTGGCCTGCATCATTCTTTTGTTCGCGCTGGAACACGGATTGCCGGCGCAGCCACGACAGCAGACTCAAGCGCCCCAGCCATCGCAGTCGAGTTTGCTCGAGCAGAGTCAGTCCGCCGCGGACGCCAAGAGCGCCGGCTGCGTCACCTGCCACATCAGCGAGGATGAGCCGACCATGCATCCCACGCGCACCGTGCGACTGGGCTGCACCGACTGCCATGGAGGCGATGCGACAGCGAGCATCTCGGCCGGCACGGCGCAAAACTCCGAAATCTACGCGAAGATGAAAGCGAAGGCCCATCCGCAGCCTCGCGATCCGATATTCGCCCGCGGTTCCGCGAACGCGCAGCGGGCCTACACCGCGTGGCTGCGCGAGAGCTACGATTACGTGCGCTTCGCCAATCCTGGAGATCTTCGCGTCGCGCCGCAAACCTGCGGCACCGCCGGCTGCCACGCAGCAGAGGTTCGCAATGTGAGAACCAGCATGATGACCCACGGGGGGATGCTCTGGGGCGCGGCGCTCTACAACAACGGATCGTTTCCCCTGAAGAACGCGCGCTTCGGTGAAAGCTATTCGGCCGAAGGTTTGCCGCAGGATATGCACAGCGTTCCCGTGCCGACGCCCGAGGAGACGCGGACAAAGGGCGTCGTGCCGGAATTGACTCCTCTCGAGCGCTGGGAAATTTCTCAGCCGGGTAACGTCCTGCGCGTGTTCGAGCGCGGCGGCATGAAGAAGGGCGAAATCGGCAACCCCATTCCGTCGGAGGAGGACGGTCGCCCCGACGACCAGCTGGGCGAGCGCGGCTTCGGCACTCTGCTGCGCACCGACCCTGTATTCCTCGGCTTGCAGAAAACGCGGCTGCTCGACCCCATGCTCTCGTTCCCGGGGACAAACGACCAGCCGGGCGACTATCGCGGCAGCGGCTGCACGGCATGCCACGTGATCTACGCCAACGACCGCTCGCCCGAGCATTCCGGACCGTACGCGCCCTTCGGCCATCTCGGTGAAAGCGTTTCCTCCGATCCCACGACTGCGAAAAAAGAGTCCGGCCATCCGATCCGGCACATTTTCACGCGCTCGATTCCCTCCAGCCAATGCATGGTCTGCCATGTTCACCCGGGCACGAACATGGAAACCACGTATTTCGGCTATACCTGGTGGGACAACGAAGCGGACGGCGAATTGATGTACCCCGCCCAGCAACACAATCCGACCGCTGACGAGCGCGTTCAAGTCGCGCAGCGGAATCCGGAAGGCGCCGCTCCCCGAGGCTTGTGGTCCGATCCGAAATTCCTCGAGCAATTGGGCAGCTCGAAATTCAACGCGCAGTTAAAGCAAAGCCAGTTCGCCGATTTCCACAGCCATGGCTGGGTTTTCCGCGCCGTATATAAGCGCGATCGCCAGGGCAATCTGCTCGACGCCGACAACAAAACCGTCTCGCCGGACGACCCGCAGAAATTCGACAAGGCCGTCCACCTCGCGGATATTCATCTGGAAAAGGGCATGCAGTGCGCGGATTGCCATTTCCAGCAGGACGTTCACGGCAATGGAAAACTCTACGCCGAGCCTCGCGCCGCCATTGAGCTCGACTGCACCGATTGCCACGGCACGGTCGAAAAACGCGCGACGCTGATTACCTCCGGCCCGGCGGCGCCCGCCGGCGGCACGCATCTCGACGCGCTGCGCACTCCTTGGAACAACCGACGATTCGAATGGCGCGACGGCAAACTTTATCAGCATTCGATGGTCGAGCCCGACCGGGAATGGGAAGTTGTGCAGACGCTGGACACCATTACGCCCGGCAACCCTCACTACAGCGAAAAATCGCGCTGGGCAAAAACCGTCCGGCTCGATGGTCGTACCTGGGGCGCACTCCCCGCGGACGAATCGCAGCTGGCTCACGCGAACAGCCGCATGACCTGCTACGCCTGCCATACGTCCTGGACGCCGAATTGTTTCGGCTGCCATCTCTCCATGACGGCGAATCAGCGCATGCCCATGCTCCACAACGAGGGCCTGACCACGCGCAATTTCACGGCATATAACTTCCAGGTGCTGCGCGATGACGGCTTCATGCTCGGAATCGACGGCACCGTTACGGGGCATCGCGTGGCCCCGGCGCGCTCGTCCTGCGCCATCACCGTCAGCTCGCAGAACCAGAATCGCGAGTGGCTCTATTACATGCAGCAGACGGTTTCGGCGGAGGGACTCGCGGGGACGGCGTTCAGCACGTTCGTGCCGCATACGGTGCGAGCGAAGGAAACCAAGGGCTGCGACGATTGCCACGTCTCTGGGCGCAACGACAACAACGCCTGGATGGCGCAGGTTCTTCTGCAGGGAACCAACCTTCTGAATTTCATGGGGCGGTATGTCTTTGTAGCAGACGGCGCGAAGGGCTTCGAAGCCGTCGCCGTGGCCGAGCACGATGAGCCTCCGGCAATCATCGGCAGCTATCTCCAGCGGCTGGCCTACCCCAGCGATTACCGACGACATGTGGCGCGCGGCCGCGAACTCCAGGAAGCCTATCATCACGAGGGAGACGTGCTCGACGTGCAGCTTCGCGGCGAGTATCTCTACGCGGCGCTCGGCAAGGGCGGCTTCCGCGCTTACGACGTCGCAAACATAGACAACAAAGGATTTTCCGAGCGGCAAGTCACCGCGCCGGTTTCTCCGCTGGGCCAGCGACTCTACGTGCACACGAAATTTGCGACGGCCGTTGCCAGTCCCTCGACGCTGGCGATCGATCCCGCGCGCACGCGGCGGCCGGAGAACGAAGAGCAGCCGATCCATCCGATGTACGCGTTTCTTTACGTGGCGGACAAATACGAGGGGCTGGTGGTGGTCGGGGATTCAAATCCGAACAGCAAGACTCCCGGAGTCAGCACATTGCTCGACGGCGATCCGCGGAACAATTTCCTGAGACGAGCGCTGGCGTTCAATCCCGATGGAATTCTGAACGGCGCCCGTCGCATCGTCATCGCCGGGACCTACGCCTACATGCTGTGCGATCGCGGACTGGTGGTCGTGGATCTGGACAAGCCGCTCGAGCCGCGCGTCGTGTCGCAAATCGGCGCGCCTGAATTGAACGAACCGCAGGGCGTCTCGATTCAATTCCGCTACGCATTTGTCGTTGATCGCGACGGGCTCAAGGTGCTGGACGTGACCTCGCTCGATCATCCACGAATGGTGCCGAATGCAGTGGTGCGATTGGAGGACGCTCGTAATGTTTACGTCGCGCGCACCTACGCTTACGTTGCCGGAGGCAAGCAGGGGCTCGCGATCGTGGACGTCGAGCAACCGGAACAGCCGCGGCTTGACCAGGTTTTCTCGTCCGGCGGAAAAATCAACGACCTCCGCGACGTGAAAATCGGCATGGTGGACGCCAGCGCGTTCGCATTCCTAGCCGATGGACGCAATGGACTTCGCGTGCTGCAGCTGCTGTCTCCCGAAGATTCACCGAATGCCTACGGCTTCAGCCCGCGGCCGACTCCCAAGTTGATCGCCAGCTACCGCACCGGCGCCCCGGCGCTGGCGATTTCCAAGGGAGTGGACCGCGATCGCGCCGTGGATGAAAGCGGAAACCAGCTGGCGGTGTTCGGGCGCCGCGGCGCGCGGCCGTTCAACCGCGAGGAAGCCGGACGGCTCTATCTGCGGGACGGCAAAGCGTACACGGTTACGAACGATCCTTCGGGTCCGGCGCGCTAGCTGGACTCCGCCGCTTGGAAACCTCGAATTTTGCCGCTCGGTTCATTCTGAATATGAATCGTTGTCATCGTTGATCATGATGTGTATTCACGGACCCTTCACAAAAAATGAGGTATATAATTGAACGTAGCTAGTGTGGCGAGCGTGTCGCCACAGATTTAACTGAGGAAGGTTCAGAATATTATGGTTGTGCGGCCAATCACTCCTCCGCCAGACGTCGACGAACTCGAAGAGATTTGGGAATGGATTGAGTCCTTCGACGCTGTCGTAGAAAAGGGCAAGCCGGGGCTGGCGTCCCGGATTCTGCAGGAAATTCGCAATCGGGCACTGGCTTCCGGCGTGCAAGTGCCGTTTACAGCGAACACGCCGTACGTGAACACCATCCACGTAAGCCAGCAGGCGGCTCTTCCGGGCGATCAGGAGATCGAACGCAAAATCAAAAGCCTGGTGCGCTGGAACGCCCTTGCCATGGTGGTTCGCGCCAACCGCGAAGAA
>Ga0210409_10000814_pt1 | contig 45384 bp, 33 predicted proteins | sample IncBWH17MmetaG_FD_161649 | JGI IMG/M metagenome (GOLD analysis project Ga0210409, IMG submission 161649) | Forest soil microbial communities from Barre Woods Harvard Forest LTER site, Petersham, Massachusetts, United States - Inc-BW-H-17-M | ecosystem: Environmental > Terrestrial > Soil >... | reverse complement strand
GAGGGCGGCAGACGCTCCCTAAGACACATCGCCTGTTGCCCTTCCTTGGATCGTACGGATGAAGTATGGAATCCGCCTCGCGCAGGTATTGGCCGCACTCTTTTTCGAATGCGCCTTGGGGATTGCTCGGATCTGCAATGACGAAAAATTCGTGACATTGTTTACAGCAGAGGCGCGCGATTATCGAAAAAGTGAGCCAGACCGGGAATCTCGTCCGAACAATCACAAGTTTCATCTAAATCCCAACTGATTCCCGCCCCACAATGGTCTTGACTTTTGAGCCCGGTTCCTTAAGCTCACCATACCTATGAAAAAACAGTTTTCATTCTTAAGCGTGGCCACGCTTGCTATCGCAATGTTTGGCCTTGCGTCTATCGCTTCGGCGCATGAACACGACACCTTTAAGATCGGCGACAAGTACTACCTTCTTACAGTGGGCTCGCTCAGTGAACCCTTTATCGTCGACAATATTTCAGGAGTGGACTTGCGAGTATCCCAAGTCCCTGGACCTGGAAGTAGCGGGGCGAGCAAGGCAACCGGCAAAGGCTCGCCTGTCACAGGTCTCGAGCAAACCCTAAGAGTGGAGCTCGCTGCCGGCGACAAAAAGGAAACACTTTCCTTTGATCCTTCAGCCAAGGATCCGGGCGCCTACGCCGCGAGCTTTATTCCGACGGTGCAGACGACTTACAGTTATCGTATTTTCGGGACAATCAGTGGCAGCGCCGTTGATCTTACTTTCACTTGCGTCGCCGGCGAAGTTTCGGAAACGGCTGAAGACAATCGTCAATTGAATGTTTCTGACACAATTACGCGGCTCAATAAGGTTGGCGCGTTCGGCTGCCCGGTTCCAAGAAAGAGTATGGGCTTCCCCGAACCGGCGCTTTCTTCCTACGAACTAAATCAGAGTACGCAGAATCTCGCGGCTAGTACCCAGTTTATGCGCAAACAAGCAGCTACCGCGCAAATTTTGGGCATTGCCGGGATCCTATTCGGACTTTTGGGGCTTGCGGTCGCAGGAGTTGCGTTGAGAGGAAAGTAGGGCTACGAGAGTTGAAGCGTATTATTTTTATTACTGCGGCGTTTGTAATTGCGGAAGCTGCGTTCGCGAACGGCCTCGGAGGCGAGAGGCTCGAAAAAGTCGTTGGTGACATGATCGTTGACGTCGGAACGGATCAACCCTCGACTCCCGTAGCGGGAGAACCCATCGAGTTCGACTTCAATCTATTGCAAAGTAGTACGCGAGAGCCGGTTGGCCTGGCGACGAGTGTAGGCATCGACATCAGCCACAACGGAAAATCGATGGTGAATTGCGACCTTATTGCAGAATCGCCGATGACGTTCCTCTATTACACATTTCCCGAAGGCGGCATTTACACTTTGAAGGTAGCGTTCGTCGACAGCAAACGCGAACGGCGGGATCTTGCAACCGCTTCTTTTCTGCTTAAAATTTCGAGGCCTAAGGGCAATACTCGAGCCCTGTATGCTGCGGCACTTTTCGCGACTACGCTCTTGGGAATCGCGGGAGGCTACTGGGTAGCGCGCCGGCAAAGAACAAGATAGATTAGCGCGAAGAACTTCATTGCTTTTTTTGGCTTGAAAGTGCCGTCAGTGACGCCTCGCAGGTTTTGAAAGATGCTATGCACACAAGATTTGACAATTGTTTCAGGGTGTTTTGTTTCTTAATCGCATTTTCGATCCTGCCCGAAATCGCCTTTGCGCACGCGACACCGATCCAATACGTTCCCGCGGCATCGTCCATTCTTTTGAAAGCGCCGGAGGAAGTGCAAATCCATTTCAGCGAACGCCTGGAGTCTCGCGGCTCCAGCATTATCGTATTCGCTCCGGATGGTTCACGCGCCGATCTTTCCAATTCCGCACCCGACTCCAAGGATCCCAGAATTTACCGCGTGGGAGTAAGAGACAGTGGCGCGGGCAGCTACACAGTTTCGTGGGAGGTCATTTCATCGGATGACGGACACTTCACGAAAGGCGCGTATATTTTTTCGGTTGGAAATGCGAGTCCAAATGCAAGCACAGAAGGCAGCGGATTTCAGACCGTTCACAGCTCAAGCGTTCCTGAAGCCTTAACACTCGCGGTGGAACTCATCGGGGACGCCATGATTCTGGGCGCCCTGCTCGTGCTGGCGTTCATCTGGCGGCCGATGCGCAGGCATTTCCCCGCAGTGAAATCCGATGAGCATCAGTTCATCGGCAGGTTCCAATTTCTCCTCACTTTCGGATGTATTCTGGCGCTCGCCGGCGGCTTTGCGTACCTGATTTATAAGACCAGCGATCTTGCCTCGCTTCAGGAAACAACTTTTTCCTCGGCCTGGGGCTCTTTCCTTGTGACCACTTCGGCGCTCTACACGGTATATCGAATGCTGGGTGCGGGCTTCCTGTTGGTTGCATTTCAGGGAGCGCGGAAACGGCTCTTCTCGGCCGAAAGCGTCTCGAAGATCGAATATGTGTTCTTCGCGGTTCTCGCGCTGATTGATCTTTCACGGGCACGCGTAAGTCATGCCGCGGCCTCCACCTTCGCTCCGGCATTTGGCGTGGTGATGAACTTCGTTCACCTCTTTTTCAAGGACGCCTGGATCGGGGGGATCATTGCTCTGGTTGTGCTCCTCTCACCGCTCATTGGAAAATCGAGAGACTCGAGGGTAGTTGCGTTCGCGCTCACCGCGTTTTCACGAATTGCCAGTGTTGCGTTCGGCATCGCGGGTGTCACGGGGGTCTACGTTGTCTGGCTCCACCTCAAGAGTTTCTCGTATGTGTTGACGACGGACTGGGGGAAACGATTCGCACTCCTTTCGGCGTTGGCCGCATTTCTGCTGGCTTTGCGTTTGTTCGCACAGCTTTATGACGAGCCCAAAATCGTGGATGCGATCAGGAAAAGGGATGAGACGCGGTATCTTCGCCTGCTCTCGTGGCTCGGCTTTACGTTGCCCGCGGAAATGATGATCGGCATCGCCATCCTCGCGGTCACTTCGCTGCTGATCATTACCACGCCCCCGCTTGCTCCTCATTACAGCTTTTTGCGGTCCGACGTGAGCCAGGGAATCGTGCTCTCCCTGGCAGAGCAGCCTTCCGAGAACGCCAAATTCCTGGTCACTGCGGAGGACCCGCTGACGAGAACCAGCGCCGACGTGAAAAATATGGTCGTCACCCTTACCAATCAGGCCGCGGGTATCGGCCCGATTGCCGCTTCGCTCGAGAAGAGATTTGCCGGAGGATTTGTATTCGCGAAAAATCTGCTGACTCCCCCCGGCATCTGGTCGGTAAACGTGGCTGCACAAAGAGCAGGAGCCTACGATGCCGCGGCATCCTTTAACCTAAAATATCCGCAGGAGGTAAAGGAGAGCGACGCGCACTCCACGGATAGAACGTTCGGATCATTTGAAGTCATTCATTTGATCGTCGCCCTCATCATCCTTGTCGGCGCCGTGATTCTTTATCGCAAGAGCACGGGATTGAATCGATTTGTGCTCGATGCGCCGGAGGCGCCCGTGGCAAGCGCGGCGCTCACGTTTGCAAGGCCACTCGCCTGGATTCCTCCCCTGATACTGATTGCCGGCCTAATTTACCTGAGTGGAGGATTCCCCGCGGTATCTCCAGAAGTTCTGGAAAGCCCATTTCAGCGAGTGTGCGAGGAAACAAATATCATGAACGTCTGGCATGAGAGCGTTCCCGAGCGCGCCGGAGAGGCAACGTCTGACCTGGCACTGCCCGGTTGCACGGTCGGGCTCGGGCTTGGCCAATTTCATTTTGTGGACGCTCGTGAATTCGCCTACTTTGTGCGGCCCGCGAGGGCAAAGGCTCAGCTGGCAACGAACCCCGCGGCGCTCGCGCCCGATGTTCCCACCACACTTACCTTTACCTTGCGCGATTACCAGGGCGAACCGGTTCAGGATCTGGTTCCCGACCACAATCGCATCATTCATGTGGTTATCGCGAGCAAAGATTTCTCCGTCTTCTCGCACATCCACGTGGAAGATTTTGGGCCGGTAACTTCGGAAATGCTTAAAACAGCCGTATTCCCTGTGCGCTATGTGTTTCCCAAGCCCGGCCAGTTTCTGGTTTCCGTGGACTACACCGAAAGGGCATATATTTTTTCCGATCAATTCTACTTGAACGTCGAACCCTCGGCAGCGATGAGCCCCGCTCAGAACGAGAACTTCGCGCTCCAGAAAAGCTTCGACGGCTATGATGTCACGCTCAAGACATCGCCAGCCAGACTCAAGGCAGGCGCCCCCGCGACTCTCGATTACCACGTGGAAAAAAACGGCATGCCCCTGAGAGAGATGACTCCCTACCTGGCGGTTCCGATGCATATCAGCATAATTCGCGACGATCTTATGGGATTTCTACACATCCACGGCCTCCTTCCAGTTTCGCCCACAGGCTATCTTCTGGGCGAGAGCACCCACGCTTCACACCTATTCCTGCCCAATAAATTCGGACCTGACATTGAGGCTACAAATTTTTCATTCCCAACAGCAGGCGTCTACCACGTCTTTGGCGAATTCAGCACCGCGGGAAAAGTCGTCGTAGCGCACTTTACGGTGAGGGTGGAATAACCCCACCGGCGTTCTCCCTGATACGGATAATCAAAACCTGCTCCAGAGGGGCGCCCTTTTATAGTTCGTTCATCGGGACTTGGCTCGAAGCAGAAGTCGGCATGCTCGTTCTACGAATTTCAATCTACAGATCGCGCTTGACAGTCGTGCGTTCCTGAGGTGAAATAGCCGATCCAGTTGAAAATGAGTTGCAACTAGAATTCGCCGGACGGCAATTGATATGCCGACTACTTGCAAATGGATTGCAACTAGAACTTGCGGCCAGGATCGGAGAAGTGATCCATCGAACGGCCCTATTGCATTCGATTTGGAAATCGGAAGATCGAAATTTATGAACCGGTCTCCGCGGAATTCCTTTGATCGAGGTCCGCGGAGACCGGCCGTCGTACAACCCGGAGGGCTGGCGACTTGCGCATTCTATGGCGCACCAGTCAGGGTTTTCAAGGAGACAGCATGGCTGGGCGTCGCCCCGTCTTTTCAAGCGCGTTGTTTGGAGCATTCCTCAAGAGAATCGGTATTCAATCATTGAAACAAGTGTGTTCCGTTACCTCTCTCATCTGTTTCTCTCTAATATTCTGTCCCCGGTCTTTCGCGCAAGAGAGCCCATATATCATCACTTACGATCACTATCTTGAAGAGCCAGGAAGCCTGGAGGTGGAATATTTCTCGACATTCGGAACCCAGCGCGCCGGCAACGATTTCCTTGCGTTTTGGGTCGAATTTGAATATGGGGTGAAAGCTTGGTGGACCACCGAACTTTATCTCGATGGGCAAACGACGTTTGGCGACAGCACGGTCTTCACCGGCGCCCGGTGGGAGAATCGCTTTCGGCTGCTCCAGCGCGAGCATTTCGTCAATCCCGTGCTCTACATTGAGTACGAGAGGAAGAACGGCGCTGACAAGATTCTCAAGGAAGTGGAGGGCAAAGACGTTGAATCCGACTTCGCCGAATCCAACGCGACACTGCGCCAGGAGCACGTCAACGAATTAGAGTGCAAGCTTCTGCTATCCAAGACGTACAAAGGCTGGAATTTTGCCGTCAATCCCCTCGCCGCGAAGAATCTGTCGAACAATCCCTGGGAATTTGGGTACGCGGCCGGCGCGAGCCGCCCTCTGGCCTTAAAGGCGTCTCCCAATCGATGCGCTTTCTGCCCGGAGAATTTCATCGCCGGAGCCGAAATATACGGCGGCCTCGGCGACCGATACCATTTAGGTCTACACGACACCTCCCAATACATTGCGCCGGCGGCAGCGTGGAATCTTCCTTCCGGCTGGACCCTCCGCATTTCACCTGGTTTCGGCCTGAACGGCAACAGCCACCGCTTCCTTTTGCGATGGGGCATTTCCCGCGAGTTTTCAGGCTTTAATGAGATGCTGGGCCACTTCTTCGGAGGTCGCCAATGACTACCGGCTTCATGCATCCACGTTTCGCCATGCTGGGCCTCTTCATCGCAACGTGCGTGTTTGGATCCAGCGCTCAGCTGGCCTCCGCGCGGCAGGACAATCCGTCCTCGGCCAACAATCCGAATTGGAATTACGAGGAGATAAAGAAGGCTCCGGAAAAGGCTCGCCTAATGCGTAATCCGTTTGAAAACGATTCAGACGCATTGCGAGCCGGGGGAAAGCTTTTCGAACGAAACTGCGCGGGGTGCCACGGAATGAAGGGAGAAGGTAGGAAGAAGGCTCCGAGCTTGATCCGCGATGAGGTTCAGCAAGCCACTCCCGGCGCGCTTTTCTGGGTATTGACGAACGGAGTGGTCTGGCACGGAATGCCAGTTTGGTCAAAGCTCCCCGAGCCGCAGCGTTGGCAAATTGTAATGTTTCTGAAGTCCCTCGGGGTTTCGACACGCCCGTAAGCCGCGGATCAACAATTTATTCCTGTTCGCATGTGCTAAAACGTTTTATCGGAATGCGGCTTTTTGCGTTTTGCGGGAGCTGATTTCCGATTTCCGATAATTCCTGTTTATCAGGTGTACGAACCACTGCGCAACAGCCACCAAGGGGAAAGCGCCCTGGCGTAAAGTGAAAATCGGACGAGCTGAGCTCAACCGCCGAGTTCAGATGACTACGCCCAAGTCCTGGTCCGACTTCTGTCAAAAAGCTGGAAACCGATGTCGATTTTCGGGAAGAAGCACTCGGGTAACTCAGCTTTTGATTTTGAATTTGCGAGTGGCCCATCTGGCACTGTTCATGACAAGTGGGTTTTGGATTTTCGTCCCTTCGCCGGAAACGGCGAATCCCCATTTGGACTGAGAAGGCCGAGCCCAAAGCCCCGCCTTTGAAATGGCGTCAAGGACAGGTCACCGCAAGTTCACGGCCTTAAATCAGAGCAGATGTACGGGAGGAGTGCGCGATCCAATAATCAAAGAAGGTTCTGCGAAGGGCGAGGCGCGGGCCATCCGTCCGCCAATGAGGGATGATAATTCGAGCGTACAAGGCCGGAAAAAGTTTTGATTGGGAAGAAAGTCCCGGCGGTGCCGACAGATGTATACTTAGGCCCGGCCTGGTTGCCTCAGAAATCATTTCCCAACAAGAGGAGGACAACGAACATGGCTTTGAAGATTGCGAACCGCGAACTGGAAGGAGTTGCCGTGCTGGCGCTGGACGGGCGTGTTGTGCTCGGAGAAGAAACAAGCATGCTACGCGAAAAAGTGAAGAATCTACTGGCCGAGGGCAAGAAGAACATTGTCCTGAACCTGAGCAATGTCACGCAGATTGACAGCTCCGGTCTGGGCGCGCTTGTCACCGCCTATTCAAGCGCGAAATCGGAGGGGGCATCGCTGCGGCTGTGCAATCTTGGGTCGAGATTCAGCGAAATGCTGCAGGTCACAAAACTCTACACCGTCTTCGAAGTCTCCGACAATGAAACAGACGCGGCGCGCGCCATGGTGAAGTCGGCTTCCGCTTGAGTTCCATCGGGCGATGGCTGAAGGTTTATGTGGCGGAGAAAATGGACGAAGCGCGGGTCTTTATGCGCGAGAGGTGACTGTTGCCCCTCAGGTGGACATTAAGATTTCCTGATCCCAAAGTTAGGAAATCAACTACTCCGTTTCCGTGCACGCGCGCGACTTTGTTATTTCGAATGATTGATCGCACTAGGTTTGCCTCCCCCACGCCATTCCCTTCGACGGCCGTGAATTAGTTCGAGGACGAATTGTTCTAGTTCAAGAGCTTGTACTCCGCTCGGATGCGGACCGGCAATATATGTTTTGACATTAGAGTGCGCGGGAATAGAATGATGGCTCTTTTCCGGGAGGTGCCGCATGAAATCAGGCACCGGAAGGGAGATAGTTGCCAGCGTACCGGAATATGTTTTTCGAACAACCTGCCTGTCATTGCAATCATAATCCATCGTCATCGTCTTAAATTGGGTCCGGGACCGAAATCTAGACAGCGAGGGGGGAACGCATGCACCGACAAATGCTCCTGGTGATCGCGCTGATCCTAGCCGCGGGTACGGCGTGGGGGCAGGCGCCGTCAACACCGAGTGAGGGCGAGTCAACGAAGGATTTGCTCGAGAGGATCGAGAAATTAGAGAAGCGCGTAGTAGAGCTAGAGGCCAGGTTGGGCCCTACGGCGGCAGCTCCCTCGACCGCCCCGGTGGTGAGCCCTGCACAAAATCCGACAGTAGTCGAACAAGCGCCAGGAATGGAACACGCCCAGGCGCCGTATAGTGCCGAGCAACAGGCGACCATTCAGGAGGCTGAGACCCATTACCCCAATCTGGCCATCCGTGGGTTTGCTGACGTCGATTTCTCTGCCACAAATCAGCCGGGGCCTATTAGTGGTTTCAACCCAGGAGTTTCTAGTGGATTTAACCTCGGCCAATTTGACCTGCATCTTGCCTCCTCGCTATCCAAGAAGATCACCTATTTCGCGGAAATCACGTTCAATGCGCAACCCACAGGATATACCCTCGAAGTGGAGCGCTCGATCATTCGCTATGACTACGACGACTATTTCAAACTTTCGTTCGGGCGCTACCACACACCAATCAGTTACTGGAATACTGCCTTCCACCATGGGGCCTGGCTGCAAACCACCATCACGCGGCCGGAAATGGTTAAAATTGGAGGAGTCTTCATTCCCGTCCACTTTGTAGGGCTGCTGACCGAAGGCAATATCCCCTCAGGAGGATTGCACCTGGCCTACGAGGTCGGCTTAGGAAACGGGCGCGGCTCGATCCTCAGCCGGGCTGGGGATGCAGGGGATGTAAACAACAATCGAGCCTGGCTGGTGAACGTTTTTGCACGGCCAGCTGGGTTCTACGGATTGCAGGTGGGTGGGTCGTTTTACAAAGATGAAATCAGGCTGCCGACTGGAGACAATGTTCGCGAATGGATAGCTTCCACCCATGTAATCTGGACCAAGGAAACGCCTGAATTTTTGGCGGAATTTGCGAATTCCCATCATCAGGACCTGCTGACCGGCCAGACTTTCAATACTCCGGCCTTCTACGTTCAATTCGCTTACCGGCTTCCCTGGCTGGAAAGAACTTTGAAGCCGTACTACCGCTACGATTATATTCAGCCCCCGCCAGGCGAACCAATTCTCACTGATACACGATACCAGGGCTCGACACTCGGCCTGCGGTATGATATCTCCAGTTTTGCGGCATTTAAGTCCGAGTTCCGGAACTTTCAACGTCTGGCAAGCGAACCACACGTTAATGGTGTGTTCTTCCAGACTAGTTTTACATTCTGACGAGGCAAACGAATGAGAACAATCCGCAAATGGTTAGCCGCGGCACTGTTTCTTTCGTGCGCTTTTTCCTTCCTTGTCTGGAGCCCCTCGCAGGCCCAGACTCCGCCGGATTCCGACATCGCGGTCGTGGCTCATCCAGATATGCCTGTCAACGAAATGAGTCTTGACGAAGTTCGCCGGGTGTTTCTGGGCGAAAGGCAATACTGGAATGCCAAACTCCCCGTGGTCTTGCTCATCCGGGCCCCGGTCGCGCGGGAGCGAGACGTCGTGTTGCGCGTGATCTATCAGATGACAGAAACTCAGTTCAAACAATATTGGATCGCCAAGATCTTTCGAGCCGAGACCGCGTCGGCCCCCAAGATCGTTTATTCGAATGACGTGGAATATAACCTTGTGACGGCTCTCCCCGGCGCCATCGGATTCATGGATGCCAGGGACGCCGCACGCGCCAAGCTCAAAGTCGTGCGCGTGGACGGACTCTTGCCTGGGGACCGAGGCTACCCTTTACATTGAGCGGTGGTCGCTTGCCCGGGGGACGAAAACAGCGGGTGACCCTGTGGCGGACAATTGCATCAAGTTTGCGGCGACAGCCCCAGCCGTTGCACCAGGTCTCGAAATCTCCGATCCCCGCGCAAGGGTTCGAACGCAGATTCAACTTTCAAGGACGCGAGCCTGCTGTCACGGACGGCATATGCCTTTTCCAGCCAGGTAAAAGCCGATTCTTTGTCGCCCAACCGCGCATAAGTCTGAGCCACGGTATAGGGGGAAACATAGTCTCGCTTCGAGACTTCAAGCAATCCATCCAGCCAGCTCTGCAGAACACCTTTATAGCCCGACGTTTGAAAGTCCTGGGCGACAGATGCCGCAAGTTCCGGACTCCCCGAAAGCTCCAACGCTTTTTCGCGCTCGGCGACGGCTTCTTTATACCTTCCATTTTGCGCGTAAACTTCTTCGAGGATGCGCCGAGCCGGCGCGAACGTCGAATCCATCTCCAGGACTTTTCGTAATTGTTCAATGGCCTGGTCATTTTGGCCCGTGATGTAGAATTGCCATCCCAGAGTCGTGTTGATTGTGAGAGAAAGCGAATCTAACTCCTTCGCTTTTCTGAGCTCGCGGGTAGCTTCCCCGAATCGTCCCATTTTCGCCAGATAATCGCCATACCAGTGATGAGCGGTGGCAGAGTTTGGATTGAGCTCGATGGCCCGCCGGAATTCTCTTTCGGCGCCCACCCAGTCCCAATCGTAATACTCGCGGACGAGACCCACCGAGGTGTGCGCGTCTGCGAGGGTATCGTCAATTTCCAGGGCTTCCATCGCGGCAGCTTTGGCTCTCGGGCCGGCGTCCCCCGGTGCCAGATATCCAGAGTCTCCCAACAAGCTATACGTGTCGGCCAGCCCCGCGTAAGCCAAAGCATAGCGAGGGTCTTTCTGGACGGCCTGGGCAAAGTAGTCCGCCGCCTTTTTGAAATCCCCTTGCGTCCCTTTGTTCCAGGAAAACAGACCCTGCAAGTAGAGTTGATAGGCTTCGGTGTTCTCGGTGGCGCGCTTTGTCAGGCGCCGTTTCTCTTCTCCAGTTAATTCCGGCCGCAATCGTTCGTATATGTCCGCCGCAAGTTCCTCCTGCACGGAAGCGAGGTCGGAAAATTTGCGGCTGTACTGCTCCCCCCAGATGTGCCTCTTGGTCGTGATGTCCTCGAGCTCAACGCTGATCGAAAGATCGTCGCCCGTGTGCATGAGCCTGCCCGTGAGAATCGTGCGGACACCCAGGTCCTTGCCGACACTCTCCGGATCGGCCGCCTGGCCCTTATACCGAAAAACAGTGCTGCGCGAAATCACCGTGAGATTTGGCAACTGAGAGAGACTGTTGATAAGGCTCTCTGTGATTCCATCGGTGAGATAATCGGTCTTCGGATCGTTGGTCAGATTCAGGAACGGCAAGACGGCGATCGAATTGATCTGGGAAGGATTGGCCTTGCCAAGCAAGCGCTCTCGCCAGCCACCCACGTTCAGCACGAACAAAAGCAACGCGGCGGTGACAGCCGCGACCGATGCGATGGATCGCCAGTATCGCCGGATCAACCTCGGGGGCGTCAGCTCAACTGAAGTGACAATGCGGGAGGAATCGGTGTCGCGCTTCAGCCGCTGCAGATCTGCCCGCAGGTCCGAAGCGGTCTGATAGCGCATTTTGCGATCTTTTTCCAACGCCTTGCTGATGATGTTCTCCAGGTGCACGGGAACGGTGGGGTTCAGACGCGCTGCAGAAATGGGTGTGCGGTTCAGTATGGCTTCGAACACGATGCCGGAAGTAGTCCCGGGGAAGGCCTGCTTGCCGGTCACCATTTCATAGAGCACGACCCCCAAAGAGAACAAATCCGTGCGTGCATCGAGCTCTTCGCCGCGAACCTGTTCGGGAGACATGTAGGATACTGTGCCTAATACCATGCCTGTGTTTGTCAAATGCTCGTCATCGGCACTGGTTGTCGGCAGATCGGCGTTTGTCGCCATCAGGCTGGGGCGTGTCGTCGGCTCTGTCGAACTCCTGCGCTCGGGCAGTAGCTTAGCGAGGCCAAAGTCCAAAATCTTGACTTGGCTGCGGTCCGTGACGAATATGTTTGCCGGTTTGACGTCGCGGTGCAAGATTCCCTTGGCGTGCGCAGCATCGAGAGCATCTGCGATCTCGAAACCCCACTCGGGGACGTTTTGTAAGTCAATCGGCTCGCCAGACAAAAGATGCTTGAGCGTCTTGCCTTCGAGATATTCCATCACGATGAAACTGGTGCCTTCGTGATCATCGACGTCATAGATAGTGCAGATATGAGGATGGTTCAACGCCGAAGCAGCCCTCGCTTCGCGTTGAAAGCGTCCTACTGCCTGATGGTCCTTGGATAGTTCCTCGGGTAGGAATTTCAGGGCAACGCTACGGCCCAGTTTGATGTCTTCGGCTCTATAGACGACTCCCATACCGCCGCCGCCCAACTTCCCCAAAATGTGGTAATGGGAAACGATTTGACCGATCATCAGAGGAAAGCCTTCTTTGGCCAGCTATCTTAGGCTGCCGCTCAAAGCAAGTCAATGCATGGGGTTGGGCGTGTCAAACCTCTTTTACAATGCCCCCATCCTTACCTGGTTAGAAATGCTCCTTTTTGCGGTTTGGCGATTGCTTGTTTTTGATTTGCTCTGTTTCGGGCGATCGGCGCCCGCTTGCAAAGGGTTCTGCGCACTCCAGTGCCGGCAGCGCTCGGTAAGGCAGACTTGCGCCTTGGGACAAGAATGGGTGATCCAAGGGACCTAATATCTGATTTTGCAAAGCGAACTCAATTGAATCATGTGAAATCTGCCGGTTGCCCACCAGGATGTGCGCCAATAACCCGCATACAGGGAAGGCGGTGCGAAAGTACAGTCAGAGCGCGGTCTGCGGCAAATTTCGCCTAAGAGGAAAATTGAGCCGCAGTCGTATTGAACGACCGCGTAGCCAATTCCTCCAGAGGGCGCTTGCGCAGTTCTTTATTCAGGACTTCGATGCCAACCGGGCCGTGGTATCCCGCCTTCGACACCTGATCGAGAAAACCCCGAATGTCGAACTCGCCTTCGCCGCAGAGCCTTCTGTGATTGATCGTGTCTTCGTGCAGACTCCAGGGAGCGGTGAATGTGCCGTCGTTGATCTCGACGCCGAAGAAATACTCCAATGGGAAGCGGGAGATTTCTTCGTATGGGACGCCCATCTTTACGATATGCCAGAGGTCGAAGATAATACCGCCGTTTTTCTGGCCGGCGCCCTTCAGCATCGTTAAAGTATCCGCAAGAGTGTCGATCATGGCGAACGGCATGAGCTCGTAGACAACTTTCGTGCCGTAAGCGGCCGCGTCCTTGCAAAGCGCGGCGAAGGAGTCGATCACCTGGGGCATGGGAGTGTCCGTATGGAAGAAGTCGCCAACTTTAATGTGCCTCGCGCTCAGGGCCTCCGCGGCTGTTAACAGGTCTTGTTTTACCAGATCCGACTGCTTCTTTTTTTCGCCGGTGAGAAACCAATCTCCTAAAAACTCGAGTTCGATGTGTTTCATGCCGTTGTCGTCGAGGATGCGCTTGATTTCCGTCAGGGGACGCCGCTTCAGCGTGTGGAGCAAATCGGCATGCCAGATGCCGACTCCGCGAAAACCGGCCTTGGCGCATGCCTCGACGCGATCCTTGAAATCGAAGACGCTGTACTCATGATCGGTGTGTGGCTCGGCGCCACCCGCCAGCGTCCAATATGAAGCAATCAGTTCGACGTTGTTCTTCATCATGTGTGCCATGCTTTGCTCGACATTCAGATTTTTCCGTCCTTAAGCTCCACCGTAAGCAGGTGTACTTCCGAAGTGCCGACATTTTCGATGGAATGCGGTGGCAGCGGTCCCACCCATTCGACAGCCGGCGTTTTTGGGGGCGCCCCGGCCTTGCGCGAATCGAACATGACTCGACCCTCGCCGTCGCGGCGGATGAAATCGCTTGTGCTGCGTACATAGATGACGCTGGGCCAGCGATGCGTATGCACGGGAACAAAGTCCCCCGGGCGGATGATCACTTCGAGGTAACGCACAAGATCGTTTTCAAACAAATTCTTGTGGAAGGCGGGTGCGGCAATCATGGCGTCCAACTCTGCCGGCCAAGGCCACGGTTGCGGTACGCCGGATTCTATTCCCACACCTGCGCTCCCTTGTGGCGCTCAAATAGTGATGCCATCCTCCGGCACTTTACACGAATTCGAGAGGACAAAAAGCAAAAACTGTTGGTCTGCCCGGGGCAATCTTTCCTGTCCGCGAGGCCTGCGAATACACTGAGCGCCTGCCTCCGGCGTATTTAATGAGCCCAAGAGACGCAGTGAATGCGGAATTCGTGTTAATGTTCCTCGCAATTCGAATCCTCATTGCAAAATAATACTCCGCCCAAGAGGAGAACCGATGGACGAGATTGTTACCCTGAACCGGCGAGAGCTGCTGAAAAATACAACCGGACTCCTGACTGGATGGGTGATAGCAGGAAGCCCCCTGGCCCTGATCGCACCGGGGCGCGCCTGGGCCGTGGATCTGACGACCCTTACCAGTTCCGAAGGCGCCGCGCTGATGAGCATGTCTCGCACAATTGCGCCCCACGATAAGCTGGATGACGCTGCGTATGCGCTCGTCGTTCAAGCCGTGGACGGCGATGCCGCTAAGGACGCAAATACTCGCAAGATGATTAGAGAAGGCCTGACAGCTCTCGGGACGGGTTTCGCCGCGAGCCCGGAGAACGACAGGGTCGAGGCATTAAAGAAGATTGAGCCTTCTGCGTTTTTCCAAACCATCCGCCTGAAGACGCTGCAGGTCCTTTACTCCAGCCCGATCGCTTACGCCTATTTTGGTTATGAGGGCGAAGCGTTCTCCAAAGGCGGCTATTTGTTTCGCGGATTCAACGACTTGCGTTGGTTGCCGGAAGTGCCGGCCGTAGACAGTGGTCCACTTCCGGATGGCGCGTAAGCAGAAGGGAGGATGAGCATGCCCCGCATTGAATTCCAGGACCAGAGCGCCGTGGTAATCATCGGATCTGGCGCAGGGGGTGGCACGCTGGCGCACGAACTGACGCGCCGGGGAATCAGGGTTGTTGTACTCGAGGCCGGTAAACGGCAGTCAACCGCAAGCTTTTCGCAGGTTCCCGGAGCTGCTTTTCTCCAGCTTACGTGGCTCGACGCGCGCACACAGAGCGGCGATTGGGGCGTGGCAAAGAATTTTCCCACGCTTCCTGTGTGGCACTGCAAGACGCTAGGCGGAACGACGGTGCACTGGACGGCGGCCACGCCACGTTTTGAACCGTGGGAATTGCGAGCACGAAGCACGTATGGCAGAATCCCCGGCACTTCGCTAATCGACTGGCCGATCTCTTACGACGAGTTGAAACCGTACTACATGCTGGCAGAGCGCCGGCTGGGAGTAACGCGCCGCAACGGAGTTCCAGGCTTGCCCGCCTCCAACAATTTTAAGGTGATGTACGCCGGTGCGAAAAAGCTGGGCTACAAGCGCGTGCATACGGGCCACATGGCGATCAATTCGCGTCCCTATGACGGGCGCGCTAGTTGCATCCAGCAAGGCTTCTGCGTGCAAGGGTGCAAAATGGGCGCGAAGTGGAGCACTCTGTACACGGAAATCCCGCGCGCTGAGGCCACCGGGAATCTGGATCTGCGGATCGAATGCACGGCCACGCGAATCGAACATGGAGCCAACGGACGCGTCAATGCCGTCGTCTACCGTGACGCCGAGGGCCGCGAGCAGAGGCAGAAGGCGCGCCTAGTGTGCGTGGCGGGTAACGGCATCGAGACGCCGCGGCTCCTCCTGCTTTCGGAATCCTCGAAATTCCCGGAGGGGCTTGCCAATTCGTCGGGGCAGGTTGGGAGGAATTACTGCCACCAGATCATCGGATTTGTCTGGGGAATCTTTGAACAGCCGGTATCTTCCTGGCGCGGCGCGACTCTGGCGGGAGTGGTCGAAGATGAAGTAAGAAACGATCCGACCCGCGGATTCGTGGGCGGTTATCGAATGGAACTGTGCACGCTCGATCTGCCAACATTTCCGCTCGTGGGCCTGCCGTATGGATGGGGTCGCGATTTCGCGTCCATCCTCGAAAATTACCGGAATATGGCAGGCATGCTGATCAATGGCGAGGACATGCCGCGCGCGGACAACCGCATCACGCTAAATAACGATGTTAAGGACGCCTTCGGTTTGGCCGTCGCAAATGTCCACGTCGATGAACATCCGAACGACCAGGCCATGCGCAAGCAAGCCCAGACGCAGATGTCCCGAATGTACGAAGCGGTCGGCGCCAAGCGGGTGGTCCTCGGTCCGGTTCCTCCTGCGACCCACAACACTTGCAGCGCCCGCATGAGCGCTGACCCGCGCGAAGGAGTCACCAACGCCTGGGGGCAGACGCACGATATCAAGAATCTTTTTGTTTCCGACGGCAGCGCCTTGTCCACAGCAGGCTCAGCCAATCCCACCCTGACAATTGTGGCCCTGGCGCTGCGACAGGCGGAACACATCAGCCGCGAGATGCGTGCACGCACGGTTTGAGTTTTCGTGAGAGTGGAATTTGCTCGTGCTCAACTTGCAGTGGAAGCGCGTTCCGGAAAAATCGCCAGCAGTAGCTCGGCGAGTTCTTCTGGCCGGTCGAGCATAACGTCGTGGCCACACCCGATCGTAACCGTCTTCCAACTTTTCGCTTTCGCTTTTTCGTAAAATTGCGGAAAGGGTGAGGGAGACCAGCCGCTCGCCAGGATGTAAGTAACGTTTTTGATGCGGTTGAGGGCTCCGGTCAGACACAGGGGTTGCTCAAAACAGGCCAACGATTGCATGGTGCCTTGCCGGTTCACCCAATCGCGGTCCCTGGGATTGACGTTAAATTCTTCCGCGGGAATCGGCGGCAATTTCCATCCCTCTCCCACTTCTTTTGCCTGCGCGAGGCGCTCCTTTCTCACATCCGGCGGAATCATGTCGTTCAAACATTGGCCATTCTCCAGAACGAACGCGTCAAGATAAATCAGCGCGCCAATTCGATCCGGAACTCGGTCGGCCACGCCACTCACCACGCAGCCTCCGTAGGAATGGCCGCACAAGATTACGTCCGAAAGTTCCTCCCAGCGAATCAGATTCGTGACGTCGGTGATATGCGTGTCGAGGTTTACGTTTGGCGAAGACAGGTGGCTCCGGTCAGCCACTCCGGTAAGAGTCGGTGTAAACACCTCGTGGCCACGCGCCTGAAGCAACCGGCGAACTCGTTTCCAGATCCAACTGCCGCGCCAAGCCCCATGAACCAGAACATACGTGGACACGATGAACCTCCTCGGTCAAGCACTCTTCGCGAGATTCAGGCTCCTCTACTCATTGAATTGACGACATATTTCACCGCTTCAATAATCTTTTCCTCGTTGGGCAGTACGTACTTCTCGAGCGGCTCGCTATAAGGAATCGAAGTATCGAGTGCCGTAACCATCTTGACCGGCGCCTTCAAATACTGAAAGCCCCGCTCGGCAACCTCGCCGGCAATGATCGCGCCCACGGAAGCATGGCGCGTCGCCTGGTCCACCACCACCAGCCTCCCGGTCTTCTTTAACGAGTTGACGATGGTCTCGATATCCAGAGGCTCAATCGTGCGCGGGTCAATCACTTCCACGCTGATTCCCTTTTCTGCCAGCGCTTCCGCCGCGGCAAGCGACTTCGATACCATCCAGCCCGTTGCTACTACTGTGACATCGCTCCCCACACGTTTTACGTCCGCCACGCCGAACGGAATCACGTAATCGCCTTCCGGCACCGGCCCCTTGTCCAGCATTTGCATGTAATGGTGGAGATAGATAACCGGATTGTCGTCGCGGATCGCCGCAGCCATGAGTCCCTTGGCGTCAGCCGCGCATGACGGCATCGCCACTTTCAAGCCCGGAACGCCCATCATGATGTGGTAGATGCAATTGGAGTGTTGCCCGGCCCAGCCCGCGGCAAAGCCGTAACCGGCCTTGAAAACTACCGGCACTTTCACCTGCCCGCCGGACATGTAGCGCAGGCGCGGCGCCTCGTTGAGCACCTGGCCCATGGCGACGAGCATGAATTCGCTCATCCATAACTCGACGACCGGGCGCAAGCCGGTCATCGCCGCGCCGATGGCAATTCCCAGCTCGGCGGTCTCCGAAATCGGCGTAATGCGGACGCGATTCTTGCCGAACATTCGGACCATGGGATCGCGATCCGTCATTCCCATATTCTGACCGTAGAAGATGACGTCGGAATCGCGCTTCATCTCTTCGGTGATTGCGGTGGCCATTGCTTCGGCGTACATCATTTCACGCGGCATGAGCGCTCCTTCTTCTATGCGAAAACATACTTCGTGGCTTCTTCGGGCGCCGGGAAGGGACTCGCCAGGGCAAACTGCACGGCCTCTTCCAATTCCGCGCGAGCGGAGTCTTCGATCCGCTTCGCGTCCGGCTCGGATAAAATTCCCCGGCCCCTCAATTTCTTGCGAAACATCTGGATCGGATCTTTGGCCCTCGCGGCGGCGTACTCCTTCTTCTTGCCGTAAGTTTCGATCGCTTCGTGTTTCGGAAACTGCGTAGGCACCGGAGGAATGGTGATGGCATTGCCATGGGCGCTGAAACGGTAGAATTTCGATTCAATCAAACTCGGCCCTTGGCCCGCTCGTGCGCGCTTTACGGCTTTGCCGACAACTTCATACACTTTGAGCGGGTCTGTCCCATCCACCGTGAGGCCCGGCATGCTAAAGGCCTCGGCCTTCTGGGAGAGCGGGTCGCTCGCCACGCAATTGGCGTCCTCGAGACTGATGTGGGTGTAGGCCTGGTACTCGTTGTTCTCGAGGATGTAAACGACCGGCAGTTTCCAGACTGCGGCCATATTCAGGGATTCGAAAAAAACTCCCTGTTTGCTGGCGCCATCGCCGAAGAAGCAGTAGATCACTTGTCCGGTCTTCTTCACTTGCGCCGTCAACGCGGCGCCGGTGGCGTGCGCGATGGCCTGTCCGATAATGCCCGAGGTTCCCGGGAAGTGGTGGGCCGGGTCGGCAAGATGCATCGAGCCGCCAAACCCCTGGCAAAGGCCGTCTTTGCGGCCATAGATCTCCGCCATCATTTTTTTAACAGAGGTCCCCAGAACGATCGGATAGCCATGGCAGCGGTAACTGGGCATGGCCAGATCGTTCTCCTGGCGCGTGGCCAGTGCTCCAACGATGGACGCCTCGGCGCCGTCGGCCAGATGCGTGTGGCCCCGGATCACGCCGGGATGCTCGACGAATGTCCGCTTGACGCGCTCCTCGAACTCGCGGATGCGCAACATCTGCGTGTACATCCAGATCAATCGTTCTTTCCCAAGGTTTCCTGTCGGTTTCTTTGGCACCGCTGCCTCCTTACGAATTCAGACCTTTGGCGCAGCATCTCCCGGCTCGCCGATATGGCAGAGCATTTCTCCCACCGGAACTTCTGAATCTTCCTTGGCAACAATATCCAGCAACACGCCCTCCACCGGCGAGTCGAGTTCGTAGTTCACTTTGTCGGTTTGCAGTTCAACGATCGGTTCCCCAAGCCGCACTTTCTGCCCCTTGCGCTTGAGCCACTTCACCACAATCACCTTGGTGGTTGGAATCCCGCCCGTTTTCGGAACTCTGAGCGTCGTTACGATGACAGCCTCCTGCTTTTGAAATCTTTCTCCCTGCGGTTACACCGTGACACGCGCTCGCGTGAGTCCATAGCTTTCCAGGACGTTCATCTGAGTTATGGACGGGGTTCCGGCGAGGAACAAAATATCCCCATTTGCTCCTCGACGCAAATGACGAATTAAAAAGGAGAAATGTTGAGACTCGCTGGGCGGCAAGCCATTCAAGCTTGACACGAAATCACAATTCACAGATAAGGGATGCAACTCGAGAGCAGTCATTACGAATGCGCTTCCCGTTTTGAATGATCAAAGGAGCGCGCGCTGATTCATCCGGAAAGGCACGCCATTGATAAAGCCCCGCCAAAACGGCAGTTGGAGTCTCTTGCCGAGATTCTCCGCGCTTGGTCTTATCGCTCTATTTTCTTCCGCTCTGAGCTGCGGGACTCAATCCAAACAGTCACCACAAGGAATAAAAGAACAATCGGGAATCGTGAAGGCTGCGGTGAGCGGCGCAAGAATTACGAGCGCTGACAAAGAGCCGGGAAACTGGATGAGCCATGGGAGAACTTACAGCGAGGAGCGCTTCAGCCCATTGAAGCAGATCAACGATCAGAATGTGGCGAAGCTGGGTCTGGCCTGGTCTTTCGATCTGGATACACGCCGCGGCCAAGAGGCGACGCCGCTCGTCATTGACGGCGTCATGTATTTCACCTCTGCCTGGAGCAAGGTCTTCGCGCTGAGGGCGGCGACAGGTGAAAAGCTCTGGTCATTCGATCCGAAAGTGGACCCGGGATGGGCGGTCAACGCCTGCTGCGATGTGGTGAACCGCGGGGTCGCGGCATGGAACGGCAAAGTATTTGTGGGAACCCTCGACGGCAGGCTGATCGCTCTGGATGCGGCGTCGGGCAATAAAGTTTGGGAGGCGCAAACCACGGACCTGAATAAACGGTACACGATTACAGGCGCGCCCCGAGTGATCAAGGGGAAAGTAATGATTGGGAATGGCGGCGCGGAAATGGGAGTGCGCGGCTACGTCTCGGCCTATGACGCCGAGACCGGGAAACTGGCGTGGCGCTTCTTTACCGTGCCCGGCGATCCCTCCCAGCCCTTTGAAGATCCGATCCTTGAGAAGGCGTCAAAGACCTGGACGGGCGAGTGGTGGAAGAACGGAGGAGGCGGCACGGTTTGGGACTCGATGGCCTACGATCCGGATTTGAACTTGTTGTACATCGGGACAGGAAACGGAGATCCGTGGCCGCGCAAAATCCGCGATCCTCGGAAAGAAGATAACCTGTTCACATCCTCGATCGTGGCCCTCAATCCAGACACGGGCGGATACGTTTGGCACTATCAGGAGAACCCGGGGGATGAGTGGGACTACGATTCGGACGGGCAGATCATCCTTGCCGATCTGAATCTCAACGGATTGCCCGCCCATGTTCTACTGCACGCTCCCAAGAACGGCTTTTTCTATGTGCTGGATCGAGCGACCGGCAAGCTGCTTTCCGCGAAACCATTTACGCACGTGACCTGGGCTACGGGGATCGAAGCGCAATCTGGCCGTCCCATCGAATCTCCAAGCGCGCATTACGAAGCGCGTCGCGATCCAGCCCTAGTCTCTCCGGGCCCCGGGGGAGCTCATACCTGGCAGCCCATGTCTTACGATCCGGAAACAGGGCTGGTCTATTTTCCGGTGCTCGAGGACGAATTTCCCTACAAAACCGCGGAGCACTTCAGCCACAATTCCATCGCCTGGAACAACGGCATTGACCTCGTCGCAGCGGGCATGCCGCAGGATCCGAAGATCAAGAAGATGGTCCTTGAAAGTATTCGAGGCCGTCTCATTGCCTGGGACCCGGTCGCACAAAAAGAAGTCTGGCGTGCGGATCGTCCAGGGCCCTGGAATGGCGGAGCATTATCGACAGCCGGCAAACTGGTATTCGAAGGCACCGGGTACGGCCGTTTTGAAGCTTTCCGCGCAACATCCGGAGAAAAACTTTGGTCCGCGCCGACGGAAAGTGGCGTAACCGCCGGCCCTATCGCCTACGCCGTGAATGGCGAGGAGTACATCGCAGTCCTCGTGGGGTGGGGCGGCGTGCTGCCTCTGGCCGCTGGAGAAATCGCGCTGCAATCCCCGCGGATTCCAAATACTCCCCGGATGCTGGCATTCAAGTTGGGCGGCAACGGGAGTCTGCCGCCGGTCCCAGAGGCACAACCTAGAGCATTGACCCCGCCGCACGAATCCCCCAGCGCGGTCACAGTGAAAAAAGGGGAGGCATTGTATCAACGCTACTGCGGAGCCTGCCATGGTGATGTCGCCGTAAGCGGCGGTGTGTTGCCCGACCTTCGTTATTCGAAAATGCTCGCACGCGACCAGTGGCTGAGTGTCGTAATCAACGGCGCGTTCAGCTCCGAGGGGATGGTTTCATTCTCAAAGGAACTGACGCGAGAGGATGCGGAAGCGATCCGGTCCTACGTGATTTTCCGCGCGAACCAAAGCCTTAAGGAAAGCAACGCCGCGAAGAACTAGAAGTCGCAGGAAATTCTTCCACCCCAATCTTTTTCAATGCACGGCCCGGCGCATTCCGGCCCAGTACGGAGCACGCAACAGCTTCCGATCGATTTTTCCTGCCGGGGTTTTGGGAATCTCAGCTACGAATTCGATTGTCTTGGGGGACTTCACGCTCCCAAGCTTAGCCCTGCAATGAGCGAGCACTGCGTCCTCTTTTAATGACTGTCCTCTCCGGAAAACGACGATTGCTTTGACCGCCTCTCCCCATTTCTCATTCGGAATTCCGATGACCGCGCATTCAAAGACTTCCGGCAAAGACATGATCGCAGCTTCCACTTCCGCCGAAAAAACGTTGAAGCCTCCCGTAATGATCATGTCTTTCTTGCGGTCGACGATGTAAAAGAAGCCATCCGCGTCTTGATAGCCTACGTCTCCGGTATGGTGCCACCCATATCTGCGAATCTCCGCGGTGGCTTCTGGAAGATTGTGATAACCGGGAGTCACCAGCGATCCGCGCGCCACAATTTCTCCAGACTGATTCGGCGGCAGAAGATGGCCTTCATTGTCCATGATCGCCAGGCGAACGCTATATGTGGCTCTGCCACAGCTTCGCAGCCGCTCGGGATGGTCGCCCGCGGCTGCGGCAGCGACCGTCTTCTGGTCCAGCCAGGTCAGGAGCATGGGCGCCTCTGTTTGTCCATAACATTGACAAATGCAGGGACCAAACACTTCTACTCCCTGCCTCACACGGTCGGGCGAAACCGGCGAAGCGGCCAGAAGCAGAACGCGCAGGCTGGCATAATTGAAATCGCGAACGCGCGGATGATCGAGCAAGGCGTAAAACGCCGTCGGCGGAACAAAAAGATGTGTTACTCGGAATCGCTCGATGTTTTGTAGAACTTCTCCGGCATCGAACCGGGGCATGACAATGTTCGTTGCCCCTAACGTAAACATTGCGAACGATACCACTCCCGCGGCATGGGAGAGCGGCGCGGTGCTCAAGCACACGGGGTCGATCCCCTCGCTATGCCAATAGTGCCCAGCCAATTCCGTGAACGTTGCCCAGGGGACGGTGGTGACTCGCACGCCCTTCGCTGCTCCGGTCGTGCCGCCCGTGGGAACAAGGCCGACCAATCGGTCAGGGTTTCCCATTGGGTCTCCCCAATCCGCCTCCTCGAGCGGCTTGATCCGAGACATGAATTGTTCCATGGAGGGATCGTCGCCAGCTGAAGCATCAATGCAGATCAGATTGCGCAGGGAGGGAACAAGCTTGCGGATTTGTTCCACCTGCTCCCGGAAGCTGCTGTGATAGAAGAGCCAACGAATCTCGGCATATTTCATGAACTCGACATTCGCGTCGATTGCGTTCCGGTAATTTATGGGGACCCAGGCTCCGCCTGCGCGCATGATGCCGAGCATGCAGACGAGAACTCGCGCGTCGTTCAACGAGTAGATCGCCGCGCGGTCTTCGGCATTCAGTCCTTTCGCGCGCATTGCCGCTGCGAGGATCTGCGTCGCGTCGCGCAATTGGGAATAACTGTAGCCAAGGCCCCCGTCCATGAGAGCCGTTCGTCCTGCGTACTCTTCCGCAGCTTTATCGAAATAATCGATCGCCCGCATCGGGGGTCTTGTCCGATCTTGTGATTCTCTTCCCTGCGATACTCCAAGCGCTTACTTCCAAACTTCGTTTGCGACTTCCACCACCAACCGCAGCTTCGCCAATTGCTGCTCCTCCGTCAGGCGGTTGCCTTCTGTGGAGCTGGCAAATCCGCACTGGGGACTGAGCGAGAGCTGGTCGAGATCAATAATCTTGGCGGCCTCGTCGATCCGGCGCTTCAGCAGTTCCTCGGACTCGAGTGCGGGGAGTTTGCTCGATACAAGACCCAGGACGACGGTCTTGTTCTTTGGTACGAACCGCAGCGGCTCAAACGTACCGGCGCGAGCAGTTTCATATTCGAGGAAATATGAATCGACATTAATTTTATTGAAGAGCACTTCCGCAATGGGGTCGTACCCGCCCTCGGTGAACCAGCCGCTCTGATTATTGCCGCGGCAGAGATGCATGGCCAAATGCAGATCGGACGGGCGGTTGGCAAACGCGCGATTTATGATGTCAGGATAGAGATCGTTGAGCAGATAGCGCGGATCATCTCCGCGGGCTTTCACCATGTTTTGAAACTTTTCGTTGCACAACGTGGCCATGGGCGGGTCGTCGACTTGCAGGTACCGGCAACCGGCATCGTAGAGCGCCTTCATTTCCTTCTGGTAGGCGTCCACGATGTCCGCCCAGAACAGGTCCATGTCCGGATAAGCAGACTTGGGAATGGCGGCGCTTCCGGAAGTGAAATGCAAAATGATCGGCGAGGGCACCGTCACTTTCGGCGTTCGTTTGGTGACAGATCGGAGAAAGCGGAAGTGATCGGCATAAATCGGAGTGCGCCACCGCATGCGCGAAACTACCTGGGCCCATGGAACGGGAATCTTGCGTCCCTCGTGGTCGACGAAGAAAGCCGCCGAGCTTTCCATCCGCACTTCCACTCCGCCCAATCCCCGCACGAAGAAGTCCGTATAGAAATCTTCGCGGCGAAATTCGCCGTCGGTGATGGACTGCAATCCAACCTGCTCCTGCTGGGCGACGACCTTGCGAATCGCCGCGTCCTCCACCCCTTGCAGTTCCTGAGCCGTGATTTTTCCCGCTGCGCGGTCTTGGCGGGCCTTCTTGAGCTCCGGAGGCCGCAGCAGGCTGCCTACCTGGTCGGCGCGAAACGGGGGATTATGCGGGGCAACCGTCGGCATGGAAGCCTCCCTTTTTTTCTGGATTTTTCCTTTTGGCCGTCTGATGATCCGTTCATTGGTCGTCCAAAGCAATTCATTCTTGTCCGCAGGTCAGGGCGCCCATTGTTTCGCGTTGAAGCGCTCGGCCTTCGCTTCAGGCCATTCGGGGGTTTAACGCAAGCGGATGCTGTTTATGCCCTGCCCTTGCGCAAGCCCAATAAGTCCATCGCGTTCTCTTTCAAGATCAGCGGTCGAATCTCGTCTCGGATGCCTATCTTTTCAAAATCGGACAGCCAGCGGTCCGGCGTAATTAAGGGGTAATCGGAACCAAAAAGAACTTTCTTCTTCAAAAGAGTGTTGGCATATTGCACCAAGTTCGGCGGGAAATACTTTGGCGACCAGCCGGACAGATCGATGTAGACCTGCGGCTTATGCAGGCAGATGGAAATGGCTTGGTCCTGCCAGGGAAACGATGGGTGCGCCATGATGATGGGCATATCTGGAAAATCAACGGCGACGTCGTCGATGGGCATCGGATTTCCATACTTCAAATGCACGCCGCCGCCGCCGCGCATGCCCGATCCGATCCCGCTATGGCCGGTATGAAAGATTACCGGGAGCCGCGCTTCCGCGAACACCTCGTACAACGGATAAGCGATTGAGTCGTTCGGGAAAAACTGCTGAATAGGCGGATGCAGTTTGAGGCCGTGAATCTTGCCGGTGGCAAGCAGCCTGCGGGCTTCCTCGACGCCCTGTTTGCCGCGATTCGGATTAATGCTGGCGAACGCAATCGCGATGTCGGAATTTTCGGCAGCGAATTCCGCCACGCTCTCATTCGATACGGATGGCCTGCCACTCAGGGTTTCATCCACCGTGAATACAACGCAGGCGATTTTGCGCGAGCGGTAATAGTCAGCCAGGGCGCGCTGGTCATGCGATACTCCACTATCCCCAAAATATTTCTTCGCGGCGCGGTCCGCAGCGGATTCTTCGCCGCTGTGCTCCATGTGCACGTGAACGTCTATGGCAGTGATCGAATCCACGTCAATGGACCCCAAGTTGTCCATGGTCCTCCCTCTCGCTCGCCGATCACTCGAATATCGCGGTCTTGATCTTATACACCAAGATCCGGTTCTCGATGTGCCGCCGCACGGCGCGCGAACGGACAACTTCCTCGATGTCGCAGCCTGTGGCCGCCAATCCGCTTGCCTTGCAATCTTGATGGAGTGTATGTATACACTGTGCATGCATCATGTCAAGGTCGCCGCCGCAGGCAACGGAAGATCCGCAACAATATCCCTATGGCCTCTCGCAATTGCTTGCAGAGGGTGGAGTTGATAACATCCCGGATGACCGAGGGGCGTCCGCAATGCTGTGCCTACTGATATCCGCCGCGGTTTCGATGCTCGACTCCTGCTCCTATGCGCTTCCGGTTGATGTGTATGCCCTGGCTTCGGCTGTGAATCGGCGCTCAATTAGATTGCATACAAAATGGCTGCGAAGAACTCAAGAGTGATTGTAAAAATTCGCGAGATGATCCTGCAAGGCTGGCTTCCCCCCGGAGAGCGAGTCAGGGAAGTTGAATTGGCAGGCAAGCTTGGAGTCTCCAGAACCCCGGTTCGAGAATCCTTGCCCACGCTTGCGCAAGAAGGGTTGCTTACCCAGCTGGACACCGGCGGTTTTGTTGTGCGTGCTTTCACGCCGCAGGAGATCATGGACGCAATTGACGTCAGGGGTGTCCTGGAAGGACTTGCCGCCCGAATGCTGGCGGAGCAAGGACCGCCGCGCCGTCTCTTACATTCCCTGCAGGAATGTCTACGAGAAGGCGACGAGATCTTTACTAAAGGGCATCTGGTTCAATCGGACGAAGCCCGGTACGGCGAGATGAACAAACAATTCCATTCCCTCATCGTCCAGGGAGCCGGAAGCAAGGTAGTCGCCGAAGCGATCGAGCGCAATGGGAGGATACCCTTCGCTGCCGCGCACGCCATTGCATTCGATCGAGTGGACCTTCCACGCATGTACGAGTCGCTGAAATATTATCACCGCCAGCATCATGCCATCGTTCAGGCCCTCGAGAACGGCGAAGGGGCCAGGGTGGCCGCGTTGATGTTCGAGCACGCCTCGGGAGCGAAGGAAAGCATCAATATGACTCGCACTTCGTCGCGACCGGGTGCGGCGAATGCAGAGGGCCCGCCTTTCGGTCAAAGCAATGGAAACTTCCCGGAAAGCTGAACGTTCCTCGCAAAAAGCGTATTCGTTCGCCGTTGACTCCGAATCATTCCTAAAGACGCGCGATTCCGCGGGCTAGATTCCGGAGTTGGCGGCTCAGCGAGCCTGCGCGCCTTCTCCGCGCTCACCGCTGCAAAAACTTCGATGGTGGCACCACCTCGTGCACGAGAAACTGCGCCGTTGACAATCGTTCACAGGAATGGAGACAACACGCTCAGTATTCAGTATACTGAACATTGAATCCCTCTCGCATGAGTTAGGGCGCCGTCCCACAATCGGCTTTCTCAGATGGGACGATGGCGCCGGACGAGTCAGACCTGGGTGCTGCTGACATGATGGGAACGGCAACCATTTCCACGAGCATCGCCGAGATGCTGTGCGGCTATTCCATCGAGGTAAATCCGAACGAGCCTAAGGTCGTTGACACCGCGCTCGCCCGTCTCCGTCCAGGTACCGAAGTTTTTCTGATTTGGATACCGGGCGCAAACCCAATGGATCTTGTCGAGCCTGCAGCGAGGTTGCGGCGAGCAGGTCTGATCCCGGTACCCCATGTTGGCGCGCGTCACATCCAGAGTGCCCCTCAACTCGAACAGCTCGCGGCGCGTCTCGTGGGTGACGCGGGAGTCGATCGCGTTCTCGTCATAGGCGGTGATCGCGCTAAGCCAGCCGGGCCCTATGACTGCAGCCTGGCCGTGATGCAGACGGGAATCTTTCAGAAGTCGGGAATCGTCCGCATGGCCATCGCCGGCTTCCCTGAAGGCAACCCCGGCATTTCCGAAATCGCTCTGAATGAAGCCCTCCACTCAAAGCTGTTGTTCGCGCGCAGCGCCGGGCTGGAGTTATCCATTGTCACGCAATTCTGCTTTGAAGCAAAACCGATCGTGGAATGGCTGCGCCGAATTCGCGCCGGGGGAATCGACCTACCGATCAGAATTGGCCTAGCGGGCCCGGCGGGACTCATTACGCTGGCGCGGTATGCTGTGCGGTGCGGAGTCGGCAATTCTCTGCGCGTGCTGACCGAAAAACCATTGTTCGCGAAACTTCTGGTGGAAAAGGGTCCGGAGCCGATCATTCGGGGAATTGCCAGTGCAGCAGAAGCGGGGAATGCGACACATATGCCGTTCGACATCGCTGGGCTACATTTCTTCGTCTTTGGCGGGTTCCATAAGACTGTCGAATGGATAAATGCCGCGTGCGGTCAATAATTCGGTCTTCACTTAGGGCTGAACCGTGCGCCAGCCTTTGGCATAAGTTTCCCGCACCACTTTGGAATATGGAACCGGGCTGACGACGGCCCGTATCTCCGTCTGTTTGTGGCGTTCGACCGTCGTCTTCCGCGAACCGCCGCCTCCTTCGCCCCACACGATCCTGACTTCGGCGCCCACTTCGATGTCTGGGTCCACCACGCCGAGCGATAGCATCGCGCGCTCATTGTAGCTGTAGCCGCTAAACATGGAAAAGCCGACCGTTTTTCCCGCGCTCAGTACCCGGTCGTAGGAAGCAGAAGCGTAATTCGATAATGGTATGTCGATGTACTTGTAAGGGTCGCCAGGTTCAAACATGGATGCCAACACCTTGGATACATCCTCAGCACTCCAGGCGAACGTCACCTTTTTGCGCTGAGGCCTCACAGCCATTTTCTCGAGGGCTTCTCTTCCGACGAACTCGTGATCAAATTTGATGAAGGGCCCGTAACCCAGAGCGTAAGGCGACATATAATAGTGTTCGATATTGCTGGAATCGAAGCTGCCCCCCAGCGAACCCGTGCCTTCATAACCCGCGGCAGGTAGCCACTGCCGGTATGGCTTCATTTTCTCGCCGGTATAGACCGCCGGAAGCGGTGAAGGAATCCATCCTGACTCCAAGGTGTTTGTCGCGTAGGCCCTGGCGCCGACTTCACGCAGCCCCAAGTCTTTTCCAGCATCAACGATGGCGGATCGAATTTCTTCGCGCTCCTCGTACGGCCCCCAAACTTCCAGCCCCGGCGCGCCGGCCATGCCGTGCCGCAGAGCGCGAACTTTGCGTCCAGCGATGCTGATGACGCCCATGTGGAAGAATTTGATTTCTGGAAACGGTCCGACGTTAAGCTTTTCAATGATCTGTGGAGCATTGGGGCCCTGAATCTGGTAACGGTAACATGTGCGCACGACCGCTTTCCCCTTCGGGTTTGAAGGCGATCGATCGTCTTTCTCGACGCTGACCTTGTAGCCACCCGTTTCACCATGGAATTGGATCCAATTTGCAACTGGCGCACGCCCGACGAAAACCAGCCGGTTCTCTGCAAGATGAAAGAGAATGCCGTCGCCGATCACGTAGCCGTCATAGCTGCACGGCGAGAATTGTTTTGCGCGATTGACGGGAAAATTCGAAAAGCTATTGGTGCCGAGTGCCGAGAACAATTTGAGCGCGTCGGGCCCTTCCACATAAACGTTCGCCATGTGATGAGACTGGTCGAAAAGGACGGCAGTTTCCCGCCAGGCGCGCTGCTCGTCACGCCAATTCGAGTATTCCGAAGGCACGACCGGATACACGTAGGCTCCGATTTGCGAATTGCGCAACAGGGTCACCGGATTTCCAACAGTTTGCAGCAGGTCTTCCAAGCTCTTCTCTTTCATCGCGGCTCTCCTCGTGGCGCGGACGCCTGATCCTGCGAACGAACCGGCGTGCGTGTAGTAAGGCGCGGATTGTGGTTCAGCATACGGAACGTATCGGGCTTTTGCAATATCTTCCGATAGACAGGAACATAAATGCGACTGCATACTCTCGGCCGTCGGAATGCGGTTTGATCACGCGAATCGTTTCGGGATACGGCAGCGCTACCTCATTTTTCACTTCGGAAGTTCACCTCAAGCGGGCCTGGCTCGAAAATTGGAAATGTTGTTTCGCGAGCGGCTGAACCTGCGGTCAAGCGGCGCGCGGCTTTCCTGGTTGTTCAGATGGACGAATTTTTTTAGAAGGCGAAGAAAAATGCTTTGTTCTTTTTTGTTCAAGGCTCGAAGCAAGCGACGGCTCAGCACGTACGCGTTTGGAAGAAGCCGCTTCACAAGCGCTGTTCCCTCCGGCGTGAGTTGAAGCAGCCGATGGCGCTTGCTCTTCATCGGCATCATCCGTCTGACAAGACCGCGCTCTTCGAGCCGTACTGCGAGATCCGCAGCTGTGGAAGTATCGAGGGCGCACAGCCTCGCTAGAGTGACCTGGTCAATTCCGGGATGATCCTGAAGAACGCGTAAGACGCAATACTGGATGGGGGTTACTCCGTTCCGCATGGTCGTGTGGAACATGGACACGGCGATCTGTTGAGCACGGCGAATCAGGTGGCCTGGTTCGTCGTAGACGTCGATGAACAACCCGTAATCGCGTTTGGCGGCGCGATTCGAGGCAGCTCTGACGCGGCGTTTCACTTGTTCTCCACGGGGCAGGTATCCTGAGAGAAGCCGTACTTCCATTCCATAGATGAGCTTAGCACAGCCCTTGCGGCCACGAATTGCATCTATTAAGCTTCGGACATTGAGCACACTTAACGACCGGCGAACGGTACTAGACGCGCCCTTGCGGCCAGTACGATTTTTCTCGCCCGACGTTGAGCTGACCCGCCAGCCGGATGGCTCTTTCATCATGCGATCCGTCGAGCCGCTGGCGAGTTATGACAACCGTATCGGCGATTGGCTGGATCGCTGGGCGCGTGAAGCCCCGGAGCGTGACTTCATCGTCGAGCAGGCGGCCCAAGGCGAGCGGAGGATTTGCTACGGCGAAGCTCGCGAGGCGGCACTGGCACTGGCCGAAAATCTGCTCACTTACGATCTTGGCCCGGATCGGCCGCTCGCTATTCTTGCCGCCAACGGGATAGACCATGCGCTGATCATGCTGGCGGCGCTGTACGTCGGTATCCCGGTCGCTCCGATCGCGCCTGCCTATGCGCTCCAGAGCGCCGACTTTGCCAAGCTTTCGCACAGTCTCCGCCTCCTTACTCCGGGCATGGTGGTCGTCGACGATGGCGCGCAGTATCAGCAGGCGATCGAGCAGGCCCTTGCGCCAGGTGTTCCCGTTGCCGCTCTGCGCAATGCCTCGTCGTCACCGAACATGATTCCTCTTGCATCCTTGCACGGCGACGGAAGCCGGCGTGATTCCGTCACGGCAGCGGCAGCCTGCGTCGGCCGAGATACAGTTGCCAAGTACTTATTCACCTCTGGCTCAACCGGCATGCCGAAGGCGGTCATCAACACACATGGCATGCTTTGTGCCAATGCCCAGATGAAGCGGCAGGTGGCGCCCGTTCTTGCCGATGAGCCGCCGGTGATGGTGGATTGGGCTCCTTGGAATCACACCGCGGGTGGAAACAGCAACTTCAACATCATTCTATCCAATGGGGGGACGCTCTACATCGATCCCGGTAAACCGACACCCGCGCTTTTTGGGTCGAGTGTCCAGTTGCTGCGCCGGATATCGCCGACGATTTACTTCAACGTCCCAAGGGGCTATGAGCTGCTGATTCCCCACCTCGATGCCGATCGCGAGTTGCGCGAACATTTTTTCCACAGGCTCAACTTTCTTTGGTATGCGGCGGCTTCGATGTTGCCGGCGACCTGGTATGCCCTGGAAAAACTCGCGGTCGAAGCTGTTGGGCAGAGGATTTTAACAGTCACCGGTCTCGGCATGACCGAAACGAGCCCCATTGCACTCTTCGGCAACGCGCACGCGAACGGCCCCGGCGTCGTCGGCATTCCGGTGGCCGGACTGGACCTCAAGCTCGTACCCCACGATGATAGCTTTGAAGTCGGCTATCGTGGTCCAAATGTCACTCCCGGCTATTGGCGCGATTCAGAGGCTACCAAGCTGGCGTTCGATGAGGACGGTTTCTTCCGCTCCGGCGACCTCCTGAGTTTTATTGACCCGCGAAGTCCCCGGGCCGGTCTGCGCTTCGATGGCCGGATCAAGGAAGACTTCAAGCTGACTTCCGGCACGAAAGTGAGCGCCGGCAAATTGCGGCTTGAAGCGCTCGATGCAATGCGACCGCTCGCCACAGACATCGTAGTCGTTGGAGCAGACCGCAACGATGTGCGTATTCTTGTTTTTCCTGACTGGGAGTTGTGCGCCGCGACCGCTTGCCTGGATCGTGCCGCTCCACCGGCACAGATCGCCGCAAATCAGGCCCTTCGCGCGATGTTCCAGGAACGTTTGGAAAAGCTCGCCGCCTCAGGTACCGGAAGCTCCAACCGGATTGTCGCGGGTTTGCTCGTCGAAGTTCCACCTTCACATGCGGCCGGGGAGTTGACCGAGAAAGGCACGGTCAATAGCCGCGCGCTGCAGCGAAACCGCCCCGAGATCCTCGACACTCTCTTCGGCGAAAAGGATGAACGGGTGTTGCGAATCGGCTCTCGCATATCCGAGAGCTAGCTGGGGCAGAACGGTTCATCGCGTCTCCGATCAACCTTCCCCCTGAGCTGGCCCATGAGGGACATCAATAACTTGGTCAGTTCGCGATAATACTCCCGTCTTTGAGCAGCTTAGGGCTAAGGGTCATTGAGAGGGGGCCCATGATGTACACAGGTGTATGCAAAATTCTGCTTGACAAGTAACGTGGGAGTGGATAAACGTGCGTGCATCGGGTGGGGAATACGGATCGCCGTCTCACTTTCGGCTCTTGAATCATTCCTAAAAAAGAGGTGAAGCCATGTCTCGACGCTCCTGGTTGCTGGTGATCGTCGCAGTCTTCGCTATGGTGGCAGTGTCCGTGCCGTCCTTCGCGCAAGTAGGCACCGCCGGGGCCCAACTCACAGGAACCGTGCGCGACGCAACTGGGGGCGCCGTGACCAAGGCAACGGTTACGCTGCGCGACATGGATACGAATCGCAGCTACGTCGCTATAACCAATGATAGCGGCCTTTATATTCTCGCCAGCGTGTCACCCGGGCGGTACGAGCTGACTGTCGAAGAAACAGGTTTTGCGAAGTTTGTGCAGTCCGGGGTCGTTATGACGGTGGGCGAGATGGCGACTGCTGATGTGTCGCTGAAAGTTGCCTCCGGCGCCGAGCAAGTGACGGTCACCACGGAAACGCCGGTGATCGAACCGACCAAGACTGAAATCAGCCAGGTTGTAGAGCCGCGGCAAATCGAATCCCTCCCAATTAACGGGCGGCTGTTCACCGATTTTGCTCTCCTGACCCCTGGCGTGTCACTGAGCCGCACGAGTCTTGGAACGAGCTTCACGGACTATCAGACGACGCAAATCTCCTTTGGCGGCATGCGCTCGTTCAGCAACATGGTCGCGGTCGATGGCGCCGATTTCGTGAATCAGATGACTGGCGTGCAGCGCTTCACTCCACCACAGGAGTCGGTGCAGGAATTCCGCGTGGTGAACAACAGCTTTGGCGCGGAATTCGGACGCGCGGCGGGCGGGATTGTAAATATTGTCACCAAGTCAGGCACGAACAACATCCACGGTTCCGTATATGAATATTTGCAAAACAGCGCCACGGACGCGCGCTCACTGCTCCAGCCCGCGCCGTTGCCGCACGAATTGCGACAAAATCAGTTCGGCGGCACACTCGGCGGCCCGATTCGCAAGGATAAGACCTTTTTCTTCGTCAACTACGAGGGCAAACGGCGGGCAGAGTCTCCGACCTACCCGCCCGATCTGGTCAACAACTTGCAGCTCATTGACGACACCAAGGCTGTGCTGGGACTGGCGCCGGAAGGCTGCTTCACTGGGCTGAGCAGTTGCAACGGAAGTCCAGCAAGCTATCTGAACAGTTTTTTGAAGACGGAAAATGATGACTGGGGCTTCGTCAGGCTTGACCACCAAATCGGTTCCAATCACCACCTCGGGGTCCGATATAACGTAGAGGACACGCGCGGGCAGGGCCTGCTGGTCGGGCAAACGCTTGATGGCGGCGGCATCGGCACGCCTAGCGGCGGTCGAGACCTCTTCGTACGCGATCAATCCGTGTTTGCAACTCTGGATTCTTCCTTGAAATCCAACCTGATCAACAGCGCTTTGGTCCAATACGCCAGGCGACATTACAACTTCCCCGGGATGACCGGGCAGCCAGACTTCAGCCTCCTGAACGACCTTGAGTTGGGGCACAACTTTGGAACAGACGACAGGAAATACGAAAGCCGAGCTCAGTTTACGGACTCCCTCTCCTGGATCAAGGGCAATCATGTTTGGAAGTTTGGGTTCGACGGCAACTATGTTTGGGAGAATGACGTTTTCCCCGGGTTCACGCCGGTGCGGCCCCTCATTCCAGCGGCCGGATTCACACCCATAGATTGTCTGGCCAATTTCGCAGCGTTTTATGCCAACACGTATGGTGTCGCGCTTCCGGCCGACGTCGCACAAGCCGGCAGCCCTGCGACCACAGGATGTCCGGTCAAGGCCGACAATGGCGTTGTATTCGTCTACGCTGGCGTGCCACTGCCAACGGATCCCACTGCTTGCTCCGCGACAGCCTGCCTGCCGGTTGTCACGGCCACGAACAACCCACTGAACACTTCGACCTGGGCAAATGCATACCAGCCCTCGTTGTTCTCGAACTACGGCAAGCAGATTAATCACGGCTACTGGGCCGGATTTTTTCAGGATCAATGGCGCATCACGCGCAAGCTGACGTTCAATTACGGCGTGCGCTGGGAGTACGAGTCCGGCCTGACTACCTGGATTAAGCCGGATTACAAGGGAGTGCAACCGCGTGTGGGTCTAGCGTACTCACCGGACAACAAGACGGTAATTCGCGCCGGATTCGGGATATTCGACGACGCCTACAACTTGGTCTTCTTCTTTGTGCCGAATACGCAGAAAGTCGTGCCCGGCTACCTCTGCGATAATCAGCCGCCAGCAGCTATCGTCGCCGCCTGCGCAATAGTGACGCCTCAGCAACTTCCCATGATCAATTCGCAACAAGCCAGCCAAGGCTACCAGCTATATGCTCATCCAGCCTCGCAGGGAGCAGCAGCTATCACTGCGTCCGTCATCAACACCGGCGGCTATCAGGCGTTCGAGAATCCGCCCACCTTTCCTAATCCGGGAATGCTTGAGATGGCAGGCACCTGCTTCACGAATGGCGCCTGCGGTGTTGGTGCCGGAGGGATGGACCACAACGCCAGAATCCCCTACTCCGAGCAAGCCAGTCTTGAAATTGACCGGCAGTTCGGCGGGGGCTTCGCTCTCAGCCTCAACTACCTTTTCGTCGGAGCGCATAAATTTGTTCGTGGAAATAACATCAATATTCCCTGCCCAATAGGGACGAACAAGTCGGCGGCACCCACCGACCCGCTTCCTGAGTGGATGCCTGGAATGCTTGACGCGAATGGGGCTATAACGCCGTGCGCGGGAAACCCGACACTCGGAACTGGCGCGCTGGCCGGCTTGGGTCCGTGGTTCGGCGGCGCTTTGGGCAGTGGCCTTCAGACCGTCAGCGCGGGGCTTCTAGACTATAACAATGACGTAGCGAACGCCGTTTACCATGGGTTTACGGTCACGGGACTGGAGAGGATTGGAACTTATTTCACCCTGAATGCCAATTACACCTACTCCCACACCCTTGACGACGGCAACTTCACGACGTTTGTCAATTTGCCGGTGAACCAGTTCGATTACAAAGCGGAGCGCGCTAATTCCAACCAGGATTTGCGTCATCGCTTTGTGGCCAATTTTACGGCGAATACGCCCACCAAGGGTTGGTACCGGAATTTCCTCTTCAGCAGCATCGTCACTTTAGAAACAGGACGGCCCTTCTCGATTTTCTACGGGGCCAACACGCTCAACGACCTGGCAGGCGGTGCGACAGACCGCGTGGGAGGCGCGCCATTCTTCGGCGGTGCCACAGGATCGAGCGGATGTCCCGCCGTGCAGGCCTGCGAGACGATGATTCCGAGGAACACTTATTTCGGCGATTCGCTGCGCTCGTGGGATCTTCGCCTGACGCGGAACTTCCACGTCAGAGAAAAGCAGGAGCTCGCGCTTAGTATCGACGCGTTCAACGTCCTCAACCGACCGAACGTGGATGAAATAACTCCGGTGTACGGTTCCCCTGTCTTCTGCGGCAATGCCATTCCGCAGCGCTACAATGACGCTACGAGCCTTGCCATTCAACACGGTGGCGTGACCTGCCCCGTGGGCGACGGTCTGGCGATCCCCGGCCAGGGGAGTTTTGCTTCTACACCTATAACCACGGCTGCAGGTCAGACCTGCTTGCCGCCATCTGCAACGTGCATATTCATCCCGGCTTCCCCGAATGCTACTTTCGGTTTGCCGAGGACTATGTTCAACGCCAGGCAGTTTCAATTTGCGGCAAAATACACGTTCTGAAGGTGAGCAACATTCTGAGAGGTCGCCGCGCAGGCTCGTGCTGACTATAACGCAGCAGTGGAGTTGCCTGCCGGCGGCCTTTGCTCTTATTGCTCCATGCGGGACCCAAAATCATGAATTGCGAGACAAACGGACCGAAACCCTAGCCGATGGCGCTACTCTCCACAAGACCTGAACCCATCGAAGTTGCGTTCGAACGCTCCGCCATTGTCGTTGTGGACATGCAGAATGCGTTTGCCAGCAAGGGCGGCATGCTGGACATCGCAGAGGTCGACCTCAGCGACGCGAACCGAGTCGTAGCCGTCATTCGCTCCCTCCTCGATGCGGGCCGCAACGCGAACGTCCAGGCCGTCTATTTGCGCATGGCCTACAAGCCCGACCTGAGCGACAGCGGCGGCCCAAATTCGCCCAACTGGCACAAGGAACTCGCTCTGTGCCTCATGGGTTCGCGCCCGGACTTAAAAGGCAAAGTCCTTACGGAAGGAACCTGGGATGCCGAAATTGTTCCGGAGCTTGCGCCAAGGCACGGCGATCTGGTCATTACGAAGACGCGCTACAGCGGATTCGCCGGCACCTCCCTCGATTCCCAGTTGCGCATGCGAGGCATCCAGTATCTGTTTTTCACGGGGATTGCCACGAACGTGTGCGTCGAATCCACGTTGCGCGACGCGTATTTCCACGATTACTGGCCCATTCTTGTTTCCGACGCCACCATGCCCGCAGGAGGACATGATCTCTACGCCGCGACCCTGCAGAATATAGAATCCTTCTTCGGCTGGTCCATCACCGCTGAAAATCTAGTCGCCAGCCTTTCGGAACCTGCCAGAATAAAGGCCCATGTGGACCGTTGACATCGACGTTGGGGGAACGCTGACCGACGGATTGTTCACCAGCGGCGACGAAGTCGTGTGCGTAAAGGTGGATACTACGCCGCACGACTTGACGGTGTGTCTGTTTGACTGTCTCAATCAGGCCGCGGAGAAGACGGGTTTTTCGGATACGCTTGCGTTTCTCGAAACTGTCAATTTGATTCGGTGGTCCACCACGATTACGTCGAACGTTCTCGCCGAACTGCGCGGTCCGCGAATCGGATTGCTCGTGACGCAAGGGCAAGAGCAAAATCTCTACGGTAAGGACGGCCGGAGCGCCATTCTCGGCCGGCTGGTGAATGATCGTGACGTCATCGGCGTCACCGGCTCCGCCCAAGATATCGAAATCATGAATGCCGCGCGCGCGCTTCTGGAGAGCGGTGTGCGCCGGATCTGCATCAGCCTGAACAACTCCCATCGCAATCCCGGATGCGAGATCGCGTTCAAGCGCGTTATCGACCAGCAATATCCCGACCATTTTCTCGGATCCGTCCCGGTGCTCGCCGGAAGCGACATCTCCAAGAGCGCCGATGACCGCACACGCACATACTGCGCGGTGATCAATGCCTACACGCATGGCGCGCTCGCGGCCACATTGTTCAAGGCTGAGGACGAGCTTCGCGAAACCTCGAAGTACGCGGGTACTTTTCTCGTCAGTCACATCAACGGCGGCTTTGCAGGAATTGCAAAGACCAAAGCCATTGACACGATTGAGTCCGGGCCGGTTTTGGGAATTCTTGGCAGCGCGCATCTTGCGAAGCTCTATGGGCTGGACGATGTGGTCGCAATGGACATCGGCGGCACAACGGCGAAGGTCAGCGTTCTTTCCGGCGGCGAGCCTATCTATCGCAAGCCCTCGGACCTTTTCGGCAATCCTCTCGAGCTCGCGCTGCCGTATTTGCGTTCGATCGCGCTAGGAGGTGGAAGCGTGGTCAAGCCGCTCGATGGCCCGAAAGGAGGGAACGTGCAGCTCGGCCCCGAAAGCATGGGCTCGTTCCCCGGGCCTGCGTGTTATGGCTTGGGCGGAGACCAGGCGACCCTCACGGACGCATTCGTCGCCGCGGGTCTGATTAATCCGGAATATTTTCTGGGCGGGACGAAGCCGATTGATCGTGACATCGCGAGGAAAACGATTGAGTCCCACTTGGCCCAGCCGCTGCGCCTCTCGGCGGAATCGGCGTGCAAGTTGATTATCGAGCAAGCGTATGAATCAGTAGCGCATTTGATTGCGACCGCGCAGGCGGAGCTGCAGCAGGATTTGTCGCGTCACACGCTTTTTGCATACGGCGGCAACGGCGGCCTCTTCGCCGCGGGCGTGGCCGAAAAGGCCGGGCTCGAATCCGTGCTGGTCTTCTCACTCGGCCCGCTATTCAGCGCCTTCGGCTCGTCGGTTTCGGATATATGCCACGTGTACGAGCGCTCGATTCCAGATCCCGAAGTTTCCGAGGAAACGGTCGGCATACTTCGGCGATTGTTCGACGAGATCAAATCCGAATGTGTGAAGGACCTGCTCGGAGAAGGCATCCGTCCGGACGATCTGGTTTACTCGGTCGAACTTGAAGTCGCGGGCAGCGGCGGGCATTCCGTTACGTTGGCCTGCCCGGAACCCGCGCTCCAGTGCGCGTCGGAATTGAATGCCGCGCTTTCCGCGGCTCTGGCTGCGCGCGGTGCTGTGCGTGCTGGCAACACTTCGCTCGAGATGCTGCGCGTTCGAGTGAAAAAACCGATGCCGAAGGCACAGCTCATGGATCGAGCGCTTCAGGGCGCCGATGCCGCGCACGCGCGAATCGGGACTCGAAGCGTTTCGTGGGGAAGCCGCGCCGGCGAAGCGCAGGTGTATCGCTGGGAATCGCTGCATCCCGGGAATCGTGTGGCGGGCTGCTCGGTGATCGAGGGCGTGAATACGACTTATTTCCTTCCTGACGGCTGGGCGATGACCATCGATCATTACGGAAACGGAAAAATGACGCGCGTTTGATAGCGGCGCGCGAAAAAGCACGTGGCGCAGAGGGGAGCTGACGATGTCGCCTGAAACTCAAAACCGTCTTCGAGTGACCGAGTATCTCGACTTGGACCTCGACGGGGAACTATGGATGTGCAATCGCTGTGGGCGCTCGCTCGGCGCTGCGCGGGAAAATTACAAGAAGGGTTGCCTCGTTCACGCCCGTGACCCGCGCGAAATCCATCCGGTGATTGTTCCGGGGGCGTTCAATTTTTCTCCCGATCCAATGTGGGTTCGCATCGTGGAATTTTATTGTCCCGGTTGTGGCACGCAGGTCGAAACCGAATATCTGCCGCCCGGCCACCCGATCACTCACGACATCGAAATGGATGTCGCACAGTTAAAGGAACGATTGCGCAGGGGCGAATTCGTCATCCGTAACCAGCGGCTCGAGGTCGTTGAATGAACTCTATCGACATCGATGTCGGAGGAACTTTTACCGACCTCGTCCTCAATTTCGACGGCAACGCGCTGATCAAGAAGGTCCCCACGACACCCTATGACCTCTCCGTTTGTTTCTCTCGGGTGATCGAAGAGGGGGCCGCCGCGGTCGGAATGAAGATGGAAGAGCTTCTGCCGGCGATCGACATGATTCGCTATTCGACGACCATCGCAATGAACCGCCTGATCGAACGAAAGGGACCGCGCCTCGCGTTGATTACCACCGAAGGCCACGAAGACGTCGTTCTCATCGGCCGGGGAGCGCAATGGATTGACGGCACGCGCGTGGCCGAGCGCCGGAATCTGGCAATCCAAAAAAAGCCGGAGCCATTAATCCCGCGCGACATGATTCTCGGCATCAAGGAACGGGTAGATTCCCGGGGCACGGTAATTCGCCCGCTCGATGAAAATGATGTCCGGGAGAAAGTCCGCCACCTCGTCAATCGCGGCGCGCGGGGCTTCGTCGTGTCGCTGCTCTGGGGCTTTTTAAATCCAGTGCACGAGCGCCGCGTCAAGGAAATCATCCGCGACGAATACAAGGAATTTCACATCGGCTATCTCCCTGTCGTTCTAGCAGGCCAGGTGAACGGCAAGCTCGGAGAATACGAACGCACGCTGGCCGCGATCCTCGATGCCTACCTCCAGCGGTCGATGCAGATTGAGCTCTCCGCGATGTGGGACAAACTGCGCGAGCGCGGCTACAAAAAGCCTTTACTGATGATTCAAAGCTCGGGCGGCGTCGCCGAAGTGTTTCGCACCAGCGCGAGCCGCACATTCAATAGCGGGCCTGTGTCCGGCCTGATGGGCGCGCACCACGTCGCCAAGTCGCTGGGCTACCAAAACGTGGTCATGACCGATATGGGCGGCACAAGCTTCGACGTGGGATTGGTCGTCAAGGACAGCGTCCGCAGCTACGATTTCCGCCCGATCATCGACCGTTGGATGGTCGGAATCACGATGATCAAGACACTCTCGATCGGCGCCGGCGGAGGCTCGATCGCATCCGTCAACAGGCTGCTTCAGAATCGCGTGCAAGTCGGCCCCAGGAGCGCAGGTTCGATGCCGGGTCCGGCATGCTTCAGCCTCGGCGGCACCGAGCCGACCGTCACGGACGCCGACGTCGTGCTCGGCTATATCAATCCAGATTACTACTTCGGCGGCCGGATGCGCCTTGACAAAAACCGCTCGATTCAGGCGATTCGCGAAAAAATTGCCAAGCCGCTGGGCGTGAGCGTCGAGGAGGGCGCCGGCATTATCCGGAGAATCGTCAATGGCAACATGGCTTCGGCGATCATGAAAGAAGTTCATCTTCGCGGCTACAGCCCGGATGATTTCATTCTCTTCGTTGGCGGCGGCGCCGGCGCCACGCACGCCGAGGGCTTCAAGGGTGACATCCAAAAGGCGGTGACCTTTCCGTTCTCACCGGTCTTTTGCGCGTACGGCTCGTCCACGATGGACATCATGCACGTCTATGAGACTTCGAAGAAGCTCACGCTGATGACTCCGGGGAGCCAGCAACTTTCGCAAGACTACGCCACGTTCAACAACACGGTCGCAAACCTGCTCGAGGATGCCAAGAAGGATCTTCTCGGCGATGGCCTCGACCCGCTGAGAGCGGCATTCGTTCTGGAGCTCGATATGCTCTACGGCGGCCAGTTCCATGTGAAGCGCGCACTGTCGCCGCGGATGGCATTGCACTCTATGGAGGACGTCCGCGCAATCTGTGACGCTTTTAACAAAGAATTCAGCGAGGCGTTCAGCCCGTTCGTTGTAAATCCCGAGGGCGGCATTTTTGTGGAGAGTTTTATTTTGAAAGCCATCGTGGCGACGCCGAAAGTGCACCTGCCGAAAATGCCTCTAGAGAAAAGCGACCCATCATCGGCACGGAAGGGCGAGCGGGGCGTATATTGGCCGCAGGCGCGGGATTTTCGTGCGACGCCGATTTTCGCCCAAGAATCCCTGCGCCCAGGCAACGTCGTCGAAGGCCCTGCGGTCATCGAAGGCGAATACACAACGATCGTCGTGCCCCCGGCGATGCTTTTCTCGATTGACGCGCAGGGACTTGGAATTCTGGAAGGATCAAGTCGCGATTCTAAGTGAGGGAACATCATGCCGATCCCAACACTGGCGGAAAAACTCGAATGGCTGAAGCCCATGCCCGCCACCGATTATGAAAAAGAATGCGCCGCAAAAGTTCGGCAAGGCGATTACGAGATTGGCGTCCAGATCACGAATGACATTCTTGACGAAGCCATGGAAGTCTTCGTGCGCTCCTCGCGGAGTTATTTCGGCGTGTCCGGCGATTCCATGGTCGCGATCTTCACCGCGAACGGCGACCTGATCAACGCCTCCTGCGGCACCTATCTTCACGCCATCATTCAGCCGATCGTTATCAAGTTCATTCAGAAGTATTATAAGGACAACCCAGGCATCCGGGACGGTGACATCTGGTACACCAACGACGCTCTCTACGGCGGGATTCACAATCCTGACCAGGTCGCGCTTATGCCGGTCTTTCACAAAGGACGATTGATCGCATGGGCGTCGGCGGCCTTGCACACTACCGAAACGGGCGCGATCGAGCCCGGCGGCATGCCCGTAAGCGCAAAATCGCGTTTCGAGGAAGGACTCAATTTGCCGCCGATCAAGATCGGCGAAAACTTCGAGCTGCGCAACGATTTCCTGGAGTTTTACTCCGTGTACGGACTCCGCGCGCCGGCCATGTTCATCTCGGATTTACGGGCACGCTGCACGACAGCAGACCGTGTACGCGTGCGCTTGCTCGAGCTCGCCGATAAACGTGGGCAGGATTTCGTCGTCGGGCTGCTGCGCCGGATGTGCGAAACGGCGGAAGAAGGCGCGCGCAAGAAAATCCGGGCGTTGCCGGACGGAAAATTCCGCGCGGTCGTTTTTAACGACGCGATCGGATGGACGCCGGCGCTCGTCCGCGCCTGTAACCTCACGCTGACCAAGCAGGGCGATCGGCTCGTTTTCGACTTTCACGGCACTTCGCCCGAGAATCCGTCCTCCTACAATGTTCATCCGCAAGCTGTCGTCGGACACATCGCCAATTTCTTCTACGAGTACTTGTTCCATGACCTGCCAATTTGCAGCACCACATTTGCCCCGATCGATTTCGTGTTTCCGGAAGGCATCATTTTGAATCCGGACAAGATGGCCGCGACGAGCTGCTGCGTGTTCATCGGCATGCAGACTCGCTGCGCGACGCACAACGCGTTTGCGAAGATGGCATTTTCGAGCGGGAGCCTGTGGCAGCAAATCGCCGCAGCGCCCGGGAGCCAGCACACGTCTCAAATTTGCGCCGGACTATCGCAATGGAAGCTCGCCGTTGCCGACGTACTTTCCTTCTCGCTCAACACGATGGGCCAGGGTGGGCGCGCGGCTTCCGACGGCATGGACGCCTACGGGTTTGCGTGGTGCGCTTTTGGCCGCGCTCCCGATTCCGAGCAAGTCGAAAGCGAGCTGCCCATTACGGTCACACTTTCGCAGCATTGGAAAGATTCCTGCGGTCACGGTCTGCATCGCGGCGGCTCGGGCGGCGTGCAACAATGGATGATTCACAAGATGCCGGGCCTCGTCTCCATGTGCATGGGCAACGGCACGAAGGTGCCGCTCGGGCAGCCGCTTTTCGGCGGCTACGCGTCCGCGCCTGTTCCGGGCATCAGCGTGCGAAACGCGGATCTGCTTGAATCGATGCGCAAGGGCGACCCCAGCGTGACGCTCGATCTCCGCACCATCCTCGAAAAGGGCGCAATCCACGGCGATTGGAATTACGAACTTGTCGCACGTACTCCGAAAGTGTATGAAGAGGGCGATCTGCTGTTTGGTTTCAGCGGCGGCGGTCCGGGTTACGGCGATCCGCTCGAGCGCGACCCACACGAGATTCTCGAAGACCTTCGCAAGAACATCATTTCGGACTGGACGGCACAAAACATCTATCGCATCGCATACGATCCCGAGCGGCGGAAGCTCGACGCCGAGAAAACCAAGGAGCAGCGTGATGGGGAGCGCCACGCGCGGCTCGAACGGGGAAAGTCGTACGACGAATTCGAACGCGAATGGGTCAAGCTAAGCCCGCCAAAGGAAATCCTGCAGTGGTATGGCACCTGGCCGGACGCGAATCCGACCGGACCGGTTTTCCGGCCCTGAATTGATAATGGCGGAGACTTTCAATCCTCGGCAGGCGGTCAAAGGACTCTTGCAAGGGATCGCACCGCCGCGCGCACTTTATCTGCCGATTGTGTTTTCGCTCGGCGCGCGAATCGAAAATCTTCCGCTCCGTAATTTCCTTTCGAATCCCACGAAAATATCGAACGCGTTGCGACAGATCCGCACGCACTTGCGGTCGGATGGAGTGACCTGTTATTTCGATCCGTTTCTCGAAGCCGAAGCGCTGGGTGGTGCGCTCGATTGGGACACCCCGGGACAGCAGGCCTCATTACGCTGGCCGCTGCCTGGAGAGACCGGCGATTTGCCTGGCGGGCTTCTCTCGCCGGAGGAGGCAGCTAAAAGCGGGCGCGTTCCCGTCGCCGTCGAAGTCATCACGCGGCTGAAACCGTTCGTCAGAGAACAATCCTTGTTGATGGCGGGCGTAACGGGGCCGTTTACGCTGGCCGCACTTCTTTCTCAATTGAATACTGTAAATGGAATTCTTGATCGAGACCCAGATGCTGCCGCGATGGATCTCGCCGGTGAGGTGACCGCAGCCGTCGCTCGTGCGTTTGTCGAAGCTGGAGCGGAGGTAATACTCATTCGCGAGCAGGTTTTGTCGTCACTCACAGCAGAAACCGCGGCGGAGTGGGCCACGCGCCTCGCGACGACGATCAATATCATTCGTTTTTATGAAGCGCTTCCTATTTTGCTGCTGAATGGCCAGGACGCGACGGCCGCGAACAGCAGTTTGATCGCCGGGCAGGCGTGGGATTGCATTCTATGTACCGAGACACACTCAAGCCTGCCGCACGGATTCGGATCGTTCGCCGCGCTCAGCCCTTCAAGATTGGGTGTCGTGCTCCCTCCAGCGGCGTTCGTATCTGACGCGTTGAATTCAGCGGGTGCGGCGAGGCTGATTTCGCCCGCGATTGTTGATTTGCATCCAGCCGTCGTCACGACGCCCGGCGATGTGGGCGCGAATGCCGATTTAAAGCAATTGAACAGGCTATGGGAGCAAGTGCGCAGCTGATAATCCATCGTGCCCCGCACAACCGCACCGCGGATTTAACAACATCAATATTGAGGTAGTGGCGGAGGTGAAGCGAGCCACAACAATGGGGCGCGTCTAATCAAGGGGTTCTACCTTAATCATTCTCGCGGTGCGAGTGTTGCACATCCACAGCGTCGTACGGCTAGTCGTGGGATCAAAGGCGATCTTCTTCGAATCGAACTCGGTGGGCATCTGGTATTCTACGATTTCGCCGGTCTTTGGATCCAAGCGGATGAGGCGTTCGGACATGTTGCTCGTCGCATATACGTAACCGTTTCCGTCGGGGGCCGAAACGGCGTAAGGAGTCGTGTACTTACGCAACATGGGCCATTCCTGGAACTTTTCTGCGCGTGTGTCAAACATGCCTATCTTGTCCCCAGTGTACTCCGCAAACCAGTAGCGGTCCTGCGCGTCCATTCGACCTCTCCGCGGCGACGACCTGGGCGTTGGGACCTGCCAGAACTTGGCCTCACCGGTCTTGGCGTCTATGCCGATGATGTACGAGCCGGCAGTGTCCGGTGCGTATGGATTCCCCTTGGAGTTGACACCGTGAGATCGATGTACTGCCAGTGTGGACCA
>Ga0210409_10000813_pt1 | contig 45425 bp, 45 predicted proteins | sample IncBWH17MmetaG_FD_161649 | JGI IMG/M metagenome (GOLD analysis project Ga0210409, IMG submission 161649) | Forest soil microbial communities from Barre Woods Harvard Forest LTER site, Petersham, Massachusetts, United States - Inc-BW-H-17-M | ecosystem: Environmental > Terrestrial > Soil >... | reverse complement strand
AGGCGCTCCTTGAAGAGCGCCGGCAGCGGCGAATCGAAGTACGTGAACTCCACCATCGAGAACATCGACTCGACGATCGGCGGCTCGGCGCGGGCCATCATGAAGAACGACGGCACCAGGCCAAATCGATCGGCGATCCGCGCGCGCACCGCGGCCAGCGCAACCGGCTCGTTCATCCGAGATGTTTCGGCATTCACGAGCGCATAGTCACGCAAAATTCCCTCCGTTGTGCCTCGACCGCGGGCCCTAACCCGCCGCGATTCCTATAGTCAATATACCGCCCGCGTAGACCCTGGGCGGACGGAGCGACCCCAGCACGTCCGTGGGGCTCCTCCCTTCGAGGGAGATTTCTCTAATCCTTGTCCCGGTCCGGAAGCCGAACAATCGTTAGTGCATGGCGCATGCGCACGATGTTGATCGTCTCAGCCGAAGTGCCTCGCCAAGGCGGCCGATGCAGGCACAGTCGTGGCGGCAACCCTCCCCTTGGTAACTCGCGCGGGCCTCGGGAGCGGTCGATGATCCGTGTCCTGCTCGCGGATGACCACGCGGTCGTGCTGGAGGGTCTGGCGGCCATGATCGGGCGGCAGCCTGACATGGTGGTGGTTGCCGAAGCGGACAATGGGCTGGACGCGGTGACGCTCTGGCGGACCCACCGACCCGACGTCATGCTCGTTGATCTCCGGATGCCCGCACTCGACGGCACCGGTGTCATCACCGAGATCCGTCGCATCGACGCCAGTGCCCGGATCATTGTCCTGACGACGTTCGATACGCACGAGGAGATCTACCAGGCGGTCAAAGCCGGTGCGGCCGGTTATCTGTTGAAAGACGCGCGCCGTGGGGAGGTGCTAGAAGCCATTCGCCGCGTGCACGCCGGGGAGCATCGACTCCCCGCGGAGCTCGTGTCGAAGTTGGCACTCCGGCTCACCGACGAACCATTGACGGAGCGCGAGCGCGAGGTGCTCGCGCTACTGGCCGAAGGCAAAAGCAATCGAGACATCGGCATCGAGATTCACGTGGAAGAGACGACCGTGAAGTCACATCTCAAAAGCATCTTCGCCAAACTCCATGTCTCGAGCCGCACCGAGGCCGTGACCGCGGCGATACGCCGCGGTCTCGTCCGACGCTGACTCAATGAACAAGAAGACATTGGTCTCGTTGACGGCACCCCCGCCCAACGAAAGAGGCCACACGCGACAGACTCATACCCCAACGCGTGCCCCGATGCACGCGTCAAGCCACCCATGACCACACCAGCGCCCCTGCCGCAATCGTCATGACGACAGCGGCGGCGCCGCCCAACGCGTTCAACACGATCCCGTTGCGGGCATTGCCCATGATCTGGGTGTTGTTCCCCACCATCAGAATGATCACGATGAGCGGCGGCGCGAGAAGGCCGTTGATCACCGCGGCCCAAAACAACAACCGCATAGCGTCGATGCGCACGTAATTCAGCGCGACGCCGATCAGGGTCGACACAGCGATGACCACATAGAATTGCGGCGCCTTCCACACTTTCTCATCCATGCCGCGGCGCCATCGCGCGGCCTCGGCGATCGCGTACGCGGCCGAACCAGCGAGCACGGGCACCGCGAGCAGACCCGTGCCCACGATCCCGAGCGTGAACAAGAGAGCGGCGCCCCTTCCCGCAAGCGGTCGCAGCGCCGCGGCCGCTTGGGCGGCCGTGGTAATGTGTGTCGTACCGGCCGGATGCAGCGTCGCGCCCGTCGTCACGATGATGAAATACATGATGACGTTGGACACCAGCATACCGAAGTTGGTGTCCGTGGCGGCCGTTCGAAACAACTGCGAGATCGGCACTCGCAGATGATGCGCCTCGTCCTCGGCCTCTTGCGCGGTTTGCCAGAAGAACAGGTATGGAGAGATCGTCGTTCCCAGAATCGCGACGACGGTCAGGAGGTAGTCGCCGCTGATCGTCGCCCGGGGCCAGAATGTGCCACCAATGACGGCGCCCCAGTGCGGGCGCGCGAGAAACGCGGCCACGACGTACGCGAACAGTCCCACGGTCATCCACTTGAGGATGCGATTCATGCTCGTGTAGGACGCGAACGCCAAGAGCGCGAGGATGAGGAGCGCGAACGCCGGGACTAGCCCCACCGGCGGCAATCCGGTGACGAGCGCGGCCGCCTCGGCCATGCCACCCAGGTCAGCCGCGATATTCACCGTGTTCGCAATCAGCAGCAAGACGCACACGATCCACAGCAGCCAGGGCGGGTAGTGCGATCGCAGCACGCTCGCGAGACCGCGGCGCGTCGTCAGGCCGATGCGCGCGCATATGAGCTGGACAGCGGACATGAGGGGGAGCGTGAGCAGCGCAGTCCAGAGCAGGCCGAATCCGAACGCTGCTCCCGCTTGCGAGTACGTCGCAATCCCAGAGGGATCGTCGTCCGCCGCCCCCGTGATGAGTCCGGGCCCGAGCGCACGAAACCCGCGGCGCACGCGCTCGGGCGGCGCGACCATCATCCACACTCGGGGGAATGCACGCTCGCGATCGCCATCCGCGAGTGACATAAGGCAAGGCCCGCGCCACCTACCACTTGTCCGAGAGGCATAGCAAGGCTCGGCACGTTTGCTGCCAATGGAGGAAGAGAGGCACGTATCACCTGCAGAAGGAGGGATGTGTGGCAGACCCAAAGAACACCTCAGGAAATCAAGGCGACAAAGACAGCATGAGCGGTCAGGGCGGTAAGCCTGGCCAGAGTGGTGAGAAGAGCACATGGAGCGAAGACGACGAGATGGAGCAAGGTGGTAAGGGTCGCCAGCAAGGGAAGACTGGGGAGAACAAGTCCGACCCCGGCGGAAAACACTAGGGGAGAGACGATGCTGACGGGCCCGGCGACCGGGCCCGTTCGCATTACTCGCAACGGCCGGCGTGGATGATCACTCGAGAGAGGAGCGGCGCATGGAACGCGCAATGCCGTCATCGTTGTCAGTTGGCAATGGCCCGAGAACGGCGGACGTTGTAGCCCGCAACGAGTCGTCAGCATCAGGCGTGTCCTGGGCGGCCGTCATCGCGGGTGCACTCGCCGCCTCGGCGTTGTCACTTGTGCTGTTGGCGTTGGGTGCCGGGCTCGGACTGTCCGCGGTCTCGCCCTGGTCCAACACTGGCGCGTCCGCCTCGGCCGTGGGTATCGCGGCAGTTGTGTGGCTGATTCTCGCGCAGATTCTGGCGTCGGCCATGGGTGGTTATCTGGCGGGACGACTCCGCACCAAGTGGACGACGATCCACACCGACGAGGTGTACTTTCGGGACACCGCGCATGGGTTGTTGGCCTGGGCTACGGGCCTCGTAGTGACCGCGGCTCTCCTAACCTCTGCTGCTACCACTATGGTTGGCGGAGCCACTCCTACAACTGCGAGCGCTGGTCCGACCGAGTACCTGCTTGGGCTCCTATTTCGCGGGGATCGTTCTGTCGGCAGTCAAGATGATGCCATGTCGCGCGGCGAAGCGGCGACCATACTGGCGAATGCATTGCGACACAAGGCACTGCCCCCGGCGGATCAGAGCTATCTCGGTCAGATGGTTGCTGGCAAGACAGGGCTGAATCAAGCCGATGCTGAGAAGCGGGTCTCGCAAGTGTTCGTCCAGACGCAGCAGGCGGCTGACGCGGCGCGCCGAGCGGCTGGGGATTTGTCGCTGTGTCTATTCTTCGCGCTCTTGGCCGGCGCGTTTGTAGCCAGCTATAGCGCGACAATCGGTGGTCGGCAGCGGGACGACGTGAAAGAGAGCGGGGAAACCTCGGTCATTAATAGGGGGATCTGATGCGTTCGATTCTGTTGTTGTTGCTTGGTGTACCACTTCCTATCGTGCTTATCATCGCCCTGGTGAGTCACTGCTGAGTCCCACGAGGAGGAGTCGTGCCACCCAAGAAAAAGCCTCGCGTCATTGACTTCACTGAGGTCGAAAAGAAGATCGCCGAGTACAAGGAGCATGTCGAGCACGACCGACGCTACCGGACCGTGGTCAAGGAGCTCGAGCAAGCTCGGCACGCCATACGGAGGGGATTTGACCGCCTTCTCGAAGCCGTGACCCGCAAGCCCGCGACGGTCAAGCGCACAAAGAAGCGCGCGGCTAGGAAAGTGACCGGACGGAAAAGCGCTCGGAAGGCATTGCCGCGGTCGCGGGTCAAACGACAACGGCCAAAAGCTTAGCGATAAGTTGACCTGCCTCGCGAAACGCGATTGCTGAGCTGACGCATCGCGCTACGCGAGTTGGCGCTCACGTAGCGCGATCCGGTCACGGCCGGCGGCATGGCTCCGCTGCTATGTCCGTGACGTGCCGCGTGGCGCCGCCGGTCGTGCGCGCTTGGCCTTGGGACCCCGCTGCGACGAAGCGCGCTCCGGCATGTCGGCCGGCCCATCCGTCCCGTCAGTGAGGTCGGCCTCGGCATCCGCGTCGGCGTTGACTGAAGCCTCCGCCAGTTGCGTCAGCAACGCGTCGGTCGCCTTCTCCTCATCGAGTGTCTGCTGCAACAGCCGCATCTGCGTGCCGAAGCCGAGCTTTTTGGCCCAGGTCCGAACGCTACCGTAGCCCGCCATCTCGTAATGTTCAACGTGCTGCGCGGCCGCGATGAGCCCGGCGTCCAGAATCGCGGGTTCAGGACCGTCCTGAATGAGCTCCGCGCCTTCTTCGAGGACCCCTTCCATCCCGTGGCACTTCTTGCCCCGCGGGCTTTCGTCCAACTCCCCGAAGATCTGCTCGAGCCGCTGCACGTGCCCTTCGGTCTGCTGCCGATGTGTCTCGAATGCCTCGCGCAGCTCGTCATGCGTCGCGGCTTTGATCATTTTTGGCAGGGCCTTCAAAATCTGATTCTCGGCACTGTAGAGGTCTTTCAACTCTTCGACATACAACTCTAGAAAGGAATGCGGTGGCATTGGAGCTCCAGGGGGTTGGAATACGTGGTTACGACTGTGTCGCCAGTTGTCCATCGAGGTGCCGTGCCTGTTCCAGATGCGTCCGTACGGTCGGCTCCGCTCCAGTGATCAGCGCCTTGAGCTCCGGATGTTGTGCTTGACCTTCGAACTGCTGCAGCAGCGACAACACCGTTTGATGATCCTGCACTTGGGCATCGAGATACACTTTATCGAATTGCCGACCTGGGGCGGCCCTGTTCAGCGTCTGTGTCTCCTGCTGGGCATGCTTTACCAGGGAGTCAGAGGTCGGAGATTGAGTCGAGAGGTTGAGCGTGTTAGCCAGCGACCTCCCCTTCTCCAGCATTTTGGTGTGGTCAGCGATCATCTGACGCGCGAACATCTTGACGCTGGCCCGGGCGCCCTTTTGCAGAGCCAAGCGCGCCGCGGCGATTTCCGCTTCGTCCGCTTCTGACAGCATCACTAGTATCTGCGCGTCGCCCTGGGGACCGACCGTCGATGACGTGACGTCGCCACCAGTCGAGGTTGTACCCAGACTGCTGTCCGCCCGACCTCCGACGGTACGTGCGTCGTTTCGTTGAGTGCACGCCCCCAAGCTTGATAGCGCAAGGGTAGCGACCCCAACGTGCAGCGTTCTGAGCATGATATTCTCCCTCGAGGACAATCGACTCGCGTGTGACGACCGACCAATGCAAGCACGATGCCCGAGGGAGCAGTGTGAGAAGCGACGTCAGGAGCAGCCGCACCGTGGCTTCGGACTTGCCTTGCAACCACGCAGATGGAGAGAGCGGATGCAGGCGGCGCACGCAGGCCTCGGCGTGAGCCGCTTCGTCGTTTTACGACCATAAGGTGTCATCATGAGCTTACTAGATCAGATTGGCGGAATTCTGAAGCAGTACGAAACACCGCGAGCGCCAACGAGCGATGTGTCGACCCACTTCGATCAGGTGGCCTCAGCCGTACCGCCAGCTACGCTGGCCGATGGCATCGCACACGTGCTGCGTTCCGGTCCGCCATCGGGATTCTCTCAAACGGTGAGCGAACTGTTCGACCGGGCTGACCCGTCACAGAAAGCTGGAATGCTCGACAAGTTGCTCCCCGCAGCGCGTCCTACGTCCGCAGCGATGCTCAGTAGCACCGCCGTCAACGCGTCGGCCGTCACGCCGGAGCAAGCGCAGCAACTGTCGCCTGGCGTCGTCAAGCAACTGGCCGACCACGCGCAGAGTGCCGACCCATCAGTTGTCGATCGCCTGAGCGAGTTCTACGCGCAACATCCCACGCTGGTGAAAGGGATCGGCGTGGCTGCACTCACGCTCGTCATGTCGCGAATTTCTCAACAGCACGCGGCGAACCGTTAACCAGCAGAGGAGTTGGGAACCATGGCAACCTCATTTCGACAGCAGACGAATACGGAAGAAGGGGAACAATACCAAGAGGGTCCGGTAGCGCGACGCATCGAGCGGCAGACGGCGAAGATACCGTCCGACATGTACCTCTGGGCGGCGGTGGGGTCGATCGGGCTTTCGCTCGGTCTGCAGCTCGCGCGTCGCAAGCACGGCAGCGTCTTCGTCGGTCAATGGGCGCCGACGTTTCTGCTGCTCGGTCTGTACAACAAGCTGGTCAAGGTGGCTGGCAGCGATCGACACAGTCGTGACGCCAAGCCGCGACCGCATGAGGCCGAGGAATAGCCAACGCAGCTGGCGCGACAGGCAGCCCGGCAGGCACGATGGCTGCCGCGCTGCATCTCGCCCGATACGCCCAGCGACCGCCACGCGCCATGGGATCGCATCCAGTTGATCCCGGAATGCTGCCGACCACCCGATAAGGCCTCACGTAGACCGGCGATTGCCGTCGGCATTGCGTTTGGTTGCCTCATAGACTTGAGAGGTTATTCGAATGAACCGGTATGTTGTCAGCCTCATCGCATTGACGATCGTACTCGCGTGCAACCCGTTCGCGAGCCACCATAAGGTTGGGCAGATCGACCCCGCACACGCCGCCGCCAGCACGCAGTGGAACGGTACGCTGTCCACGCCGAGTGGCATGACGGGAGCCGTGGACATTCAAGGCACCGCCTCTCTCGCGGCCAGCGGGCCGAGCACGAGTCTGGCAACCGTGTCCATTACCAACGCGGCACCGAACGGCGAACATCCGTGGCACTTGTACCGCGGGCAATGCGGCGACCAGGGCACTCCCGTCGGGACGGGCAATACCTATCCCCCGCTCAAAGTTCGGAGCAACGGGACGGCATCGGCCACCACAACGCTGCCGTTCGCGTTACCGTCGTCCGGCTCGTACTACGTCGTTGTGAATGCCTCAGAGGCGAATATGCAAACCGTTGTCGCCTGCGGCAATTTGGCTCCGCCCAACGCGACGTGATCGTCGCTCGCGCCACTCACTCCATTCGACGCGACGGCTCGCACGACGAGAGGCCGCCTTGTAAGCGGCCTCTCGGGGTCAACATTACGCACCCATGGTTGCCTGCGACCTGACAGCCGACTCAGCCGTTAGGCGTTTCGACAAGCATTATCATTAGCAATGATGGATAGCGACATCGCCGGCGACACACTCGCCAGCGCGATAGCCGAGCGGCTACGCGATGCCAAAGCGGATCTGGCGGCCCGTTGGCTCGCCCGGATCACAGAACGGGTCGCTCTCGCCCCGAATCGCGTATTCCCGACCGATCAGCTCCTCGATCACGTGCCTTTGCTCGTCGTCGGGATCGCGGATTTCATCGAAGACCCCCGGCTCACCGTCGCGGCCGACAGCGAAGTCATTCAACACGCCATGGATCTCGGCTCGCTCCGTCACCAACAAGGGTTCACCGAGTACGAGATCTTGAAGGAGTTCGAGATCTTCGGCGCCATCGTGTTCGCGTTCCTACGAGGCGCGGCGGATCTCGTCGAAGGATCGGGTACCGAATGGACCGTTTGCGCCCAACGCCTCTTCCAAGCGGTGGCTACCATTCAGCAAGCGACGACCTTACGGTATTTCGAGCTCATGGCGGCGCGCATCAAAGACAGCGAGGACCGGCTCCGCGCCTTCGATCGTGCGTTGACGCACGAGATGCGCAATCGCATCGGCGCGACGCTCGGTGCCGCCGAGCTCCTCGAGACGATCGACGTCGGCGAGGAGGACCATCGGAGACTCGCCGCTGTCATCACGCGGAATGCGCGGTCGATGCGCGTCGTCCTCGACAATCTCTTGGAGTTGGCGCACTTCGAGGCCGACACGCGCCAGCAACGGCGTGTTCCGCTGGCCGCCGCGATAGCCGAAGCGACGCGCCAACTTCGCGAGACGGCCACCGCCGACGGCGTGGAGATCCGCGTGGCCAGCGACCTGCCGCACGTTGAAGTGAGCGCGGCAGCCGTGGAGCTCGCCCTTGTAAATTTCCTATCGAACGCGATCAAATATCGCGACCCCGCGAAGTCTCAGCAGTTCGCCGAAATCGTCAGCCGGATAGAGGGCGAGGAGCTGGTGGTCGAAGTGCGCGACAACGGCATTGGCGTGTCAGAAGAGAGTCGCGCCGGGCTCTTTCAACGGTTCTTTCGCGCTCGCACCGGTGGTGCACCGGAGGTCGAGGGTACGGGGCTCGGCCTCAATATCGTGCGCGAGATAATTCATAACGCCGGCGGCCGCACGTGGGCGGAATTTCCTGCTCAGGGTGGATCGGTGTTCGCGTTCGCCCTTCCTGCGCGTCGCGCAATTGATGGCAGTTAGGACTGAGTCGTCGCCTGTCGCCAAGAATTCCCGTTCACATTGCCTTGTTGACCGCTGGCTCAGCGGACGAAAACCCGAGGTCACGCGCGTGCGGCGTCAGCACCGGCCGCAACAAGCGTCGCGCGCGGAACAAACGCGATCGTACCGTGCCGATCGGGACGTCGAGGATCATCGACGCGGACTCGTAGCTCTGCTGATCGATATCGACCAGGATGAGGGCGGACCGATAAGGCTCCGCGAGCCGATCGATCGCGTCCCAGAGCACGGACTTGAGATCGACACTGGTGAGTAGCTGGTCATCGAGCGGCCTGCTGTCGGCCGCACTGACCAGATCCTCCATCGATTCGAGCGAGGCCGCGTCGCTGTCGAACGGACGGCGCGCGCGCTGTCGCATCCGCACGAACCGGTGATAGCAGATGGCGAAAAGCCACCGCCGGGCGCTCTTGCCGGGCTGGAATGTGCGCCATGACCGGAAGGCGCGGAGATACGTTTCCTGGACGAGATCCTCCGTGTCTTCGCGATTGCGCATCAAGGCCATCGAAAACCGGAAGACGTCATCGAACCAGGCCAGCACCTCCCGCTCGAACCTCGCATCTGGACAGTCGTCTCGAGTCATTGGTGTGTCCTCCGATGACCAGACTAACGCGACCTGGGGCCTCCACCCATTACAGCTTTCTGTTAGAGCTGACGTAATGGGAAGACGTGATAGCGCCGCGGCCCCCCCGCGTGCGAGCATGCATCATGTTCACGTGCGCGGACCGGGTCAACGCGAGAGATCCCATTGTGTATGTGGTCGATGACGACGTGCGCGTGCGCGAGGCGCTGGAGGAGTTGCTGTCGTCCGCGCAGCTCACGGTCATGACCTTCGGTTCGGCTACCGACTACCTGGCGTTTCCGCGACCGGAGCGGCCGGCATGCCTCATCTTGGACCTCGAGCTGCCGGACGCGAACGGCCTCGACCTGCAGCATCGCCTCGCCACGGACTCGCATCCGCCCATTGTCTTCCTCACCGGGTATGCCGATGTGCCGCGCTCCGTGAGGGCGCTCAAGGCGGGCGCCGTCGACTTCCTGACCAAGCCGTTTAGCGATGCGGAACTGCTGAGCGCGATCGATACGGCGATCGCGCGTGACTGCGACGCGCGCCGCGAGCGCGCAGAGTTGGCGACGCTGCGGCGCGGATGGTCGGCGCTCACGCCGCGGGAACGTGATGTCCTCCCCTTCATGGTGCGAGGGCTGCTCAACAAGCAAGCGGCGGCGGCGCTCCGGATCAGCGAGGTGACCCTGCAAATTCACCGCCGCAACGTCCTGCACAAGATGCAGGCCGGATCGCTCGCCGAGCTGGTTCGGATGGCCGGACGACTCGGGATCACATGATAATGCACCCCGTCGTAGCTGTCGTCGACGACGATCCTTGCGTGCTGGATTCGCTGGAGAACCTCCTCGAGTCCGCGGGTTACGGCGTCCGCTTGTTCTCGTCGCCGGGAGCACTGCTGGCTGCATGCAACCTGGCCACGATCGACTGTCTCATTAGTGACATTCGAATGCCGATCATGGATGGTCTGGCGCTCGCGCAAGTCATCCATCACGCATTTCCCGAGTTGCCGGTTATTCTCATCACCGCCCGCGAACTGCCGGGCGAGACCATCGCTAACCGCCCGGGCATTCGCGGCTGCTTCCACAAACCGTTCGACGCCCAACAACTTCTGGCGGCCGTCGCATCAGCCGTCGCAGAGAGGTGAAAACCCATGCGAACCACAAAACTGCTCTGCCTGCTCGCTCTCGTGATGCCGGCGGCGTGCGCCCCGGCCATTCAGGTCCGCACGGCGGCCGCGCCGGATGCTCACTTGACCAACCTGCACACGTTCATTGTGATGGCGCCGTCGCGTCACGCGGGTGGCAGCGCATCCGACGATGTCGACCCGATGCTGGAGAACTCGATCACCTACCACGCGCTGCATGCTGACCTCATCTCGAATTTCCAGGAGCACGGGTATGTCATCGACTCGGCCAAGCCGGATTTCGCGGTCGCCGCCTACGCGAGCGCGCGGCAGAAGCTGGACGTCACGCAGTATGACTACGGATATCCGTACTGGCGCCACCGCTGGTGGGGGCCGATGGACTTTCCTGAGGTCACTCAGTACACGGAGGGCACGGTGGTCATCGACGTGATCGACCCGAAAACGAAAGATCTCCTCTGGCGCGGGCAAGGCGTCGCGTCGGTGTCCGACGATCCGCAGGTGTACGCCAAGGAGCTCGCAAAGACCGTGGCGAAGATCGTCGACCGATTCCCGCCAGCGCCGCCGGCCACTGCCGCCGCGATCCCCGTCGCGGTATTGTCAACAGGATGATCGTGCTGCAAGTACTGACCGTCGCCGCGGCGCTCGCCCTTCTGTGGGCGCTCCTGCTCCGGGTCAGAGCGTTGATGCTCCGGGAGCAACGGTTCCGCGAAGCCTTCGATGCCATTCCGGCGATGGCGTTCATCGTGCCGCCCGACGGCCGTCGATCCTTCGTCAATCAATGGTGCCGGGACTTTACGGGGCTGGCCGCGGACAGCGAGCACTCCGCGGCCCGGAACTATGCGCTGCATCCGGATGATGTCGAGCTCAACCGCACCATGTGGGCTCAGGCTATCGCGACCGGCGAGCCCATCGAGTTCGAGTCCAGAATCCGTCGCACCGATGGGACCTATCGCTGGTTCCTGACCCGCGGCGTACCGGTCAAGGACGAGCACGGGCGGGTCACGAAGTGGTGCGGCATTGCCACCGACATCGAGGATCGCCGGCGAGCCGAGCACGAACGCGAGCGGCTCCGCGCGCTGGAGGCCGAGTTGGCGCACATCAATCGCGTGAGCACGATGGGCGAGCTCACCGCCTCATTGGCGCATGAGATCGCACAACCGATCACGGCCATGGCGACGAACGCGGGCGCCGCCTTGCGCTGGCTCGAACGCGATCAGCCGGATCTGGCGGGCGTATCCCGGTCCGTGAAGCGCATTCTCGAGGATGGCGCGCGTGCGCACGAGCTTATCGATCGGGTCCGGTCCATGTACAAGAAGGTGCCCGTGCGCCATGAGCCAGCCGACGTGAACGCCGGCATCCGAGACGTACTCTCGCTGATTCAGTATGAGGCGGAACGACATTGTGTGTCGATCCACGCGGTTCTCGCGCCCGACCTTCCGTCTACAACCGCCGACCGGGTCCAGATGCGCCAGGTGCTCATGAACCTGATGCTGAACGCGATCGAGGCGATGAAAGATTCGGGCGGCGAGCTGACCGTCACCTCGGAGCGCGACGAGCACAGGCACCTCAAATGCTCGGTGAGCGACACGGGCGTGGGACTGCCGGTCGAGCACGGGGATCGGATCTTCGATGCGTTCGTGACGACCAAGCCGACGGGCAGCGGCATGGGGCTGGCCATCTGCAAGTCCATCATCGAGTCGCACGGTGGCCGCCTGTGGGCCACCGCCAACGCGGGACCCGGGGCCACGTTCCAGTTCACATTGCCAATGACCACCGTGGACGCGCTACGGGATACCCAACCCTCCGGCCATACGTACCAACTCGGCTAGCGATAGACCGTAGGCGCCGCCATAACGTCTTTCCATTACACGGAAAGCTGTAATAGTGGAGACATCCCGGCGCGTGTTAGCCTGGTGGTGTAGCCCCTTGTATAGGAGCGTCCGCCATGACACGACACGCACCGCTGGCCTTCTTTCTCGTGGGCGGCGCCGCGGCGTCCGCTCAGTCGATGGTTGTTCAAGATTCGGCGCGCCAGTGCGCAGCGGGATCCATCCGCCCCGTCGTGGGTCACGATGAGGGGACGGCGGCATGAATCGGGATTGCCATGACGAATCTGATAGTCGCGAGCAGACCATCAGATTCTCAATCGCCTCCAGCTCGCTCGGCCTCGTGCTCGTCGCCTCCACCGATCGCGGAATGTGCGCCGTGCTCGTCGGCGACACGCCGGCCGAGCTCATTGCCGATCTCGCAGAGCGATTTCCGGATGCGCAGCTCGTTGAGCAGGATGGACCGTGGGTGTCGAACGTACTCGATTTCCTGAGCTACGCCACCAACGCGAGCCATAGTTGGGTCGCGCGATCGAGACGCGTGCGCCACGTGCGTGAGGCCGTCAGATGAGCTACGGGATACCCAACCGTCCGGCCATACGTACCAACTCGGCCAGTGATGCGGCGCCCATCTTGTGCAAGATTCTGCCGCGATGAATCTGCAGCGTCACCTCGCTGATGCCGAGTGTCACCGCGGCCTCCTTGTTCAGTAATCCTCTGACTACCAGCGGCAGAACTTCGCGCTCCCGCGGCGTGAGTGTGTCCCAGCGCTGACGCAGCGCGGACAGCTCCGCGCGAGCGTGACGGCGCTCGCGGTCCCGCGCGATCGCCGCGTCGATCGCGCTCAAGAGCTCCGCATCGCTGAATGGCTTCGTCAGGAAGTCGACGGCTCCGGCCTTGAGCGCACGCACGGTGCGCGGCACGTCGCCGTGCCCCGTGAGGAACACGATCGGGGGATGCTCATCAGAGTCGAGCCGCCGTTGCAGTTCCAAGCCGTTCATGTCCGGCAGCTCCACATCCAGCACCAGACACGCCGGAAGATCGGGCCGTGCAAAGGCCAGGTACTCGGCCGCTGATCCGAAGGTCTCCACTTCGTGATTCGCGGACGACAATAGCTCTGCCAATGCGTCGCGCAGACTCGCATCGTCATCGACCACGAACACGATGTGATCCATCGGCATCATAGGAATCAATGATAGGCAACGTGCGCGGGAATCAGTACCCTCCTCCCATGCGCCCGATCATACTGGTTTTCCTAGTCGCGCTCGTGGCCGCGTGCCACGGCAATCCCTCGCCGACTGCACCGGCACGTCCAATCGTGACGGTGGCACCGGCCATGAGCGCAATGATAACACCCCGGCGTGAGTTCACGGGGCAGTTCGCCGCCGTGCAGGCGGTCGAGGTACGCCCCCACGTCTCCGGATACATCGCCCGCGTCGAGTTTCGCGAGGGGACGGAGGTGAGTGCCGGCGACGCGCTGTTCTTGATAGACCCCCGACCATACCAAGCGGCCCTCGCCGGCGCCCGTGCGCAGATGCAGCACGCCCAGAGCGCCGTGCACCTTGCGCAGGTCGAGACCGCACGAGCCGAGACGCTCTACGCCGTTCACGCGATGGCGCGCGAGGAGCTCGATACGCGCGCGAGCGCGCTCGCCCAGGCGATGGCCGATGCACGAGGGGCGCAGGCCGCTATGGACACGGCCACGCTCGATCTCGAGTGGACCATCGTTCGAGCGCCGATTAGCGGCCGCGTGAGCCGCGCCGCGGTGACAGCGGGAAACTACGTGCAGACCGGCGTCGCGGCTCCGCCGCTCACGTCGATCGTCTCGCAAGAGCCGATCTACGTGTACTTCAATGCCGACGAGCAATCGTACCTCGCGATGGGTCCGGGCGAACGGGGGACGGTGGCGATCGGGCTTGCCGATGAAACGGGATATCCGCACCCGGCGCGGATCGACTTCGTCGACAATCAACTGGACGGCACGACCGGTACGATTCGCGTGCGCGCCGTGATCGACAATCACGATCGTCGGTTGACACCGGGACTCTTCGCCCGCGTGCAGCTCGTCACGGGTCAGTCCTACCGAGCCACGTTGATCGAGGATCGCGCCATCGGCACCGACCAGGATAAGCGATACGTGTATGTGGTCAAAGCGGATTCCACTATCGACTATCGGGCGGTCGAGATCGGGCCGATCGACAATGGGCTGCGCGTCGCGACCCGTGGTGTAGCGCCGGGCGATCGCGTTGTCGTTGACGGACTCCAGCGCGTGCGGCCCGGGGTGAAGGTTGTCGCGCAACCCGAGCCCGCCGCCGCCGACACCCGCGTGCCGCGCTAACGCACCCACGACAGGACTCGACTCATGTCCCGATTCTTTATCGACCGGCCGATCTTCGCCGGTGTGATCGCGATCATCATGGTACTCGCCGGTGCGCTCGCGATCTTTGCGCTGCCGATCGCGGAGTACCCCGAGGTGGTGCCTCCTACGGTACAGGTGACCGCCACGTATCCCGGCGCGAATCCGACCGTGCTCGCCGCGACCGTCGCGACTCCGCTGGAAGAACAGATCAACGGCGCCGAGCACATGCTGTACATGTCGTCGGTGTCACAGGCGAACGGCAACCTCACGATCACGGTGACGTTCGCGATCGGCACCGACCCGGACATCGCGCAGGTGGATGTCCAGAACCGCGTCGCGCAGGCGCTGCCGCGACTGCCGGATGTCGTGAAGACCCTAGGCGTGACTACGCAGAAGACATCGCCGGATCTGACGCTGGCCGTGGCGCTGGTCTCACCCGACCACCGGTACAACGATCTGTATCTCCGCAACTATGCGACGATCCAGATCAAAGACGTCCTGAGCCGCCTTCCTGGCGTTGGACAGATCAACCTGTTCGGCTCCGGGGATTATGCGATGCGGATCTGGTTGGACCCGGTTCGTTTGGCCGATCGCGGGCTCATGCCCGGCGACGTAGTGCGCGCGATCCGCGAACAGAACGTGCAGGTGACCGCCGGTACAATCGGCGCTCCGCCCGTCGATCGCCCCGGTGCGTTTCAGTTGCTGGTCGACACGCACGGCCGGCTCACGACCGAGCAGGAGTTCGGGAACGTCATCGTGAAGACGGACTCCACGGGGGCGGTGATCCACCTGAGCGACGTCGCCCGCGTCGAGCTCGGGGGCGGCGACTACACGGTCCGCAGCACGGTCAACAACGAGCCGGCCGTCGCACTGGGCGTCTTCCAGACACCCGGCACCAATCAGGTCAAGCTTCAGCGCACCATCCTGAAGACCATGGACGAGCTCAAGCAGAACTTTCCGCCGGGGCTCGACTATCGCATTGCCTACGACACGACCCCCTTCGTCCTCGAGTCGATCGCTGATGTGGTGCGGACACTCCTCATCGCGATCGGGCTCGTGGCCTTGGTCGTGGTCGTCTTTCTCCAGACGTGGCGCGCGTCGCTCATTCCGCTGGCCGCGGTCCCGGTGTCGATCATTGGCACGTTCGCCATCATGCTTCCGGCCGGATTCTCCATCAACAATCTGTCCTTGTTCGGGCTGGTATTGGCGGTCGGCATCGTGGTCGATGACGCGATCGTGGTGGTCGAGAACGTCGAGCGCCACATCGAGGAGGGGATGAGTCCGCGAGACGCGAGCCACAAAGCGATGGCCGAGGTGAGTGGCGCCATCGTGGCCATCTGCCTCGTGCTATGCGCCGTGTTCGTACCGATCGCGTTCATCAGCGGGCTCACCGGGCAGTTCTACCGGCAGTTCGCGCTCACGATCGCGTTCTCCACAATCCTTTCAACATTCAACTCGCTCACGCTTTCGCCCGCGCTCGCCGCGTTGCTGCTCACTCCCCACGACGCCCCGCCGGATCGCCTCACGCGGCTGATCGATGGCGTGGCGGGCTGGTTTTTTCGTCGATTCAATCGGGCTTTCACGACTGGCGCGGAGCGGTATGGGCATGGGGTGGGATGGCTCATAGGCCGCAAGGGCGGCGTGCTGGTCGTGTACGCCGGATTGCTCGCCCTGACCGTGCTCGCGTTCCGGCGCGTCCCCGCCGGCTTCATTCCGACGGCAGACAAGCAGTATCTCGTGGCGCTCGTCGAGCTGCCCACCGGTGCGTCGCTCGATCGGACCGACTCCGTGGTGCATCGCATGACCCGCATGGCGATGGAGAATCCGGCCGTGGATCACGTGTTCGGTCTCGCTGGCGTGTCAGTCAACGGCTTCTCGAGCAGCTCGAGCTCGGGTATCGCGTTCATGCTGCTCAAGCCGTTCGATCAGCGGAAGCGCCGTGAGCTGTACGGACTGAACGTCGCGAAGGAGATGAGTCAGCGATACGCGAGCATTCGGGACGCGTTCGTCGCTGTCTTTCCGCCCCCCTCGGTGAGCGGCCTCGGTCAGGTCGGCGGCTTCAAGCTGGAGGTCGAGGACAAAGCCGGATTCGGTGATTCGACGCTGAATCAAGCCACGCACGCGCTGCTCGCGAAGGCGTCTCAAGCGCCGTCGCTGGCAGGCGCCTTCACCACCTTCCAGGTCAACGTTCCCGAGCTCTACGTCGACGTGGACCGCGAGAAGGCCAAGCGCGAAGGGATCAACCTGAGCGACTTGTTCGAGACGTTGCAAGCCGTGGGGTCGGAGTACGTCAACGATTTCAATCGCTTCGGCCGCACGTACCAAGTGCTCGCCCAGGCGGACGCACCGTACCGGTCATCGAGCGACGATATCGTGCAACTCAAGGTACGAAACGCGGCTGGGGCCATGGTGCCCCTGGGTTCCGTCGCCACGGTCCGTCTGTCGCACGGCCCCGCGATCGTCACGCACTACAATGGCTTCCCTGCGGCCGAGGTCACTGGCCAGCCGGCGCCGGGTGTCAGCTCGGGCCAGGCTCAAGCCACGATCGCGCAATTGGCCAACGAGGTCTTGCCGCATGGGGTGAGTTTCGACTGGACCGAGTTGGCCTACCAGCAGATCCTGGCCGGCGACACGTCCATGTATGTCTTCCCGCTCTGCATCCTGCTGGCATTCCTGGTGCTCGCCGCGCAATACGAGAGTTGGTCGCTCCCGCTCGCGGTCGTGCTCATCGTCCCCATGTCACTGCTGTTCGCGCTCACCGGGGTGCTCATCTCGCACGGCGATAGCAACATCTTCACGCAGGTGGGCTTCGTCGTCCTCATTGCGCTCGCCTGCAAGAACGCGATTCTGATGGTCGAATTCGCGCACGACCAGGAGACACATAACGGGATGGCGATCATCCCGGCGGCCCTCGAGGCGGCGCGGCTCCGGCTCCGGCCCATCCTCATGACGTCGTTCGCGTTCATCATGGGTGTCATTCCCCTCGTCGTGGCCACCGGTGCCGGGGCCGAGATGCGGCAGGCCATGGGTGTGGCGGTGTTCGCGGGAATGCTCGGCGTCAGCGCTTTCGGCATCTTCCTGACCCCCGTCTTCTTCGTCGCGATCCGCACGCTTGTGGTGCGTCGGTCCGCGCGAAAGGCCTTTACCACTCTATTGCCCGCTCCTACGGGAGACGACTGATGCGATCTCTCATCATCATCCTGGGCGCCGCTCGCGCGCTCTCTGCTCAGCAGGACTCGGTGCCCACGGTGAGCCTGGCCGATGCCGTGCGCAAGGCGTACCATGTCGCACCGCAGGCGGTCGCGGCCGCGGGGTTGGTCGGGACGACGACCTGGCAGACACGCAGCGCGCTCCTCGCGCTCGCGACGCCGGCCTTGAGCGTCGGCGGAGATCTCTACTCGGTGACGCCGAAGGTCTTCAACTTCAATGTGCTGCCACCGACGCAGCAGGCGCTCAATAACGCGCTGCCGATCACGTCGCAGACCGCCGACGCGAACATCACCGCATCCTACACGTTCTCGACGGGCGGGCAGACCATCTCGCGGCTTCGCGCGGCGCACTTCGCGCAGGCGAGCGCCGAGGCGAACCGGGACGCCGTCCGGGCCGATACGCGTGTCGCCATCGAGGCCGCGTACTACATGGTGACCGCGGACGAGGAGCTCATGCGCGTCGCTGAAGAGCGTGTCCAGACGCTCACCCAGGAGCTGGGGTTGGCGCGCGTTCGCGTCACTTCCGGCGTGGCGGTAGAAACCGACTCGCTGCAGCTGATGTTGGAGCTGACGACCGCTCAAGTGAACCTGCGCCAACAGCAGGCAGCGACGCGGGTAGATCGCCTCGCGCTCGGCCGCCAGATCGGCGTCAGCCAAGCGATCGGCGCGGAGCCGCTCGATAGCGCGCCACCGCCCGAGTTGCCCTTCACCCTCGATGACGCGGTGGCACAGGCGCTCAAAACCGGTCCCCTGTACGCGAGAGCTCGCGCCGGCGAGCGTGCGGCGGGCGCGTCGCTGGCCGTCGAGGAGGGGAGTTTTCTCCCGGACGTGACGCTCTCGGCGTCCCGATTTGCCTACGGCAACCAGGTTTTCCCGAACCAGCTATATCGCGATCAGCTCGCGCTATCGGTGTCATTCCCGATCCTGGATCAGGGACAGCGCGAGTACTCGGTCGCCGTGGCCAGTGCATCGCTCGACAGCGCGCGCGCCGTTCGGGCCGATCTCGATCGCGGGGCGCGGCAAGATGTGACGAACGCGTACGATGCGTACAACACAGCGCGGGCCACGGTGGAGCTGCAGCGGACCGGCGTGGTCGTGGCGCGAGAAAACCTGCGCGTGGCAACTCTGCGGTATGAGAAGGGTGTGGAGAACGTGCTCAATCTGCTCACCGCGCAGGTCTCGCTGACCCAGTCGGAGTCGGATCTCGTCAACGCTCGCAAGAGCGCACGGCTGGCTCTCGCCACGCTGCAGGCGCGGCTCGGTCGCGAGCTTGTGCCAGAGGAAGGCCTCTAACTATCACAGAAAGCCTGTAATAGTCGTGTACCCTTGATGAGAGAGTGTTCCCCATGTCCGATGACGCGGGGTTCGAGCAACAAGCCCTCCGTTGGCTCGATGATGTGTTTCGGTTTTCGATGTCGCTGACGCACAATCGCGATGACGCTCAGGATCTCGTCCAGGAGACGTTTCTTCGCGCCTACCGCTTTTGGCATACGTTCGAGCCCGGCACCGATGCGAAACGATGGCTGTTTGCGATCTGTCATAACTGCTTTGTGCGCAGCCGTCAGCGCGTACGCCGGGTAGTCGAGGACGACGCGGTCTCCCTCGAATCGATCGGACCTGTCGTTGGCACGGGCGGCAACAGGGCGGTGGACGAGATGCTTCTCACCCGCGTAGACCTCCACGATGCGCTGTGGGAGGCGATCGATCGTCTGGCGGAGCCCTATCGATCCGTCCTCATTCTGATCGATGTCCATCAGCAGCGTTATCAGGCCGCGGCGGAGATCCTCGGTATTCCGACAGGCACGGTGCGATCGCGTCTGTTCCGTGCGCGGCGCCTGTTGTGGCCGGTACTCGAAATGTACGCGCGTGATTCCGGTTTCTCGTTCGCTGCCCCAGGAGGTATACGATGAACGCGATTCTACGGCTCAGAGGCGACTGGGATTACCACCTCATTCGCGTCGCCATGGTCATCACCTTTTTCTTTTTTGGATACCAGAAGTGGTTCTCGTATGAGGCTGAGACGTTGATTCCATACATCAGCAACGGCCCGCTCATTTTCTGGTTGTACCCGGCCTTCGGAATCCGGGGCGCCGCGTGGGTCCTGGGCGGCCTGGAATGGTTGTTTGGCGCGCTGATCTTCCTCGGATTCTGGTACAAGTCACTCGGCGCTCGTGGTGCGCTCGGCGCCTGCATCGGTTCCATTGCGACCCTCACGATGCTTCCCCGCATCCCCAATGCCTGGGACGCATCCGTCGGCGGGTTTCCCGCCATGACGCCCATCGGCGCGTTCCTGATGAAGGATCTCGTGCTGTTGGCCGCATCGTTCTATTTGCTGAAGCAGGACGTGACGCGTGGGGCACGCAGCGAGGCATGGCACTTAGTACGCGCGAGACACCGCGTTCAATCGACGGCGGACCACAGGAAGGACACAGCAGCCTGACGAATATCCTGCACTGTTTCCGGCGCGACGGGACGTTGGTGATTCTGTCCGAGAAGTCCGGAGCGTTCTCGCCTCGCGATGAAGTGAGAACGCGCTGGACGTATTGTCCCGCCGTGTACGGCGATGTCGCACACTGCGTGATTTCGCTACACCGGCCCGTGAGGCGTCGCGAGTGGGCCCGCAGTCCCCATTGGCAGTCGTGGATTTGCAACCGCGCCGCATGGTCGTCGTTGAGACACAGGCATGAAATACACCCTCGTGTTGCGCGCCGCCGCGATGACTGCCGCTATCGGCGGTAGTGCCTGCATCTCGTCCGATACGACCGCGCCAGCAACCCGTCAAACGCACGCTCCGACTCGCAGTCCACTCGCCATTGTTCGCTGCGTCGCGTCGATTCACAGCGGCGCGACTGTCCAATGCGCTCCCAAATCCATCGATCGGCAAGGCGTTGCGCTCGACGTTATCGTCGGCCGTCAGAACATCGATGTGACGCTCGCATTCTCCGGGACGACATACTCGAGCGGCACCGGCGTTTTCTCGACGAACGCCACTGTGACAAATCTCATGAACCAGCCACTGGGGACGACCAACGGGACGACCGCGAGTCCAAACGGGACGCGGGTGTTCTTCACGTCGGGCCCCGATGTATCCGGTGGGACTGGTACGGTGACCCTGAGCAACGCCGACGGCGTTGGCGTGTTTACGGCATCCAACCAGCCCTACTTTCAGTATTCGGCGATTATTCAGCCGAGCGCGACGAGCGCGACCAAAACATGGACTTTCCAGCTCACGAGTGGCGTCACCAACTTTACCTTCTTTGTGGAAGTCGACGCCCCAATGCCCGCCGAAGGCAGCATTCGCCATTGGACAGTCCTCAGACAGGGACTACAGAACAACGCACTCACGGGCGTATGGCAGGCATCCCCGACCAACGTCTGGGCCGTCGGGCTCAATAATACCTTCTTGCAGAACACGGGATCCGGTTGGTCGATCATCACACCGACCGGATACGCGAGCTCATATGGGTTCCAGGGGATCAACGGCACGTCCGCGACGGACTACTGGGCCGTGGCCAGCGGCGGTCACGGGGTGCACTACAACGGGTCGACCTGGACGTCCGCCACGTTCCCCACAACGAAAACGCTGCGCGCGGTGTGGGGCGGTAGTCCCACGAGTTACTTCGCGGTCGGCGACACCATGACGCTCGTCCAATACAATGGCTCGACCTGGTCCGCGATGACCCCGCCTGTCGGCGTCTCGGGCAACATCATCATGCGCGCGATCTGGGGCAGCGACAACGCCCATGTGTTCGCGGTCGGCGACAATGGGACGATTCTCTCGTGGAATGGCCTGCTGTGGCTCCCGATGATCAGCACCACGACCCAGAGCCTGCTGGCGGTCTGGGGCACATCAGCTACCAATGTGTTCGCCGTCGGGACGAACGGCGTCATTCTCCAATACACCGGGGGCCTCACGTGGTCGGCCATGACCAGCCCGACCACATACCAGCTCAACGGACTTGGAGGAAGTGGCCCGAGTGATATCTGGGCGGTCGGCGATGGCGGGGTGACGTTGCACTACAATGGAACGTCGTGGTCTCAGAACCCGAGCGTCACTGGCGTGCGCCTCACCGGCGTCGTGAGCGGTCAAGCCGCTCAGTCCCCGCTCTACGCGGTGGGGGACTTTGGCGCGTTGATGACCTATTCGGGCGGTAGTTGGACCCTTTCCAACCAGAGCGGGATTCCCATCAATTCGATTTGGGCCGACAGCCCTACCGATGTCTGGGTCTCCAGCTTTGGCTCCGTGCTCCAGTACAACGGTACATCATGGACGAGCATGTACGTTGGCGCGAAGGAGTCGACCACTGGGCTCTGGGGATTCACACCCGGTCCTACGCTCTTCGCTGCCGGCCAGTCCGGCAACATGTCTGTCTATAGTAGTGGCACGTGGGCGGTGACGAACACCGCTCAGCCCGGATTCAACGCGGTCTGGGGATCAGCGGCGAACAACGTCTACGCGGTCGGGACGTCGGGCGCCATCAGCCGCTACAACGGCACGACGTGGGCGAACCAGTCCGCGCTGACGACCGCCAACCTCTTCGGGCTCTGGGGCACGTCAGCGTCCAACATCTACGCGGTCGGCGCGAGTGGCCAGGTGCTGCAATACAATGGCGCCTCCTGGAGTAGCGTCACGACGACCGGCACCACGGTCCAGTTGAATGCGGTGGCCGGCAGCTCCGCGATCGACGTCTGGGTCGTCGGCGCGTCCGGCACGATCCTCCAGTACAACGGCACGGCATGGTCAGCGCCAACAAGCGGCACGGTCGTCACTTTGCGCGGTGTGTGGGCGAATGTGCCCACCGGTTCATATACCGCGGACGTGTACGCCGTGGGCGACAATGGCACAGTCGAGCACGGGAATGGCGTGGGGTTCGTCGCCATGCCGACGTCCGTCACGACCGCACTCAACACCGTGTTCGCGACCTCGAGCACCAATGTCTACGTTGGCGGTGCGAACGGCGTCGTGCTGCTCGGGACCCAGTGAGTCCTCACACTCCCTGCGGACCGTGCGGCGGCGGGCCCGCGGCCTCGAGCTCCCTCCACTCGTCGTCCATGAAGAGACGCGAGCGCGTGAGAAACCGGTAACCGGTCGGCGCTTCGAGCGAGAATCCGCCGCCCCGACCAGGAACAACGTCGATGGTGAGATGCGTATGCCGCCAGTACTCGAATTGTTGGCCGCCGATGTAGAACGGCACATCGGCGATCGCGCCGAGGTAAACGTCGCGGTCGCCGACACGAAAGTCGCCTCTCGGGTAGCACATCGGCGAGCTCCCGTCGCAGCAACCCCCGCTCTGATGGAAGACGAGCGGGCCGTGCTCCTCCCGGAGCCGCCGCAGGAGCGCGGCGGCTTCGGGCGTCACCGACACACGTGCCGGAGGCATCAGAAGAACCCGAGCTTCTTCGGGCTGTAGCTGACGAGCAGGTTCTTGGTCTGCTGATAGTGATCGAGCATCATCTTGTGGTTCTCGCGGCCGATACCCGATTGCTTGTACCCGCCGAACGCCGCGTGCGCGGGGTATGCGTGATAGCAGTTCACCCACACGCGGCCCGCCTTGATCCCACGACCCATGCGATACGCGGTGTTCATGTCACGAGTCCAGACACCGGCACCCAGGCCGTACAGCGTATCGTTCGCGATCGTAAGCGCATCGTCCATGTCCTTGAACCGTGTGACGGACACGACGGGGCCAAAGATCTCTTCCTGAAAGATGCGCATCCGGTTCGTGCCTTCGAATATCGTCGGCGCGACGTAATAGCCCTCTCGGCGCTCGCCGTCGTGGACGCGCCGTTCTCCACCCGTCAGCACCTTCGCGCCTTCTTTCCTCCCGATGTCGATGTAGCTCAGGATCTTCTCGAGCTGATCGTTCGATGCCTGCGCGCCGATCATGGTCCGCGGGTCGAGCGGATCACCCTCGACGATGGCCTCTGTCCGTTTGATCGCGCGCTCCATGAACCGATCGTAGATCGAGTCCTGGACCAGCGCCCGCGATGGACACGTACAGACCTCGCCCTGGTTCAGCGCGAACATCACGAACCCCTCGAGCGCCTTGTCGAAGAAATCGTCATCCGCGCTCATCACATCGGCGAAGAAGATGTTCGGCGATTTCCCGCCGAGCTCGAGCGTCACGGGGATCAAGTTCTCCGAGGCGTATTGCATGATGAGCCGGCCGGTCGTGGTCTCGCCGGTGAACGCGATCTTCGCCACCCGTGGACTCTGGGCCAACGGCTTCCCGGCTTCGACACCGAAGCCCTCGACGACGTTCACGACTCCGCTGGGCAGCAGATCGGCGATCAACTCCATGAACGCCATGATCGACACTGGTGTCTGCTCGGCCGGCTTCAAGACGACCGTGTTCCCGGCCGCGAGCGCCGGCGCCAGCTTCCAGGTCGCCATGAGCAACGGAAAGTTCCACGGGATAATCTGGCCGACGACGCCGAGCGGCTCATGGAAGTGATACGCGACGGTGTCGTCATCGAGCTCGCCAATGCCTCCCTCCTGGGCACGGATGGCGCCCGCGAAATACCGGAAATGATCGACGGCGAGCGCCATGTCGGCATTGATGGTCTCGCGGATCGGCTTGCCGTTGTCGATCGTCTCGATGATCGCCATGTTCTCGAGATTCGCCTCGAGGCGATCGGCGATCCTGTTCAAGAGGTTCGCGCGATACGCGGGCGACGTGTGGTTGTAGCTCACCGCCGCCGCGTGCGCCGCATCGAGCGCGCGATCGACATCCTCCGCCGTCGAGCGCGCGACGTCACACAACGGTTGCCCGGTGATCGGGCTCGGGTTCGTGAAGTACTGGCCGCGGACAGGCGGAACGTACTCGCCACCGATCCAATTGTCGTACCGCGCACGAATGGGGATTCGCAGCTTCGAACGGTCGGCCGTCGATGGCAGGGTCGCCGTATCCGGTCGATCGAGCGTAGTAGCCATAGACGCTCTCCGAGAGAAGAATGAAGGGGTGTGTAATATGCGCTCCGCGCGAGCGCCCGAAAGTGAGCAGCAAACGAACTGAACTGGAAACACCGACTCAAGATCTCGTACTCGGTGACGTTGGCCATCTGGGCGCATGAGGAACTCGCTTAGAGAAGCAGGCTCAAGCGCATGGGAGGTCACTCCCCTCGCGGTTCCACGAGCGCGAGGGCTTCCTCCGCGCCCACTGAAACGCCAATGGCCCGGAGATCGCTCCCCGGGCCATTGTGTGTCACACCGTTCCCACCTGCGCTATGGGCAAATCGGCGCGAAGTTGTTGTGCCGCTGCTCGCGCTCAACGGACGGGATGTTCTCCACCGAGGTGTGGTAGTCAGTGAACGGCGCGAGGGTCTCCCACGTCGTCAGATCTTGCATGACGAGACCAAGATCCCTGATGGCGACGAGTTGCTCACCCGGGCCATCCTTGATCAGGGTCGGCAGCATCTCCTTCATCAGAAAATCGCGAACCGAGACGTAATCCGACGTATTGACGCCCGGCAGACCACTGGCCAGGCCGCCGACTGTCGTGCGAACGGCGTCGACGATCTGTGCCGCCTTCAGCAACTGGCCGGTGCCGAGATACGCGCGAGCGAGCAAGAAGTTCAACTCCAGATTGCGCGTGATTGTCTGCGGTGTTGACGGAGTCAAGTTGGCGGTGAAGACCCAACTGGACGCCGCCGCCGCCCCCGTGGACGTCGGTTGCGCCGGTGCAACCTGCCACTTCGCCAGCCAGCGCTGGTCATGCAGGGTGTCGACCTGCTTCGCGGCACCCTCCAGCGCATAGACTGACGCCGACTGAGCGAAATTCTGGTTCTGGAGATCGCCGGCGGCCGCGCTGTATGTGAAGAACACACCGGCATCGTTGGCGGGGATCGCCTCGCTGACAGACAAATTCGGCGTGTAGAGCGCCGAGGACGTGATATCGGCGATGGCGGAGTCGAGCTGGGCCTGGTCCGGGGAGCCGGCCGACGTCACGGTCGGCGCATTTCCTCCCGGTCCACGCGCGATGGCGTAGGCATACTCGATGCGTGCCCGGGCCAAGAGCGCCTGGGTGAATGCCTCGTATGCCCCAGCATTCGCGCTGACCGACGCGAAGCCCGGCGGTACCTGCATGGTGGCGAACTCTGTGCCGGGCCAGCCGAATTTCGTGCTCGCTCCCGCCGCGTCGAGATCCGCCTTCGCCGAGTCCAGCATGGCGACGATTTCCTTCCACGAGTCCCTGGCGCACAGGATCGGCGCCAGCGTGCCCGAGTACGGCTGCCCGGGCGCGGCCATTGCCACGCCGTTCGTATCGTGCGTCAGGGCAACGTACATGTAGTCCATCGCCTTGATCGTCTCCACCACGCCCAACAGCGCGTTGAGATTTGCCGTAGGCATCTTCGCGCCCGCGCTGGTGGTCAAAGTTTGCAAAATACTCGCCAGGGTGTCGGCGTCTTTGGCATAGGTGTATTCGTTCTGCCAGCTAAGAGCCCCGAAGTTGTCGTCATCGAGCTTCGCGGAACCGGTGAACATGGTGACGAACCGTACTTCGGACGGCGTGTAGTAAGCCGCGCTCCGGGCGAACCCTTCCAAAGTAAAATCTAAGCGGCCCTCCTCGACCCGCATGTTGCTGAAGATCCCCGTGAACTCACTCTGCAACGAGCCGATCGTGTGCGGGTACCCCGTGGGTGTGTTGAAATCCCGCACGAGCGCCTCGTTGCAGCCGACCAACGACAGGCCCGTGATCAGAATTGCCGTAGTTTTATATAGGCGCATGGGATCAGAAGCCCAGGTCGAGGGAGACGAAATAACTGCGCGTTGGCGGGTAGGGCGTCACGTCCTGCCCACGTCCGAACTGCTGGGTACCGAAGTTGCTGACCTCGGGATCCAGCCCGGGGTATTTCGTCCACGTCACGAGGTTGCGGCCAGTCAGCACGATGCTGGCGTGCCGCAGGTAGCCGCGCGAGAACGTACTGACGAACTGTGTCGGCAGATCGTATCTGCCCGTCAACTCGCGCAGCTTGAGGAAGGAGGCGTGTTGGACGTACACCGTCTGACCATTGCCGTATGCCGCGAGGCGCGCTTTCGTGGCTAGCGTGTCTTGGAGGTTGCCTTGGAACTTCACACCCAGGCCCTGTCCGTACGAGAAGTCCCAATACTGTTGGGTCAGATCGGCGACGGACTGGCCTTCGCGCCAATCGAAGAACGCGCGCAGGTGGACCGGGCCGTAGTTCAGGTCCTGGCCGAATCCGAGCGTGAACGCTGGTGCCGCGTTCCCGAGTTGCACCAGGGTCTTACTTGCCGCCGTGGCCGCGCTGTAGCCGTAGAATGCGTTCGCTGACGCGCCCGGCTGGATGTAGTAGCCGCCGAACGGATTGAACCCGAAGAAATTCCCAGCGTCGAACGGCGGGATCGGGAGATTGTCGACCCGATCGTAGACCCGCGAGAACGACTCCGACGTGATCCACGAGAATTTCCGTGTCTGGACGGGGGTCGCCGCCAGCGAGAGCTCGAGTCCCTGGTTCGTCAACTGGCCACCGTTCACCCAGGCGAAGTCGAACCCCGATGACGGCAGGGTGCTCTCCTGCAAGAGCAGATTCGTGACGCGCTTGCGGAAGATCGTCGCGTCGAAGCTGAACCGCCCTTTGAATAGCGCTAGATCGAATCCCGTCTCCATGCTGGTATTGGTCTCCGGCCGAACATGCGGATCGCCCCTGGTCTGCGCGAAGCCGATACCAGGGACCGAGGCATTGATGCTCGTCACCGCCGAATCGAACTTGACGCCGTAGACCGGCTGCGTGCCGGACTGTCCGTACGCGGCGCGGAGTTTCAACTCATTGTCACCGGTGAAGACCCGGTACGACCCGGCGATTTTCGGATACGGATAGAGCGTGTTGACGGAGCCGTTATTCGTGCTGCGCTCCGCATTGACACCACCGGTCAACGCGAGGCGCTCGTTGAACAGGAGCAACTGCTCCTGGACATAGTATCCGGCATCATTCGACTCCGTCTGAAGATAGAACGGAATCAAAATCGAGCCCGGCGTGAACCCGTATTGGCCTGCGGCGAGACCGTTACCGTTGTCGAACGTCTGGTACGTCGCATCTTTGTCGCGCGTGATGCCGAACGAGGTCGTGGCCCTGAGGAAGGAGCTCGGCGTCCAGTTGTGGATGACGCTCAACGACCAGTTCGACAGACGATCGTACCCCTGGTTACTCGTGCTCACGCCTGGACTCGTCACCAGAGCCGAGTGCTCGACTTGCAGATCCGGCGACATGAAGAACTGCGCGTGCTCGTTGACGAAATCCGCACCGCCAACCGCCGCGATCTCGACGCTCTGCTTCGTGCCCGTATAGATCTTCCAGTTGACCGTCCCGCCGAGGGTCGTGCGGTTCACTTCATCCGGGGTTTGGATCTGCGATGCGTCCTGGAACGCCTGCGCCGGGCCGAACGGATTGTTGACGTACCCGCCGCCCTGATGGCAGCTCAGGCAGTAGAACGACGGGGTATACGACAGGACGTCGTAACCCGAGATGCCCAGGTTGTCGTTGCCGTTGACCCCGGTGCGGGTCAGCGATGATGTGTACGCGATGTTGGCCGCGATGCTGATCGTCGAGAACATCGTCTGGTTCACGCTGGCTCGCGCCGACTGCTTGTTGTAGCCGGTGTTGATCTGCGCCCCGTTGTCGTACTTCGTGAGGCCGGAGAGGAAGTAGGTGGTCGACGGCGTGCCTCCCCGGATACTGAGGTCGGTCTCGTTCGAGAGCTCGCCACCACCATACAACGCCTTCTGGAGGTCGCAGAACCCGTGACACGCGTTGAAGTTGGCGAGCACCGAGGACGAGTCCATGCCGGCCCCGGCGCCGAGCTGATACGCTTGCGACAGCGTGAACCGCCGTGCATCGAGCTCATGGGCCAAGTTGAACGTACCGAACTTCTGGCTGACGTCGATCTCGGGTTTCGAGACCGTGCCTTTCCTGGTCGTGATCACGATCACACCCGCCGCGGCGCGGCTGCCGTAGATCGAGGCGGCGGCCGCCCCTTCCAGCACCTGCATCGACTCGATGTCGTTCGGGTTCAGGTCCGCGATGCGGTTGACCGACTGGTCCTGCATACCTGGCGTACCGGAGTTCGCGGTGCCGGTGGAGCCGCTGATGGCGGCGAGGCCCGTCGGGAAGACGGCGTTGGACACGATCACGCCGTCGACGACGTACAATGGTTCCGAGTTGCCGTTGATCGTCGTGACGCCGCGCACATTGACCTGCAGTCCGCCGCCCGGTGCGCCAGAGTTCTGCTCGACCAAGACGCCAGGGACCTTCCCCTGCAGCGCGTTCTCGATCGTGGCGGCCGGTGCGCCGTTCAGCTGGTCGGCGGTGACCACGGGGTCAAACGTCGAGGCGTTCTTGCTCGACACGGTCGTCGCCACACCCGTGATCACCTCTTGTTCCAGGTGCAAGACGTCCTGTCTCAGGGCGATCGCGTACTCGGTCTGTCCCTGCACCAGCGTTATGGTCGTTCCGGCATATCCGATCCGGCGAACGTCGATGGTCTTCGCGTCCGCCGGAACGTTGCGAATCGTAAATCGACCGCTGTCGGTCGTGTACGCACCGAGCGTGGTACCAGAGATGTTAACCCGGACCGCGGGGAGCGGGATCTTACTGTCCAAATCGATGACTTGTCCTGAAATGCGCTGCGCTTCTTGACCGGACGCGCTTCGCACAAGAGCAAGCGCAAGCGCTACGGCCGTCGCGATAGACGAACGTACTGGCAAGGTGCCTCCATCAAGTTTTTTGGGGTGATGCGGCGGCCGGCACGAGGCTCGGCTAAGCAGAGCAGCAGACGTTAGACGTGTATGTGAGCCTCCTGTGTAGGAACTGTTAGGGTTATCGGTGTGTGACGTTCGGGCGACGGAAGGTTGGAATTCCTATAAGGGGCAGCGCTTGACACTGACAGACACCGCCGCTACTCTCTCGAATACGATGCGTTACGCCTCACTCGCTCCCACCTGTTGTCGCCGCGCCGCGTCCCCGGCGTGCGCCCCGTTGAGCGAGTGCGCGGCTTGATCTAACAAAGCCACAGCAGCCCGAACAACTCCGCTCCACGCACGCCGGCTCCGCTCTTGGCCGATCCGTGCGTGGTTTGCTTTTGGCGCGCCCGAGACCAGCCTCGTGCCTCCCTGTCATCCGAGTCTCGAACGATGCGCGCCCATCTCGTCACGACGCTTCTGCTCGCAACCGCTTGCACCCATGCCCCCGCGACCGCCGGTGGGCGCTTGCTCAACGTGTCGTACGACGCGACTCGCGAGCTCTATCGCGCCTACGACTCGCTGTTCGTCGCCAACTGGAAAGAACGAACCGGCCAGTCCATCACCGTTGAGCAGTCCCACGGCGGGTCAGGCAGTCAAGCGCGCGCCGTGATCGATGGCCTCGACGCCGACGTTGTGACGCTCGCGCTGGCCGATGACATCGACGCCATCGCCCGCGCCGGACTTCTCGACACGACCTGGGCGATGAAGCTCCCGCACAAAAGCGCACCGTTCACGACGACGATCGTGTTCGTCGTCCGCGCGGGCAACCCGAAGGCAATCCGCGACTGGCCGGATCTCGTCCGCCCTGGCGTCAGTGTCATCACCGCCAACCCCAAGACCTCGGGCGGCGGCCGGTGGGCCTATCTCGCCGCATGGGGCGCGGCGCTCGCCCGCACACACGGCGACAGCGCCGCCGCCCGCGACTATGTGACACAACTCTATGCGCACGTGCCCGCCCTCGACGTGAGCGCCCGCAGCGCCACGACGACCTTCGTCGAGCGCGGCTTGGGCGATGTGCTCCTCGCCTGGGAGAGCGACGCGCTGCTCGCCACACACTCACTCGCGCCCAGCCGCGTGACGATCCTCATGCCGTCGATCAGCATCCGGGCCGAACCGCCCGTCGCCGTCATCGACAAGAACGTCGACGCTCACGGCACACGCGCCTTGGCCACCGCCTACCTCGAGGGTCTCTACGCTCCCGAGGGCCAAGCACTCGCCGCCCGCGCGTTCTATCGCCCGACTGATCCGACTGTCGCCGCAAGCTACGCCACCCAGTTCGCCACGGTCACCCGATTCACCATCGACAGCGTGTTCCACGGTTGGCGCCAAGCCCAACGCACGCACTTTGCCGATGGCGGCGTGTTCGACGAGATCGAGCAGACGGCGCGCCCGCTCGCCGTCCACGCCCCATGACCTCGCGCGCGCGCCGGCGCATCCTGCCCGGATTCCCACTCGCGATCGCGATCACCGCGGCGAGCATCCTGTTGTTCGTAATCGTCCCGCTCTCGACGGTGCTCGCCACCACCGCCCAACTGTCACCGTCGCATTTCTTCGCCGTCGCGTTCGATCCCCGCGCCCGCGCCGCGTATAGCCTGTCCTTCGGTGCGTCGTTCGTCGCGGCTGGGCTCAACGTACCCTTAGGCCTGCTCTTCGCCTGGGTACTCACGCGCTACGAGTTTCCGGGCCGGCACATCCTCGATGCACTGATCGACCTGCCAGTTGTCCTTCCCACCGTTGCTCTCGGGCTGGCCCTCACCAGTCTCTATGCCACGACCGGTTGGCTCGGTGCACCGCTCGCCGCGATCGGTGCCCCTATTGCCTTCACCCCCGCGGGCGTCACGCTCGCTCTCACGGTGATCGGACTCCCGTTCGTCGTCCGCACCATCGCTCCCGTCTTGAGCGCGACCGCGATCGACGCCGAGGAAGCGAGCGCCGTCCTCGGCGCCACCCGCTGGCAGACGTTCCGGCACGTCACGCTCCCCGCCATCGCCCCCGCTCTCGTCACCGGCGCCGCCCTCGCGTTCGCGCGCGCCCTCGGTGAATACGGCTCGGTCGTCTTCATCGCCGGCAACATGCCCTTTCGCACCGAGATCGCGCCCCTGCTGATCATGACCCATATCGAGGAGTTCGACGACGCCGGCGCCGCCGCAATTGCCGCGGTGCTCCTCGTCTCGTCGTTCGGCCTGCTGCTCCTGGTCAATCGTCTCCAGCGCCAGACCGCCGCCCGCGCCGGCCTCACCCTTCAGCCCGCGGGCTGATGCCTCATCGCCCGCCGCATACTCTGCCCACCGCGGATCCCCTCGCCGTGCGCGCGACGCTCATCGCCTTCGCCATCGCCGCGTTCGTCGTCCTGTTCGCACTCCCCGTCGCCATCGTCCTCGCCGGCGCGTTCCGGTTGGGCCTCGCCCATTGGGCTCATGCGGTCGCCGACCCCGCCACAGGCGCCGCCCTTCGTCTCACGCTCACGGTCCTCGCTGCCGCGATCCCCGTCAATGTCGTGTTCGGCGTCGCCGCCGCATGGGCGATCGCAAAATTCGATTTCCCGGGCCGCGCCGCATTCCTCACGTTGATCGACCTCCCATTCGCCGTGTCGCCCGTAATCGCGGGACTGGTATTTGTCCTCCTTCTCGGCGCCCGCTCGCCATTGGGACCGTGGCTTGTCCGTCACCACGTGCAGATCGTCTTCGCCACGCCAGGCATCGTCCTCGCGACCACGTTCGTCACGTTCCCATTCGTTGCCCGCGAGCTCATCCCCGCCTTCGAGAGCATGGGCACATCGACCGAAGAAGCCGCCCTCGTCTCCGGCGCAACCGGCTGGCAGACCTTGACCCGCGTCACGCTCCCCACCACCCGCGCGGCGCTGATCTCCGGGATCGCTCTCGCCACAGCGCGCGCCGCCGGCGAGTTCGGAGCCGTCGCCGTGGTCTCCGGTCACATCGGCGGTCGGACGAACACGCTCCCGCTAGCGCTCGCGTCGTCCTACGAGAGCGGTGACACCAGTGCCGCATTCGCCATCACCACCGTGCTGCTCGTCTTCGCCGTGGTCACGCTCGCCGTCCGTTGGACGGTCGATCACCATTCGAGACGCCGATGACGTCCAAGCCTACGCGCTCGGTGACCGTGCAAGGCGTGACGAAACTCTTCCCACGCGCCGGAGTCGTCGGCCTCGCCGACGTCTCCCTTCACGTGCCCGCCGGCGCCTTGCTCGCTCTCGTGGGGCCGTCCGGTTCGGGGAAGACGACGCTGCTCCGCATCATCGCCGGACTCGACTACCCCGATACGGGCGCGATCCGCGTCGGTCCGGAGGATGTCACGAACACGCCGGCCCGCCTCCGCGGTCTGGGCGTTGTGTTCCAGCATTACGCCCTCTTTCAGCACCTGACGGTGTTCGAGAACATCGCGTTCCCCCTTCGCGTGCGCCATCGCTCCCGCGCGGAGATCACCGCCCGCGTCACGGAGCTCCTCGCCCTGATGCAACTCGACGGATTTGCCGCACGACGCGTGACACAACTCTCCGGCGGCCAGGCCCAACGCGTCGCGCTGGCTCGCGCATTGGCCCCGCACCCGTCGGTGTTGCTACTCGATGAGCCATTTGGTGCGCTCGATACGGAGGTGCGCCACGAGCTCCGCGCGTGGCTGCGCGCCCTGCACGACGACCTCCATGTCACCACCATCCTCGTGACCCACGACCAGGACGAAGCACTCGACCTGGCCGACCACGTTGCGGTGCTCCGCGATGGTCGCCTCGAACAACTTGGTACGCCCGCCGAGCTCACCACGCACCCAGCGACCCCGTTCGTCGAGCAATTCTTCCGCACCCACCGGACCCGTTCCCATAGCATCCCATGGCCCGACCGTACTTCGTCCGCGCAGTCACCGCCGCCGTCCTCGTCACCACTCGCGTTCACGCGCAACAAGATACCACGGTCGCCTCGCCAGTCTCCCTGATCGCTGGCCAGGTTCCGATTCGCCTCCATATCGGTGGTCTCTTGCAAACCGAATCCCGCACGAACGACCTCGTGCTCCGCCGCGCCCGCATCGACATCAACGGCACCGTCGCCAACTGGGTGGATTTTCGTATTCTGCCCGATTTCGGCCTCGGCGCGACGGTGATCCAAGATGCGTGGATCGACGTCCACTACCACACGGACGCCGTTCGCCTGCAAATCGGCAAGTTCAAAGAGCCCGTCGGCCTCGAGGTCATCCAGTTCGACCCCGAGATGTTCTTCATCGAGCGCTCCCTCGCGTCCGATCTCGTCCCCAATCGCGATGTCGGCGTCCAACTCCACGGCATCGTGGGCCGTGGCACTCTCACCTGGAACGCCGGTCTGTTCGATGGCGTCCCCGATGGCGGCTCCGCCGACCGCGCGGTCGGCAACAACAAGGACGCCAGCGGCCGCATCCTCCTCCGGCCGTTTGCGCGCACCGGCCTGCCGGCCCTCTCGGAGCTCGCGTTCGGCGCGGGTGGCACGATCGGCACGAAGATCGGCACGTCCGCGTCCACGCTCCTCCCCACATTCAATTCATCCGCGCAGGAGACGCCATTCTTCTCCTATCGCAAGGGCGCGACGAAGCCCGACACCGCGATCGCCAACGGCCGCGCATCGCGCGCCACCACGAACGGATATTGGTATGTGGATCGACTCGGCCTGCTCGCCGAGTACGTCGCTTCATGGCAGATGGTCTCTCGCGACGCCAAGACCGCCACGGTCCGCAACAACGCCTGGCAGGCGTCTGGCTCACTTGCCCTGACGAACGACCACCCCAGCTACACGGGCACCAACCCCCGCCACCCCTTCGATCCAATCAACGGTCACTGGGGTGCACTGGAAATCCTCGGCCGCTATTCGCTCCTCCAAGTCGACCCAACGGTCTTCACCGAGAAGTTCGCCGACTCCAGCAAGTCCGCCCACCAGGCATCAGCGACCGCACTCGGTCTCACGTGGACCTGGAACCGCGCCGTCCGCTGGCAAGTGAACTACGAGCGCACCTTCTTCAAGGGCGGCGCGAGCATCGGTAACCGTGAGCCCGAGAACGCCGTGCTCGCCGAAGCGCAACTCGTCTTTTAACCCACCCTCAGCTCGCCGGCGCGTACCCCTCCGCCAATACCGCCGCTACCTCCGGCCGCGAGAACTCCGGCGGTGGCAACTCACCCCTCGCGAGCATGGCCCGCACCTGCGTCCCGCTCAACGCCACGTGCGCACTCGCGTCGTGCGGGCACGTCTTCGCCGACGCCACGCTCTCGCACCGCCGGCAGTAGAACGTGTGCTCGAACTTGACCGGGGTGATGCCCAACTCCCCGGGCGCGAACCGCTCGAAGATCCGCTGCGCATCATATGTCCCGTAGTAGTTCCCGACACCCGCATGGTCTCTCCCAACGATGAAATGCGAGCACCCATAGTTCTTTCTCGCGATCGCATGAAACACCGCCTCCCTGGGCCCCGCATATCGCATCGCCGCCGGAAACGCCGCCAGCACCACCCGATCGCTCGGGTAGTACTCGTCAATGAGCACGCGATAGCTTCTGATCCGCACATGCGCCGGCACGTCGTCGCCCTTGGTCGCCCCCACCAGGGGATGCAGCAACAGCCCGTCGACCGTCTCGAGCGCCGCCTTCTGGATGTACTCGTGCGCCCGATGTACGGGATTGCGCGTCTGAAAACCCACCACGGTTCTCCAACGTCGATCCGCGAACGCCCGTCGAGTATCGATCGGATCGAGCGCCAGCCCGGGAAACGCCGACACCCAGCGATCGACGAGCCACACGTCGCCGGCGACGACGAGATCCGCCTCTTCCAACAACCGCGCCACCCCCGGATGCGCCGGATCCTCGGTGCCGTAGACCGCCGTCGCCTCCTTCTTCACGCACGCGCTGTACACCTCCGCCACCTCGACCACGCCACGCAGGACACCGTCCGCGTCCAGCAGCGCTAACTCGTCACCAACGCGCTCGACGTCTGGCGGCAACCTCAGCGTGATCGGGAGCGCCCACGGCAGCCCATTCGCCAACCGCATGTCTGCCAGCACGCTCTTATAGTCGCGCTCCCCCAGAAATCCCGTCAGCGGACTATACGCCCCGATCGCGATCAACTCGAGATCCGCGAGCTGCATCGGCGTCAACGTGATCGCCGGGATCCGTCCGGCCTGCGCGCGGTCGCGCCACGCGTCCGCCTGCCACGGCGCCAGACGCCGATCCACCAGCTGCCCCCCATGGGGCGCTACCAAGCTCTCATTCACCGCGCTCGCCTCGTCTCGTGGTCGTGAACGTGTGCAACCCACACTCGGTCTTCGTTGTCCCGCTCCACCGCCCCGCGCGCTCGTCTTCGCCCGCCGCAGTCGGCCGCGTGCACGGCCAACACCCGATGCTTTGGTAGCCCCGCTCGAGGAGCGGATGCGTCGGCACGTTGTGCGCCGTCATGTACTGTGCGACATCGTCCCGCGTCCACGCCGCCAGCGGATGGATCTTGATGACGGTGTCGTGATGCTCGATCACCTCCAGCATCGAACGGGTCCGTGATTGGTCTCGACGAATCGCGCTCACCCACGCGTCGTACGCCGGCAGGATGCGCCGCATTGGCTCGACTTTCCGGATAGCGCAGCACGCATCCGGATCGGACAGAAACAATGGCCCCGGATCGTGCTCCGGCCCGATCGATACGACCGTCAAACCGTACCGTTCCGCGACGACGTCTTTGAACGCCAACGTCTCCGGAAACAAGTACTTCGTGTCGATGAACACGACCGGCACCGACCGATCGATCCCGGCGAGCATATGCGCGAGAACGACGCCCGCGCCGCCAAAGCTCATGGTCAGAGCCAGCCGTCCCGCAAACCGCGCCACCGCCCACTCCAGAATCGCCTCCGGTGACGCACCTTCCCCTGGCTCGATCACGCAAAAACTCCGAGTGTGCGCAGCTGATCGACAACGGTCGCGATGCTCGCGTCGACCGCCACCCCTTCCGTGTTCACGACGATCTCGGCCGCCGGCGGCGCCTCGTACGGGTCCGACACACCCGTGAACTGCGTGATCTCGCGCGCGAACGCTTTCGCGTAGAGGCCCTTCACATCACGCCGCGCGCACTCCTCGACCGACGTGCTGACGAACACTTCCACGAACCGCCCTGCGGCCTGCCGCCGCACCGCGTTCCGCGCATCGGCATAGGGCGAGATCGCCGACACGACCGCCACAACGCCATGCCGCGCCAGAAGCCGCGCCACGTACCCGATGCGCGCGATGTTCGTGTCGCGATCCTCGCGCGAGAAGCCGAGGCCTTTTGACAAGTGCTCTCGCACTTCGTCGCCATCGAGCAGCTCGGCCCGCGTCCCACTGACGCGCAACCGGTCGACGACCGCCCGCGCGATCGTCGTCTTCCCAGCCCCCGACAGCCCCGTAAACCACACGATGTGCCCAGGTATCGTGATGCTCATTCACGCTCGAGAAAAGAAAAGACCCGCCTAGTCGTTCGGGCGGGTCAGAGAGCTGCGGTCGCTTGAGAACCGGCGTCTTTATCCGGTGAGACACTCCGCGCGCGTCATTCGCCTCTGCCCTCGCCCGCCAATGGGCGCACAACAACACGCCTCGCCCGGCCGGGCGGCGCGTTCGTTGATCGGGCGGAGACAGCGCATTCGCATCGGCAGCAGTTTGTAGCACGGCACCGACGCGCGCAAGCCACGCACACAGTTATGTGGTCATAACCGCGTGGAATAGCACAGGACGGCCGCGATGTCGAAGGTTCCGGTACGAGGCCCGCACGTCACCGCGGCAAGAGTATCTGATCCGGGCGGTACTGGACCGCCAACAAGCCGGTCGCCGTGCCAATCCCGGCGCCAACCAACACATCGCTCGCCCAATGCTGGTTCTTATAGATGCGGGCCACACCGACAAGCGACGCGACGGTGTACGCGACCGGCGTGATCCATCGCGAGGCGTGGGGCCACCGGCGCGCCGACTCGGCCGCCAACACCGAAGCCATCGCAAACGCCGCCGTCGTGTGCTCCGACGGGAGCGACGCGCGAGCGTCTGATCGAAACCCCGCGGCGAACTGGAACGTGCCCGAATGGTGGACGTCGACGAAGGGTCGTGCCCGACCCCCAAAACCCTTCACGAGCTCCGTCACCACGCCGCTCACGGCCAGCGCCTCGCCGCCGTGCAGGCCCAGCGTGGCGATGCCGCGATCGTGAGCCAACCAGCCGCCCGCGTAAAACCCCAGTGCCAGCACGAACGTGCCCGGCACACCCACGGCATCGAACCCGTTTGCACCGTCGCGCAAGAAAGTACTCCGCTGGAGCGAGGCGTGCTGCGATGCCAACCCGAGCCGAGCATCGAACGGCGACACTACAGCGGCTGCGGCGAAGAACGCGCCACCGATCGCGGCGTCTCGCCAGACGGGCACTGAGGTCGAGTCCTGAGCGGTCGCACGTCCCGCCAAGAGCACCGTGCACAAGAAGACGTGTTTGGCAGTCATTTAGGAAGGGTCTACAGACGTACGACGGCGGATGCCCAGGCCGCCCGATCTTCGTCACTCTTGTGCATAGCGTCGACATCCACGGCGATCATGTCGCCGTCACGTTTCACGGTGAAACGGTCCATGTTGCGCGTCGCCCGCCCCTCAATGAACGTCCCGTCCGGCTGGTATTTGGAGTGATGCTTAGGGCACTGAAACCGCTCGTCCGCCCCATCCCATCGCAACGCCGTGTTCTGGTGAGGGCACGACAGGTTGAACGCGTAGACCGCGCTCTGCCACCGAACGAGAATCACCTGATTGTCGCGGTCGATTTGTACGCCGTCGGTCGCGGGTACAGGATACCGTGGGCCGTCAAGGACTCGAGCCGCGCTCCGCGGCAGACCAATCGCGGCGAGCGCGGCGAGCGCCGCGCCTGTGGCCTCACGCACGAAACTGCGCCGATCGCGCAAGATGCACTGCGGGCACCCGGGCCTCTGCTCCATCTCATCTCCTCAACTGACGCTGTTCAGCACGGTGCCGGCGAGTACCACCGCCGCCCACAGCGCCATGCTGGTGATGGCTGTACGCCGCAAACGGCGCCACAGACGGTCGCCAGGATCGGCATGGTCGCCTGTCCGGAGTGCTTGCTCGGTTCGCATCAGCCGATAGCCGTTGCCCATGAGCAGCGCCACAAGAGTCGCCTTGCTCCAGAACACCGGCGACAGAGCGAACGTCTCGACGTCCGATGTGAACAGCAGGAGGCCGCTCACCACCATGACCGCAAGGCCGAACAGCACCGGACGGTGGACCGCCGCGAGATCGTTCAACAACTGACGCCGGTTCTCCGGAGCTCCGCGACTCAACCGCAGCGCGGCGCGATCAGCGGCTACGGCGAACCCTCCGCCGAACAACAATCCTGCGAGGTGTGTATAGGTGACGGCATCCGAGACGACCTTGGAGTTGCTGTACAACGACTGCCACGGCGCGAGCAGATGTGCGAGGGCCTGAATCGCGCTCTGCACTCAGTTCCTCCACGCCCACATCATGACTGTGCCCGCCAACCCGATGCCCATCGACACCTCGGCCAGCCTCTGGTGCAGCTGGTTGTTCGGCGGCCTGAACGGCTGGTTGCTCAGTTGATCGTGATGCTCGCCACCACCGTTGGCTGCCGCCGCCGTCGCGAAAAAACCCCCATCGGCCGCGAGCATCAGCACCGTATGCAGTATGCGTCGGGTGCGACCGGCGGGGTCTTTGCGTGACTCCCACAGATTCCAACCACCCGTCACGGTGTTGAACGCGAGTAGTGTCCCCAGACCGCCGGCCACCAGGACGTGCGCGGTCTTGAGACCGGACGGCGCACGCTCGTATTGCGTGTAGTGCAGCAAGCGCTCACCGAGGACGTATTCGCCGGCAAACAGCGGAAGTTCGGCGTAGCTGGCAATGCGGTGCATGGTCAGACGCCGGTAGTACCAATCGCTATACTCAATGGCTCGCGGCCGTTTCGATCGGGGCGGGACCGTGTCGGGTACCGACTGGCCGACTGCGTCCCGCCTGAATCCCGACGGCGAGATACGAGGCGCACCCTCCGACGAAACGCGGGTTCCGTTGGGCTCGGTATCCGGGTCCGCGGCAGTTGCGGCCGACACCTGGAGCATGGCAGCATCTATGGGGCGCTGTGCCACCCGAAGGCTACCGGCGATGACTGAGACGATAAGCGCAGCGTGAATCATTCCTCGAAGGAACGGTCAGGCGGCCGTTTTGTGACAGCCACCAGTTCGCGCCGCTGGCTTCGTGTCCTCATGTTGCTGACGGCAATCGGCGCGTCTCTCGCCATCGCCGCCCAGTCGCTCTCCGCGGCGGTCAGTTCGCCGAGCGATTGCCAGCAATGGTTCGAGTCGAGTCCAGCGGACACGATCACTCGAGACACGACGCAGGGGGCGACAATTACCGGCGTCGTGCGGAACAGCACTTTCGGAACGCCGGTCTCCGGCGCGCGCGTCGACCTGACCGACCTGAGCACTGCCGTGTGCTCGGACAGTGCCGGTACGTATCAACTCACCGGCGTCTCGCCTGGCACCGTGATGATGCGCATCACGCGTGCCGGGTACGACACGATGTCCGTCCTGGTGACTGTATCCGCGCGCGGCTCGCTCCGTGTCGATATTGCGTTGTCGCCGCAGATGGTCGTGCTCGACTCGGTCCGCGTGCACGGATCGCCAACCGCCGCGCACCCGATGCCGATCGGCGGCGGGTGGGAGAATAGCGATACGTGGTCGTGGCGCACCGACCCCGGACTCTCGCTCGCGTCGACCGGAGAGCCGGACATAATGCGCACGCTGAGTGCCGATCCGCATCTCGCGGTCCGCCCCGACTGGCCGGGGTCACTGATGGACCGCGGAGGTACATCGGACCAACTCCTAGTGCGACTCGACGGCCTCCCCGTGTGGAGTCCGGTGCACGGCAGTGGAACCCTGAGTGCGATCAGCCCTGACGCCGTTGGCAGCGTCACCGTCCACGATGGCGCCATCCCCGCGAACCTTGGCGACCGACTGGGTGGCGTCGTGGATGTCGAGACACGTGCACCGCCTGTGCTCGCCTCGACGGGCGCGGCGTCTCTCGGTCCAGCCGCGACGCGAGCAACGTGGGCCCATCCGCTCGCGCTGGGCGATGCCACGGGTGGGTTCCGGATCGCGGTTCGCCACAGCAACGACGATCTGCTGGCGAATGATGCTGGACCGCTGCGCGACCACTGGAACGACGGGGTAGCAACGGCCGAACTGGGGACCAGTGCCACGACCGTGCGATTCATCGTGGTCGCGAGCGGCGATCGCGCCTCGCCCTACAGGGACAGTCCCTCGACTGATGCCCCGTCGTCGAACGACATATCGTGGAGCACCGGCACACTCGGCCTCGTGTGGACCCAGCACCTCGGCGCTCAGGTCCAGATGGAATCCCACGTGTCGGCCGCCCGGTTCAGCGCGACCGTTCCTGCGGCGGCTGATAGCACGCGACACAGTCTCGGGGATGGCGTGAGCCAAGCGGAGCTCGCCACGCAGTTGACTTGGGCGTCGGTGCGAATCGGCGCGTCGCTCGAAGTACTCAACGACAGTTACCGGGTGTTGGATGCCGCGCTCCCCGCGGCCGGTTCCTCAGGACTCACGACCGACTTGAACCGGTCGCCGCTCGGACTCGTAGGCACCCCAACGATCGTATCAGCGTTCGCGGAACGCCGCTGGGGCTCGGCCGATAGCTCGTGGCGGATCACGACCGGCGTGCGCGGCATGGCAATACTCGGACTGACGGCTCGCCTCGAGCCCAGAGTCGATGGCGAGCTGCGTCTCTTGCCGGGCCTCATAGCGACCGTCGGGTACGCGCGCACGCACCAAGCGGTGCAATCGTTGCGCAACGCAGAGTCGCCGCTCGGGGCCGAGATCGGCGTCGACTTACCGGTCGTCGCCGGTACCGGGCGCGTCCCGCTCACGCAGAGCGATGTGGGGACCGCAGGCATCGTCGCCCAGCTCGGCGCCGCGGGCCGCCTCTCAGTCGATGGCTACGCCCGGGCGCTCTCCGGGCTGGCCGTCGCCGATCCCCTGCAACGCTCGCTGTTCGCCGCCACGGGCTTTGCGCGGGCGTCGGCGCACGTCGACGGACTTGCCGCGCAGTTGAACGGCGCGCATGGCCGTCTCAGGTGGCAAGCCGGTTACGGCGTTGGGCGCACGATCGAATCCGCCGCCGGCGTGAGCTATCACGCGACCTCCGAGATCGGCCAGACGGGATCGGCCGCGCTGGGCATTACGGTGGATCGCCTCACACAAGTCCGTCTCGCGGGCTGGGCCGGATTCGGGGAGCGCGCCCCGGGACTCGACGGAACGGTGCTCGGACACGACGATGATGATCCCGTCACCGGACCTAGGCCGGTCGACCGCGATCTCAGCTCGTCGTGGGCCGTCGCGGCGCGGCTCCCACCGTACTTGCGCGCCGATCTGCAACTCGCTCACCAGTGGCAGACAGGGCCGGCCCGAGGCCACCTCTCCACGTTCGTCACGCTCGCCAACATCTTCAATCATGCGAATCTCGCCGGCGAAGTCCCCACGAGCCCCGGCGGTTCGCTCCGCGGCCTGACGCTCATGCCTCGGACTGTGCTCGTGGGACTGAGCTGGGGGTACTGACGGCACCATCTGTCACAGCACTGACCGCTCAGCCGTTCCTTTTATAGATGCCCGACGCTGATTCATTCTCGGATGCCGTAGCGGCGCTGTATCACGCGCACTTCGCATCGCTGTTCCGCTACTTGGATCGCTTGACCGGCGATCCGGAGTTGGCCAAGGACTTGACGCAGGATACGTTCGCGCGGCTGTATCGGCGCGGTGCCTTGCCTGATGATCCTCGTGCCTGGCTGGCGACCGTGTCGACCAATCTTGCTCGCGATCACCATCAGCAGGTGCGCCGTCGCGCGGAGCTGGTCGTCCAGTATGCCGCCGATGCGGCACAGGTGAATGAGCCACCGGCCGCCGACGCCAGCGTGATGGTGCACGAAGCACGATCTCGGGTCCGGGCCGCGCTCGACGCGTTGCCCGAACGCGATCGCATGTTGCTGCTCCTCCGCCACGAAGGTTATAGCTACCGCGAGCTGGCGCGCGCGGTCAATGTCGCCGAGGGAAGCGTGGGCACGCTGCTGGTACGTGCAACGCGAGTCTTCCGTCAGGCCGTCGGCGCCGAGTCACCGACAGGAGTTGTGCCATGCATCTGACCGACGCGGACCTCGGCGCGGCCCTCGATCCGGCGAACGCTGGAGCGAGGGGAACCACTGCCGACGCGCACGCGGGAACGTGCGCCGACTGCCAGAGCGCGATTCGTCAGGCGCGGGGCGCCGATCGCGAGGTTGCCGACCTGCTTCACGTCCTCGACCACGCGACACCAACGCTCGATTTCGCGTCGATCCAGCGTCGGGCCGGCGCACACGATCGCTCGCGTAGGCCAAAGCTCCGCACCAGCTCTTCCGCGACAGCAACCAAGGCAGCGGTTCGGCGGGCCGCGATCATCCTGGGCCTCAGCGCGGCCGCGGCGGCCGCACTGCCACCCGTGCGGCAATTCGTCGCCCACGTGGTCCGCGCGCGCCAAGCCGCTCAGCCAGTGCCCGCCCCGGTCGTGCAGTCGACCGTGCCATCCGTCGCGAGTGTGCCGGTCGCTCCGCGAGGCGTTGCCATCGTTCCTGATGAGGGGCGTGTCGATCTTATCTTCCGCACCGCCCAACCGGGCGGCGTGCTGCGCATCCGCCCCGCCGCGGGCATGCACGTAGCGGTCACGGCAAACGCCGACGGCTCGACGTATACGGTCGGCCATGGCACCATCGTCGTCGACGCACGCACGACGGGCGTGACGTACGACATCGAGCTGCCGACGCCGGCGGATCTTCCTGACGTATCCATTCGCATCGGCGGCCGCGTGGTATTTGTCCGTCGCGGGGCAATCGTACGCACCAGTGGAGCAGTGGAGGCCGATGGATCGTACCGTGTCCCGATGTCAGCCGAGGAGTCATCGAGCCACTGAACGGACCGCCGTGTTCGCGCCCGCCTGAAGGCGCCGCCGCCGCATTGGGCGGCAGGAGCGCCCCCACGACGATTAGAACCAGGTGCGGGCCCGGTAGGCGCGATAGGCGTCGCCGAACGCCGCGTCCAACACGCGCGCTTCCCTCCGGGCTCGCAGCATTTGTACGGCGATCGTGATCGGAAAAACAACAAAGAGCCACGGCTTCCCGAAAAACACGAACAGACCAACATTGAGCAGTTCGCCGAATACGTAGATCGGATTCCGGATCTTGGAATAGAGACCGCGTGTCACGAGCGTTCTGGCATGGGGTCGCACGGCGAACGACGCGCCGAGCTGATGCCGAGCCAGGGCCCACAGCACGAAGGATGGCACCATAATCACCACACCGATCGTATGATGGAACTTCCAGATTTTGTCATCTATGTACGCCCACCAGAAAAAGGCGCAAGTGGCAAGGCCGATCAGTACGACGACCGGCGCCCAGGACTTGAGAACACACCGCATCACCCGTATTGAGCGATTGACGCAGCGGATTCATGACACGACTGGCCTCGCCGGGTGAAGATGGGCCGGTCAGCTGCCGACGCCGAATCAGGCGTTCCTACACCGCGATGTTGAGCCGGAACGTATACGTCCGCGGGCGACCGATCGACGTGCCACTGTAGAACGCCCCTTTGAGCACGTAGTGCGCGCCCCATGCATTGTCGATGAAGAACTCCGGTCGGATGATCGCGCGGTCGAACGCGAACGCATAGCCGAGATTCCACTGCTGGATGTAGCTCGGATGCACCTTGAACGCCGAGTTGAAGCACAGCAGTCCGTTGCAGTACCGATTCGCGCCAGGCTGGTAACCCGTAGGGCTCCCGACTTTCCCCGTATCGTTCGGCACAGTGGCGTCGGGACTATAGGATGCGGTGAGACCCGAGCCGTAGGTCCCCGTCGTACTGATGTACGCTTGGCGGAATGTGTATAACAGCTCGGCGACCACGGAGACGCGCTGATCGTGGTCGAAGTCGAACGTGTGATTGGGCTGGTTGAGCTGGAAGAAACCGCCCGTCACGGGGCCGTTCGCGTAGCCATGGTTGAGCGCGAAGTTGACGTACCCGGACACTGGCGATCCCTGCGGGTTGACGCTCACCACCGACTCGATGCCCCGCACGTGGGAGTCGTTCTGGTTGATCGACGTCGTGATCGCCGACCCCGGCACCGTATTGTCGTCGATGCCGGGCTTCGAATCCTTCCAGTATCCGTCGAGCTTCAATACCGTGCCGAGCGGAAAACGGTGGACGTACGCCAGCTCGTAGAAGGCGTCGCGCTCGGGCAACGTCGGGCTCGCGCTGACGCTGCCGCCGCCGGATTGGAGCGTGATCGAACGAAGATCCTCGACGTTCGTCGGCAAGAAGAGGCGGCCGAAATATGCGTAGATGGTATTCGATGGATCCGGAAAGAAGTTGAGCCGAACACGGGGGCTCCACTGGGTCTGGTCACCCGCGAACGGCGCGACGTGGCTGTTGTACCGCACCCCGGTCCGGAGCTCGAACCACTCGGCCGGCCGAACCGAGGTCTCGACATAGGCAGCGAAATCGTGGCCGGTGAGCCCGGAGTTGGACTGGATGGGCGCCTGGGCGCCGGTTGGGTCGGCCAACCGGAAGTTCTCATGACCGTACGTGTACGAGCCGAGCACGCCGACCTTGCCATCGACGATGCCAGGCACGATAGGAAATCCGAAATCGACCTTGCCGCCTATCACATTGAACTTCCGGTCCTCGAACACGGTCCGCGGCGTCTTCGTGGTATCCTGTTGATCCACGTACGACGGCACGTCGGTCGACCCCGGCCGGTACTGCAGACCGCCGTTGCGAAAGAACATGCCGAAGAACGACTCGAACGGGATGCCACGCTCGGTCGGCTCGTCTGTCCCGAACC
>Ga0210409_10000812_pt1 | contig 45450 bp, 38 predicted proteins | sample IncBWH17MmetaG_FD_161649 | JGI IMG/M metagenome (GOLD analysis project Ga0210409, IMG submission 161649) | Forest soil microbial communities from Barre Woods Harvard Forest LTER site, Petersham, Massachusetts, United States - Inc-BW-H-17-M | ecosystem: Environmental > Terrestrial > Soil >... | reverse complement strand
TAGGTCGCGCTTGATACGGGGCGCGAAATTCTGAATGTCGTCCGCGGTGCGCGGATACTGCAGATAGTAGAGGGTGCCGCCATTGGCGAATGCCGCCGCGAGCGAAACCAATTGGAGCGGCGTGATCTGAATGCCTTCACCGAAACTGGACATGCGCGCGATGCCGCCATGCGCGGGCGCCTGCATCGGGAAGGAGCCAGGATGCTCTTCCGGCAGGTTGTAGCCGGCGAGTTCGCCGAGTCCGAGCAGACGAGCGTAACGCGAAACGGTGTCGAAGCCCATGCGGCGGCCCAATTCTTCAAAAAAGACATTGTTGGAATGGGCCATGGCTTCGGTCAAATTCATGTATTTGCGGCGGCCGACCTTGAGCATGGTGTCGCGCGTGATGACATTTTCTTCGAGAGCGGCGAGCGCGACGGTGGGCTTGATTGTGGAGCAGGGAATATAGCCGGCGCCGAAAGCAATTTTCTGATTGACGATAGTGAGAATGCGCCCTGTGTTGGGATCTACCGCTACGACTGCGCCGTTGTAACGGCCGAGGCCTTCGACGGCGGCGGCGCGAACGATGGGATCATCAAAGGTGCCGATATCGGCGAGTGTGGAGTCGGCAAAAGTGGGGACGCCGCGAAAGTGCGTGATGCGATGGAGCGTCGCCCTGCGCGCAGCCGGCGCGGCAGGCATCGGCGCTGCGATCGTTACAGCAAGGACTGCGGCTAGGAAAACACGTCCCAGTTGCTTCACCATTGGCTCCGGATAACCTTATTGCCCGACCCTGAATTCACTTTCGTGAGGCTGTTTTTATCCCAGGAGATTCCCCGGGGTCAACCTTCATTTCCGCGAATCGTTCCCAGTCGACAAACAGCGTCTAAGGGAACCGTGTCGAACTACCCTGCTTTAGTGCACCTCGTAGGCCAAATGACAGACCGCACATTTGACGCGACTTAGGTCCTAAAGGTTTTGCTGCACTGCACCTGAAAGGAACACACCCCTCTCAGGTTGAAACAATTATGGGGATTCGGGGAGGCGGGGGCAATAGGCAAATCGACCCAGTACGGAGCTATGTGCTTTATTTTGAATGACTGACCGGGTGGGCAGGGGAAGGACAGGGGTGGCGGGAGGCCTGTCCCCGGGGGCATGCCGGTCGGGTGTTCACAGGAGCGGGTCGCAGATTGAAACAGGGGTTGTGCCAGCGCTACGGGATGGCCGAGACCAAAAGAACCGAAATACGGAAGAAAACCGGCTGGCGAAACAATCGGCTGGCGAGGCTAGGATGCGCGTGGCGCATTTGGTGGTGGCTCGCGGCGTATTTCGCGGCCTTGGCGCGATTGCCGCAGGGTTGCATGCTGCACCAGCGGCGGTTGGCGTCGAATCAGGCGAACAAAAGATCGTTGTAGTTACATAGAATCTTTCATCGACGCACGCCGGCCATTTTATGCTGTAGGTCACTTGCGGGGGTTCGGGCGTGAAATTTCCATTCCATTGTTTTCCTGTTGACAATAGACATCGGTAAGCGGTAGCTTACGGTTCGTGCAGACTTACGTACAGGCCGGGCTGGAAGCGCTGGGCGACGCGACGCGCTTCGCCATTTTGCAAATGTTGGCGCGGCGGCCGCTGGCAGTCAGCGAGCTGGCGGAGACGCTGCCGGTGAGCCGGCCGGCGGTTTCGCAGCACCTGCGGGTGCTGAAGGATGCGCGGCTGGTGAGCGATCGAAAGGCGGGGACCAAAAGAATTTACGAAGTGAATCCGGAGGGCATCGCATTGTTGCGGGAGCACTTCGACAAATTGTGGGAGCAAGCGTTGACCGCGTTCAAGATGGCCGCGGAAAAAAACAAGGAGGCAGAGCATGGCCGAACCGGTGGCAGCAAGAGTAGGCGTCGTCGAAAAAACACTAAGCGTTAATGTTCCCATTGTCCGGGCATTCGCGGTATTTACCCAAAACATGGGGGCATGGTGGCCGGCGACGCACCACATCGCGAAGCAAGCGTTTACGGAGATCACGGTGGAACCGCGGGCGGGCGGTCGGTGGTTTGAACGCGCAGCGGACGGAGGTGAATGTGAGTGGGGCCGGGTGCTGGCTTGGGAGCCGCCGCATCGCGTGGTGTTTTCATGGCATTTGCAGCCGGACTGGAAATTCGATCCCGATCCGGAGAAGGCCAGCGAAGTGGAGATTCGGTTTTTTGCGGACGGTGCGGAAAAGACGCGTCTTGAGTTGGAGCATCGGAGATTGGAGCGCCACGGCGCGAGCTGGGAGCAACTGCGCGCGGGCGTGGATTCGCCCGGCGGGTGGACCGCAATCTTGGAGCAATTTGCGAAGGCGGTGGCCTCTTGACGGCCACGCTTTTCTTACGGATCGCCGCTATTTTGTCGTTGATAAATTGCGCCGGGCACACGGGCGGAATGTTCAGCTCGCCCAGGCACGGCGCCGAGGAAGTTGCGGTAATCGAAACCATGAAGGCGCATCACTTCGACGTCATGGGATCGGTGCGAAGTTACTGGGACTTTCTGTTTGGCTACGGCCTGTCCGTGAGTATCACTCTCCTAGTGCAGGCCATACTGTTTTGGCAGTTGGCGGCGCTTGCCAAGAGCAATCCGGCTTCGATCAGACCGATTGTGGCTTTGTTCCTTTTTAACTGCATCGGAATAGCGATTATCTCGTGGAAGTATTTCTTCATCGGTCCGGCGGTGACACAACTGGTGGTCGCCGCATGTCTGGGTGTGGCGTTCGTCAAGGCCGGAACCCAATAGGTTGAGGAGGATATATGCAGAGAGGCGGTAAGTGGACGAGAAATATGCTGTTCGCTTCGTTGCTGCTATTGGGCGTTGCGGCGGTGGCACAGACGCCGGGTGAGTTTCCGCAAGGGGCGAACATTCCGAAGAATATGAGGCCGTACTTTTTGTGTTTGCTGGAGAAGGGAGAGAAATGGACGCCGGTACAATTTGCGGACCCGGCGATGCAGGAGCACCTGGCGTACATTCGCGAGGAAGTAGAGGCGGGGAAATTTGTAGTGGTTGGACCGGCGCTGGATGAAGGACGGATTGGCGGGATGGCGATTATCAATGCGACGTCCATGGAAGAGGCGAAGAAGATTGCGGAGGCCGACAAAATGGTGCAGAGCGGGCGGCTGGTGGCGGAGATTCATCCGGTGATGCTGGAGGATCTTTCGGCGCTGCGGATTGAATATCCGGTGAAGGGGCAAAAGTAAGAAGTAAAAGAAGTACAAGAGTGCAAAAGTGCGAGAAAAAAGCCTTTGGCTCCGGGGTTTTGTCGGAACCAAAGGCTTTTGTTTGGAGCACGATGGCCGGAATGTCATCGCATCTCAGCTTGCTCGGTATGGCCCGCTTCGGTTAGAAGCGGATGTACGGGCCGAAGGCGACGCGCAGATTGTTGTGCGTGCCGCTATTGAAATACATTTCATCGCCGATATCCAAGCGGATGCCCAGGGGGCCGAGGTGGCCCTCGAGACCGCCGCCTGGGTAGAGGACGCCGTTGACATTTTTACGACGGAGATTGTCGACGCTGCTGAAGAAGGTGCCGATGGTGGCCGGTTCGTTGTTGAGACGGAAATTCACGAAACCGCCTTTGAGGGTCACAAACGGGTGAACGTGCCAGTGCTCGCCGAGATTCACTTTAGGACCAAACTCACCGTGCAAAGTGCGCATACCGGTGCGGCGAACGGTGATGGTACCGGTGGTTGAGTCCGTAAAACTTTCGGTGAAAGCCTGATCGAAATCGTAGCTCATCTCACCTTCGAGCTTGACGCTGTGATAAGCGATGACACCGACGCGGACGCCGAGACCGGCATAGTTCGTGTCCGTTTGCGCCAAACGAAGATAGTCAGCGAAGACGCCAACCTGAATGTGTTCAGTCTCTTGAGCCGATGCGAGAGGCACAAGCCAGCCTGCTAAGATAAAAAGAAATGCTAAACGCTTCATGGTTCGCGTTCTCCTTGCGAAATAAAATTTGAGAGTCACTTCAAGACCAGAGGGCTGGCCCGCGGCTGGAGAGGTCTGTGCTTCGTGTAGTTGGATGCGGGGTTGGAACGGGCGAGGTGCTAGAAAATGGCAAATTGAGGGTGAGTGCAGATTGGGAGTTGGACCTGTACACCCAGGCAGGTGCGTCCATACAGGGTTCACTGTACGACGTTGATAGAATTCCCAATAATAATGAGGGTTTCTGTGAGAGGGAGGTTGTTCGGCGCCGAAAGATATGGTTAAGATGACGCATCAGGGGTCGTCCTGCGTCAGATTTTTCAGCCCCTCAGACCATATAGCAAGAGGCGGACTTTGGCAGTAATGCGCAAAAATCGGAATGGTAATGCAGCGTCGAACGTGGCGCGATTGGAAAAAGCGCGCACGGGAATCGTGGGCTTTGACGAAATCTCGAGGGGTGGAGTGCCGAAAGGGCGCCCGACGATCGTGTGCGGTGGACCGGGGTGCGGCAAGACGATGTTCGGTCTGGAATTTTTGGTGCGTGGCGCGACGCAGTACAACGAGCCTGGCGTGTTGATGACCTTCGAGGAAACGTCGGAGGAAATGGCCAAGAATGTGGCGTCGCTGGGATTCGATCTGAAGACACTGGGAGCGCGAAAAAAATTGGTACTGGAATACGTGCGGATTGAGCCGTCTGAGATACAGGAAACGGGAGAATATGATTTAGAGGGACTGTTCATTCGACTGCAGCACGCGGTCGAATCGATCGGGGCCAAGCGGGTGGTGCTGGACACGGTCGAGGCGATTTTCTCGGGATTTTCCAACACGGGAATGTTGCGGGCGGAAATTCGAAGGCTGTTCCGGTGGGTGAAGGATCGCGGGCTGACCACGATCGTGACAGCGGAGAAGGGTGACGGGACGCTGACACGCTACGGGTTGGAAGAGTACGTGTCGGATTGCGTGATCTTTCTCGACCACCGTGTCACCGAACAGATTTCGACGCGGCGATTGCGCGTGGTGAAGTACCGCGGGTCTTCGCACGTCGCGGACGAAGTCCCGTTTCTGATTGACGAGCGAGGCTTCTCGGTGATGCCCAGCACGTCCATGAGACTGAATCACCCAGTATCGAACGAGCGGGTTTCGTCGGGAGTGAAAGACCTGGACGATATGTTGGAGGGAAAGGGATTTTACCGCGGATCGTCGGTACTGGTTTCTGGAACGGCAGGATCGGGGAAATCGAGCTTGGCGGCGCATTTTGCGCAGCAAACCTGTCGCGACGGCAAGCGCTGCTTGTACGTGGCCCTGGAAGAGTCTCCGGCGCAGGCGACGCGGAACATGAAGTCGATCGGTATTGACCTGGAAAAGCAGGTGAAAAGGGGATTGCTGCGCTTCGAAGCGTGGAGGCCGACGGAGAGCGGGCTGGAGATGCATTTGCTGCAAATTCACAAGTTAGTGGAGCAGCACAAGCCCGCGATGGTGATCATCGATCCGATCACGAACTTGCTTTTGGGCAGCAAGAATGAATTGCACTCGATGCTGATGAGGTTGATCGATTACTTAAAGACGCAGCAGATTACGGGATTTTTCACGGCGCTGACATCGGGGCGGAACAAGGAAATCGAAGAGACCGATGTGGGCATCTCTTCGCTGATCGACACATGGCTTTTCGCGCGGGACGTGGAGCTGAATGGGGAAAGAAATCGGTGCATTTACGTGCTGAAGTCGCGCGGGATGGCGCACTCCAATCAGGTGAGGGAATTTGTGATGTCCAAGAGCGGCATACGGCTTTTGCCGGTGTATGTCGGTAGCGGGACGGTGTTGACGGGTTCGGCGCGGTTGTCGCAGGAGGCGCGCGAGAGGGCGGAGAGCATGTTGCGACAGCAGACGAAGGAAGAGCAGCAGCGCGTGCTAGTGGGCAAGCGGAAAGCTTTGGAGGCGCAGATTGCCGCGATGCGATCGGAATTCGCGCAGGAAGAGGCACGCGTAGCGCTCGTGACGCAACAAGAAGAGCGGAGAGAGCGCGAGTCGTCACACGATATGTTGGAAATGGGTAGCTACCGCACAGGCGCGCGGCACGGGAAAGTGGCTGGTCCAAACGGGAGGATAACGCAGGAGGATGGGGGCTAAGCATGAAAGCTAAGGCACGCGCAACATCGAAAAAGGCAAGTGCGAATGGAAATGGGCGGTATGTGGAATTGCGGCTGTACGTGGCCGGGCAGACGCCAAAGTCACTGGCGGCGCTAGCGAACCTGCAGAAGATTTGCACGGAACACCTGGATGGGCAGTACAAACTGCACGTCATTGATCTTTTAAAGACGCCGCAGCTCGCACGTAACGATCAGATCCTGGCGATTCCAACGCTGGTACGAAAGCTTCCCGAACCGATTCGGAAAATCATCGGTGACCTGTCGGACAGCAATCGCGTTCTGGTGGGGTTGAATTTGCGTGGGACAGAGGGTGCAAAATGAGTTCCAACGGCAGGAAGGTCTCGAATGGCAGCAAGGTCGCGAATGGAGACAAGGCGCATAGCAAGGAGCAGAAGGCGGCAAAGGAAAAATACCATTTGCGGCTGTTTGTTACCGGGCAGACCTCGCGGTCCACGCAGTCGGTGGAAAATCTGAGACGGCTTTGCGAGAAATATTTGAAGGGCCGGTATGAGCTGGAGGTGATCGACATCTATCAACAGCCCGCGATGGCTTCGGAGAATCAAATCATCGCGGCGCCCACATTGATCAAGAGGTTGCCATTGCCACTGCGGCGGTTGGTGGGAGATTTCTCGAATCAAGATCGAGTGATATTGGGGCTGGATCTGAGACTTGCCTAGGGGTGTGACTTTGAAGAGGCAAAAAAAGGAAACAAAGTTGCCGACCTCAGGGAAAGAGCTTAAGGCCCGGGTGGCGGAGCTTGAAGAGACACTGCGCGCGATACAGATGGGAGAAGTGGACGCGGTATTGGTGTCGAGCGTCAAAGGGGACCAGGTGTTCACGCTGCAGGGCGCGGAGCATCCGTACCGGTTGCTGGTCGAGACGATTGAAGAGGGAGCGGCAACGCTTGCCGACGACGGCACGGTGCTGTATTCGAACAAGAGTTTTGCGGGGTTTTTCGGAGTGCCGCTGGAGAAATTCATTGGCGCGCCGCTGCACAACTTCGTTTCCGGGAGTGACGGCGAATTTCTAAAGACTTTGATTTTGGGAGCGAAGCTGGCCAGCACACGCGGGGAAATCCGCCTGGCAAGAAGAGATGGAAAGCCGCGAACAATCCGGCTGACGATGAGCCCGAACCGTGAACTGGGGCTGGAAGCCATCTGCGCGGTGGCGACGGAACTCACGGAAATCGTGGACGCCAATGAAGCTTTGCGGGTAACGGAAACTTCGCTGCGGCAATTGTCGGCGCGGCTATTGCAATTGCAGGACGAGGAGCGGAGGCGCATCGCGCGCGATTTGCACGATGTCACAGGGCAGAAGATCGCAGTGCTGTCGATGAGTCTGGACCGCCTGGCGCGGGTGGCGGAGGAGCACAAACCGGAAGTGCAGGAGTCGATTAAAGAGAGCCGAGGTATAGTGAGCCAAATCGGCGAGGAAATCCGGACGTTGTCGTACATTTTGCACCCACCACTGCTGGATGAATGCGGGTTGGCTTCGGCCGTGCATTGGTACGCAGAGGGTTTCGAGAAGCGCAGCGGCATCAAGCTGGAGGTGGTCGTCGATCCCGACCTTCCGCGCCTGGCCGTGGACGCGGAGACAACACTGTTCCGCGTTGTGCAGGAAAGCTTGACGAACGTGCACAGATACTCCGGGAGCGCGGTGGCGAAGATCCGGGTTTTTAAGGAAGGCGGCGAAGTGCGGCTGGAGGTTATTGACCAGGGGCATGGGATCAAGGCGGGAAAGGCGCGGGCCAAGCTGGATGGCCCAGCTTCGCTAGGTGTCGGCATTCCCGGTATGCGCGAGCGGATGCACCAATTGGGTGGGGGGCTGAGCATCGATTTTGGGACAAACGGAACGCGGGTGGTAGCTACACTGCCCATCAAGGAAACGGGAGAGGGCGAGGTTGCGCGCGGGGAAAGTGAAACATCATTGAGTTTTACGATGCGTGCTGCGCAAGATGCTCGACGGAGGATTCTGATCGCGGACGATCACGAGCTAATGCGTCGCGGATTGCGGGGACTGCTTGAGAGCCATGACGAATGGGCGGTATGCGGCGAGGCCATCGAGGGACGCGAAGCGGTACGCAAGGCGGAGGAGTTGGAGCCGGACCTGGTGATAATGGATGTGAACCTGCCGGGACTCAGCGGGATCGATGCTGCGCAGCAAATAAAAAAAGCTCGGCAAGCAGCCAAGATTCTGTTCTTTACGGTACACGATTCGGATGAAGTGATTCGAGAGATTGTGGACGTGGGGGCGCACGGATACGTGGCGAAGTCGCGAGCGAGTCAGGACCTGATCGAAGCGGTGCGGAGCATCCTCAACGGAAAGACTTTTTTCCCGAGCGTGGTGGCGGCGGCAGCGGGACGCAGATAAGCGAGCGGGTGAACCTCGGCAATAAGAGTTACGACGCGGCTTCAGTCCTAGGCGCGCGTTTCCAAGACGAAAAGGTCTAACGGGCCAGCGTTTCGCTGGGTTCTACGCGGTCGGGTGTGTCGATGCGGATCTCGGTGAGATCGGATATCAGGTTGGCGGCCCAGCGGTAAACGTTGTGCTCACGGACGGAATCGCGCATGTGCCGCATGCGGGTGGCTTGCTCGTCGTCCGGCATATTCAAGCCACGATGGATGGCGCCGGCGAGTTGCTGGACGTCGTAGGGATTGACAAGGAGAGAATCGGTGAGTTCCAGCGCCGCGCCGGCGAAAGTGCTCAGGATCAATACGCCGCGATTATCCTCGCGAGAAGCAACGAATTCCTTGGCGACGAGGTTCATTCCATCGTGCAACGAGGTCACCATGCAAAGCGAAGCGGCGCGATAGAAGCGGGCGATTTCGTCGTGGGAATGATGGCGCTTGAGAAAAACGATGGGCTTCCAGCGGCCAGCCTGGAAGCGGGCGTTGATGCGCTCGGCTTCGGCACTGACTTCATCGAGCAAACGTTGGTAGCGGTCAATATTGGTGCGGCTGGGCGCGCCGATCTGGATAAAGGTGAAGCGGCGCTGATAGGAAGGATAAAGCTCGAAAAAGAGTTCGATGCCGCGGAATCGCTCGAGAATGCCCTTGGTGTAATCGATGCGGTCGACGCCAACGCCCAGAGGCGTGGCGCTGATGCCAAGCTCGTTGCAGATTGCAGCGCATTCTTCCTTCAGACCGCGGGGCGGATGCAGCGAACGTCCATTCTCTTGCAGACCAACGCTGATGGGATAGGGGCGCACACGAGTCAGGTGACCCTGGCGATTCACGGAGAAGCGGTCCCATTCGGTGAGCGCTTCGACGGCGCGATCCACGGTAGAGAGAAAATTGTTGCAGTGCGACTGAATGTGAAAACCGATGAGGTCGGCGCCGAGTAGCCCGTCAATCAGTTCGCGCTGCCAGGGGCAAATACCAAAGACCTCGGGATTAGGCCAGGGAATGTGCCAGAAAATTGCGACGCGAGCGTCCGGGCGCGCTTCCTTGATCATGCGAGGGAGCAAAGCAAAATGATAATCCTGCGCCAAGACAATAGGTGACTCGGTGCCTTCCATTTCCTCGACGGCGGCATCGGCGAAGCGGCGATTGACTTCCTGGTAAGCGCCCCAATCCTCGGGACGGAAGATCGGGCGCGTATGCGCAATGTGGCAGAGGGGCCAAATACCTTCATTGGCGAAGCCTTCGTAGTAGCCCTTCTCTTCTTCGGCGCTGAGCCACACGCGACGTAGCGTGTACGTGGGGTGCTCCGGGGGAACGCGCAGGTGATCCTTGGCGTCGACATTCTCGCGATCGGCATTACCTGAGCCGTGGGCAATCCAGGTGCCGTCGGTAGCCAGCAGTACGGGCTCCAGGGCGGTAACCACGCCACTGGCGGGAACGATGACTTGGACACTGCCGTTATTGTCGCCGCGGACGTGCACATACGGCTCGCGATTGGCGATTACGAAGAGCGGCTTATTTTGCAATTTGTTGCTCAAGCTGACGCGCAGGCGTTCGGCAGTCCATAACGAGGCATTGGAATCGCGGAGGCGCGCCTCTTCCTCGGCGGAGGCGCGCGCGGCGCTGAGGTCGCGTGCGAGATGCGTTACTTCGTGGTGGAGCTGATCGAAAAGTTCGCCTTCGGGGAGCGAAGGAGGCGCGTGCGATTGCCCGGTGCGCAGAGTGCGCAGCCACTTGGCGGTGCGGGTGAGCGGCCCGGTTAGCGTCCAGCGCACCAGTATGAAAGCGAGGCCGGCGATAAAGAGCGTCTGGACAAGGGCGTTGACCAGGGAGTCGCGCAAAGTACGACCCACTTGCGTGTCGATGTAGGTGACATCGTGCACCAGCGCAAGCGTTCCGACGAGCTGGCCGTTGCGATGAAGAGGCAAGGCATAAACATGAATTGGCGTGTCGTTAACGCGCAGAAACTCGCCATAGCCAGCGTCGCGTTCGGCGGCGTGGGCTGCGGCGGCGGGACGGAGTTGAAACAGGGAAGCAAGGCCGGAAGTCACGGCGAGAGCTACGCCGCTGGCGTTATAGACCGCGACACCTTTCAAGTGTTCACGCTGGCCGAAGCGATCCACGAGGCGTTGCAGGCCTTTATCTGACGAAGGCCGATCCAACTGAGGCTCGACATTTTCTTGAAGACTTTCGGCAAGAATCTCCGCGCGGCGGGACAAATCACCGCGCAGAATGCGGCGCTCCGTGCGAACCTGATAGCCGGCAAAGAGAATCGACACCACAAGCACGCTGACAATGAGCGGCAGAATGAGCTTCAGGGTCGTGCGCATCAGATACTTCCCCTTGGGCAAGAGCGAAGACTTTGTTTCGGATTCGAGAGGGATGCGAATCCGCGGGCCAAAGAGCCTGTTATCGCGATGTGTTCGACGGTTGCACGACTACGTGGGTGGCAATGTTGTTTCCTTCGTCGGTCCGGTAATGCACGGTGGCGATAGAGCCAACTTCCAGACGTCCCTCAACCTTGGTCGTGTCGTCGACCACGAACTGGAGGGTGACCAGATCCTGGCTCTTTTTCACGTCAACGGAAAAGGAAGCGTCCCCGATAGCTGAGATTTTTCCGGAGACGGAGCCGTGCTCGGTGGCTCCCTTCGACGTTAAGAAGCTGCCATGCGGCTGGGAGGCTAGCGCGTCGGACGAAATCGCGACACTCAAGCATGCCACAAACACGGTGAGAATGAACAGCATAACCAGGGTCAAGATGGCGCGGAAGCGCATTGTTACTTCCTCCAGATCACTTCCGGCTGGTGACAAAAGAGATGGCACGACGCCTTCCAAAGGCGCGGCGCTACAGCGATTTCGTAAGGGAAATCAAATGAGACATATACGCGGAGGAATGGACTGCGGTTCGCGTGAGGCGACGTACTGGGACCATGAAAATTTTTCCTCTCGATTAGCGCTGCGCGACCACGAACAGCCGCCGAAAGGGGAAAAGCGTTTGTCCGTTGGACTGACGAGGGTAAGCGGCAGCCATGCGTTCGGCAAAGGCGCCGATAAACTTTGCGGCGTCATCTTGCTGAAGAGCGGAAAGAAACGGGCGTAGCGCAGTGCCGCGCATGAAATTGACGACGGGATCTTCGCCGTCCAGGACCTGCAAGTAGATGGTCTCCCACACGTCCAGATTGCGAGCATGCGGCGACAGCCATCGCCAATATTGTTCGGGGGGCGAAACAGGCGTGAGTAAGAGGGGTTCGAGCTTTCCGCGCCACTCACTTTTCATTACGAGTTCTTCTAGTTCCACGTGTGAAGGAGACTCGAAGTGTCGAGGGATCTGCATGGCGAGGACACCGCCAGGCGATAATTTGTTCAGGAGCTCTGGCAGCAGCGTTTCGAGTTCAGGAACCCATTGCAGGGCGGCGTTGGTATAGATGAGGTTAGGAGGAGCGGGAGGGGCCCAAGTGGTGATGTCGCCTTGCTGCCAGCGGATAGTTGCAAGCTCTCGACGGGCCTCGGCGAGCATTTCAGGAGAGGAATCGACGCCTATCACTTGGGAATTGGGGAACGTGTCGGCCAGGATGCGAGTCAGATGGCCAGTGCCGCAGCCGAGATCGTAGATTGTAGGGTATTCGACCTTGGGGATGCGGGCGATGAGGTCGAGGCCGGCGCGAAAGCGGACGTCGGCATAGCGAAGGTAAGTTTGCGGCTCCCAGGTAGTCACAGCGTCAGCGGAAATCATAGCACTGCAAGTTGTGTAGGTCCCGGATACCGGATCAAACGAGGAAGCCTTGCGTGCGATAGAGCTGCACCATCTCCAGGCGGTCTTCGGCGCCGATTTTGTGCTTCATGCGATAGAGGTGATTCTTGACGGTTTGCTCGGAGAGCGAAAAATGATTGGCGATTTCCTTGTTGGTGAGCCCCTGGGCAATCAGAGGTATCAGCTGCAGCTCGCGGCGGCTTAGCCCCAAGCGACGCTTGCTGCTGGTGCACGGAAGGCTGCTGGCATCGGATTCGAAATATCGGAAGAGAATCGCGCAAAGGGCTCCGGGGCACACGGCTTCGCCGGCATGTACCGCCTGCACTCCTTGCTGAACCTCACCGGCGGAAGCGTCGCGCAACAAGTATCCGCTGATGCCCGCGCGCACGCACTGCAGAAATTCGCGCTCATCCTTGGCCATGCCAATAAGCAAAATGCGGACGCGCGGCTCGGCGGCACGAACCTGCTGAATGGCCGACAAATCTTCCGGCAGACTTCCGCGGGAGGCGAGCAAGAGGATGTCGGCTCGAGCGTCGAGCAGGACATCTGTATGAAAAGGAGCAGCGGAGTCGGTGGCGATTACTTCGATGCCGGCGTCCTTGGTCAGAACACGCGACAGGGCTTCGCGCAGGAGACGGTTCTCCGCGGCCACAAAGACGCGGATTTTCTCACCGGCAGTTTCGCGAGCCTCCGCACGCCCGGGTTTTGCGCCACGGCGGCGCGAAACCGTGGCCGATCCGTTGGATCGAGTAGTCTCTTTGATTGTGATGTCGGTCATTGAAACACCTCAGTCTCCCGCGCGTCCTCGCTGGCCTGGGAATCTAGAGGCGTTCTTAATTTATAGCTTGGCAAGCCGATTGCCAAGCCCACAGTGTCATCACGGAGCGGAGTGATCGGACCAAGTGCACTCTTTGAAAAGCGGCGGCAATCGGCACTTGTGCTTTTCTCAGGTATCGATTCCTTTCCTCGGTGCGGGAGGAAACGATGAACGATGCGACTGCGGCTCCGAATGGCTAGTCTGTAGCTATGGAACAAATGGAGCAATCGATATCCGAGCAATTCCGCCGCGAGGTAGGGGCAGATCGCCGAATCCAAAATGCCCGCCGAAGATAGGGCCGCCCACAGCCAAGACATTTTCACATTCCTTTCCGGGTTGTTGCCGCTAAGAAGATTCTTCGCATGGGCTGGACTCCTTCAAAATTGTCAGAATCTGATTCGGTAAGCGCACGGTAAGCGGCAGCAGGAAAGGGTGCAAGCGACAAGAAGCGATTCCAGACAAGAGGCGCTTAATGTCGTGGTTTGTCGTGGGGACAGGAGCGGAATCCCGAGGCTCGGACCTAAATTCGTGCGCCGTCGGACAGAAATCTTCGATTAACTGGCGAAGCGGAGACGAAAGTCTGAGGCTTAGGGCAGATGAAGGCGCTTCATGAGGTTCTGAAAACGAGGTTCCGCACGCAACGAATCAGCTATCGGGTCGACATTGAGGTACAGCAGGCGATCATTTCGTTCTTTGTAGGCTTTGTCGAGCCAGTCCAGTGCGGTACTTTTTTCCCCCAGGCCGGTATAGACAGCCGCAAAGTAAAGAGAGGAAACATAACGGGATTGGGCAAGAAGCCGAAGATCTGCAAGAGTCTTTCGTGCGCCCGCACGATCGCCAGCCAGGGCAAGCGTGTGACCGTACAGGGCCAGGATGGCGGGATGATCGCTGGAGAGTTTGCGTGCCTCGGAAAACTGCTGCAGCGCTTCCGCATACATTTTCTTTTCGCGATAGGCGGAGCCCAGCCAGATATAGGTCAGCCAATATGTCGGATACTGCTCAATTGTGTGGCTTGCCTGGCTGATGGCTGAATCATACTGACGTGAGTTGTAGTAAATCTCTGCGCGAACCGTGTTGAAGAGCGGGGAAACCGGGTCGAGATCGAGCGTGCGTGAGTTCTCTTGTAGCGCAAGAGGAATGCGGTTGCGCATCATGTTGTAGTGGCTATACCAAAGGTGCGCAGTTGTATCATTCGGGTTGAGGGCGGAGGCGCGCTGGAACTCACGCTCGGCCCCATCGAAATCCCAGTCATAACTGAAAGAGACATTGGCCAGAACAGAATACGCCTCTCCTAATTGCGGATCGAGCTTCAGCGCGTGCTCCGCCGCCTCACGGGCTTTGGGCTTGGCTTCGAAAGGAGGCATATCGTCATAAGGCACTTGACCGAGCAGGGCGTAGCTTCTGGCGAGACCCGCATACGCTAGCGCGAAGTTGGGATCGATATCGATGGCTTGTTGATAGGCTGCGATGCCCTTGTGTAGATCACCACGATTGGTCCAGTACAGGCGGCCGCGAAGATAGGCTTCGTACGCGTCAGGCTTGACCTCGTGACTGGCGTTCGCTCTTTCGCTAAGAGCAGCGACTGGAAGGGCCACGCGGATCTGGCGGGCGACGTCAGCAGCAACTTCGTTCTGGACGTGCAGGATGTCCCGCACATCCCCGTTGTAGGAATTGGCCCAGATGTGAGTCTGGTCGCTCACTTGAATCAGCTGGACATTGATGCGGACTTCATTGCCGCCGCGGCGGACGCTGCCTTCCAGCGCGTATTGCACATCCAGTGCATGGCCAAGCTCAGATATGGGTTTTCTTGCGGAAACCTTCGATGTCTCCGCGGCGATGACGCCCAGGCGCTCGGGGTCCAGCCGGCCCAGCTGCGTGATCATTTCGTCCGTCAGACCCGCACTGAAGTAATCCTGTTGGGAGTCGCCGCTCAGATTTGCGAACGGGAGGACGACCAGGCGAATCTTCCCGCTCGCGGAGCGCACCGTAGAATGCCCGCCGCGCAAAAACAAAACAGTAGGTGTTGCTACGGCGACGACCAGCAACGTGAGGATCGTGATCGTGATGTGCAGGCGAGTGACCCGCGGACGCGGAGGAGGCGCTTCGCTGCGGGATGATGCACTCTTGGATTCCTCTGGCTCGGCCTCGGCGAGGACCGTGACGTGAGCCGCGGACTCGCCATTTGTGGGTTTGTCCGCATCCTCCTCGCCGTTTTCCGGCTTTGGCTGGCGTTCGCGGAACCACTTATCGAGTTCGGAGCGGTAGGCATATACCGTGCCGAGCTTCCCAATTTGCAGGCGCCGTACCGGCAGTCCTTGGTACCTTTCCCAGCGCTGCACAGTCCTAATCTCGCGTCGCAGGTACGCGGCTATCTCTCCCCACGATTCGAGCCGTGGCTCGTCGGTGGGGGGATCTGGGATGGAACGCTCTCCGGCCGGGAAATCCGCCATTTAAAACTCGAGGAATGCCAAGTGGACGGAAGTATACACCTGAAACGCAAGGGCCCAAAGAAGTACCAATAAGCTCGGAGGGGTGTGGAGATTGGGTTTGTCTACGCGACGCTAGCGCACTTCCCAGGTATCGCCGGCGTGAAGAATTTTGTTGAGATCGCCGGGTCCGCGCTTGGCGATTACGTCCTTTATTTGCTGGTTCATGACGTCTTCGTAGCGCGGCAGGTCGTCCCAGGCGCGAAACACGCCGATGGGTGTGGGGAAACCCGGGCGATGCTCCATGTGCGAAAGCAAGAATGCGTACGATGGACGGGGATGATGCGCATCGTGAATGATGAGATCCGATTCGGCGATTCCGTTGCCGAGAGGCACCACCTCGATATCGCCATCCGGCTTGCGGCGAATGCCCTTGTCGCGGTTCTTGCCGAAGACAAGCGGCTTGCCGTGCTCGAGCTGAATAACATGCTCAGTGCGCGCGTCGCGGTCGGTGAGAGAGAACCACGCACCGTCATTGAAGATGTTGCAGTTCTGCAGAATTTCCACAAACGCGGAGCCCTTGTGTGCCGCCGCGTGCTTCAGCGTATCTTTCAGGTGCGATTGAAAGACGTCGACCGAGCGCGCGACAAAAGTCGCTTCTGCGCCAATCGCAAGGGACACGGGGTTGAACGGGCGGTCGACCGAGCCGAATGGCGTTGACTTCGTTTTCTTGTTGAATTCCGATGTCGGGGAGTACTGACCCTTGGTCAAGCCGTAGATGCGATTGTTGAACAGCAAAACTTTCAAGCCGACGTTACGCCGCAGCATGTGAATGGTGTGATTGCCGCCGATGGACAGAGCGTCGCCGTCACCTGTGGCTACCCATACTTCCAAGTCGGGCCGAATCGCCTTGATTCCGGTGGCAACCGCAGGCGCGCGCCCGTGAATGGTATGGAAGCCGAACGTGTTCATGTAGTACGGGAAACGACTGGAGCAGCCGATGCCGGAAACTACCACAAAATTTTCGCGCTTGATGCCCAGTTCGGGGAATACGGCCTGTACTGCGGAAAGAATGGCGTAATCGCCGCAGCCTGGACACCAGCGGACTTCCTGGTCGGTCTGAAAATCTTTTTTGGTCAGCGGCGGTGGCAGCGTTGCGGTCGACATTTCTTCTGGCTCCAGACTCAATCCTAGTTGTCGAGCATCTCTTCGATCTTTTGCTCGACCTCCACTTGTTTAAACGGGCGGCCTTGAATTTTGTTCAGGCCCACGGCATCGATCAGGAATTTAGCGCGCAAGACCCAAAGCAACTGGCCCATGTTCAGCTCCGGCACCAAGACTTTTTTATATCGCTTGATTACATCGCCCAGATTCGACGGCAGCGGATTCAAGTGCCGCAAGTGGACGTGACCAATTCTGCGTCCCTCGGCGCGCTGCGCTTTCACCGCAGCGGTGATCGCGCCATGCGTCGAGCCCCACGCAATGATCAGCAAGTCGCCTTCGGCATCTCCTGCTGCCTCGATATCCGGAATATCCTGCGCGACCGCAGCAACCTTTGCGGCGCGAATGAGCACCATTTTCTCGTGATTCAGTGGTTCGTAGTTAATATTGCCGCTGACGTCTTGCTTCTCAAGCCCGCCGATGCGGTGCTCCAGCCCGGGCGTGCCCGGAACGGCCCAGGGCCTAGCCAAGGTTTGCGGGTCGCGCTTGTATGGCAAATATCCGGTCGGGGAGTTTGGCTCGGTTGCAAAATGTACCGGGATCTCCGGAATCTCGTCCGCATTCGGGATGCGCCACGGTTCGGCCCCGTTTGCCAAATATCCGTCGGAGAGCAGGATTACCGGCACCATGTACTTGACAGCTATTCGGCTGGCCTCCATCGCCGCCCAGAAGCAATCGCTCGGTGTGGCAGGGGCGACAATCGGAATCGGCGCTTCGGAATTGCGTCCGAAAAGTGCTTGCAACAGGTCCGCTTGCTCCGTCTTAGTCGGAAGGCCGGTGGAGGGGCCACCGCGCTGAATGTCGCATATAACCAATGGGATTTCCACAGCGACCGCAAGGCCCATCGCCTCTGTCTTCAGCGCCATACCCGGACCGGAAGTGGTGGTAATGGCCAGAGCGCCAGCGTAAGCTGCCCCGATCGCAGAGGTGATCGCGGCGATTTCGTCTTCCGCCTGGAAAGTCATGACGCCAAAGTCTTTGTATTGCGAAAGCTCGTGCAAGATGTCGGAAGCCGGCGTAATCGGATAGCTGCCTTGGAATAGCCGCAGGCCCGATTTTTGCGAAGCCGTAACGAAGCCAAGGGCGAGCGCCTGATTGCCGCTCAAATTTCGGTAAACGCCCGGAGCGAGTTGGGCGGGCGGGATTTCATAACTAATCTGGAACGCTTCCGTAGCCTCGCAATAGGAGTAACCGGCCTTCATGGCCAGCTTGTTGGCTTCCACGAGCAACGGCTTGTGCTTGAACTTGTCCTCAATCCAGCGGACCGTCGAATCCATCGAGCGGTTGTAAAGCCAGTAGCACATGCCCAGCGCGAAAAAGTTCTTGCAGCGGTCCATGGACTTGGAGTCCAGGCCGAGATGTTCTAGGGCGGCGCGGGTGAGGCGCTCCAGTTCCACCGAAAACAGCCGGAACTTGTCGAGCGAGTGGTCCTCCAAGGGATTGGAGGTCATTTGCGCCTTGCGCAGGTCGGTTTCTTTGAAGCTGTCGGAATTGACGATCAGGATGCCGTTGGCTTTCAAGTCCGCGACATTGACCTTCAGCGCCGCCGGATTCATGGCAATCAGGACGTCAACGGCGTCTCCCGGTGTGAACACATCATTGGAAGAAAAATGGAGCTGATAGCCGCTTACGCCCGGCAGCGTGCCAGCGGGAGCGCGAATCTCGGCGGGGAAGTCTGGGAACGTGGCGATGTCATTGCCGTAGAGCGCGACAGTATTGGTGAACTGGCTGCCCGTGATCTGCATGCCGTCGCCGGAGTCTCCGGCGAAGCGGATGACCGCTTGGTCGAGCTTTTCCCGCCGACTTTTGGTCAGCGGCGAATCAATGAGTGTCGACATAGCCTGCCAGACCCCGTTGGAAGAGCCCCTCTATCCCTGCGAGGAGCGCAGCTCAGCTACTTCAGAATGACGGGGGTAGGAGCAGAATGGAGGGTGCTTCCGCCCGCCGCGAGCCGGTATGGCAAGGATACCACACCGGCTCGCCCGCGGCGGGGAGAGAGTCCGCCGCGGCGGGCAATAGTGCTCTACTGGAAAGACGTGCGCGGAGCCGAGCTGGTTGCACGCAGTTGCAACAAACCATTTTTGAGACGTCGTGATAGCGTTCGCGGTTGAACATGGAACGGCATACAAGTTTTGCCAAATCCGGCACGATCGCGAAGGAAGTGCTTGACACTTCGCTTTCTTTTCGCCTAAGGTGTATGGAACAACCGCGCGCCAAAAAGCGGCACGCCAATCGGAGGTTTCGCCCATGGCCCTGACCAAGCGGCAAAAGGAAGTGTTGGATTTTCTCGTAGCGTTTGAGACCAAGCACGGTTACGCGCCGAGTTTTGAAGAAATCGGCAAGGGTATGAAGCTGACCTCGCTTGCAACCGTTCATAAGCACATCACTACGCTGGAAAAGAAGGGTTTCATCCGGCGCGGCTATAATCAAAGCCGTTCCATCGAAATTTTGCAGTTGCCAAAATCCGTCAAGGACCAAGTCATCGAACGCAAGGTGCAGGAGCTGCCTCTCGTCGGACGCATCGCTGCGGGGCGGCCGCTGGAAGCGGTGGAAGATCGCGAGACCCTTTCCCTGGGAGATTTCGCGCGCGGCGGAAATTCTTTCGCGCTGAAGGTGAAGGGCACGTCCATGATCGAAGACCACATCATGGATGGAGATTTCGTCGTTTGCGAGCAAACGCAGGTGGCCAATCCGGGCGAGATTGTTGTGGCCCTCATCAACGGAGAGGAAGCGACGCTGAAGCGCTTTTACCGCGAAGGGCCGGGAAAAATTCGCCTGCAGCCCGCCAATTCGGAAATGGAGCCGATTATTCTTCCCGCTAACGAAGTAAAGATACAGGGCCGCGTGATCAGCGTTTTGCGCAAATACTGAGCTTAGATTTCAGATTCTGCAGGCGGCGAAATGGAGAAGTCTGCACGGGACCTTTCTCCACCTGCGTTCCTTTGAACCCTCTCCAACATCAAACCCAATAAGTGATTCTTCGCGCTCAATTCGGAGGGTCGGAATTGTTCTCAAAAATCGGCGGATTGCTGGCCGTCGTTACGTGTGTCACTCTTTTCCCTCTGACGGCGGCGGCATATTCAGTTCTCTCGCATGAAGCGATTATTGACGCGGCATGGGACACCAGCCTTAAGCCGCTGCTGCTGAAGCGCTTTCCGGACGCGACGTCCGGTGAATTACGCGAGGCTCATGGATATGCCTACGGCGGCGCGATCATCCAGGACATGGGCTACTACCCGCATGGCAGTATGTTCTTCAGCGACCTGGCGCACTACGTGCGGAGCGGCGATTTTGTTGTTGCCTTGCTGCATGATTCCAAAGATTTAAACGAGTACGCATTCGCCCTGGGGGCTATGGCGCACTACGCTGCAGATACCGACGGGCATCGCCTGGGAACCAATCGCGCCGTACCGGTTCTGTATCCCAAGCTGAAAAAAAAGCACGGCGACTTCGTTACCTATGAAGACGACCCGCTCGCGCACGTCAAGACAGAATTTGGCTTTGATGTTCTCGAAGTCGCTAAGCAGCGCTATGCCCCGGATAGCTATCACGACTTCATCGGTTTTCAAGTCGCCGCTCCACTGCTGGAGCAGGCATTCCGCGAGACCTATGGTTTGGATTTGAAGAAAGTCCTCAGCAACGAAGATAAGGTAATCGGCTCGTACCGAAGAGACGTCAGCAAACTTATTCCCAGAGCTACGCGCATCGCGTGGTCTCTTAAAGAAAAGGAAATCGAGAAGGATGTGCCAGGCATCACCCGCAGAAAGTTTCTCTATAACTTGTCGCGTTCGAGCTACGAACGCAATTGGGGAAAGGACTATCAGCGGCCAACCTTCTGGGACCATTTCCTCGCGTTCCTCTATAAAATCCTGCCAAAAGTCGGGCCCCTGCGCGTGTTGCAGCTCAAAACCCCGACTCCGGAAACCGAGCGCATGTTCCAGGCCAGCTTTAACGCCACCATGGACCGCTTCCGCGGCCTGCTGAAAGAACAGGGCGAGGGCCGCCTGAACCTGGCGAACAACAACTTCGACGTAGGCGAATTCACCCCGCCGGGCAAATACCGCATGAACGATGACGCGCATGCCAAACTCCTCGACAAACTTGCTGAGCAAAATTTTGCGGATATGACCCCCGATTTGCGAGCAGAGCTGTTGGACTTTTTCTCCGATCCCAACGTCCCTTACGCCACTAAGCGTAATCCGAAAGAATGGAACAAAGTCGAGGCCGAGCTTCAGCAGTTGAAATCCACACCGCCTCAACCGTTAAGCGCTGATGCTCTGCCGGCCGCCTTCTGAACGAGATCATCCTCTCAATAACTTTTGTTTGCCGCCCGCATCGAAAAAACTCCTGCGGCATCGCTGCCTGCTCGTGTGAAAATGTAAAGTTTCGTGCGAACCTTAATTCGCACCTTGATGACGAAACCGAAAAACATCCAAAAATTGCTTGCGGCCAACCGCAGCGAAATCGCCATCCGCATTTTTCGTGCCGCGACCGAACTCGGGTTGCGCACCGTGGGGATCTACTCGCAGGAAGATCGCCTGGGCCTACACCGCTTCAAGGCCGACGAGGCCTATCAAGTGGGCGTAGGAAAAGGCCCGGTGGAAGCGTATCTTGACATCGCGGGCATCGTTGCACTGGCGAAAGACAAGAACGTTGATGCGATCCATCCCGGATATGGATTTCTGGCGGAGAATCCCGCTTTTGCGCGCGCTTGCGAGAAGGCTGGCATTACTTTCGTTGGCCCGACGCCGGCGCTGCTTGAATTGCTGGGCGACAAGACCGCAGCGCGCAGGCTAGCGTCGTCCGCAAGTGTTCCGGTGCTGCCCGGCACCGAAGAGCCTGTGAAATCCGCAATTGAAGCTCAGAAGGTCGCGCAAGAAATCGGTTACCCAATCATTGTAAAAGCGGCCATGGGCGGCGGCGGGCGCGGCATGCGCGTGGTGCGCGACGCCGCGCAACTCGATGCCCGGCTGGAAGAAGCGCAGGGCGAAGCGCGCTCCGCCTTTGGCGACGCTTCTGTTTTTCTCGAGAAGTATCTTCCGCGTGCGCGACACATCGAGGTGCAGATTCTTGCGGATCATCATGGCAATTTGCTGCATCTCTATGAACGCGATTGTTCGGTGCAACGGCGCCACCAGAAGGTCGTGGAGGTCGCGCCTGCGGCGAATCTACCCTCGAGTGTTCGCGCCGAACTGTGCGACGCCGCACTGCGTATCGCGCACAAAGCCGACTATCGCAACGCAGGCACGGTTGAGTTTCTGTACGATGTCGATGCCGGCAAGTGGTACTTCATCGAGGTAAATCCGCGCATTCAAGTCGAGCACACCGTCACGGAAATGGTCACCGGTATCGACCTGGTCCAGGCACAAATTCGCGTCGCGCAAGGATGTAAGCTGCATGATCCACCACTGGCCCTTCCGAAGCAGGACAGCGTCCCGCTGTACGGCTCAGCACTGCAATGCCGCGTAACCACCGAAGATCCAGAAAAGAATTTCGCGCCGGACTACGGAAAAATCTCCACATACCGCTCGCCCGCGGGATTCGGCATTCGCCTCGACGGTGGCACGGCCTACGCCGGCGCGCTGCTTGCCGCCTACTACGATTCGCTGCTCGTAAAAGTGACCGCTTGGGGGCTGAACCTTCCGCAAGCTTGCCAACGCATGGATCGCGCCCTGCGCGAATTTCGCATTCGCGGCGTCAAAACCAACATTCCTTTCCTGGAGAATGTTGTCAATCATCCGCGATTCCGATCCGGTGAAGTTACTACTGCGTTTCTCGACGATTCGCCCGAGCTCTTCCGGATCTCCAGCCGTGGCGACCGCGCCACCAAGTTGCTTTCTTATTTGGGCGACGTCATCCTCAATGGCAATCCCGAGGTCAAGGGAAAGAAAATTCCGGAGCTCTTCGAGCCAGCCGTCGAGCCCACCGTTCCCGGAATCGAACCGTCTCTGGGCTCGCGCCAATTGTTGCAAAAGCTCGGACCCAAGAAGTTCGCCGCGTGGGCGCGTAAGGAAAAGCGCCTGCTCATAACGGACACCACGTTTCGCGACGCGCATCAATCTTTGATGGCCACGCGCGTGCGGACCTATGATCTCCTCGCCACCGCGACGGCCGTAACGCAACGCCTCCCGAATTTGTTCAGTCTTGAAATGTGGGGCGGCGCCACCTTCGACACCGCGCTCCGCTTCCTGCACGAAGACCCGTGGCAGCGATTACGCGAGCTGCGCCGCCGCATTCCCAATATTTGCTTCCAAATGTTGCTCCGCGGCGCGAATGCCGTAGGTTATGCGTCCTATCCCGATAACGTCGTCGAAGAATTCGTCCGCGAAGCGTACGCGCAGGGCATCGACATCTTTCGCATCTTCGATTCCCTCAACTCCATCGACAACATGCGGGTCGCCATCGACGCCGTGCTCGAAACCGGCGCTGTCTGCGAACCAGCCATTTGTTACACCGGCGACATTCTTGATAAAGGCCGCCCCAAGTATTCGCTCAAGTATTACGTGGCCATGGCCAAGCGGCTGGAAAAACTCGGCGCCCATTTTCTGGCTATCAAAGACATGGCGGGTCTATGCAAGCCCTACGCTGCCTTCCAGCTCGTTCGCGCGCTGCGCGAAGAAATCGCGATTCCCGTTCACTTCCACACCCACGACACTAGCGGCCTAAACGCAGCCTCCGTGCTGAAAGCGGCGGACGCCGGCGTCGACGTTGCCGACGCCGCGGTCGCCTCGATGAGCGGAGGCACCAGCCAGCCCAATCTAAACTCGATTGTCGAATCTCTGCGCCACACGTCCCGCGACACGCAGCTCGATATAGACGCGCTCAACGAATGCTCGGACTACTGGGAAACCGTGCGCTCTTACTATTCGCCGTTCGATTCAGCTCCTAAATCCGGTTCCGCGCGCCTCTATCAACACGAAATCCCCGGCGGCCAGTATACGAATTTGCGCGAGCAAGCCGCCGCCATGGGCCTCGGCCACCGCTGGCGCGAAGTTGAAAAAATGTACGCTCGCGTCAATCAGCTTTTTGGAGACATCGTCAAGGTCACGCCGTCCAGCAAAGTTGTCGGCGATATGGCCCTCTTCTTCATGGCCAAGGAAATGACGCCGGAAGATTTGCTGAAGCTCGACGAGCGCCACGATCTCTCACTCCCCAATTCTGTCGTCGACATGTTTGCGGGTGTATTGGGCGTGCCACCCGGCGGTTGGCCGAAGAAGCTGCAAAAAATCATTCTTCGCGGCGCGGTGCCGCTTCGCGGCCTTTCGAGCGAGAACCTGCCAGCGGCCAACCTCGATCACGAGCAGCAGGCGCTGGAGAAGAAAGTTGGCCACGCCATCCGGCGCGACGACCTGCTCACTTATTTCCTCTATCCAGACGTCTTCCTTAAATACGATAAATTTCGCCAAACCTATTCGGACGTCAGCGTCCTCCCGACGCCCGTATTTTTTTACGGCTTGAAATCGGGCGAGGAAGTCACCATCGAGATCGAGCCGGGCAAAACGCTCATCGTTAAATTTCTCACCTCCAGTGATCCGCACCCTGACGGAACGCGCACTCTCTTCTTTGAATTGAATGGCCAGCCGCGTGAGGTCAACGTTCGCGACCGCGCCTTGCGCGTCGTTGAGCGCGCTCATCCCAAAGCCGATCCCGCCGACGCCGGCCAAGTTCCCGCGCCAACCGCGGGCATAATCTCCGGCATCGCCGTGCAGGCCAACCACGCTGTCGAACGCGGCGCAAAGCTCCTCACCCTCGAAGCCATGAAAATGCAATCCAATATCTACGCTCCGATCTCCGGACGCGTCGCCAAGCTGCTCGTTTCACCGGGTCAACACGTGGAAGCGAAAGATCTGCTGGTGACCATCGTTCCGTGAGCGCCCCCGATCTGCACAAGCATGAAAAATTTCGCTCGCGTTTTCTCCGCAACCAGCGCGACTTCATCGTGTATTTACCGCCGCGGTATCACGAAGAGCCGCACCGCCGTTTCCCGGTCCTGTACCTGCACGACGGCCAAAATCTTTTCGACGGGTCCACTTCCTTCATTCCCGGCATGGACTGGCATGTCGGCCACACTGCCGACGATTTTATTCTTACTGGCGCGGTGCAGCCGCTCATCATCGTCGGAATTTACAACGTTGGAAAGGTGCGCATCCATGAGTACACGCCCACCAAGGCTCCGCGCCTCGGCGGTGGCCGCGCCGATCGCTACGCGAAGTTCCTTACGCAAGAGGTCATGCCCTTCGTTCAGCAGGAATACCGCGCGCTCTCTGATCCGCGCCTCACCGGGATGGGAGGCTCGTCTCTAGGCGGCTTGTTGTCGCTGTATCTTGGCCTCAAGTATCCGCAAGTCTTCGGCCGGCTCGCCGCTCTCTCTCCCTCTGTATGGTGGAATCAGCGCGTCATTCATCGTTTCGCAGCGGCCGCTCCCGTCGAGCCGCGCCCGCGCATCTGGCTCGACATTGGCACGCGAGAAGGCCCGCGCATCGTTCACGATGTCGAAGAGTTTCGGGACATCCTTCTGCAAAAGGGCTGGCAACTCGGCAAGGATCTTTCCTATCACCGCGTCGAGGGCGCCGAACACAACGAAGCCGCCTGGGCGCAGCGCGTCGGCCCATTTTTGCAATTTTTGTATCCCGCAGCGGAGTCCACAGTATAATCCGCGATATTTTCGCAACCACGGAATCGCCGGCATGACCGATACGCGCCCGCTCACCATTCTCTGCGTAAGCTCCTACGAAAAAGGCCAGGAATTTCTGCGCACCTGCAAAGCTATGGGTTGCCGCGTGCTCCTGCTCACCGTGGAAAAACTTCGCGATGGCGACTGGCCTCGCGAAGCTCTCGATGACTTTTTCCTAATGCCCGAGGACATCGCGCCGCAGCACCTGCTTTACACGGTCAGCTACATGGCGCGCTCCCAGCCCATCGATCGCATCGTCGCCCTCGACGAATTCGACATGGAAAATGTCTCCGCTCTCCGCGAACACCTGCGCATCCCAGGAATGGGCCTCACTACTATCCGCTATTTTCGCGACAAGCTCTCCATGCGCGCCCGCGCGAAAGAAGCCGGCATACTCGTCCCTGAATTCGTTCACGTCCTTAATTACGACGCGATCCGCGAATTCATGGTCCGCGTTCCCGCGCCCTGGCTGCTCAAGCCGCGCTCGCAAGCCTCTGGCATTGGCATGAAGAAAATTCACCAGCCCGATGATCTGTGGCCCTGGCTCGATCGGCTCGGCGATCAGCAATCCTTCTATCTTCTCGAGCAGTTCGTTCCCGGCACGGTCTACCATGTCGATGGCATCGTCTCCGATCGCGAAGTCCTCTTCGCCGAGCCGCACGCCTATGGCTCGCCGCCTCTGGACGTCTCACATCAAGGCGGCGTCTTCACTACCCGCACCCTGCCGCGGGATGCAGCCGACACCAAAAAGCTCCTCGAAATAAATCGCGACGTCATCGAGGGTCTCGGCTATCTCCGCGGCGTCACTCACGCCGAATTCCTGAAATCTCACGCCGACGGTAGATTTTATTTCATTGAAATCGCTGCCCGCGTCGGCGGCGCTTACATCTCCGACGTAATTGAAGCCGCCACCGACATCAATCTTTGGCGCGAATGGGCCCGTCTCGAAGTCGGAGCAGGGAAGCAGCCATACCAACTTCCCGCCGCGCGCCGCGACTACGCAGGCGTGATTCTTTCGCTCGCGCGCCAGGAGCATCCCGATACGAGTGCCTATAACGATCCCGAAATCGTTTATCGCATCTCGAAGTATCACCATGCGGGATTTGTTCTCAAATCATCGAAACCCGAGCCTGTTCAGCAACTCCTTGACTCCTACTCCGCACGCTTCGCCCAAGATTTTCTCGCCACCCAGCCCGTACCGGAAAAACCCACGGCGTGACTCGCGCAAAATTCATTCAGGCAGCGCGCGTACAGGGTGTATCCTGTCCGCCCTGGCCTAGTAACTCTCTGGAACAGTCCTTGCACGCTCCATTTGCCGCGCTCCGTTCTGAGGTCTAGAGTTTGTGCTCTACCCCGGCCGGAAATCCTGCGTGGGGTGCTGCTGTCCCTGGAGGATCGATGTGGGGGAATAAGAAACCGGATACGCCGCAAGCCGCTCAAGGGCCGCAGGCCGCGCAACCGGAGCAGAAAAATTCACCAGTGAATCAGGCGCCGAAGCCCGCTCCGGCGACTTGGGAGGGAAAAACCGCGATGAGTACAGATGCTTTGCGTCCATTAGGTGCGACTGCCGACCGTGCGACCGCGCGTCTCGGGTCAAGTCTGCACGTGAAAGGTGAAATTACGGGCAATGAAGATCTGCAGATCGATGGCTCGGTTGAAGGACTGATCCAACTCGACGAGCGGAAACTCACCGTCGGCGCCACTTCCAAAGTGACTGCCGATGTCATCGCCCGCGAAGTTGTAGTCTACGGCAACGTCAAGGGCAATGTTCGAGCCAAGGACCGCATCGAAATCAAGAAGGATGGCTCCGTCGTCGGCGACCTCACTACGTCGCGCATCATGATCGAAGACGGTGCCTATTTCAAAGGCTCCATCGAGATCGACAAGACCTCTGAAAAGGAATCCAGCCGCGGCAGCGCCTTTGCCAAGCCCGCCACGGCTAACGCCGGAGCTCCGGCCGCCAAGACCATTTAACGCTTTCTACTTCGAGTACCTCCCCATACGGCGCGGGCTTCACGCTCGCGCCGTTTGCTTTTTGCCGGCGTTTTATAATTAACTTGACAATACTAAGGATAAGTTTACTGTTAAAGAATCTTACAAGCAATCGCACTTCGCGGACCCATTGCCGCCATGGGGGCGTCACGGCGTAGCTCTCTAAGGCTCTTCTCCCTGCTATTCCTAGTGTGCGGATGCGGAGGCGGTGCCGGTGGCTCGTCTGCAATCGTGGAGCCCCCTCCACCACCTTCCCCCGACTTCGCGATTGCTTTCTCCTCCAGCTCTCTCTCGATCCCGCAAGGAGCAAGCGCACCCATCACAATTTCGGTGGCCAGCCAAAACGGGTTCTCTGGTTCTGTCCAAGTCACCCTGGCAGGTTTTCCAGGTGGCGTTGCGTCAAATCCTGTAAGCCCGTTCAGTATCGCCTCGGGCGCAAGCACCGCCGTCGTCTTAGGAGCATCGCCGAACGCCCCCGCCGGCAGTTTCACAGTGACCGCCCAGGCTATCAGCGGCTCCTTGTCTCACTCCGTCACTCTCGCCCTTACCGTGCAAGTGAGCGCCGCTGCGCTGTTGCCGCGCACAACCTATGTGAGAACAGACGCTGTAGCGACGTTGGATGATCCACCCGGCGAACCGCTTCACCGCCGCATCGCATACGATACCGCGAACAAACGCATCTTCGTCGCCAATCGCGCGATGAACCGCGTCGACGTTTTTTCAACGGTAGATCAGACCCGTGTCGCGCAAATCGCCGTCCCGGCCGCCAGCAGCGCCGATCTTTCCGCCGATGGTGCAACCGTCTGGGTTGGCACTCTGACCGAGCAGGCGGTAACAATCGATACCGCAAGTCTAAAGCTGCGCTCGCGCTATTCGATCCAGGCGCTCTCGCCAATTCCAAATACCGTGTTCGATCGTCCCGAGGAGCTACTGCCGATGTCGAGCGGCAGAATAATGATGCGTCTGCGCCAGTCTTCCGCTGCCCAATCGCTGCTGGCTATCTGGGATCCCCTCGCGAACACCTTGGCCAATCTCACGTCCGTCGAGCCCGCGCTTTTTCAAAATGGGCTCGGTGCCATGGCGCGCACTGGCGACCACGCGAAGCTCATCGTTGCCGCAAACGACACGAGCGGCGACCTAGCCATCTTGGAAGCAACCGGCACCGCGATTGCCGGCCCGCGCGGCCTCGGCGCGGGCACAATCCCGCTCGTAGCCGCGAATCCCGATGGCAGCCGTTTCGCCGTGCAATTCGTCTCGAGTGGCGTGCCGCAGCTCTTTCTTCTCGATTCCGCACTCAACCCAGTTGCATCGCCACTGTCTTTCACCGCTCAAGGTCTGACCTTCTCGCGCGATGGCAAGTTCCTCTACGCAAGCGAGAGCGCCGCCGGACCACCGCTGGTCGCCATTTTCGATGGCCACACTTTGCAGTCCATCGGCCAGGTTGCAGACGCCTCGATCCAGGGCGTCCATTCAGAACTCGAAGAAGCCGACGAAACTCAACTCCTCTTCGCGATTTGCAATCGAGGCGTCAGCTTTATCGACGCCGCCAAGCCAACCACACTTCCATCGTCGGTGCCCTCATTCGCGTCCGCCCCCGCTGTTCAACCATCGCAGGGGCCATTCACCGGGGGTACAGCAATATCTGCCGGGGGCCAAAATTTGGGAGCGATAGCCCAACTTAAATTTGGCCAGCAACTCGCAACGGCGCCAACCGCCAGCCCCACGCAACTCCAAGCCTCGTCACCGCCAAGCGTCACAAATGGCGGCGTCAATCTGACCGCGTATTTCCCAAGTGGCTGGCTGTCGATCGCGCCTGACGCCTTCAGCTACGGCCCGCAAATCTTGCAAGTTCTTCCCAACGCCGCTTCAAAGGCCGGAGGCGATACAATTCAAATCTATGGCTACGGTTTTGGGAGCGACCCAACGCAGATCACACCAAAAATTTCCGGAGCAAGCGCCGCAGTGCAAAACGTCGAGGATGTTACCGCTGTCGCGCCCTCGCTCGCTCTCGACTCCACTTACCCGTTCCCACTGCAACGCATCACGCTGCTGACTCCGCCTGGCAATCCCGGCCAAGCCGACGTCGCTATCACTTCCCCGTCGGGAATTACGGCGTCCGCGCGTGCCTTTCAGTACATGCAATCCGCGCGAGTTTTCCCCAGGCTCGCCCCGTACAAATTTATTCTCTACGACCAAAAGCGCCAGTGGCTTTACCTTACCTCCACCGATCACATCGACGTCTTCGATTTAGCCGCCGCGCAATTCCACCCCACCGCAATCACTCCGCCCGGCGGTCCTCCGCCGAACGCCGCGTTGCGCGGTCTAGCCTTGACGCCCGGCGCCGCACAGCTCGTAGTCGCTGATTTCGGCGCGCAAAGCATTTATCTCCTCAATCCCGATGCCGGCACCGGTTCAACTGTCTCGGTCGGAGGTGTAGCCGGCTTCTTGAATTCCGGTCCCGCGCGCCTCGCCGCGACGATCGCACAAACCGTTTTCATCGCCATGAGTGGGGAAGGCGGCTCTTCCAGCGCGTGCAACTCCTGCCTCTCGCAGCTGAATCTCTCCGCGAGTCCTCCCACGGTTCAACCCGCTCCCCAGCCTGAAGTGACAAGCCTTACAGGCGCGCCGTTAATACAGGCAAATCCCGCTGGCGACCAAGTTTTTCTTGCTTATGACGCAGTTTCCAGCGGCCCCCTAGGAACGTGGTCAGCAGTCACCCCCAATCAGTTCACCACGTCGCTCGCGAGAGAGTCCGCTATCGATCTCGCCGCATCATCCGATGGCGCCATCCTCGCTACGCGTACAACCACGGCCACCGAGATTCGCAACGCCGATCTCACCCTCGCCGCAGTTCCCGCCGCCCCTGAACTCGAGCAAGTCGCCGCCCTGGTCCTAGTTCCCGGCCTCGCCATGCATCCCTCCGGCGCGCTCCTCTACCAACCGTTCCTCACCGGCCCCGCGCCAGCCGCTCCTCCCGCCACCGGCATCCAAGGTGGCATTGACATCCTTGACGCCCACACCGGCCGTCTTCGCCTCCGCATCTTCCTGCCCGAGCCGCTAGCCGCGCTGTCCAGCGACCTCGACGCCCTACACGGCAGCTTCCTCGCCATCGACGAGACCGGCCAAAGACTTTTCGCGCTCACCACCTCCGGCCTCACAGTCATTCAGCTCGCAACCGTCCCACTCTCCATCGGCACGATTTCTCCCGCATCCGCAGCGGCAGAAGGTGGAACAAGCCTCACCATCCGCGGTAGCGGTTTCCAATCTGGAGCCGCAGTCACGGTCGGCGGAAAAAACGCGGCGGCAACGTTCGTGGACGTGAACACGCTAACGCTCGTAATTCCCGCCCTGACACCCGGCTCTCAGCAAATCACAATCACGAATCCCAATGGCGATTCCTACACTCTCGACGCTGCCTTCACCGCCAACTGATCGACCACCTGTAGCGTAGGGCGGAGTCCGCGCAGCCTGTGGCTTTTTCTTCGCTGGAGGCCATTCCCAACGTTGTTGTCGACGTGGCGCGGTCAAACTTTTTCTTTAATCTTTCCGCAACGAAACGAGAGTAATATCTCACTAAGCCCGGCCCCCAATCCGCCCGAGGAGGCATCTCATGAAGCTCTTCATCGCCGCGGCTGCTGTAATTTTTGCTCTCGTCTCTGTCGCCACCCAATCTACAGACGCCCCCACGGGCTTTGACAACAAAACCAATGGCATCGTCGACGACGCCACGCATCAAGCCGACCAAACCAAATTCGACGAAGTCGAGCAGCTCACCGACGGCCTCGGGCCTCTCTACAACGCGCAGTCCTGTCGCGAATGCCACCAGAACCCTGTTTCCGGCGCTGCATCCCAGGTTACGGAATTGCGCGTCGGGCACAACGGACCTGACGGGCGCTTCCGCACTCCAGACATCCCCATCGCTCACGGGACAGAAACCATCACCGGCCGCTCGCTCGTGAACGACCGCGCCATCTGTCCCAATGCCGCTTTTCCCGACAAGGAAATCCAGGAGCGCGTTCCCGAATCCGAAACCATCCGTACGTTTCGCCTCTCTCTGAATCTCTTGGGCGACGGCTTCGTTGAAGCCATCGCCGATCAAACGCTCGTTGATCTTTCCAAGCAGCAGTGCAATTCGTCACACGGGAAAATCTGCGGTCAAGTCCTCTACGTCCCTATCGTGGAAGCTCCCGGACAAATGGGCGTAGGCCGCTTTGGTTGGAAGGACCAGCACGCAAGCCTGCTGTCGTTCGCCGGCGACGCCTACCTCAATGAAATGGGCATCACCAATCGTCTCCAACCGACAGAAGTCACCAATATCTGCAACAGCGCCTCGGAGCCCAATGACACGCCTGGCACCGACGGCCTGGCTGACATCGATCACTTCGCCCGTTTCATTCGCGCCACGAAAGCGCCCGCTCGCGATGCGCAACTTGCCGGCAGCGCCACCGCGCAAAAAGGCCTCACTCTGTTCGTCAAGATCGGTTGCGTCACCTGCCACGTCGAAACGCTGACCACCGCTTCCGCTGGCACCAAGATCAATGGTGGCACGTTCACCATTCCGCCCGCCCTCGGTTCCACCGCCTTGCATCCCTACGGCGACTTCCTGATGCATAATGTCGGCACCGGCGACGGCATCCTGCAAGCCACGCGTGAGCACTACGGCCACCGCGTGTTCCAGCAAATGGCCGATTATCTTTCCAAACAAGATTTCGAGAGCAGCCGCAACAAAATCCGCACCGCTCCCCTCTGGGGAGTCCGCCTGCGCCCCCGCCTCATGCACGATGGAGCTTCGCTAACATTCCTCGAAGCCATTACTCGCCACCGCGGCGAAGCCAGCCACGTCACCCAACAATTTGAAAAACTGAAACGCCCCGACCAGGAAGCCATCATCGAGTTCCTGAAATCCCTGTAGCTTAGGATCACAACCGCGGTCCTAGCTAGTTATATCGTCTTAGAGTACGCTCGTGTCTCTTGCCGCGAGGGACCATGCTCTCGTTCTTCCGTGCACTTCGCTTTTTCCCCGTTTGCCTTCTGGTCTGCGCCCTCCATACGCGCGCGCAGGACATGCCCATTCGCGTGGAGGCCATACGCCTCTTGGAGCGCGCCAATGCCGTCAGCCATCCCAACCACATGATGCCAAACCACCGTGTGGATATAACGTTTCGCGCTTACTATCTCGACGGCAGCACGAAAGATGGCAGCGCCAACACCATCATTTCCGGCGACATCGAGCGTTACGAACAGTTTTTCGGTGCGTACCACGCTATCGGTATTCATTACCCCGACAAGATCGTTCAGAACGGATACCAGCCGCCGCCTGCGGAAACCTCGGAGCTAGACGCCATAACTCCCATTCACATCGGGCAATTCGATGAGTCGGATACAATCCATTCCATCACTCCCGCCACACTCTTCGGCCGCTCTGCTAAATGTATTCGCTTTGAGACCGTCAATGGACGCACCCATCAGTCCAACGAAATCTGCGTTGACAACGAACTTGGCAATCTCATCCGCTGGAATGTTGGAGAGGACCTGATCGAGGACTTCGACTTTTCCTCCTTCGAGGGCATGTTGCTCCCCGCCCACATCCGCCACTACATCGATGGCAAATTGCGCATGGAGATCGAGCAGAAGTTCAGTGTCATTGATGGTCCGATTGACTGGGCTGCGCTGACACCCCCAAATCCCGCCACCCTCAAAATGTGCCAGCAATACCGCCGCCCCATCATCCAGTCCGCGCCACAGCCAGTCTCTGCAGGCGCCGGACCGTGGCTTGACGTACAGGTGCAGGGCGTCATTCGCGCTGACGGCCACGTCTACGAAGCCGCGGTGCTCCCAGCCGGTAGAGACGATCTCGAGAAGCAAGCCATTCAAATCGTTTCCGGATGGGTTTTCTCCCCCGGCCTGTGCAACGGAAAAGCCATTCCCGTAGCCGCCGACCTCGTCGTTCACTTTCCGCCACAATGAGCCCGTTATACCGCGCGCCGGATTGATTTATATTCGCGCTTCGCAATAAGCTGTTCCTTCACAGGAGGAATCGTTTCCATGCGCCACTTTCGCGGACTTGCCTCCGCCATGCTGCTCGTAGCCACAACTGCTGACCTTCCGCTCCCGGTCGCCGCCCAGCAAGTCCCGCAGCAACTTCAACCCCCCGCCAGCGAACAGCTCTTGCTCCAGGTCCACGCCAAGGGCGACCAGGTCTACACCTGCAAAAGCACCTCCGCGCAATTCACATGGACTCTGAAAGCTCCCGACGCTCAGCTCTTCGACAAAGATGGCAAGCCCTTCGGCAAACATTTCGCCGGGCCTTCCTGGGAAGCGAACGACGGCAGCCGCGTCACGGGCAAAGCCATCGCCAATGCACCGTCACCCGATGCCAATTCCATTCCCTGGCTTCTCGTCAACATCGTCAGCCACGATGGCGCCGGCGTGCTCTCTCGCGCCACCACAATTCAGCGCCTCAACACCAGCGGCGGCAAAGCGCCATCCTCCGGCTGCGACGCCTCCCACACAGACCAGGAAATCCGCGTCCCCTACTTCGCCGACTACCTTTTCTACGCCCCGAAGTGATCCCCCACCCTTTCCGCCATATTCGGGGCTTGTATTGGGCTCGATCTTTCTCACCCGAGCCCACTTCTGCCATGACTCAATGTTTCCTGTCAGTTGACCCCAATTACCGCGAAATTGATTTTCGATGGTATTCTCAGGCTGCGGGCTACCTCTAACTTTGGAGTTCAGTTCGACCTACGCGAGATTAACCGCCCTCCCAAATGAAAGCTCGCAAACTTTATTTTTTGCTCGTCGTCGCCGCGCTTGTGGCCATCGCCTTCTACGCCGCCCACCTAATCTGGCGCGGCTTTAGCACCGCGGACGAGCCATCCTATCTTGAGAGAACGGTCGCTCGCGCCGCACGCAACTTGGCCATACCCCGCCACGCCCGTCTCGAAGTAAATCCGTTCAACACTACGCCGGAAATTCTCAAGGAATCGCGCGAAACCTTTCTGGACCGCTGCGCAAGTTGTCACGGCCAGGACGGCTCCGGGCAAACCAGAATTGGCCGTGGCCTTTATCCGAAAGTTCCGGATCTGCGCTCGCCTCGTACCCAAAATCTGTCCGACGGGCAAATCCGCTACATCATCCGCAACGGTGTTCGCCTCACCGGAATGCCTGGCTGGGCCAACCCGCACGACGAGCAAGGCGACGACAGTTGGAAGCTGGTCCTCTTCATTCGCAGCTTGCGTCGATCCACCAGTCAAGAACAACAGCAGCAGCTTGCCGCCGCAAATTCCGCCCACTACGTTGGCTCCAAAGCCTGCGCGAAGTGCCACGAGCAACTCTACGAACACTGGCGAAAAACTCCCATGGCCAATGTCGTTCGCGATCCCAGCGAATTTCCCGGCGCCATCATTCCCGATCTTTCCACCAACACTGTCTCCAAATTCACCAAAGACCAGGTCGCCTTGGTGTACGGCAGCGTTTGGAAGCAACGTTATTTCACCAAGCGCGGCGATGACTATTTCCCGGAACCAGCTCAATGGGATGTCACCAACCACGTCTGGCGGCCATATTTTGTCGCCAATGGCACCGACTGGTGGGCGCCCCTTTATCCGCCGGACAATATGCAGCGGCCCACCGGCCCCACCTGCGATGGCTGTCACTCCGTCGGTTACAACATCCAGACCAAGCAAGTGGCGGAATGGAATGTAGGCTGCGAACGTTGCCACGGTCCCGGCAGCGAGCACGTCGCGCATCCCTCTCGCGCCAATACCATCAACCCCGCCCGAATGGACTACGTCCGCGCGAATGACACCTGTATTCAATGCCATTCGCAAGGGCGCCCGTTATCCAATCCGATCGAAGGGAAATATTACGATTGGCCCGTCGGCTATCATGTCGGGCTCAATCTGCGCGATTTTTGGCAACTCGAAGAACACTCGCTCGGCCAACTCACCTTCACGCACTTTCCGGATGGCACCGCGCACAAGAACCGCATGCAAGGCAATGACTTCGTGCAGAGCGTAATGTACAAACACGGCATCACCTGCTTCGCGTGCCACGACGTGCACGGCACGGAAAATTACGCGCAGCTTCGCAAGTCCGCCGATAAGCTTTGTTTGGATTGTCACGGCCCGCTATCCCTGAACGGGCCGCGAACCGCGACTCTCCAGGAGCACACGCATCACAAAGACGGCTCGCCGGGCAGCCAGTGCGTCGCGTGCCACATGCCCAAAATCGAAACGACCATCGCCGATGTCAAAGTGCGCGCTCACAGCTTTGCCTTCATCTACCCGGCCGCTACGGATAAGTACAAGATTCCCAATCCATGCACGTCTTGCCACACCGATAAGTCCACCGCCTGGGCTGCGGACGTTTTGCGTCAATGGCCCGAGCGCTCTCCGTGGCGCATGGAATGATTTCTCGTTTTAGTAGCCGTTTTCCTATACCAGCACGGCCTCTTTCGCCATGCGCACGTTGCCGTCTTTGTAGTTCTTTTCGCACGAGTCGCAGAACAGCGCCCGGTACGTCGTGCCTTCTTTTGTGCTGGCCTCCGGGAACGGGTTCCAACCCTTCACCTTCGTTAGCTTGCCGCCCTGCGTCAACTCCTGAAACAAATGCTCGCAGATGTACTCCATTCCATCCGCCTCGCCCTTTTTTGGGTTGCTGAGCCTGTGAATCCAGATCGTTTGTGCCATAGGACACCTCCGGGTTCATCTCCCACTCTGGCACACGCCCACCAACGCAAACACCTGCCCAAAGGGCCAGATGTGCTCCGCCAGCAACCGAACTAGGCTTTGCGGCCCAACGCCATCCTGATGGCTTGCTCCACAGGCGAGTACGCGGCATCGGTGCGTTGCAGAAGAAAAGGCTCGCCCGGCAAAAGCGGTGGCTGCGCCAGAAAGCGTGGCCGGGAACCGCGATGCCGTTGCGCTGCATGCACCAGAAACGGATGGCACAGGTACACGGTGCCTGCAAACCCTGTCGCAACCACCTCACGCCGCGCCGCCGTTTCAGCAAAACCCTCCGCAGCGACTAGCTCTCTCAACGATAAGCCGTAGTCCCCAGCAGCAGCGAGAATCCTCGCGACATCGCGATGCGAACCTACGCGAATCCGTGTTGGCGCATCCATTTCGCCGACATCCGAGAAAAGAAACAGCATCAGCAGCGCTCTTCCCCTCGAAAACACGTTAATGCGCCAGTTCAGATAATCATTCGCATCGCCGGAATCAGGAGGAAAACTGCTATCCACGTGCCACCCCGCGTCTCCCGGATCATCCGGCGACGGAAATCGCACCGGAAACGTGCCCAGATCGCTGCGCGGCCGCCATCGCCCGGGACCGGCAAGTTTATCGAATGCTTGGTGCAGTACCGGCGTATTGGCCGCCTTCGTAAACGGCTCTTGCTCATACGCACCCAGGCGGATCACCGGCTTCGTCCACGTCGTTGGGTCGGCCTCATCGCAGCCCGTGTCCCGCCACAGGATGGCACGGCCCTCGTCCGCAACCTCACGCGGAAAAGCGCGTTCAAGTTTCACAAACCCGTCATGGATGAACTGTTTGATCTGCGCATCGCTCAGCACCGATGCGGTGCGAGAATCAGGCGTTAGGGAATATCGGCTAGCTTGTTCATGGTCCATAAGAAGAACTCAACTCTATTGATTATAGATGTGGAGGAAGTAGTTCCCCGAGCGGCCAAAAAAATGGCCGCCCTAGTTGAAGGCGGCCACTTCCATCCAACATTGCACCTTTGCTCAGCTTTTAACCGGCGAGCCGTGACTCGCAACGCACTGCCACTTTCCGCTCGGCATCTTCACCCAGGTATCCGTAAAGCGCTCGCGAACATCCAGAGGCTTTCCGGACTCATCGGTTCCCTTAGCTTTAAAGACGCCCGTAGCGATGGCCGTATTTCCGAACGCGGTTACCTTTACATCCTCGTACTCCGCGCTGTCATATTTGGTCGCTTTCGCCGTGGCCAGCGCCTCCGCCTTCCCCGTCACTTTCCCATCGCTCCCCGTATTCACAAACTTGTCCGCCAGCAGCGGAGCGACCAGGTCCGGATTATTTGTCTTTTCTGACTGAAGCCACTGTTGCTCCAGTGCCGCTACGGCCTTCTCTGTCCCGCCGCCTGCCTGCACTTGCGACCGCGCGGCCGTCCCCAGCGAAAGCAAGCCGATTAAGCACCACATCCAAATTCTTTTCATAGGCTTCTCCTTGATTGTTGAGATTCTCCCCAAAACTTAGCCGGGCAACCTGGCGCAGAGTAAACCAAGGCAATGTAACAATGGAGGGAAAAAATCGTTGGAAACTGCTCCACCTAGCTATGCCAGTTTGTCAGCCGGACGGTACTCCGCAATCCCTGTGAAGTCAATTTCTTACGCTGCGAATTCTCGTCGCAGCCGATTGGCCGGACCGCACCACGTCCTTGTCTTTGTCTTTACATCATTCGCCGTTCGTTTCTGCGCCCAATCCTTAAATACTGGTACCCACTTAATGTGTTGACAATTTCGACAATTACCCCTATCATTCCTCGTGAAAGTTCGCCTTACCTTCGTTTCGCGGGCAACCCGCCTTACGCGCCCTGCCGGTTCCCGCCTTTCTTGGCCCTCGATTTCCTTTATCTCCTTTCCTTCCATATTGTTGCGCACTCTTCAACTCTCTTGTCGCTCTTTTTCGACCTCCCGCCCTTTGTTTTCAATGCCTTGCGCACTCTTCCGACAAAAACACGGGGGGGCGACGGACACCCGCAAAGGACGACGCGGTACCAGAACCACCCTCTTAACTTTTTCGTTTGCTTGACATCGAACTAATTGCAACCATCCTCAGGCAAATGGGAGACGCAATGGAAACGCGCAAGTTAGGCAATTCAGACATCCACCTAACCCCGGTGGGCTACGGCGCATGGGCCGTCGGCGGTGGCGGCTGGCAATTCGGCTGGGGCCCGCAAGAAGACAACGATTCCATAGCCGCCATTCACCGCTCCCTCGAACTCGGTGTCAATTGGATCGACACGGCGGCCGTTTACGGTCTCGGTCACTCCGAAGAAGTAGTGGCGCGCGCTCTGCAGCAATGGAATGGCAAGCGCCCTTACGTTTTCACGAAGTGCGCCATGCGCTGGGACAAAAAGGGCCATGTCACCAAGGTGCACACCGCGCAATCCATCCGCGAAGAATGCGACGCCAGCCTGCGCCGCCTGCAGGTCGACGTCATCGACCTCTATCAGATGCACTGGCCGCCGGAAGACAACGGCCCCGGCCTCGAAGAGGCCTGGAGCACCATGGCCGCATTGAAAAAGGAAGGCAAAGTCCGCTGGATAGGCGTCTCGAACTTCGACGTCTCGCAGCTTCAGCGTGCCGAAGAAATTGCTCCGGTCACTTCTCTCCAGCCTCCGTACTCCCTGATTCGCCGCCGCATCGAAAGCGACATCCTTCCTTACAGCGAACGCCGCGGCATCGGCGTGATCGTCTACTCTCCGATGGCTTCCGGCTTGCTCACCGGCGCCATGACCCGCGAGCGCGCCGCCAACCTCCCGAAAGACGATTGGCGCAGAAACAATCCGGAATTTCGGGAGCCCAAGCTTTCACAGAATCTCGAGCTTGTCGAGCGCCTGAAAAAAGTCGCCGCGCGTTACGCCGCCACTCCCGGCGCCATCGCCATCGCTTGGACCCTTCGCTTTCCCGCTGTTACCGGCGCCATCGTGGGCGCGCGCAACGCCAAGCAAGCCCAAGAGGTAATGCGCGCCGGCGAAATCAAACTAACTCCACAGGACATAGCCGAAATCGAGAGTGTCACCGCGCAGGCCGCAAGATAACGCGACGGGGCACAGCATTGCCGTGCCTGCGTTAGCGACAAACGACATCGCCGGGATAGGGAAAAAGGAAAATATGAACCTCGGATTGCAAGGGAAGCTCGCCGTCGTGTCCGGTTCGACTGCAGGCATTGGCTTGGCCATTGCCACCGTACTCGCCGCGGAAGGCACGAAAGTTGTCGTCAATGGCCGTACACAAGCTCGCGTCGACGCCGCGGTCAAAACCATTCAACAGAGCGCCGCAGGTGCCAATGTGCGCGGAGTCGCCGCAGATCTGGGTACCTCGGCGGGCGTCGACACTTTTCTCCGCCAGGTTCCCACCGCGGACGTCCTCGTAAACAATCTGGGCATCTTTGATGTAAAGCCATTCCTGGAAATTCCCGACCCGGAATGGCTGCGCTTCTTCGAGGTCAATGTGCTGAGCGGCGTCCGCCTCGCCCGCGCTTATCTTCCTGCCATGCTCAAAAAGAATTGGGGACGCATCATTTTCATCTCCAGCGAATCCGCGCAGCACATTCCTGCCGAGATGATTCATTACGGCATGACCAAGACCGCGCAGGTTGCTGTCGCGCGTGGTATCGCGGAATCCGTCGCGGGCACCGGCGTCACCGTCAATTCCATTCTCGCCGGCCCGACCGCCTCGGAAGGCGCCACCGCGTTCCTGGAAAATATGGCGAAACAGCAAAACATATCGACGTCGGAAATCGAAAAGCAGTTCTTCTCGTCCGCTCGGCCCTCATCCTTGTTGAAGCGCTTTGAAACTCCGGAAGAAGTCGCGGCAGTTGTGGCCTTCGTGGCCAGCACCCAAGCCATCGCCATCAATGGCGCCGCGGTCCGCGCCGAAGGCGGCGTAGTGCGCAGCATCTTTTAGGTGAACACAAGGAAAACAAATGCAGCGCCAGCCACTAAGCGCGCAAGTAATCCGGCCTCCAGGTCTTAACCATCTGCTTGATTGCTTTGCGCTCCGTCATTTTTTCGTCCAACACCTTCCGGGCCAGCACCGGAAGTTCCGCATCGCTCGCAAAGCGCAGCGAAATAAGCTGCTCTACCGTGAATTCGCCGATGCGCGGTTTCATGTCCGCGGGCAGCACGCGTTCGTAACGCAACCGCTCTTCGAGACGGATTACGCGGTCCTGCACCTTCAGCACCATCCCGCGGGCGATCCCAAATCCCACGAAAAGTCCCAGCGCCAGAAGTACCCGCTCCGCTCCATCCCACGAAAATCCGGCCGCATACCAACGGTAACTCGACCAGAAAAAATTAATGGCCATCACCGGAATGACAAAAAAATGGAACGGCGGGAAAAATCTCCCGTGATTCGCCAGATTCTGTTCAGCCATAACTACACCTCCTCATGTGCGGCAGATTGTAGCAAAGCGGGCCATGCAAGCGCCGGTTGCAGTCGTGTTCCCCTCTTCTCTGTGGCCTTTGTGCTCTTTGTGAACTCTGTGTTAATCCCTTCGGTTTGCGTGAAGTATCCGTCGAGAGGAAAATATTAGCGGGAGACCGAAATGGCCAAAGCAACCTGGGCAGGAAAAATTATCGCTGACACCAAGCACTCTGTTGTCGTCGAGGGGAATCAGTACTTTCCAGCTGACGATGTGAAAAAAGAATTCTTGAAACCCAGCCGGCAAACCAGCGAATGCCCCTGGAAAGGAACCGCGCACTATTACCACCTCGAAGTCGACGGCATGAAAAATGAAAACGCCGCGTGGTATTATCCACAACCCAAACCCGCCGCCTCCGAAATAAAGGACCACATCGCCTTCTGGAAGGGCGTCAAAGTGGAAGCATGAGCGGCGACAGCGTATAAGATAACCGGTGCAGAAGCGGAAAGGGTAGAGCACGCGCGCTTCCAAGGAATCCCATGACAAAGAGCTTCGTCGTCACATTTCTTTCGCTGATCATTTTCGCCACTACCGTTCGTTCCCAGTCCTCCGCTCCACCTGCCGCGCCGTTTATTGTGATTCGCGCCGGCGCTCTCCTTGATGGCTCGAACGTTGCGCCACGGAAGAATCAGTTAATTTTTGTGCGCGGAAATCGCATCGAAAACGTGTCCGACGCGTCCGCACAAATCCCCGCCAGTTCCACCGTGATCGATTTGTCTTCCGCAACCGTGCTGCCCGGAATGATCGATTCCCATACGCACATTTTCCTGTGGGGCGAAGATCCCGCCAAAGGCGGATACGACGAAAATATTTTGAAGGCGGGCATCGCCCTGCGCGCCGCGCGCGCGACCTTCGCGTGCCGCCGCGCCTTGGAGCAAGGTTTCACCACCATCCGCGACCTGGAAACAGAGGGCGCCGGATACGGCGACATTGAAATCAAGCAGGCGATCGCGGAGGGCACAATTCCTGGCCCGCGCATATTCGGCGCAACGCGCGCAATTTCGACAACCGGGGGATACAACCTGGAAGGCTACGCACCGGAGCTGGAGATGCCCAAGGGCGCGCAACTCGTCGATGGCCCGGTGGAAGCGCGCAAGGCCGCGCGGCAACAGTTAGAGCATGGCGCGGATTGGATCAAAGTCTATATGACGCACCGCTCGTGGGTGGACAAGCGGGGAAATTTGGTTTCGCAGCCCACTCTGACGGTGGAAGAACTGAGGGCCATCGTGGACGAAACGCATGGCTGGCAGAAGAAAGTGGCGTGCCATGCCTACAACGGAATCGGATTGCAGCGCGCGCTGGACGGCGGGTGCGATTCCATCGAGCACGGACTGGAAATTACGGACGCCCAAATCGCGCAGATGTCGCGGCAGGGAACCTGGTATTGCCCGACGATTTCGCCGTACTACGGCGACTGGGAAGCCGCGGACACGCCCGGGGGGAAACGCGACCGCGCGCGGGCGGCCGTGCACGAGATCAGTTTCAAGAAGGCTCTGAATGCGCATCTGAAAATCGTCTTTGGTACCGACATAGGCGGCATGCCGTGGACGGAATCGATCGCGCAGGAGTTTAAGCGCATGGTTGGACTGGGCATGGCTCCTGCGGATGCAATCCAATCCGCCACCTCGCGCGCCGCGGAAATGCTGGACATGAAGGGCGAAATCGGTGTCGTTGCGCCCGGAGCGTATGCGGACATCGTCGCGGTCAGTGGCGATCCCCTCAAGGACGTCGGAATTCTGGAGCACGTGCGCTTTGTAATGAAGGACGGCGTCGTGTTTAAGAACGACATGGCGAAGTGAAGCAGAATCGCGTCATTCAAGGTTGGCGCACACCGATCCGGGGAGGGTCGTACCTTTTTATATACGTAATGACCGACGGGCTATTGCCGCACACGGGTCTTTCCGGTGGTATAGGGAGGTAACGCGACTTTCCAGGTACAGGTGAACTATGAAGCGCTGCACCCTAACGTTTGCTTTCGTGCTGTGTTTTTTCGTTCCGCTGGTTTCCGAGGCGCAAAAAACGGCCAAGGGCCAGATGGGGCAAATAACGTGCGGGCGACAGGAAGGCTACGCCTACCTTTATAGCTCCATGGCCACGTTGGAAATTAGCACGACGCTGAAGTGCGGGCAGGTGGTGAGCGTACTCGACCGTTCCGACAATTACATTCACGTGCGAACGGACGCGGGCGACGATGGCTTTGTTCCGCTGAGCAACGTGCTTTTCGTGAAGCCGGGCGCGGTGGTGAAGGGAACTCCGACGGCAGCAAAGCGAGAGTTGACACACTACGACAATCCGAATCGTCTAGCCACTGCTTCGCGCCCTGGCGCTGCGGCTCCAGAAATCATCGTGCCCAATCAGATGGCGGTGCACTTGAAACTGGGGCGCGAGCTTTCTTCGGCAACGGCCCATGTGGGAGACGAAGTAAATTTTGAAGTGGCCGAGCCCGTTATCATCAACGGGAAAACCGTTATCGATAGAGGTGCACCAGCAGCGGGAAGCGTGACGGAGGCAGAGCCCAAGGGACGCATGGGCAAAGCTGGCAAGCTCAACGTAAGTGTGAGTTCCGTGCAACTTGCGAATGGCGAAAAGCTGCCGCTCCGGTCCTTCGGTATCAACACCAACAACGAAACGAAGTCCGGGATGTCGCTGCCGAAGTTTCATGGCAAAGAGATTACATTCTCGCAGGGTGCGGAGATGACGGCATACGTCGATGGTGATCAGCACTTGAAGGCTGCCAGTTTCGCGGCCGCGCCCTCCGCAACGCAAGCGGCTTCGCAGTCAAACGCAGCGCAACCGCAGAATTGAGCGCCTAGTAAGCCACGCAATTCGGCGCGTGATGTTTTCAGTTTTGGCACTCAGCGCCTCTCAACGCGTAGGCCGCGACGTCGGCGCTCTACTCGTGTCGGAGCGCTGCCATCGGATCAATGCGGCTGGCTCGCCGTGCCGGAATCCAGCAGGCCAGCGTCGCGACACCCAATAGAATCGCGGGTACACCGATGAAAACCGGAAGGTTGACCACGCCCTTCGTAATGGCGTGAATGGAAATCACAAAGGCAACTACCCATCCAATCGCGGCGCCCCAGGTGATTACGCCCAAGTTTTCGCGAATGATTTGCAGGACGACTCGCCCGCTGGTGGCCCCGAAAGTCAGCCGCACGCCAATTTCTCGCGTTCGCCTGGCCACGGCGTACGAGACCACGGCATAGATTCCGATCGCCGCGAGGCCGAGCAGGAGCGGCCCGAGCACGACGAACATGCGCGCGGGAATGCGGCGAAGATAGAGATTTCGTTCAATGTGCTGAGAGAATGTTCGAACGTCGTAAAGAGGGAGCATCGGATCGAGATCGCGCAGAACAGCGCGTACTTCCGAGGTGAGGGCGGTTTCATTGCCGCTGCGCGTTCTCAGGTGAATTTCACCTTGCATCGCTGGAAGATCGCGGTACGAGAAATACAGTGCCGGCTGCGGGGATTCGCCGAATGAGTCGTACACCGAATCGCGGGCCACGCCGATAATCGCGAAACTTGCCGTGCGCGTCTTGATTTGGCGGCCGATTGCATCCGCGCCATTCAGATAACGGCGGACAAATTCCTCATTGACGATGGCCTGTGCAGGTGCGGCCCGATCCCGCATCTCCGCAAAGTCGTTCCCTTCAAGGAGCGGGATGGCCATGACTTTGAAGTATCCCGGGGTGACCGTGTTGGAGATGGCCCGGTCCTGCCCCGCCTCCGTGCGCACGCGGCCTTGCACGGTGAAAGACCGCGCCGGAATTCCATGCAAGTCCAGGGGAACATTCGTTGCGATGGCGGCGGCCTCGACGTTCGGCAAGGAGCGCAGGCGTTCCAGGAGGCGGGCAGCAAATTCGCGCTCGGACGAATCGTCGGGGTTCCGTCCGCTTAGGTCGTATGCGGACAGCAAGACGCCCTCGGGCTGGAATTTCGGATCCGTTTGGCGTGCGGAGCGAAAACTCTCCAAGAAGAGCGCCGCCGCGATGAGGACGACCATGGCAATTCCGACTTCCACGCCCATTAGAACTCTGCGCGCACGGCTGCGGGGCGGCGTGTTGGAAGTGGAGCGAAGCCCATCCTGTGGATCGAGCCGTACCAAATAGAGGGCCGGCGCCGCGCTGAAAATCAAGCCGCATGCAATACCGAGCGCAATCGCGAAGGCGAGGGTGAGCGCATCCACTCTGGTCTGAAAGCGGATGGGAAATGCGGCAATCATTGGCGCCATGCGCAATGCCGTCGTGCCCCAAACGGCGAGCGCCGCTCCGAGGCTCGTTCCCAGGAGAGCGAGCAGCATATTTTCCGAGAGCACCAGGCTGATAATGCGCCAGCGTCCGGCGCCGAGCGCCACGCGCACGGCCATCTCGCGCTGCCGGGTGCTTCCACGAGCCAACATGAGGTTTGCCGTATTCCCGCAGACCGCCAACAACAGGAGCAGCATAACGCCTTGCAAGACGGCTAGCCCGCTGATCAGCAGCCGCTGCGGACCGCGCGGCGCTTTCCAGAATTCAAGAAGCTCACCGCCAATTCCGGCGCTGGCCTCAGGATAGTCGCGCGCGAGCTGAGCCATCGCCGTAGTGAATTCGGCCTGCGCTTCCTCGCGGGTCGCGCCAGGCCTTAACAATCCGATCAACGAAAAGGCGCGGACGCTGCGATCTTCGAGGTCGCGGGTTCCGCCGAGCAACGCAGGCGCCATGGTGGCGGGGGCCCAGAGTTCGAATTTCAAGAGGGGTATTGTTCCCTGGAATTCCCTAGGCGCCACTCCGATGATGACAAGATCGCGCTCGTTAACGCGCACCTTTTGCCCCACAACTCCCGGCTCGCCGCGAAACCGCGTTTGCCAGTAATCATACGAAATTACAATGAGGGGCTCCGTTCCCGGCCGCTGCGCCTCCTC
>Ga0210409_10000811_pt1 | contig 45456 bp, 54 predicted proteins | sample IncBWH17MmetaG_FD_161649 | JGI IMG/M metagenome (GOLD analysis project Ga0210409, IMG submission 161649) | Forest soil microbial communities from Barre Woods Harvard Forest LTER site, Petersham, Massachusetts, United States - Inc-BW-H-17-M | ecosystem: Environmental > Terrestrial > Soil >... | reverse complement strand
GGAGCGGATCAAGGACGCCTTCCCCAACGCCCGCGTGGGAAACGGCTTCGGCTTGACCGAGACCTCCTCGCTGACCTCGTTCCTGCCGCACGAGGAGGCGGCCGACCACGCCGACTCGGTCGGCTTCGCGATGCCCGTGGTCGATCTGGCGCTCGACCCGTCGGGTGGCCGGGACTCGGATGACGGCGTGGGCGAGCTGCTCGTGCGTGGACCGAACGTGGTGGAGGGCTACTGGAACAAGCCGCAGGCGACGGCCGAGACCTTTGTCGAAGGCTGGCTGCATACGGGCGACATTGCGCGCATCGACGATGACGGCCTCCTCTACATCGTCGATCGCAAGAAGGACATGATCAACCGCGGCGGAGAGAACGTCTATTCGATCGAGGTCGAAAACGTGCTCGCAGGCGCCCCCGGCGTGGGCGAGGCCGCGGTCGTCGGGGTGCCGGACGAGATGATGGGCGAGAAGGTCGGCGCCGTGATCGTGCCGAGCGCCGGCGGCCAGCTCGACGTCGCCGCCGTTCTCGAACATTGCCGCGCGCATCTGGCCGACTTCAAGGTTCCCCAGTACGTCTCGGCGCGCGAGGACCCGCTGCCGCGAAACCCGGGCGGGAAGCTGCTCAAGACGCAGCTGCGCGATGAGACCGACTGGGGCAGCCCGCTTCGCTGACCAGCCAACCAGGAGATGGAGCAGATGCCCGACGTACAGACCGTGCAGGGAGCCGTCGACGCCGCCAAGCTGGGGCTGGTCCTGGCCCACGAGCACGTCCGTTTCCGCGATGAGGCGGTGAGCGCCCAGTGGCCCGAGCGATACGACGAGCAGGCCGAACTGGACGCGGCGCTGGAGGCCGTCGCCGCCGCAAAGGCCAAAGGCGTGGAGACGATCGTCGACGCCACGGCCATGTTCGGCGGTCGTGACGTTCGCTTCATGAAGCGCGTGGCGGATCAGACGGGTGTGCGCATCGTGGCGTGCACGGGCATCTACAGCTACGACTATCTGCCCCACTACTTCGAGAACCGCGACATCGACGCGATGGCCGACCACTTCGTCGACGACATCGAGCGCGGCATCCAGGGCACCGACATCAAGGCCGCGTTCCTGAAGTGCGCCGCAGACGAGGCGGGCGTAACCGACAACGTCGAGAAGATCCACCGGGCGGTCGCGCGTGCGAGCGTCCGCACCGGCGCGCCGATCATGGCCCACTCGATGCCGGCGGTGGCGACGGGACCTCGCCAGGTGGAGATCTTCGCCGACGAGGGCGTCGATCTCTCACGAGTGCAGATCGCCCACTGCGGGGACACCGAGGACATCGACTACATCGAGGGACTGCTGGCCAGCGGCGTGTACGTCGGGCTCGATCGCTACGGCCTCGAGATGTTCCTGCCGATCGACAAGCGCAACGCCACCACCGCGGAGCTCCTGCGGCGGGGCCACGCGGAGCGCCTGATCATCTCCCAGGACTACTGCGCCACGATCGACTGGTATCCGGCCGCGGCCAAGGAGGTCTTCGAAGGCCAGGGTGCGATCCGCAACTGGTCGATGTCGCTCGTCTTCGACGAGGTCGTGCCGGCGCTGCGCGAGCTCAACGTCATGGACGACGCGACGTTCAACACGATCTTCGTGGAGAACCCCCGTCGCTGGCTGACCGTCTGAGCTCACGCGCCGCGAGCTCGCGGCCTCAGGCGGGGGCCACGAGCAGCTCCGGACCCTCGGGAGCGTCGCCGGGACGGTTGACCGCCGGGTTGGCGGGCCTCGCCGAAAGGCGCTCCGCGGTAAGCGCGCCGCACAGCGCGAGCGCCTCGGCGGCGCCGAGCGAGGGGTCCAGCCACGCCTCCTGCGCCTCCCGATCGGCGAGGATCACCGGCATGCGGTCGTGGATCGCGCGTGCGACGCCGTTCGGAGCGGCGTCGCACGTCAGCAGCGAGATGCTGTGGATCCACTCGTCCTCCACCCGTGCGGGGGTCCAGACGGCCGCGAACGCGAACGGCTCACCGCCGTCGACCTGGAAGAAGAACGGCTGTCGCGGGCCGCTGTCCTTCTCCGGCTTCAGCCACTCGAAGTAGCCGTCGGCGAGCTGGAGCGCCCTGCGCTGGCCCCGCGGAATCAGCTTGCGATATGCGGGCGTGGTGGCGATCGTCTCCATGCGGGCGTTGATCAGCCTCGAGGAGCCCTTGAGGTCGTGGGCCCACGACGGCACGAGACCCCAGCGCAGCAGCCTCGCTTCCGGCTCGCCGCGCGGTGAGACGATCGCGAGCACCTCTTCGGTCGGCGCGACGTTGAAGCGCCGGGTGCCGGCGTCGCTCGTGATCGGCACCCGGAAACGGTCGTTCAGTTCCTGAACGCCGGCCGTGTTCGTGTAGCGCCCGCACATGCGCTCGAGGATATGCGGATCAGCGCGACGCGCCGAGGCGGTAGAGCACGTGGGGCGGGCCGCCGGCAGCCCTGCCGGCCCCGGCACATGCGAACATCTGTTCGCATGCCAAGGCCATACCGTCCCGCCCGTGAGCTCGAACACCACCTCGATCGGGGGGAGCTCGACTTCGCGATCGCGATCGCAAGGGGCATTGCGCGCGAACGGCGAAGGCCCCTCGAGCTCGACGTCGTCGTCCGCTTCCTGCCGCTCATCGCGACCCACAGGCCGGAGGAGTTCGACGTATGGGCACTTCGCTGGCTGGAGCGGTGGTGCGAGGAGCTGCGCGGCCGGGCGAGCATCGATGACGGGGTCGAGGTCGTGAAGGCGCTCGCCGCGATCCCGGTCGAGGCCGAGCAGGCGCTGACGACGCTCAGGCGCCTAGCGTCACCGGCAGCGTCTTGAGCTGGTTGATGAAGGGCGATTCGACGAACAGAGGCCTTCCCGAGATACGCATGTGGGGGTAGCGCTTGAGGGTCTCCTCGAAGAGGATCCTCAGCTCCAGGCGCGCGAGCGCCGTTCCGAGGCAGAAGTGGCGTCCGCCCGCGCCGAACGCCTGGTGGTCGGGATTCCGGCGCACGTCGAAACGGTCGGGGTCCTCGTAGCGGGTCTCGTCGCGGTTCGACGAGACGTACCACATGACGACCTTCTCGCCCTTGCGGATCTTCCTGCCGTTCAGCTCGGTGTCGCAGGTGGCCGTGCGGCGGAAGTGCGCGAACGCGGGGAACATCCGCAGCGCCTCCTCCACCACGCCCGGGACCAGCGAGGGGTCCTGGAGCACGAGCTGCATCTCGTCGGGGCTTTCCATGAGCGCGCGCATGCCGCTGCAGAACGTTGCCTTGGTGCTGTCGTTGCCGGCGGCGACCAGCAGGAAGAAGCCCATCACGATCTCGTGCTCCTCGAGCTTCTCCCCGTCGACGTCGGCGTGGACGAGCACGCTCGTGAGGTCGTCGGTGGGGTTCTCCTGGCGTTCCGCGATCAGCCGCCGGCAGCGCTCGAAGATTTCAGGGATGTCTTTCTCCATGACGCCCTCGATTCCCTCCGGACTGATGTCCTCGTCACCCGCGCCGAGGGCCGAGTTCATCAGCCGCGCCCATACCGCGTCGTCCTGCTTGGGGATGCCCATGAAGCTGCCGATCACACGCGAGACGACGGGCTGGGCGACGTCCGTCACGAGGTCGCAGCCAGCGCGCCCCTCGAGCCGGTCCAGGACCTCGGTGACGATTGCTCTGATCTCCCCCTCGTGGTCGGCGATCCGCTTCGGCGTGAAGCCGGCCTGGAAGAGCGCCTTCAGGCGGTCGTGCTTGGGCGGGTCCATCCCGATGAACATCGCTCGCGTGAGCTCGAGCGGGAACACTACGTTGGCCGCGGTGATGCCCCCGAGTTCGGAGGAGTAGGTGCGGAAGTCGCGACTGACGGTATGGACGTCCTCGGCCGTCGTCACCGACCAGTAGCCGGCCTGCTCCGGAAACTCGGCCATCCGCTCGGACCAGTGAACCGGACACTCGCCGCGGAGCCGCTTGAACAACTCGTGCGGCGGGCCGTCGTGCCACAGCTCGCGATCGATGACCAGCACGTTCTCGAGATCGCTGCCTACCGCCGCCATGGGACCTCCGTGATCGTTACCGCAGGACGCACGGTGATACTACTGGCTGTCCGGCCAGTGGTGGACGTCCTCCGCGCGACGGCTCAGCTCGCGCCGAATAGCGATCGCCCGGCGAACAGCAGCATCTCATCGAGATGTTCGCTGAGCGTTTCCAGGCTGTGATTGCCGACGTAGACGGCGCTTTGCGCGCTGGCTCCCGCGGACCGCAGCCGGGCGGCGAACGCCGGGTCCTCCGCCGGGTCGGCGACCGTGTCCCCCCGCGCGCCGTACACGAACGCGCGTAGGCCGAGCCGCGAGATGATCGGCCGGTCGGCGTGCAGTTCGCCGTCCAGGTTGTTGAAGTAGCCCAGCCAGCTCTCAACGACCGAGAAGCGGTAGGGGTTGGCCAGCGCGATGTGCATCGCCCCGTAGCCGCCCATCGAGTTGCCCGCGATCGCACGTCCGGCGCGCGTGGCGATGGTCGGCAGCATGCGGTCGACGAGCGCCTGCACTTCGACGACGTAGCTCGCGCTGCGCCGGCTGCCGAAGTCGCGCCAGTTCTCCTGGGTGCTTCGATCCTGGATCATCACGGCGATCATCGGTGGGATCGCCTTGCGGGCGATCAGGCGGTCGAGGCGGCCCTGGATGCCGATTTCAAGGAACGCGGTCGCGTGTCCGTTCTGGCCGTGAAGCAGGTAGAGCACCGGGTAATGACGCGTCGTGCTGGCGTAGCCCGGCGGCAGGTAGACGAGGAAGGAGCCTTGGCTGCCGAGCGCCGGCGAGCTGTAGCTGGCCCGATCGATCGAGCTGCCCGCCGCATCGTGGCTGACCGACGCGAGCACCGGGAGTGGCGGCGGAGCCGGGGTGGCGACGGTCGCGGCGCTCGCGCCGGCGACGGCCGAGTGGCTCGCCGGTGCGCGCCCCAGGATGCGATCGAGTGTGAGTGGCCCTTTGAGCGCGAGCGCGACGCAGACCGCGGCCAGCGCGCTGAGCAGCGCGCCCAGCAGCAGCTTGCGCGGCGTGGCCCAGGCCCGGCGTGGAGCCACCGACGCCGGGTAGCCGGGGCCCGCCCCCGCGGGCGCCAGGGCGGGCGGAAAGGCGGGCACCCAGGCCGGGGGCAGCGGCGGAGCCTCCGCCGACCGGCCGGGCCAGCTCCAGTCGCCCAGGCTCTCCAACCACGTGTGCGTGCGTGATGCGTGCGTTCCGCCGGACATCCATCAGATTCAACGGAAGCGGGAGGGTGAAAGCCAACCCCTGCACGAACGCGCCCAGCGCTCCGTCAGTTAGTGCTCCACACCTGTCCCGTGTCGCCGAAGCCGAGCGCCTGCTTCGTCGCTTCCGTGAGGTCGAATTCGCGACCTTCCACGTAGGGGCCGCGATCGATGACCGGCACGCGCACCGTGTGGCCTGCGTAGCGCAGCGTGACGAGCGTCCCGCACGGGAGCGTCTTGTTGGCGACTCCAAGCGTCGAGCTGGTCAGCGAGGCTCCACAGGCGGTCTGGCCGCCGCCGCCATACCAGGACGCCCCGGCGAGGCGATAGACGTTCAGACGCCCCAGGAAGCGCCGTGCCGCCAGGTCTCTCGCATCACCGGCGAAGCGCAGGCGTACGAGCGCGCTACCGGTCTGCCTCGGCAGGTAGCGCAGCCGGAAACGGCCTCGGACACCCGTGAGCGTTCGGGTCATGGTCTTCCAGCCGTGGTTGCCGAGCCTTTGCAGCATCACCACCTTGCCGGGGAGTCCAGGACGCAGGGTCCCGGTGATCGTCGAGGAATGGCCCTCGAGAACGTTCAGCTGCGCGTCACGCACTCTCAGGCCGGTGTGGACCGGACGTGCGAGCATCGGCGGTGCTGCGGACACAATTCCCACCGGAGCCAGGGCAACGGCAGGCTGTGCGGGCGTCGCGGGGACGTACATCTGTGGTGCGAACCTCCTTGTAGGGCGCCTACGGGGTTAGCTGTCGGGCTCACACCCCGCTGACCACGCGAACGGGACGCGTGTCAGCCGGGCGTTACGGCCATATCAACGGCCGATTCGCCCCATCCGGAGCGTTCTCAGGCGCTCCGGCAGTGGGTCCCCCGCTCGCTTCCATTCACGGAAGCGACTCGGCGAGAGTCGAACAATTGTTCGATCCTAGAAGGTGTGGACCAGATCTATCTGTGACGCACGTCACACATATCCTTTGACGGCAGATACCCCTGTATGCGTATTTGGCTTTGGGTCCATTGCACCGGATCGACATGGACAACCGAATCGCACCGATGACGTATCCATGCCTGCCGTGGAGCGCCAGCGCTATACCGTCCTTGCGTCAAGGTCTGTATGTGCCTGCGTGCCAGAACGCGGCGCGAGGGGTTGATCTAATCTCGGCGCGTGGCTGCGCGTTGGGCCCAGCTTCGACCCTCGCCGCGGCTGCTGCTGGCAAGAGGGACGCGGGGCCGCTCCGGAGTTGCTTTGCGGAGGGTTGCCTGGCCAGAGACGGCCCCGCTCATGGGATGGGTGCGGCGAACCTATCGGTCACGCCACGGAAGCGCGAGCCCTCTGGACGTATGACCTATCGCGCGAGCGCCCGGGCGACCGTTTGCCCCCGCGCCGCGCGAACGTTGGCGGCGCGAGGCGTGCAGACACGTGGCCGTGGACGAACGCGGGCGTTCGGGCATGATCCGGCTCTCAGACCCAACAGGAGGGAGCTCGGCAGATGCCACTTGACGCAAGCAAGATCGGCCAGGTCGTGGCGGAACAGATGGAGGCGCTGGAAGGACGCTTCGGAGAGGATTGCCAGATCGGCGACGTCTGCACGATCGTGGAGGTGCTCGGGCCACACGGCTCGCAGGTGGCGGTGCGTCCGGGCGCCGACGTGCGCCCGCATGGACTGATCGGTCTGCTTCGCATGGCGGAGGCGATGGCCCTGAGCGGTGTGCGCGGCGAGCCCGCCGAGGGCGACTGACGGCCGGCGCCCGAGCGTGCTCTCAGGCGGTTCGCGGGCGTGACAGCGCCATCACCCATCGCTCGACGGCTGCTTATGTTGACTTGAGCAAAACGCGCGTCAACTGGCGAATCACCGGTGGTCGTCTGTGGGCCGGGCGTCAGGCAGCGCCGCGCACCGCCGCGCGTGTTGAATTCTTCACTCGGTCGTTGACGCGGGCTCCCACAACAGGGAGAATCGGTCGCGGATGGCCAACGCGGACCGCCTGACAGCGCTCGACACGACGTTTCTCCACCTGGAGGACCACTCGACGGCCCACATGCACGTCGCCAGCGTGATGGTCTTCGAGGGCAAGGCCCCCAGTCCAGATGAGCTCGTCGAGCATGTCGTCAACCGCCTGCATCTCGTGCCGCGCTACCGCCAGCGCCTCGCATACGTGCCGTTCGACCAGGGCCGTCCGATCTGGACCGACGACCCGCACTTCAACCCGCGCTACCACATACGCCACACCGCGCTACCGCGGCCCGCGGACGACGAGGCCCTGAAGCGGCTCGCGGGACGGCTGTTCTCCCAGCGCCTGGACCGCTCCAAGCCACTGTGGGAGATCTGGCTGGTGCAGAACATGTCCGGCGGGCGATTCGCGCTGATCGCCAAGACGCACCACGCCCTCGTCGACGGAATCTCCGGCGTGGACATCACCACCGTGCTGTTCGACTCCGCCCGTGAGCCCGCGCCGACCCCCGGCCCCGCGTCTCCGTGGGTCGCCAAGCCGCTCCCCGGACGCGCCAAGCTCCTCGGTGAGGCGCTCGTGGAGCGCGCGACGATACCCGGCGAGATGGCCCGCGGCGCTCGCCGGCTCGTGCGCGCGCCGCGCCGCGCGCTGTCGCAGATCAAGGACGGCCTCGTCAGCGTGGGCGCCACGACGCTGGCGGGGATCAACGCGCCGGCGCCGCCGACGCCGTTCAACGTCGACATCGGACCGCACCGCCGCTACACGTTCCTCGACGCCGACCTGGCCGAGTTCAAGGCGATCAAGGACTCGCTCGGCGGGACGCTCAACGACGTCGTGCTCGCTTCGGTGACGCTCGCGCTCGGCCGCTACCTGCGCGACCGCGGCTACGCGACCGACGACCTCGTGCTGAAGGCGATGGTGCCCGTATCGGTGCGTGCGAAGTCCGAGCAGGGGGCGCTGGGCAACAAGGTCGCTGCGATGTGGGCGCCGCTGCCGGTCGGCGTGGAGAACCCCGCGGAGTGCCTGCGGCGCATCAGCAGCGCCATGGAGGACCTCAAGAACTCCGGGCAGGCGGTGGGGGCCCAGGTGCTCACGAACCTCGCCGGGTTCGCGCCGCCCACGATCATGAGCCAGGCCGCCCGGCTGCAGGCGCGCCAGCCGTTCTTCAACCTCGTCGTGACGAACGTGCCCGGACCACAGTTCCCGCTGTATCTCCTCGGACGGCGCCTGCAGGTGCTGTTCCCGGTGGTGCCCCTCGCCCAGCGCCAGGCGCTCGGGATCGCGGTGATGAGCTACGACGGTCACCTCGGCTTCGGACTGCTCGGTGACTACGACTCGCTCCCCGAACTGGAGAGGATCCGCGAGGACCTCAAATGGGCGATCGACTCGCTCGCACGCACCGCCGGCGTGCGCAAGCAGCCCGCCAAGAAAGCCGCGCCCGCGCGCAAGTCCGCCCGGCGGTCCAATGCGGACCGCTCAGCGCCCGCCAAGCCCGCCAGCGCCAACTAGCGTTTCGCGGCCTCGAGCGTTCCGCGCGAGCGCCATCGCGTCCTCGCCGTCGCCCTCCCCCTCGGGCAAACGTCCTGCGTTTCGCCCTGGGCCGCGCTCGGGTGGCGCGGATACGATCCTCACATGCGCCTGGCCCTCTGCCAGATAAACACGACCGTCGGCGACATCTCGGGCAACGTCGAGCGCATCCGCGAGTGGCTGCTCGCCGCCCGCGAGGCGCAGCCCGACCTGGTGCTCTTCCCCGAGCTCGCTCTCACCGGCTACCCGCCTGAGGATCTGCTGTTGCGCGAGCACTTCCTCGCCGACGCACGTGAGGCTCTCGGCACGCTCGCCGAGGAGGCGCGCGGGTTGGTCGCGGTCGTCGGCTTTCCCGAACGGGCCGAGGACGTCTACAACGCCGCGGCGGTGCTCGCCGACGGCAGGGTCCACGCGACCTACCGCAAGGTGTACCTGCCCAACTACGGCGTGTTCGACGAGCAGCGCTACTTCCAGTCCGGCTCGGAGGGGGCGGTGATCGACCTCGCCGGGCATCGCGTCGGGCTGACCGTCTGCGAGGACATCTGGGAGCCGGGACCCCCGGCCAGCGACGAGGCGCTCGCGGGCGCGGCGCTGATCGTCAACATCTCCGCCTCCCCCTACCGCGAGGGGAAGGGCGCCGAACGCGAGCGAATGTTCGCCCAGCGCGCCCGCGACAACCTGGCGGCGGTGGCCTTCTGCGGTCTCGTCGGAGGCCAGGACGAGCTGATCTTCGACGGGCACTCGTTCGTCGTCGACCACACCGGCGAGACGATCGCCCGCGCGGCGCAGTTCGAGGAGGACCTGCTCGTCTGCGACGTGGACCTCGAAGCCGCCGCGGCCGTCCGCCTGCGCGAGGCGGGCCATCGCCCCGCAGCGCGACGCTCACCCGCGCAGGTGACCGTCCTGCCCGCGCTCCCGTCCCCCGCCGGGGACACGACCTCGCGGCCGCCCCTCACGCCCTCGCTCGCCACTCCGATCGCACCGCCGGAGGCGGAGGTCTACGCGGCGCTGATGCTCGGCCTGCGCGACTACGTGACCAAGAACGGCTTCGCCCATGTCGTGATGGGCGTCTCGGGCGGCATCGACTCGGCGCTCGTCGCCTGCCTCGCGGTCGACTCGCTCGGGCCCGAGCGCGTGAGCGCGAGCGTCATGCCCTCCCCGTTCTCATCCACCTCGACCCAGGCAGACGCGCGCGAGCTCACGCGCAGGCTGGGCGTCCGCACGCACGAGCTGCCGATCGAGACGGTCATGGACGCCTACGGCGAGACGCTCGCGGGGGAATTCGATGGGCTGGCGCCCGACCTGACCGAGGAGAACCTGCAGGCACGGATCCGCGGCAACCTGCTGATGGCGCTGTCGAACAAGTTCGCATGGCTCGTCCTCACGACCGGCAACAAGTCGGAGATGTCGGTCGGATACACGACTCTCTACGGTGATCTGGCGGGCGGCCTCGCCGTCATCAAGGACGTGCCGAAGACGCTCGTCTACCGACTCTGCGAGTGGCGCAACTCGCCGGCGGCGGCGACGCTCGGGCTGAGCATCGAGAGTCCCATACCGGCATCGATCATCGTGCGCGCACCGTCGGCCGAGCTCAGGCACGACCAGCGCGACGTGGACTCGCTGCCTCCCTACGATCTGCTCGACCGCATACTGCAGGGCTACATCGAGTTCGACCGCAGCCGCGAGCAGCTCGTCGCCGAGGGTCTCCCGCCTACTGACGTGGACCGCACGATCCGGATGGTCGACCTCGCAGAGTACAAGCGCCGCCAGGCGCCTCCGGGGATCAAGGTCACCTGGCGGGCGTTCGGTCGCGACCGCCGCATGCCGATCACGAACCGCTACACGGGCTGAGCCGCGGCGCCACTCGCCACCGCTACCCTGCCGACGTGCGTCTCGCCGCCCTGACCCTCTGCATGCTCTGCGCGGCCGTCTTCTGCGCGTGTGGCGACACGCTGCAGACCAAGCCGATCCCCCACAACATCCTCGAGAGCATGGTCATCAGCCCGTTCCCCGTCTACTGGGCCGGGCGCTCCTTCCAGCGCCTGCCGATCACGGAGGCCACGCACGATCCCGGCGGCGCCTACAGCGTCCAGTACGGCAACTGCCTGCAGGGAGGCCAGGGCGTGTGCGTGGCACCCCTGCGGATCGTGACCTCCCCCGACAACAGCTTCGTGCCCGGCGACTCCGCTCCGAGCCGCCAGACGCTGCTCCGTGGCGTTCCCGTCGTCCTCGCCCGCCGTGGGCGCACGATCGTGATCGCGACCGGGAGCGTCGTCGTCGACATCTACGCGACCAGCGCCGCCCTGGCCCGTGCCGCGGCGCAGACGGTGGTGCCGATCAACGCCCCCGGCACGCCGCAGGGTCGGCTCGCCGCGCAGCTGCCCGACTCGGGCTTCGGATCGAAGCCGCTCCCGTCGCAGACCCCGGCGAGCCTCGGGCCGCTGCGCTAGCTGGAGAACGGCGGCTGTCTGCCCTCCGGGAGCGGGCGCACCGCGATCGTCATCCGTGTGACCGCGCACGTGCGGTCCTGATCGTCGCTGAAGCGCACATCCCAGACCCAGGTGGTGCGGCCCCGGTGCACGCGTGTCGCATGCGCGTGCACGACGCCCTCCGTGATCGGCCGCAGGAAGCTCGTGCTGTTCGAGAGGCCCATCGCGGTCTCACCCTGGGAGTGGACCGCGAGCGCCGTTGCCAGCGAGGCCATCGACTCGGCCATCGAAGCGTACACGCCGCCGTGGACGAGGCCCATCGGCTGCTTGACCTCATCGCGGACGGTCACCTGCGCGTGAACGTCGGTGTCCGAGAAGTCGAGCAGCTGCAGGCCGTAGAGGCCGTCGAAGCCGACCATCGCACGATTGACCTGCTCGGGACCCGGCGTCGCCATCGCGGCGCCACGATAACCTAGGGACCCCTGCCGGGGGCCCGCGCCTGCCCAGCCGCCGCGCCGCGGTGGGCGTGCACCACACATGAGCCGACTGGACGAACTCCCCCCCGACCAGCGAGCTGCGCTATCGCTGCTGCTGAGACAGCGCAAGAGCTACGGCGAGGTCGCCACGTTGCTCGCCATCGACGAGCGGGCGGTTCACGATCGCGCCCATGCGGCACTCGCGCTGCTCGCTCCGCGGCAGGCACGGGAGCTCGAGGCCGAGCGTCGAGAAGCGGTCGGCGACTATCTCCTCGGCCAGCAGCCGAGCGTGGCCGATCGCCTCGCGACGCGCACGTATCTCGCCGGCTCGGAGCCGGCCCGCCAGTGGGCGCAGGCGATCTCCGACGAGCTCTCCCCGCTCGCGCCGGGCCCGTTGCCGGAGATACCCACGGACGGCGCAGGCGCCGCGCCCGCAGCCGAACAGCCCTCCGCTCCGAGCGCGGCGCCGGCGCGGGCGGGCGCCGTGGCCGGCGACGATCCCTTCGCCTCGCCCGAGCACCCGCTCGCACAGCGGCTGCCCAGCTCCCGCGTCGGAGGCGCGCTGCTGCTGCTGGCGATCGCGGCCGCCGTGATCGTCGCCGTGGTGCTGATCACGGGCGGTGGCGGCTCTCACGCGAGCAAAGCCGCCTCGCGCAGCGCTGCGGCCGCGAAAACGACCAGCGGACCGGCGCTCACACAGCGGCTGACGCTGCGCTCGCCTTCGCCGGGCAGCAAGACGGTCGGGGTGATGGACATCCTCGTCGAAGGCTCCAGGCGCGCCTTCTTCATCGACGCCGAGAACCTGCCTGAATCGAAAGGCTTCTTCTACGCCCTGTGGCTGTACAACTCGCCCACCAGCCATCGCCCGCTGAGCGCCAGCCCACCGGTGGGCTCGAGCCATCGGCTGCAGGGCGGAGCGCTGCTGCCCTCCGACGCCGCGAGCTACCACACCGTCCTGCTCACGCGGGAGACGAGCCGAACGCCGGCGCAGCCGGGCCCGATCGTGCTCAGCGGACCGTTCAGCGTCGGGAGCTGAGCGCCAGCAGCTTCCCCGGGTTCATGATCCCGGCGGGGTCGAGCTCGGCCTTCAGCGCGGCGATCGCCGCCACGCCCTCGGCGCCCACCTCGCGGTCCATCCAGGCGGCGTGATCGACGCCCACCGCATGGTGGTGGGTGATCGTGCCCCCACCCTCGACGATCGCTCGGCTCGCACGCTCCTTTACCGCCCGCCACTGGCCGATCGGGTCGTCCTCCAGCATGCGGGCGATGAACGTGAAGTACAGCGAGGCGCCGCTCTCGTACAGATGCGAGACGTGGCACATGACGAGGCCGGGCGTCCCGCACTGCTCGAGCGCCGCGGCGATCGCACCGCCGACGCCCTCGTGGAGCCTGTGCAGGTTCGACCACTGCGTGGCTGTCTCGAGCGTCTCCACCATCACTCCCTGCGTGAGCAGCTCATCGCGCAGGTAGGGAGCCGAGTAGCGGGACCTCCGCCAGGCCTCACCGGGCGAGCGCCCGAGCGCTAGCCCGCCGCCCGCCCGCGCGTGTACGAGCGCGCGAGCTCGCCTGAAGGCCGCCTCGCGGCGCTCCCCCTCGAAGCCCATGATCGCGAGGCATCCTTCGCCGTATCCGCGCAACCCCACATAGGCCCGTCCCAGGAGGCCCTTGGCGCCGCCCGCTCCCGCCAGCGCGAGCGACATGCGCGTCTCGGGTCGGTCGGAGAGCCGTGCCACGTCCGGTGCCGCATGCTCCTGGGCGAGCGTGCGCATAACCTCCACGCCCGAGGAGAAGTCCTCGAACAGAAACCCCTCGTACACGCGCTCGGCGGGCGCCGTTCTGACACGGAGCGAGAGCTCGCTGATGACACCCAGCGTGCCCTCCGAGCCCACCAGCAGCTGGCGGAGCCCCGGTCCTGCGGCGCTGGCGGGCTGTGCCTGCAGGTCGATGTCTCCCGCGGGGGCCGCGAAGCGCAGGCCCAGCACCATCTTGTCGATCGATCCGTAGCCCGTCGAGGCCTGACCTGCCGACCTGGTGGCCGCACAGCCGCCGAGGGAGACGTACTCGAAGGACTGTGGGAAGTGGCCCAGCGTCAGGCCGGCGCCGGAAAGCTGGCGCTCGAGCTCGGCGGCGCGCATCCCGGCTCCCACACGGACCGTCATCGACGCACGGTCCAGCGACAGCAACCCGCCCACGCGGCCCAGATCGAGCGCGATCACCCCCTGCTGCTCGCCACGCAGCGGAGCCACGCCTCCGACCACGCTCGTGCCCCCGCCGAACGGAACCACGGCGATGTGCAGCTCTCCACAGAGATCGAGCACGGCACGCAGCTGCTCGTGTCCCGCCGGGTAGACGACCGCGTCGGGTGCGCCCTGCGGCTCGCCTGCGCGCACGCGCACAAGATCGGGGTAGCCCCGGCCGACCGCGTGCTCAACGCGGGTCAGATGGTCATCGCGCACGCCGTCCCGGCCGGCGGCGTCGCGCAGCGAGTCGACGCTCGCAGCGCTCAGCCGCGGAGGCTCGAGGCGCACGCGCTCGAGCGCGACCGGCGGGCGCGGGCGCTCGGCGACGCCCACGGTGTCCGCGAGGAAGCTCAGCGCGTGCGCTGGCAGGCCCGCGGGGTGGGCCGGGTCGCCCCAGCCCCACCAGCGCATCCTCGGGGGATCTACGCCGTCAGCCACTGATGCGCTCCAGCCCGTCGAGTGCCTCCTCGATCGTGGCGGCGGCCGCGCGGCGCACCATGAAGCCGCCGAACCGGGGAAAGAACCCGGTCAGGGACTGGCGCAGCTCGATCGTCACCTCGGTCGCAGCGGCTGATGCCGGCGCCCCGTCGACCGCGGGGGTCGCGGCCGCGGCCGCCGTGACCGGCGTGAGACGCACCTCCGTCTCGGCTGAGCTCAGCAGGCGCCCGAAGGGCGTGCCCTCCAGCCGCTGGGACCATCGCAGCGCCCGCTCGCGCTCGTCGGCCTGCACCACGTTGAAGTCGGCGCGCACGAGCCTGCCCTTCGCGGTCCTCATGACCTCGGTGAAGGCATCGCCCTCGACATCCTCCACGCGGGTCACGCGGGGCCACCAGCGGGGCAGGTGATGGGGGTCGCGGATGAGGAGCCACAGCTCGTCGGCCGAAGCGGCGATCGTGCGGGTACAGCGCGCTGTGGGCACGAGTCGAGAGCTTATGACGCGTAGCTGAGCAGCGCGTGCGCGGGACGCGGAGCCAACCGCTCGCGCCCGTGGAGGAAGGCAAGCTCGATCAGGAAGCCGCAGCCCACGACCTGACCGCCGAGCCGCTCCACCAGCTCGCACAGTGCCCGGGCCGTGCCACCGGTCGCGAGCAGGTCGTCGTGCACGAGCACCCGCCTGCCGTGCTGGGTCGGGTCGCTGTGCATCTCGAGCTTCGCCTCGCCGTACTCGAGGGAGTACTCGGCGCTGACGGTCTCATGTGGGAGCTTGCCGGGCTTGCGCGCGAGCACGAAGCCGGCTCCCAGCTCGAGCGCGAGCGCAGGACCCAGCAGGAAGCCGCGTGCCTCAGCCGCCACGACGCAGTCGACTCGCAGCGGACGCGCGTACTCCGCCAGCTGGCGCACCGCCTCCCTAAGGGCCGCCGGGTCGGCCATCAGCGGCGTGATGTCCTTGAAGTCGATCCCCGGCCGCGGGAAGTCCGGGATCTCGCGAATCAGCTGCCGCAGCTGTCCCGCGCCGCCCGGCGCCGGGACGGCCATCAGCGAACGATCTTGCGTAGATCGCGAATCAGCAGCAGGTGCTTGAGGTGTGTGGCGACGGCCGCGAGGTTCTCGAGCGCGTCGACGGCCTCCTTGCGCCGCTCCGGATTGCGCGAGCGCAGCGCGGGCGCGAGGATCTGCTGGAGCAGGTTGGCCTCGCGGTCGGCGGAGGATCGGAAGACGCGCAGGTTGCGCCCGCCGACGCCATAGCGGGCAAGCTCCGCCACCGCGGCGATGATCTCGCGCTCGGTCTCGTCGAAGTACCGCACGCCGCCGCGCATCTCGCCCTTGACCACGCCGTACTCTTCGAGCTCGCGCACGAGCTTGCCCTCGGCCTTCGTCTCCTCGAGCACGTCGTCCATCGAGTAGAGCGCTCCCGTGGACTCCCGCACGCTCACGCTGGGGCGCCAGGCGCGCACCCCGTCGCGGGCAGCGCGCCCAGGGATCGGCGCGGAGTCGCCGGAGCGGCCCGCCGCGAGCTCCTGGCGGATCACCCGCAGGGGCAGGAACTCGTCGCGCTGCATCCGCAGGATCGTCCGCAGGCGCGCCACGTCGCCCTGGGTGTACAGGCGGTAGCCGCCGGGCGTCCGGCGCGGGGTGAGCAGCTTCTGGTCCTCCAGGTAGCGGATCTTCGAGATCGATATGTCGGGGAACTCCTGTGCGAGCGCCTTGCAGACCGCGCCGATCGTCAGCGACTTCTGGCGCTTTCCCGCCTCCGGAGGCTCGCCGGCGGCGATCTCGAGGTCGAGATCCTCGACGCCCGCCTGAGGTGCATGAGCAGCCATCAGCGTGCGTGAAACGTGAGCTTGTACTTGCCGATCTGCACCTCGTCGCCCTCCTCCAAGCGCTGTGACTCGATCCGCGAGCGGTTCACGTAGGTTCCGTTCAGCGAACCACAATCGTCCAGATACCACTGGTCGGCGCGATGGATCAGCACCGCATGGTCGCGCGAGACCGTCACGTCGTCCAGGAACACGTCGCAGTCGGGACGGCGGCCGATGCTCATCCGCTCGCCGTCGACGCCGAAGCTCTCCCCGACACGCCCGCCGCCGGCGCGGATCACCAGCGCCGGACCCCGCTCGGTGACCTCTTCGAGCTCGACCGGTTCGAACTCGCCGGTCTCGCCTATGCGGTAGGTGGCGGTGGTCGGCTCGCCGGTCCCCTCGGCCCGCGGCAGCAGCGCACCGCAGCGCTGACAGTAGTTGGCTCCTTCGGTATTGACGAAGCCGCACTCGGTGCAATGCAGGGCCATGACCGAGCGCCACCCCTTACGCGGAGCTGTCCGGCTGGTGATTGGCGAGGATGTCCGTGAGCTTCTGCACGTCGTCCCCGGTGATCGCCATGTCGCCGCCTTCGTGCTGGTGACGCAGGCGGTTGACCAGCTCGGCGCGAAGGATGTCGATCTTGCCGTGCAAGATGCGGCGCCTGTAGGAAATCTCTGTCTCCTCCTCCGTCAGCTGCCGGATGACGTCTTTCAGTTCAACATCCGAAAGCGAGCCAAGGTCCGGAAACGTGTCATCCATCGTGGCGTCTTCTCCTCGTGAGGGCTTGCACCGGGCCTGCGCCGAACATCCGGCTCAGCACGGCCAGAAGGGCCAGTATAGACCACAAGCTAAGGCTGAGCTTTAGGCTCTGGCCCGTTGTTCGAGCGCAGCATTCGCAGGCCACTCAGCACGTAGAGCACGCTTGCCAGCAGCGCCAGCGCGAGCCCGACGTAGAGCATCACGCGGCCGACGTCTTCGAGCCCGGCCATCGCGAAGAAGAAGGAGCCCATCACGGGCGCGACCGCCACCCTTCCCGGCCAGTTGATGCTCAGCTCCACGCCGCGCCTGAGGGCGTACTCCCCGAGCGCCAGCATCAGCAGCTCGCGCGCCGCGAGCACGGCGAGCGCCCAGCGCGGCAGCAGCTGGAAATGCCAGCAGACGACCACGCCGGAGACGATCAGCAGGCGGTCGATGACCGGGTCCATGAGCGCGCCGAGCCGGCTGTACTGGCCCGTCACCCGCGCCGCGATGCCGTCGGCGTAGTCGCCCCAGCCGATCACGGCGAAGAGCGTCGCCGCAAGCGCGCTCGTGCCGTCGGCGCTCGAGAACGCCGCGATCAGGAACACGGGGATCAGCGCGAGCCGCGCGAAGCCGATCGCGTTCGGGATCGTCCATGGACGCAGCGGGCTGCCCGACCGCGTCTGCGGGGGCGGCGGGCCGGAGCGGTCAAGACCTGACAGGCGCGCGAAGGTCAGGCGCCGGCGCCCCGGCGCCCCGCCGGCCGATCGTGGATCGCTCGGCTCGCCTACGGGAGGCTCTGCCACAGCTCGTCCACCGCCCGGACGAGCTCGGCTGGCTCGCTCGTCAGGGGCAGGCCCGGGGCTTCCTGGCGGCCCCGGCGCACCTGGACCTCCACCTCGCCCGACTCCAGCGAGCGCCTGCCAACGGTCAGCCGCAGGGGGCAGCCGAGCAGCTCAGCGTCGGCGAACTTCTCCCCGGGGGCATGCTCGCGGTCGTCGTAGAGGACGTCCACCCCACCGGCCCTCAGCTCCTCGTACAGCCGGTTGGCCGCCTCACGCTCGGGCGTCCCCGGTCGGCCGAGCGCAACGAGATGCACCGCGAACGGGGCCAGCGCGCGGGGCCAGGAGATGCCGTGCTCGTCGGAGAACTGCTCGACGGCCGCGGCCACCACGCGCGCGGGGCCGATCCCGTAGGAGCCCATCCAGATCGGGTGCTCCTCTCCGCGCTCGTCCAGGTAGGTGGCGCCGAGCGCCTCCGAGTAGCGCGTGCCTAGCTTGAAGATGTTGCCGATCTCGATCGCCGGCTCGATGCTCAGCGGCTCGCCGGCGAGGAGCAGGCGATCTCCCACCTGCTCCACCTCCGGGCTCTTCAGCGCGACCTCGACGTTGGCGGCATAGCCTGGCCCCAGCGCGACCTCGTCCTCACCGGCCGGACACGGGGCCATGTACTCGTGCGCGCCGAGTCCGCCCATCATGCCGACGTCCGACTCCACCCTGTAGAAGCGCAGCCCGGTGCGCTGCATGATCCGGTCATACGCGCCGACGTGTCGCTCGTAGCTCGCCTCCAGGCCCGCCTCGTCGCGGTCGAAGCTGTAGGAGTCCTTCATCACGAACTCGCGCGTCCGCAGCACGCCGGCCCGCGGGCGCGGCTCGTCGCGCTCCTTGACCTGGAAGTGGTAGAGGATCAGCGGCAGGTCCCTGTAGGAGTGGATCGTCTGCGCCGCATGGAACGTCACGGCCTCCTCGTGCGTCATCGCAAGCACGAGCTCGGAGCCCTTGCGGTCGTTGAGCTTGAACAGCTCCTCGATCTCCAGCCGCCCCGTCTTGCGCCAGGGCTCTGCGGGCTGCAGCACCGGCATCAGCATCTCCCTGCCGCCGATCGCGTCAATCTCCTCCCGGATGATCTGGACGACGCGCTGATGCACCCGCCAGCCCGCAGGCATCCACGTCCACATGCCCGCGCCCATCTGGCGGACCAGCCCGGCACGCACCATCAGCTTGTGCGAGATCGCCTCGGCGTCGGCGGGGGCCTGCTTCTCGGTCGGGAGCAGGTACTCGGAGAGGCGGGTCATGGCAGAGCCGACATCCTATGCGCGGCGCAGTCGGCGCCGGCGACCGGTGCCGCCGGTGCCCGCGCGCTATGAATACCCGCAGGAACCCCGTCAACCACCGAAGGAGCCCCGATGGCCTACTCCGTCCCACCGCTTCCCTATCCGTATGAGGCGCTCGAACCGCACATCGACAAGGCGACGATGGAATTCCACCACGACAAGCACCATCAGGCCTACGTGGACAAAGTCAACGCGGCCCTCGATGGCACGCCCCTGGCCGACACGCCGATCGAGGACGTGCTCAGCGACCTCTCTCAGGTGCCAGACGACAAGCGCATGGCTGTCAAAAACAACGGCGGCGGCCACTACAACCACACGATGTTCTGGGAGAACATGACGCCGGGCGGCGGCGGCCAGCCCGGCGGCGAGCTGGCGAGCGCGATCGACTCGGCGTTCGGCTCGTTCTCCGACTTCCAGGCGAAGGTCAAGGAAACCGGCGTCAACCAGTTCGGCTCCGGCTGGTCGTGGCTCGTGCTCGACGGATCCGGCCTCGCGGTGCTGGGCAGCGCCAATCAGGACAACCCGATCTCAGGCGGCAAGACCCCGCTGCTCGGCGTCGACGTGTGGGAGCACGCCTATTACCTGAAGTACCAGAACCGCCGCCCGGACTACATCGACGCCTGGTGGAACGTCGTCAACTGGGACAAGGTCGCGGAGCGCTTCGCCGCGGCCGGCTGAGCTCTCCTCCTCTGCGGAGCCCCCTCGCACATATGCGAGGGGGCAGATGGGCACATGTGTCGCTCGTCTGCGCCTCCCCCTAGCTGCTCCGGTCCGCCACGCGGGATACTGGCCGGGTGATGCCCGAGGAGTCCACCACCCCCGACCTGGTGGAGCTTGTGCGCAGGCAGTTTGAGGCTGGGAATCGCCGTGATCTCGACGCCGCGACTAGCAGCTTCGCTCCGGATGGCGTCTTTGACGGGAGAGTGGCGGGGGACCACTTCGAGGGGCGGGCGGCCATTCGCAGCTTCCTTGAGGACTGGTTTGGAACGTACGAGGAGTTGGAGTTTGGGCTTGAGGAAGTCCGCGATCTCGGCAACGGAGTTGTGCTTGCCGTGGTCACTCAGAACGGTCGGCCGGTTGGCAGCGCAGGTCACGTTCGACAACGCGAGGGGTGGGTCTACCTCTGGGTGGGAGGCTTGATCGCGCGACTTGCGACCTACGGCCTCGACGAGGCCCGTGCTGCCGCCGAACGCCTCGCCCAGGAACGCGGGTAGGCGGTGTCGCGCGAGAACCTAGAGCTGGTGCAAGCGGCCTTCGATGCATATTCACGCGGTGACGAGCCAGCATTGCTGGAGCTCGTTGCGGCGGACGTCGTCATCACGCAATTTCCCGAGCAGGTTGACGTGCGCGACTATCACGGGCACGAAGGGTTTCGGCAGGTCATGACCGAGTGGATTGGGAGCTGGGACGACTGGTCGATCGAGATCTTGGGTGCGAGAGAACTTGGTGACCTGGTGCTGGCCACCGCGCGTCAGCAAGGCCGAGGGGTAGCGAGCGGCGCGCCGATCGACGCTTGGGCCACATTTGTGTTCACCGTGCGCGAGGGGTTGATAGCTCGGTGGCAGATGTTTTCGTCTGAGGAGCAGGCCCTCCACGCCGTCGGGCTGTCGGAGTAGGCAATGTCGCAGGAGAGTTCAGCGCGAGAAGCGCCGCCCAGCGACCGGCGAGACCTCCTCGTCGAGCGGCGCTGGCCGATCTTCGATCGGTGGAGTTAGCATCGACTCGAGCACGGTCTCGGCGTCTTCGGCGGCTGCGGCCTCCATGGCGGCGATCCGCTCGGGCGTCATCTGCGTGTCGTCCTCGTTCTCGGCCAGCCACTCGCGCGCCTCGGCCGCGGCGGCCTCGTCGCGCTCGACCTTCTTGCCGGCGGCGTAGTAGCGGTCGATCTCCTTGAACAGCTCATCCACGAGCTGCTCGGTGGGGACCTTCTTCAGCGGCTCGCCCTTGGAGTAGATCATCCCCATGTCTTTGGCGCCCGTGATGCCGAAGTCCGCATGGCGCGCCTCGCCGATGCCGTTGACAGCGCAGCCCAGCACCGAGACCTCGATCGGGTCCTCGTACGCTTCCAGGCGCTGCTCCACTTCGATCACGACGCGGTCCATGTCGAACTGCAGGCGCCCGCACGTCGGGCAAGCGATCAGGTCGGGGCCGCGCTCGCGCAGCTTCAGCGCCTTGAGGATCTCCCATGCGACCTTCACCTCCTCCTCCGCGTGGAAGGTCGAGAGCGAGATCCTGATCGTGTCGCCGATGCCGTCCGCCAGCAGCGTGCCGAGGCCGACAGCCGACTTCAGCGACCCCGACCACTTGGTGCCCGCCTCGGTGACGCCCAGATGCAGCGGATAGGGGATCCGCTCGGCGAGGAGCCGGTTGGAGGCGATCGTGTTCGGCACGGAGGTCGACTTCATGGAGACCTTGAAGTTCGTGAAGTCCAGGCGCTCCATCAGCTCGACCGTCTCGATGGCCGCGGTCACGAGCGCCTCGACCGGGTTGTCGTACTCGAGCTGGCGCAGGTGCTTGGGCAGTGAGCCCGAGTTGACCCCGACGCGCAGCGGCGTCCCATGCTGCTTGGCGAGCGCGATCACCTCCGCGACCTTCTCCGCCCCGCCGATGTTGCCCGGATTCAGGCGCACGCAATGAGCGCCGGCCTCGATCGCCTTCAGCGCGAGTGTGTGGTTGAAGTGGATGTCGGCGATGATCGGGATCGGGGACTCGGCCACGATCGTCCTGAGCGCCTCCGCGTCCTGCTCGCGGGGCACCGCGACACGCACGATGTCGGCACCGGCCTCGGCGACGGTGCGGATCTGGTCCATCGTCGCCGCCAGGTTGGCGGTCTCCGTCTTCGTCATCGTCTGCACGGCGACGGGCGCGCCTCCCCCAACGGGAACCGCGCCCACGAGGATCTGGTGCTTCGAGGCCATAGGCTGATTCTACGATGCCGGACGTATACGCCACCGCACGCGGGCCGCTGGCGCGCCTTGCCGCGCCGCTCGCCGGCCGCGCCCGCGCCCGCCGGCACGAGCGCTTCTTCGCGCTCACGCGCCTCGCGCCCGGCGCGCGCGTGCTCGACGTCGGATGTGGGCAGATCGGGCTGCTCGCGCTCGAGCCCTCGCTTGACATCACCGGCGTCGACCTCGCCGAGCGGCCCCTATATCCAGGTCCGTTCGTTCGCGCCGATGCCGCCTCGGGGCTGCCGTTCGCCGACGGCGAGTTCGATCTCGTGTACTGCTCCAGCGTGATCGAGCACGTGCCGCCGTCCCGCCGCAGCCGCTTCGCCGCCGAGATCCGCCGCGTGGGCCGCGGCTGGTTCGTGCAGACGCCCGCCTTCTCCTTCCCGCTGGAGCCGCACTCGCTGCTGCCGGCTGCCCACTGGCTGCCCGTACCCCTGCGCCGCCCCTACTGGCGTCTCGGAGCCGCGGGCGAGTGGGAGGAGATCTCGCTGCTGCGCCGTGGCGAGATGGAGGCGCTGTTCGGACCGGCGCGGGCCGAGCGCTTCGGGCCGCTCGTCAAGAGCTGGGTGTGCGTCAGCCCGCCAGGCGGTTGATGTCGTTGCTGACGCCGTTGATCACCAGGAACAGCAGCAGCACGATGCCCACCGAGCTATAGCGGTACATCGCCATGAGCGACACGCGCCGGCCGCGGACCTTCTCGGCCAGCGCCCAGGCGATGTGGCCGCCATCCAGCGGCAGGAACGGGAACAGGTTGATGACGGCGAGTATCAACGAAAGGTAGCCGAGGAAGACAAGCGCATATCCGGTGCCGGCGGCGACGGTTTCGTGCCCCACCTGGGTGATGCCGACGATGCTCGAGACTTCGTGGCGCACCTTCGAGCTGGTCAGCGCGTCGACGAACCCCGTGAGCGTGTGGGTGGTGCTGTGCCACATCTCGTTGAGGGCGGTCGACGCCGCCGCAAGCGGGCCGAGGTGCCTCGGCACGGCGCCGAAGAGGAAGCCGATCAGCATCCGCCGTTCGTGCTTGCTGTAGCGGGGGTAGATCGTCAGGTTGACGTGACGCCCGGCCCGCGAGACCGTGAGATGCACCGGCGTGGCGGCGCGGCAGCCTTCGACGAGCGCTCCGGCGCAGCGGTGCGCATTGACCGCCCTCGTCGTCGATGAGAAGGTCGCTGGCCGGCCTTCCGCCGCGATGATCCGATCGCCTGGCGCCAGCGCCCGTTCGGCCGGCGCGCCGCGCTCGACCGCGTTGACGGTCGGGGTCAGCGTTGCGACCGCCGGGTTGATGCTTTCGAAGGCTCGCTCGCCGTTCACGTTGCCCGTCAACAGCACCGCCCAGAACAGCACCAGGGCGATCACGATGTTCACGCCGGGTCCCGCGAGGATCACGACGATGCGCTTCCACGGGGGCTGGGCGTAGTAGGCGCGCCTGGCGACCTCCGGCTCGAGATCGTTGAGCTCTTCCGGGTTCATGCCCGTGATCTTCACGTAGCCGCCCGCGGGGATGGCGCCGATCGCGTACTCGGTCTCCCCGCGGCGAACGCGGAAGAGGGTCGGCGGGAAGAACAGCGAGAAGCGCTCGACGCGCATGCCCACGGCCTTGGCCACGGTGAAGTGCCCGAGCTCGTGTAGGACGATCAGCGCGATGATCCCAAGCAGGGTCAGCAGCCAGCTCACCGCCCCAGTGTCGCAGCCCCATGCTCGGAGCCCGCCGGTTGCCTTACGGCAGATCAGGCAAGCGCGGCCACGGCCTCTCCTGCCACCCTGCGAGCCTGGCGGTCGGCCTCATACAGCGACTCGAACGCGCGAACGGGCTCGCTGCCGAGCTGCGAGAGCGTCTGTTCGATCACCGAGGGAATCTCCAGAAAGCGCAGGCTGCCCTCCAGGAAGGCGTAAACGGCGATCTCGTTCGCCGCGTTCAGCACGCATGGCGCGGTGCCGCCCTCGCGTGCCGCCTCGCGTGCGAGGCGCAGGCAGGGAAACGCGTCGAGGTCGACGGCCTCGAAGGTCAGCGCGCCCACCGCAGCGAGGTCGAGCGGCACCACGGGCAGCTCGACGCTCTCCCCCCCATGCAGGGCGTATGAGATCGCAATGCGCATGTCAGGTGGCCCGAGATGGGCGAGCATCGCCCCGTCGGCCATCTGCACGAGGCCGTGTACGAGCGACTGGGGATGCACCACCACGTCGATGCGCTCGTACGGCGTGCCGAAGAGGTGATGCGCCTCCATCAGCTCGAGCCCCTTGTTCATGAGCGTCGCCGAGTCGATCGTGATCTTGCCACCCATCGCCCACGTCGGATGGGCGAGCGCCTGCTTGACCGTCACGTCCTGGAGCTCCTCGCGCCCGCGTCCACGGAACGGACCGCCGCTCGCGGTGATCGTGAGGCGCTCCACCGCACCGGGCGGCTGGCCGGCGAGCAGCTGGTGAAGCGCCGTGTGCTCGGAGTCGACCGGCACGATCTGCGCCCCTGTCGCCTCCGCCAGCGCCGTCACTAGCTCGCCGCCCACGACCAGCGACTCCTTGTTGGCGAGCGCCAGATCCATGCCCTCGCCAAGCGTCGCCACCGTCGGCCCCAATCCGGCCGAGCCGACGAGCGCGTTCAGGACGAGGTCTGCTTCGGACTCCACCACGAGCCGGACGAGACCCTCCGGGCCTCCGAGCACCTGCCCGTCGGTCCACGCCTCCGACGCGCGCGCGGCCGCGTGCTCCTCGGCCAGCGCTATCCGCCCCACCCCATGCTTACGCGCCTGCTCGACCAGCGCCTCCCAGGATCGCTCGGCCGACAGGCCCACCAGCTCGAGCTCGTCGCTGCGCTCGCAGACGTCCAGCGCCTGCGTGCCGATCGACCCGGTCGATCCTAGGATCAGCAGCCGCTTACGCGTCGCCATCGGTGGCTCCCCAGCCGTGGATTCCTGTCGGCAGACGGTCGCTCGACGCTCGTGCGCAGATCATCGCCAGCGAGTCTAGGCGAGACGTTGTCGTGTCCCTTCCACTGGCGGGCGCCCCGCCTATCAGCGCGCCCCGGGAAGCATCACCCCAATGGGGCGATGCGTCGGCGCGTATCCCAACCGATGCTCAGGGGTCCAAACCTACGCCAATCCAAGGAGGAACCATGTGGTGGGGAATCGGCTTCGGCGCCTTCATATACGTGCTTGTGCTGCTTACGCTCGGGCTGCGAACGCTCAAAAGGGGGCATGGATGGATGTTTTTCTTCGGCATCTTCTTGCCCCTGTTCTGGTTCATCGGAGCGTTTATAGGACCGACGAGGAGGGCTGAGGCAGCCTACGAGGGGCATTGATCCCATGGGGTCCCTCGCCGCAGCCGGCGTGGCTTTGACCAGTCGGGCCTCACTGTGACGCACCCGGCTCACACGCCGACGACCGGGCGCCCCAGGATGAGTCGCCCGAGAATGCTGTACGCCGGCATGTATCTCTCGTACAAGTTCTGGAGGGAGATGGTGCGCCGCACCACGGGAGTCCCTGTCGAGGCGCCGCTGCTCGCGGCGATCTTCGCTGTCGGCGTCGTGGCGGACGCCATCCGCGGTCTCATTGCCCCGGCTTTCAGACCGCTTCGTCCGAGGTCACCTTCGGCCTCGGACGCGATGTGGGCGATCGCGGTGCCGCCGGCCATTGTCCGCGGCGCCACTGGAGTCAAGGCCAACGACGCGCCGCTCGTCGGTGCGGCGATCGGATTCGGTCTGATTGCTCCTGCACTGAGCGCCATCGCGGCACTGGCACGCATGGTGCCGGCTGGCTTCGCAGCCCTCCGCCGCTTTGCGACTGGAAGGTCGTAAGACAAGCCTCGGGTCCCGTCGCCGGCACGACGAACTTGGTGAGCTTGCGGGAAAACATGGACATCACTCCTGCTCGTCGATGGAATACGCCGAGTCTCGCTAGTCGCGCTTAGGCTCCTGCATGAGGCGGTTGGGAGATTCCTGGGAGAGCCGCGGTGCGCTTCAAGCGTGCGGGGCTGAGCAGCAGTCACAAGAATGCCGGATCGAGCGGGATTTTCTTGAGAGACAGCTCTGTACCTCTAGCTGGCACAGCGATAACCTTCAAATACAGCGATTCCACTGTGGCGGCCGGTGGCTGTTTCTGGGATTGCGCCCCGAAGGCAGGACGAACTAGCGGTCACATGCTGGCCGCCTGTTTTTGGTCTGTTGCATAGCGGCGTTTGGGCGCCGCATCGTTGGGAGAGCATGTATGGAGGGGCACACGCACCCGAGAGGGACGGCCTCTGACACGTTGGATCGCATCCGCAGAGGCGGGACGCACCTGATCCTCGCCGCTCAGCGTTGGCTCGCCGAAACGAAGACGCTGCTGGATGACGGTGACTTCCAAGGAGCGATGAAGACCGCGGCGCAGCTCCACGAGAAGATCGCGGCCCTGGCCGTCGCCGAAGGCTCGCTGGGGACCATCTCGGACGCACGCATCCTGAAGTGCAGGGACATCGAGGTCGGCATGACGCTGGCGGAGGTGGGCGAAGTTACGGCGATCGACCTGTGCCTGTGCGGTCAGAATCACTGCGACAGGATCGTCCTGACGATCGAGGGGCGGGCGGTGAACTTCCCCGCCGACGCCGAGGTCATCGTTGATACGTACGTATCAGAGTGAGAGGTCGACGTTTACAACGTCTACGTCGCAACAGGTAATTCGGTGAAAACACGAACCGACAGAACGGAGGACGCACCCATGTCGAGAATCATCGTCGTACCAGACTCTGTCCACCCTCAGCTCGAGGGCGTTCCCGTCCTCATGAACGAGGAAGTGCGGCCGGAGCATCTGCAGGACGGGCACTCAGCTGAGCAACTGATCCAGCGCGTCGCATGGGCGATCTGCGACGCCACCGACGCCGAGCAGCAAGCCGTCCCCTACCGGGGAGCGCGTTCGGGAAGGCGCCACAAGTGACGCGCCCTCGGCCCCATCCACCGGTGCTCACCCAGCGCCAGCTCAGACGGCTTCAGACCCTGCCGGACGATTACAAGGTGGTAGGCGCAAGGGATGGCATCCCGATAGTGGAAAGTCCCACAGGACAAACCCTGCGCCTGCAGCCCACGGGGCGCCTGGCTGCGGCCACGTTGATGAAGCGCGTCGGCTCCTACATGCACCAAAAGCACGGCTGACGGGTGCCCTCAGATCACGCCCGGTTGCGTCCGCGAGCCGAGTATCGCCCATCACATTCCCGCGCCGCTGGACAGCTCTGCCGGATGCACGACCGCGCGTGCGCGTTGGAGATCGCAGTACTGCGCAAGTCCCCGGCGGTACGCGCCGCAGCGGTTCACCCCGGGCCCGGGAAGAGAGCTGGGACCCGGGGTATCGCCGCTGCGTGCGGAATGGGCCCACCCCCCGGCCAAACCGCCACCCGCATCGTCCGTGATCTCACCCTTTTGGCCCATCGGCGGAGGTCCAAAGATCACCGCTGCGTCTTATGACGTTCGTAGCCGGCCCGGCGCCTATAGAGCGCCGTTACACGTACGCCGCCCAGATGTAGTAGCCGACCACCGCCGCAAACAGGACCCCGTCGAGGCGGTCGAGGGCCCCTCCGTGGGGACCGAACAGGCCACCCGAGTCCTTCGTGGCGGCCTGGCGCTTGATGAAGGACTCGAACAGGTCCCCGAGCGGCGCGAACAACGCGACGCCGAGCCCGAGCACCAGCGCGTGGGTGCCCGGCAGCCAGTCCTGGTAGCGGCCCGCGATCCACACACCCAGCACGGCGAACAGCATGCCGGCGATGAGGCCCTCGACGGTCTTGTTGGGCGAGATCGCGGGCGCCAGCGGACGCCGGCCGATCGTCCTGCCTGCCAGGTACGCGGCCGTGTCCCCGAGAAACACTCCCACGAGCACGTCGATCACGATGCCGTTCCCGTGCGGAAGCCCACGCAGCAGCACCGCATGTGCGAGGGCGAAGCCGATCCAGTAGATGCCGAGCAGCGTCACCGCCAGGCCCATCGCGCTCGGGCGCCGCTGCACGAGCGCCAGCGCGAACAGCGCCGGCAGGGCGGCGACAGCCACGAGCAGGATCTGAAACTGGTTGCCGTAGAGCGCCGCCAGCAGCAGCCCCGCCAGCGCCAGGAAGCCGGCGAGACGGACCGGGTGCACACGGTCGTACATCCCGTAGAGCTCGTGCATGCACACCACGCCCAGCACGAACAGCCCGATCGTGAACACCAGGCCGCCCTCGACCACCAGGAAGATCGCGACGGCGATCGCCGGGACCGCGGTCAGCACGCGGCTGCGCAGCTCCGACGGCGCGCGACGCCGACGAGGCGCGCGCGCCGGCCTGCGCGGGGGACGCCCGGCGCCGCCACGACCGCGAGGTCTTGACGGGGGCACGGGCGGGCGGGACCGGCCTGCGGAACGTGCCCCGGAGGGGGTGTGCGGCCGTCCGGCCATCAGCAGCCCATCATCGCCCGCCGAACCGCCGCCGCCGCGCGGAGAACTCTGCGAGCGACTGCTCGAGCGCCTCCCGCGTGAAATCGGGCCACAGCTCATCGCGGAACACCAGCTCGGAATAGGCCGACTGCCACAGCAGGTAGTTGGACAGCCGTCGCTCTCCGCTCGTGCGGATGATGATGTCGGGGTCATGCATCTCGGGCGCGTACAGACAGGCGCGGAACTCCTCTTCGGTGCTTCCCGTGAACGCGCGCGCCGCGTCGACTATCTCCGCCCGGCCGCCGTAGTTGAACGCCACGTACAGCGTTATCCGAGTGTTCGCCCGCGTCAGCTCTTCGGCCCAGTCCATCTGCGCTTCGAGCTCGCTGCCGATCCCCTCGCGGCGGCCGATGAAGCGCATGCGCACGCCTTCGCGATGGAGCTCCGGCGATTCGCCGGCTATCCGCCGCGAGAACATCTCCATCAGCCCCTGCACCTCCTCGACCGGCCGCGACCAGTTCTCCGTGGAGAACGAGTAGACCGTGAACTCCTCGATGCCCAGCTCCGCCGCATCGCGCAGGCGTGCCTTGACGGTGTCCGCCCCGGCACTGTGCCCGTCGTTGACCGACAGCCCGCGCGCCCGCGCCCAGCGGCCGTTCCCGTCGGTGATGATGGCCACGTACCGGGCGACCGGGCCGGCCGATCCCTGGTCGGTGGCCGTCTCGCCGGCCGATGTGGGACCGGCTGGCGACGCCCGTTCCCCGGCGGCCCCCATCAGACCTCGAGGATCTCCTCTTCCTTTGCCTTCAGCAGGCCCTCGAGGTCGCCGATGCGGCCGTCGGTGAGCTTCTGCAGCTCCACCTCGGCGCGATGCTCGTCGTCGGAGGACGCTTCGCCGTCGGACTTCAGCTCACGCAGGTGCTGCATCGTGTCGCGGCGGACGTTGCGAACCGCAACCCGGCCCTCCTCGGCGAGGTTGCGCACGACCTTCACCAGCTCACGCCGGCGCTCTTCCGTGAGCTCCGGCACCACGAGCCGCACGACGTTGCCGTCGTTGGAGGGATTCAGCCCCACGTCGGACTCGTTGATCGCCTTCTCGATCGCCTTGATCGAGGACTTGTCGTAAGGCTGGACCGTGATCAGCCGGGCTTCCGGAGCCGAGATCGTCGAGAGCTGGTTCAAGGGCGTCATCGCGCCGTAGTAGTCGACGACGACGCGATCGAGCAGCGCCGGACTGGCGCGGCCCGTGCGGACGGTCGAGAACTCGTGCTGGGCGGCCTCCACTGACTTGACCATACGCTCGCCGGCATCCGCCAGCAGTTCGTCGATCAGATTGTCAGCGGTCATCGTGCTCCCCCTGGGATGTCGTTACGAGCGTGCCAACTCGAACGCCTGAGATTATCCGCGCGAGGCTCGTGTCGTCGTCCATGTTGAACACGTTCAGCGGCATCGCGTTCTCCATGCAGAGCGCCAGCGCCGTCGAGTCCATCACGCGCAGGCGCCGCTCGATCGCCTCCATGTGGGTGATTTCGGGGATGAACTCCGCGTTCGGGTCAAGCGCTGGATCGGCGCTGTAGACGCCCTCGACGCCGTTCTTCGCCATCAGGATGATCTCGGCGTGGATCTCGGCCGCGCGCAGCGCCGCGGCGGTGTCGGTCGTGAAGAACGGGTTGCCCGTGCCCGCCGCGAAGATCACCACGCGGCCCTTCTCGAGGTGGCGCATCGCACGGCGGCGGATGTAGGGCTCGGCCACCTCGGAGACTCCCAGGGCGGACTGCACGCGCGTATCCGTGCCCATCTTCTCGAGCGCGTCCTGCAGCGGCAGCGCGTTGAGCACCGTGGCCAGCATCCCCATGTAGTCGGCCGTCGCGCGGTCCATCCCCGCCGCCGCTCCCTGCATCCCGCGGTAGATGTTCCCGGCGCCGACGACGATCGCCACCTCGACCCCCTGGTCGCGCACGTCGGCGACCTGTCGCGCGACCGCAACCACGCGCTGGGGGTCCGTCCCGTACTCGAGATCGCCCATCAGCGCCTCGCCGGAGAGCTTCAGCAGGATGCGTTTGAAGGCAGGCGCCATCGCCGCCGAGAGCCTATACCCGTCGTGTCCTACTGGCCTACGGCGAAGCGGGCGAAGCGGCGGATCACGACGTTCTCACCCGTCGTCGCCGTCAGCTCGTCTCGCAGCTGCTGGACGGTCTTCCCATCGAACTTCGGGTTGTGCATCTCCTGCTCGAGCAGCACGATCGTCTTCAGCCAGGCGTCGAGCTTGCCGCCAACGATCCGCTCGCGGACGTTCTCGGGCTTGTCGGCGGCCTCCTGCTCGTAGATCCGCGCCTCGGCCTCGCGCAGCTCCTCGGGGACGTCGTCCCGCGCAATGAAGCTGACGGTCGGCGTAGCGGCGATCTGCAGGGCGACGTCGCGGGCGAAGGTGACGAAGTCCTCGTTCGTCGCCACGAAGTCCGTGTTGCAGTCGACCTCGATCAGCACGCCCACTTTCGCGCCGGGGTGGATGTAGGACTGCACGGTCCCCTCGGTGGCCGCACGCTCGCCGAGATCCTGGATCTTCTTGCCCTGCCTGACGCGCAGGATCTCGATCGCCCTCTCGATGTCGCCCTCGGCCTCCGTGAGCGCCTTCTTGCAGTCCATCATGCCCGCACCCGTGCGCTCGCGCAGGGCCTTGACGTCCTTCGCTGCGATCTCTGCCGTGCTCATTTCGCGCCCGTCTCCGTCGTCTGCTCGGCGGTCTCGCCGCCGGCAGCCGGCGGCGAGCCATTTGCATCGGGCGGCTCGGGGGCCTCCGTGAGCTCCGGCCCGGCGGCCTCCGCCGTCTCCGCCGCGGGAGCGCTCTCCTCGGCCGCCGCCTCAGCCGGGGGCTCCTCGGCCTTTTGGGCCGCCTCAGCCGCGGGCTCCTCGGCCGTTTGGGCGTCCGCAGCCGCGGGCGTCTCGGCAGGCTGGGTCTCGGCAGGTGCCGACTCGGCGAACTGCCCGTCGCCCTCCGCGCTTTCTGCGATCGTCTCGGCTGGGGCGGACTGCGGGTTGGCCGGCTGGCGGGCATCGGCGCCGGCACTGATAGGCGTGACCGTCTCGCTGCGGGGCTCGAGTGTTGCGGGGTCGGCCGGCGCGGCTGGCACCGGCGTCGACTCGGGCGAGGTCTGCTGCGTGGCTGCCGCCGCCGCGGCACGTTCGGCCGCTGCTTTGTCCTCGGCGTCTTTCTTCACCTGCTCTTCGGCCTCGCGCTTGGCCTGCTCCTCCGCTTCGCGCTTGGCGCGGGCCTCGGCCTCGATCCGTGCCTTCTCCTCTGCTTCCTGGCGCGCTCGTTCCTCCTCTGCGCGGAACACCGAGTGGCCGTCCGCGACCACCTGTCCGATCGCCTGTGTGATCAGGGCGCACGAGCGGATCGCGTCGTCGTTGCCGGGGATCACGAAGTCGATGCCGTCGGGGTCGCAGTTGGTGTCGACGAGTCCCATGATCGGGATCCGCAGGCGCTGGGCCTCTTTCACCGCGATCACCTCGGTTTTCAGGTCGATCACGAACATCGCGTCGGGCACCCGCTGCATGTTCTTGACGCCGCCCAGGTTCGCCCGCAGCTTCGCGAGGTCGGCCTGTGCTGACATCCGCTCGCGTGTCGGCAACAGCTCGAGCTGTCCCTCCGCCTCAAAGCGTTCGAGGTCATGCAGGCGCCGGATGCGCTGGCTGATCGTCTCGAAGTTGGTGAGCAGACCACCCAGCCAGCGATGGTTGACATACGGCATGCCCGCCGCCTCAGCGACGTCGCGAATCGTGTCGCGAGCCTGCTTCTTGGTGCCGACGAACAGCACCGTCCCGCCTCGATGCGCGAGGGTCGAGGCGAACTCCTGTGCCTGCGCCAGCAGCGCGGAGGTCTTCAGCAGGTCGATTATGTAGATGCCGCCGCGCTCGCCGTATATGAAGCGGCGCATCTTTGGGTTCCAGCGACGCGTCTGGTGACCGAAATGAACGCCGGCCTCCAGCAGCTCCGCAATGCTTACGTCAGCCACGGGCTAACTCCCTTTATGTGTGTTCGTTTGCTTTCCGTGCGGACGGTGCGGACCCGGATCCATATGTGCATGGTTGCCGGGCAGGGCCGCGATCCTCTACCGCACGGGTCGAAGATCCGATTGGCCGATCAGGATAGCTGTTCGGCCCGCTCCAGGGCGGATCGCAGGTCCGCCGGCAGCGGCGAGCGCACCTCCACGCGCTCGCCCGTCACCGGGTGATCGAACGCCAGCCGCGTGGCGTGCAGAAACTGGCGTTCGAGCCCGAGCATGCCCGCGGTCCCGTACTCGGGGTCCGCGACGACGGGATGGCCGATCGCCTGCAGGTGCACGCGTATCTGGTGCGTGCGGCCCGTCTCAAGTTTCAGCCGCAGCAGCGAGGTGCCCGCGAGCGCCCGCTCGAGCGCGAAGTGGGTGCGCGCTTCGCGCGGGCTCACGCCGCCTACGGCCATCCGCGTGCGGATCCGCGGGTCGCGTCCGATCGGAGCCTCGATCGTGCCGGTGCGTGCCGGCGGCCGTCCCTCCACGAGCGCGAGGTACTCGCGTTCGATCTTGCGGGCGGCGAGCGCCGCCTGCAGCTTGCGGTGGACCTCCTGCGAGCGAGAGACCACGAGCAGCCCCGAGGTGTCACGGTCGAGCCTGTGCACGATCCCGGCGCGCTCTGGCTCACCACCGGCGAGCAGCGGCGCGAGCAGCTGGGCGAGCGTGTCCTCTCGGTGACCGCGCGCCGGGTGCACGACCAGGCCCGCTCCCTTGTCGACCACGAGCAGATGCTCGTCCTGGAAGGCGATCGTGAGGGCGGGTCCGTCGGTCAAGGGACGCTTCGGCGCGAGCGGTCGATGAGCACGAACAGGATCAGGATGCCGAGCGTGATCGAAGCGTCGGCGAGGTTGAACGGCGGCCAGCCCAGCGGCAGCTTGATGAAATCGGTCACCGACCCATGGCGCAGGCGGTCGGCGATGTTGCCGAGCGCTCCGCCGACCAGCATGCCCGTGGGCAGCCAGATCCACGCCAGGTTCGCGTGGCGCGCGAAGTAGACGAGCAGCGCCGCGAGCGCCACGCCGATCAGGATCGTCACCACCACGTGGCTCCCCGGCAGGAAGCCGAAGGCGACACCTTTGTTGCGCGTGTTGACGAGCTGGAAGCCCGGCAGCAGCCCCTGTTCTTCGCCCGGGACGATCGAGCTCTCGATCGCACTCTTGCTCAGCTGGTCGACCGCGACGACGGCGACGGCGACGAGGACGGCCCGAGCCCAGGCCACAGACGCCCGCGGCGCGCGGCGTTCCCGATCTGCGATCGGCTGCATCGAACGCTCAGCCGTGGATGAGCCCCAGCACGACGACCGAGTTGATGATCTGCAGGCTGAAGATCGCCAGGATCGGGCTGAAGTCGATCCCCCCGAACGAGGGAATGAAGCGCCGGAAGATGCGCAGGTACGGTTCGGTGATGTCGCGCAGGAACCCCAGGATGGCGTCGATCGTGCGCGAGTAGGGCGGTCGCAGCCCGACCGAGAACAGCAGCTGGATGACGATGTAGACGATGATCAGCAGCGTGTAGACGTAGATCAGCGTCGACAGGAAGTCGGCGACCTGGGTGCGCGCGCTGGCAAGCACGAGCGTCATCGTGCCCCCTCCTCGAGTACCGCGTCCATCGCGTCGCTGAACGCCGCCCGCAGGCCTCCCTGCTCCAGCGCGGCGAGACCTCGTGCCGTGAGCCCGCCCGGCGAGGCGACCTCCCGCCGCACCGCGAGCGTGTCGAGGTCTCTGCGCCTGAGCAGCTCCGCCGTGCCAGCGAGCGTCTGAACGACCATTTCGGCCCCCTGCTGCGCAGGAATCCCGCGTCGCACGCCGGCGTCGACCTGAGCCTCCGCGACCAGCGCGACATAGGCCGGTCCGCAGGACATGAGGCCCATCGCCACGTCGAGCAACCGGTCCTCGAGCACGACCAGCGTGCCGAGCTCGGCGAACAGCTCCCTCACGGCCGAGTCGCGCTCCTCGTCGTGTGGCGGGCCGGCGGCCTGCACCACGGCCCCCTGGCGCACCTCCACCGGCAACGAGGGAATGAAGCGGTAGACGGCCGTTCCCGGATAGGCGCCCTCGAGGACGGCGAGCGGCGTCACTGCGAGGATCGAGGCGACCGCCTGCGCATGGGGCGCGATTTCCTGAGCGACGTCCTCCAGCTGGGCGGGCTTGTGGCATAGCACCACGAGGTCGGCCCGCCGGGCGACCTCGGCGTTCGTGGCGAGCGCCTCTCCTGCGACCTCGGCTGCGAGGCTCCGCGCACGCTCGGCGATCGGGTCGGCGCACAGCAGCGGACGCCCCCACCCCCGGGCGAGCGCGCGGGCCATGTTCCCGCAACCGATGAGACCTATCTGCATGAGTCGCTCAGGCTAGCGGGCAGGTCGGGCGAGGACGCCGGTGACGAGTTGGGACTGACGAGTCAGATTCAAGTCTGGCCAGGAGGCAGGGAGCGTGGCGTAGCTCGTACGCGAGCGAGCGAGGACGCCGCCAGACGCCGGATATGGCTCCTCAGGACTGGTTGAAGAAGCCCTTCTCGATCAGCCGCGCGCGCTCCTCGGCTGATATCTCGACGTTGCGCGGCGTGAGCATGAACACCTTGTCGGCGATGCGCTGCATGCCGCCGTCGAGCGCGTACGTGAGTCCCGAGGCGAAGTCGATCAGCCGCTTGGAGAGATCCGTGTCGGAGCTCTGCAGGTTGAGGATCACGGGGATCGAGTCCTTGAACTTGTCGGCGATCTGCTGCGCGTCGTTGAACGACTTGGGCACGACCAGGTGCACGCGCACGTCGCCGTTGCCTCGACCGACCGGTTTGAGAACCGCCGTACGTCCCCGCCCGCCGCGCGGGCTCTCCGCCTCATCGTCCTCGGCGAAGATGTCGTCGAACTCGTCGCGCCGGCGGCGCAGGCGGCGGACGTTGGGCCGCTCGCGGTAGCGGTCCTCGATTTCGGCCTCGGGCGCGGGCTCCTCGTCGTAGCCGTCGTGATACTCCTCGGCTAGGCCGAAGTAGACGAGCGCGCGGTGCCAGGAGTCGCGGAAAGCCATAGGTATTAGTGCGTCTTCGCCCGGCGAGCCGGATTCCCTGCTGATGCTAGCCACTGGCGGTCAGGGGCGCAGGGCGGGTGGGCCCTCTCAAGCATATAGTTTCGTGCCGATCCGCACGATCGTTGCCCCCTCTTCGGCCGCGACGACGTAGTCCTGCGAGGTGCCCATCGAGAGCTGCTCGAGCCCGCGTTCGTCCGCGAGCTCTCGAAGCGCGGCGAACCAGCGGCGGTTTCGCTCGGGGTCATCCACGAGCGGCGGCATCGTCATGAGCCCCGCCACGGGCACGGGCGAGCGCGCGATGAAGGCGTCGAGCTCCCCGGGCGCGACGCCGGCCTTTCCCTGCTCGCCCGCGAGGTTCACCTCGATCAGGATGCGCAGCCCGGGGCGCACGAGCGCGCTGTGGCGCTCCAGCTCGCGCAGGGCTGAGTCGGAGGCGACCGAGTGGATCAGCCGCACGTGCGGCACGATCAGCCGCACCCGCCTGCTCTGCAGCTGGCCGATGAAGTCCCACTCGAACAGCGGGCCGTGCTCGGCGACCTTGGCCTCGAGCTCCTGGGCGCGGTTCTCACCCACCACGCGTACGCCCGCCTCGGCGAGCTTCGGCAGCTCCGCCGAGGACAGGTACTTGACGGCGGCGAGCACCTCGACCGCGGGCCGCCCGGGGCCCCTGGCCGCCGCGGCGGTCAGCTCGCCGGCGATCCGCGCCAGATTCCCGCGAACGCGCTCGACGCTCAGGTCGGAGATCAGCTGCGCCACGCCACGCCAGCCTGGCGACCTGCGCGTGCGCCCTCGCCCCGGTGGGAGAAGAAGCGCTCGTCGCAGATGGTGCACGCCCGCACGTCGCGCACTTCCGCCACGCCCGCCGCCAGCAGCCGCTCGCGTGCGATCGCCCGCAGGTCGATGCGCGCGCCCTCGCGATGGGCCTCGCCGAAGATCGCGTGGATCTCCGGGCCGACCTCATAGCAGCACACCCCCGCGCCGGGACCGACGACCGCCACGATCTCATCCTCGCCGCCGAGCTCCCGCATCGCGGCCACGCCGCTCTCGAGCACGCCGGCAGCGAGGCCACGCCAGCCCGCGTGAAGCATCGCGACGGCGCTCGCGCTGCCGAGCGCGACCGGCAGGCAGTCGGCTGTGAGCACCATCGCCCCGATGCCCGAGAGCGCCGTCGCCTGCCCGTCAGCGTGGCGGCGCTCCGACCCGGGATCGGGCGGGCCCTCCAGACGTGCCACGACGGCTCCATGAACCTGGTAGGCGGGTGCGAGCTTCTCCACGCCGATATGCGTGCGCAGGCGCTCGCGGGCTTCCCCAGCGTCCTCCGAGCGCTCGCCCGCCACGCTCGACAGATTTCCGTCCGCTCGTCCGGTGAACAACGCGTGTCCCCCACCTGGCAGCTCGACGCGGAAATCTGCGTGGGTCATTCGCGCGCCTCGAGCGCGGCCTGCAGCTCTGCCTCCGGCCCGTCGGCGAGATCTCCGTCGAGCTTGCGATGAAGCGTCGCGGTGAGGCGCTGCCCGATCTCCGGCCCCTCGGGCACGCCGGCGGCGAGCAGGTCGTCCCCGGTGATCGACAGGCGCACGTGGCGCAGCGTCTGCAGCCAGCGGCGAGCAGCGTCGGCGGTCCCCTCGGATGGATCTTCGTCGCCCACCGCGCCCGCGAGCGCGACGGCCTCGGGCGTGCGGAGTGCGAGCGCCTCGTGCATCTGCGAGGGCAGCGCAGGCTGCCGCAGCGCCGCGACGAGCGAGGGGACGGCAAGGGCGCTCCTCATCACCCGATCGCGGTCGCCGGAGCTGAACTCGAGCGCGTCGAGGAAGTCGAACATCACCTGCTCCGCCTCCCGCGGGTCGGCCTCCCGCGCGAGCGCGAGCAGCAGCTCGGCGAGCAGCAGAAGGTCGGGCCGCCCGTCGGGGGGCAGCAGCGCGAGCGCGCGCCGTGCGAGCTCATCGTCGAAGGCAAGCCAGGGCTCGAGCGCCTCGAGCACGCCAAGAGCGCTCATCGCGCGCAGCGCCTGCACGGGCTCGGCTTCCTCGAGCGCGAGCCGCAGCTCAGCGCCCACACGTGCGCGGGAGACCGTCGCCAACGCGTCGCCGGCGAGGGCATCGGCGGCCAGCTGCCCGGTCCGCTCATCCGGCTTGAACCCCAGGCGGGCGCTGTAGCGCGCGAGACGCAGCAGCCGCGTGGGGTCGTCGATGAAGCTCTGCTCGTGCAGCACTCGCAGACGGCCCTCGGCGAGGTCCTCCAGGGCGTGCGGCGCCGCCTGCAGAGAGCCCCGCAGCGGCCCCCCGAGCGGCGCTGAGATCGCATTGACGGTGAAGTCCCTGCGGAGGAGGTCCTCCTCGGCCGTGCCCGCGCGGACATCCGGCAACGCGCCGGGGGACGCATAGGACTCCGCGCGGCGCTCTGCGATGTCGACCCTTCCCTTCTCCCAGTCCACGGCTGCCGTGCCGAAACGGTCGTGCACGGTGACCGTGGGCGGCTCCCTCCGTCGCCCCGCAGCTCGGCCGATCAGCGAGGAGAGCGCGCGCGCGAAGTCCGCGGCGCCCTCGTCGACCACGACGTCGAGCTCGCGTGGCGCGTGTCCGAGCAGCAGGTCTCGCGCGGCCCCGCCGATGAGCGCGACGTCCGCGCGCACCTGCGCCTGCTCGAGCAGCTCGAGCCCCCCTGGCAGCTCCTCCAGCGCACCCAGAACGGGCCCGCCGTCGGCCGGGAGGCCCGTCGAGCTCACGTCCGCCCCGCCGCCTTCATTAGCCCTCGCGCACCGGGATGCCCGCCGCGGCGAGATGCGCCTTGGCCTCACCGATCGTGTAGCGGCCGTAGTGGAAGATCGAGGCGCACAGGACGGCATCGGCGCCCGCGTTCAATGCGTCGGTGAGGTGCTCGAGCTCTCCGGCGCCGCCGGAGGCAATCACCGGCACGCTGACGGCCTCGCTGACGGCCCGTGTCAGGGCGAGGTCGTAGCCGTCGCTCGTGCCGTCGCGGTCCATGCTCGTGAGCAGTATCTCCCCCGCCCCCCGCTCTACGCCCTCGCGCGCCCACGAGACCACGTCGTGCCCGGTCGGTGTGCGGCCGCCCGCCAGGTACGCCTCCCAGGCCGCGATCTCGCCGGCGCCGGCGCTCGGTGCGGCCTTCGCGTCGATCGCGAGCACGACGCATTGGGCCCCGAAGACCTCGGCCAGCTCGTTGATCAGCTGCGGGCGTTGCAGGGCCGCCGAGTTGACCGACACCTTGTCGGCGCCCGCATCGAGGACGACCTGGGCGTCGGCGACCGAGCGAATCCCGCCGCCGATCGTGAACGGCACGAAGACGTCGTCCGCGGTGCTGCGCGCGAGCTTCGCGATCGTCTCGCGCCGCTCATGCGTCGCCGTGATGTCGAGGAACACGAGCTCGTCGGCTCCCTCGCGGTCGTAGTGGGCCGCGAGCTCGACGGGATCGCCGGCGTCGCGGATGTCCAGGAATTCGATGCCCTTCACGACGCGGCCCGCGTCGACGTCCAGGCATGGGATCACGCGCTTGAAGTGCACCCGCCCACCGTAGCTAGCCGGCGAGCGCCTCATGGGCCTGCTCGATCGTGAAGCGCCCCTCGTACAGGGCCTTGCCGACGATCACGCCGCTGAGATTCTCCAGGTGGGCCTCCCGGCGGAGCTTCGCGAGATGCCGGAGATCCTCGATGTCTCCTATGCCTCCGGAATACAGCAGATGCCCGCGTTCGGCCGCCTTCGCGACCCCGATCAAATCCTCAAAATCCAAGCCGCCGAGCATCCCGTCGCGATCGACGTTCGTGTAGGCGAGCTCGCGCACCCCCCGCTCGATCAGCGTGGCGAGCACCTCCCTCACTCCTACCGCGGCCGCCCTCGTCCATCCCTCGACCGACACCTCGCCTCCCCGCACGTCGACGGACACGACGATGCGCTCAGGCCCATGCGCCTCGAGCGCCCGCTCGAGCAGCAGTTCGTCGGTGAACGCCGCGGTTCCCAGGATCACGCGCGCGGCGCCCGCTCCCAGCGCCTGGTCGAGCGCCTCCAGCGAACGCAGGCCGCCGCCGTATTGGACGGGCACGCCGAGCGCGGCGATTCGCCGCAGGTGCTCGAGGTTCACCGGCTCGCCCCTCCTCGCGCCGTCGAGATCGACGACGTGCAGGAAGCGCGCTCCCGCTTGCACCCAGCTGCGGGCAGCCGACGACGGGTCCTCGTCGTACACCGTCTTCGCGTCGAAATCGCCCTTCACCAGGCGCACGGCGCTGCCGCCGAGTATGTCGACGGCCGGGTAGAGGTTCACCGCGCGACCGGCGCTCCGGCCTCGACGCAGATGCTCGCGAAGTTGGCGAGCAGCCGCAGGCCGGCCGCGGAGGACTTCTCGGGGTGGAACTGCACTCCGTAGAAGCTGCCGTTCTCGACCGCTGTCGCGAAGGGCGCCCCGTACTCGGCGGTCCCGAGCACGTCGCCCGCGTGCGCGGGGACCGGCGCGAACGAGTGCACGTGGTAGAAGGCGCAGCTCGGCGGCAGCCCGGCCAGCAGCCGCGAGCTCGGGTTCGTGAAGCGCACCTCGTTCCAGCCGATGTGCGGAAGCTTCAACGAGCCTGACTGCAGCGGGCGAACCTCGCCCGCGAGGATGCCGAGCCCCTCGCTCCCGCCCTGCTCGCTCGAGCGCTCGAAAGCGAGCTGCATGCCCAGGCAGATGCCCATCACGGGAGTGCCCGCCGCCACGCGCTCGCGCAACAGCTCGTCGAGCGCCAGCTCGCGCAGCTGGGCCATCGCGCGCGGGAAGGCGCCCACGCCAGGGACCACGAGGCCTGAGGCGGCACGCAGCCGCACCGGATCGGCGCTGACGATGGCGCTTGCGCCCACGTGCTCGAGCGCCTTCTCAACCGAGCGGCGGTTGCCCATGCCGTAGTCGACGACGGCGATCTCCACGCGATCCTCGATCAGCGGCGTCATGCGGTCAGGGTGCCCTTCGTGCTCGGCACGCCGGTCTCCGTGGGGTCGATCGCGGCGGCCTCCCGCAGCGCGCGGGCGAAGGCCTTGAACGACGCCTCGATCATGTGGTGGGCGTTGGTGCCCGCTTCGACGCGAAGGTGAAGCGTCAGCTTGGCGGCATTTGCGAGGGCGCGGAAGAACTCCTCCGTCAGCTCGTGCTCGAAGCCACCCGTCGAGCCGGGCGGAAGCTCCGCCTCGAACAGGGTGAAGGGACGTCCAGAGATGTCGATCGCGCAGCTCGCCCGCGCCTCGTCCATCGGAATCGTCGCCGAGCCGTAGCGCGCGATGCCGGCACGCTCGCCGAGCGCCGAGTCCAGCGCCTGGCCGAGCACGATCGCAGTGTCCTCGGCCGTGTGGTGGGCGCCCGTCTGCAGGTCGCCGGTGACCTTCAGCTCGAGGTCCATTCGTCCGTGGCGGGCCAGCAGGTCGAGCATGTGGTCGAGAAAGCCCACGCCCGTCTCGCGCGCGCCGGCGCCCGTCCCTTCGAGGCTCAGCACGAGACGGACATCCGTCTCGCCGGTCCTGCGTTCGATCGTCGCCGTGCGCGTCATTCGCCTGGATTCTCGCGCACGCGGGCCTCCATCGACTCGGCGTGCACCTCGAAGCCCTCCGCGCGGGCGATCGGCGCGCCCGCCGCAGCGAGCTTTGCCGCGCCCTGCCGCACGCGCACCTCGGCCATCGTGCGGCGGAAATGCCGCGGCGAGAGCATCGAGGCGAAGCGGGCCGAGCCGCCGGTCGGCAGCACGTGGTTTGACCCGACCACGTAGTCACCGAAGGCGGTGGCGCTCTCGGGGCCCACGAACACGCAGCCGGCCGAGCGGACCAGCGGAGCGAGTCCCTCCATCTCAACTCCGATCAGCTGCAGGTGCTCGGGCGCGAGGGCGTTGGCGAGATCGAGCGCCTCGCGTGCATCTGTGACGTGCACGATCGCGAACGCCGCCTCGCCGACGGTCGGGCGCTCCACCACGAGCTCTTCGAGCGTCGCCGCCAGCCCGTCGGCGACGGACGCCGCCGGGGTCGCCGCCACGACGAGGCTGCCCTCCCCATGCTCGCCCTGAGCGAGCATGTCGAGCGCGGCGAGGCGCAGCTCGCTCTCCTGTGCGTCCCGGCCGAGCAGTACGAGCAGGTCGCTGGGCCCGGCGAACCCGTCGATCCCGACGGTCGCCGAGAGCTGTCGCTTGGCCTCCTGCACGTAGAGATTTCCCGGGCCGACAACCACGTCCACGCGCCGGACGCTCTCGGTACCGAACGCGAGCGCGGCGATCGCCTGGGCGCCACCCATGCGATAGACGCGCTCCACGCCGCACAGGCGGCACGTGCCGAGGATGACCGGGTCAAGATCCCCATCGGGTCCGGGAGGAGCGCATACGGAGACGTCGAGCACGCCCGCGGCGCGGGCGCTCACCACGCCCATCACGACGGTGCTCGCGTACGGCGCGCGCCCGCCGGGCACGTAGACGCCAGCCGAGCCGACGGGCACCTCTCGCACCACGATCCGCTGGCCCTGGGAGAGCTCCACGCCGATGTCCTCGCTCACCGCCGCCTGCGCCACCAACGCCACGTTCCTGATCGCCACCTGCAGCCCGGCGACGAGCTCGAGAGGCAGTTGCCTGATCGCGTCGTCGAGCTCCTCCTCGCGGACGACCAGCGCGGCCGGCTCGCCGCCGGCGGTGTCGAAACGGCGGGTGTAGTCGAGGATGGCCGCGTCACCCTCGGCGCGCACGCGCGCGATGATCTCGCGGACGGCGCCCTCGACGGACGCGGAGGCCGGGATCAGCGTGCGCAGGTAGGCGCTCGTCCCCTCGGGGCCCCCGCGGTGCGCGAGATCACCCGCATCGATGCGGCTGAGCTGCATCTCAGCCCAGGCGTGCGGCCGGCAGGGAGCGCAGCTGCTGGAGGAAGTCGTCGATCGAAGCCGCCTTCAGCTTGTGGGCGACCGGGTTGGCGATCAGCCTCGCCGTGCACTCGACGATCTCCTCGCGCACGACGAGGTTGTTCTCCGCGAGCGTCGTTCCCGTGGCGGTGAGGTCGACGATCGCCTCGACCACGCCCGTCAGCGGCGCGAGCTCCACAGATCCCTTCACCTCGACGATCTCGGCCTGGCGGCCGGTCTCCTCCATGTGGCGTGCGGCGATGCGGGGGTACTTGGTGGCGACGCGCATGACTCCCAGGCGGCGCAGTGCCTCGAGCGCGGGATCGGGACCCGCCTTGCTGGCGAGCACCATCGTGCAGCGCCCGTAGCCGAGGTCGAGGAGCTCGTAGACGTCGCGGCCGCCCTCGCCCGGGCTCTGTGCCGCCTGCTCGAGCAGCACGTCCTTTCCCGTTACGCCGAGGTCGGCCGCGCCGGCCTCGACGTAGGTGGGCACGTCAGAGGGGCGCATCGTGATCACGCCGATGTCCTCGAACAGCAGCTTGCGGTCGTTGGAGCGCAGCTCCTGGGTGTCGAGCCCCAGCGCCGAGAGCAGCTCGACCGTGTCCTCGAACAGCGCGCCGCGAGGCACGGCGATCGTCAGGCCGTTCGTGGGGCTCACCCTGTGGGCCCGCTCCTCACGGGCGTCTGTCCAGCGGCGCCGCGCGCGGTGCCGTCGCCCGAGGCGGACTCCTCATCGGAGCCTGCGAGCAGGGCGCCGGTTCCGCGCTCCTCACCCGCCAGGGCGATGTGCAGCCGGTCCACGCCGAGGGCGAAACCGACCGCCGGGAGCGAGCGTCCGAAGCGTCCGAGCAGCTCGTCGTAGCGGCCGCCGCCACCGATCGGCGAGCCGAGCGCCGGGTCATAGACTTCGAACACGGCCCCCGTGTAGTAGCCGATGTTGCGGATCAGCCCGAGGTCGAAGATCACACGCTCGGCCACGGCCGGCTCGAGCAGGTCGAGGATGTCGCGCAGCCCCATCATCGCGTCGTGTGCGGGGGCGGGCATTTGGGCGAGCACGTCCGGGCCTCCGCGCACCTGGGGCACCTCGAGCAGCAGCTCGCTGGCCTCTCCGGAGATGCCGGCGTCTGCGAGAGCGTGCTCGAGACCCACGAAGTCGCGTAGGGCGAGCGCCTCGAGCAGGCCCGCGCGGGCGTCGTCGGGGACCTGCAGGCTCGCCATCAGGGCCGGGAACAGCGAGGCATCGCCGAGGCCGACGCGATAGTCCTTAAGGCCGACGGCGTCGAGCGAGTGGCAGAGCACGGTGAGCGACTCGGCGGTTCCCTGCGGGGCAGGCGATCCGATCAGCTCGATCCCGGCCTGCAGCAGCTCGCGGGGTTGCCCCCGCTGGGGGCGGACGCCCCGGTAGCAGTGGGCGAAGTAGCAGAAGCGCATCGGCGGCTCGCTCGCGGCGTAGCGCGTGGCGACGACACGGGCGATCGGCACGGTCATGTCCGAGCGCAGCGCCAGCACGGCCCCCGACTCGTCGAACACGCGGTAGGCGGGCTTCGCTTCCGCCATGTCGGCCCGCGCCAGCACCGACTCGTACTCGAGCGCGGGCGTGTAGATCTCGCCGTAGCCGTGGCGCTCGAAGACGCGGCGCAGCGCGTCGGTGATCGCGCGCACCTCGCGCGTCTCTTCCGGGAGCACGTCCCGTGTGCCGCTGGGGATGGGGTGGCTCATTACGACCCCGAGGTTACGCGTGAACGGGCTCCGTGGCGACGCGCTCGATGCGGGCACCCAACTCGCGAAGGCGTTCGTCGATGCGCTCGTAGCCACGGTCTATCTGGCGGATGTTGCCGATCTCGCTGCGCCCGTCCGCGCAGAGGGCCGCGAGCAGCATGGCCATGCCGGCGCGGATGTCGGGCGACTCGACGCGCTCGCCGCGCAGCCGCCGCGGCCCGGTGACGATCGCCCTGTGCGGGTCGCACATGACGATGTCCGCGCCCATCAGGATCAGCTTGTCGGTGAAGATCAGGCGGTTCTCGAACATCCACTCGTGAACGAGGATCGAGCCCTCGGCCTGCGTGGCGAGGGCGACGGCGATCGAGGTGAGGTCGGCCGGGAAGGCGGGCCACGGCCCGTCCTGCACCTTGCTCTTGTACTCGCCCACGTCGGCCTGGGCCACGAGCTTCTGCCCGCCCGGTACGAGCACGTCGTTGCCCTGCAGCTCGGAGCGCAGGCCGATGCGTTCGAAGACGAGGCGGATCATGCGCAGGTCTCCGGGCACCGTGTCCTTGATGCGAAGCTCTCCCCCGGTCACGCCGGCGAGCGCCATGAAGCTGCCGATCTCGATGTGGTCGGGTGCGATCTCGTGCGAGCAGCCGCGCAGCCGGTCGGCTCCGTTGACGGTGATCAGGTTCGAGCCGATGCCCTGGATGTCGGCGCCCATCTTCACGAGCATGCGCGCCAGGTCCTGGACATGGGGCTCGCAGGCGGCGTTTCCGATCACGGTTGTGCCGGGTGTGAGCGCGGCCGCCATGAGCGCGTTCTCGGTGGCCATCACCGACGGCTCGTCCATGAAGACGTCCGTTGGGCGCAACCCCGTGGGAGCCTCCAAGACGATCTCACGAGTGCACTCCGTGGTGGCGCCCATCGCGCGGAAGGCGTCGAGGTGAGGGTCGAGGCGACGGCGACCGATCACGTCCCCACCTGGGGGCGGCATGACCGCTCGGTGGAAGCGCGCGAGCAGGGGGCCGGCGAGCAGGAAGGAAGCACGGATCATCTCGGCCAGCTCCGGGTCGATCTCCACCTGGTGCACGTGGGCGGAGCACAGCGCGAGCTCGTTGGGAGCCCTCCACCGCACCGACACCCCGATCGCCTCGAGGATCGCCACCATCGCCTCGACGTCGCGGATGCGCGGAACGTTGCCCACCACGATCTCGTCCTCCGTGAGCAGACAGGCAGCGAGGATCGGCAGGGCGCCGTTCTTGTTGCCGGCCGGGGTCATCGTGCCGGATAGCGGCGCGCCGCCTTCGATTACGAACTTCTCCATGGGCTGGATGCGCCCGCGAGGAGCCCACATGGACTCTTGGATGGGGCGCCTGGCTAGCGTAACAGCCATCTCGATAGAGGAGTTCGAGTGGATCGGCCAAGAACCTGCCAACCACTCCCGCGGCGATCGAACACGCCTCGTGCGCAAAAGACGATGCAACTATCGTTGCACGCTCGCGGCACACCGATATCGCATGGATAAGCCATTTCCGGCCATTTGCCGGACGCGGTAGACGACGCGTACGCATGTTCGTATCAAGTCCGTCCGACAGCA
>Ga0210409_10000810_pt1 | contig 45481 bp, 37 predicted proteins | sample IncBWH17MmetaG_FD_161649 | JGI IMG/M metagenome (GOLD analysis project Ga0210409, IMG submission 161649) | Forest soil microbial communities from Barre Woods Harvard Forest LTER site, Petersham, Massachusetts, United States - Inc-BW-H-17-M | ecosystem: Environmental > Terrestrial > Soil >... | reverse complement strand
GGCGCGCCCGGCGCGGCCGGTGCGGCCAATCCGGTGCACATAATCGTCGGGATGGTGGGGAACGTCGAAATTGTAGATGTGGCTCACGTCGAGAATGTCGAGGCCGCGCGCGGCCACGTCCGAGGCAACCAGCAGGGTGACTTCGCCTTTGCGGAACTGCTCGAGCGCGGCCGTGCGCGCGGGCTGGTCCATGTCGCCGTGCAGGGCCTGCACCGAGAAGCCGTGGCGCAGGAGCGAGCGATGGAGCGTGGCGACCTCGCGCTTGCGGTTGCAGAAGACGATCGCGTTCTTAAGCCCGCTGGCTGAGCGGATCAGGCGCCGCAAGGTGTCGCGTTTCTCATACGGCTCGCGGCCGGATTTCGCCAGCAGCTGGATGGTGGTGGCGACGGTGCTCGCCGGCCGGGAGACCTCGACGCGCACCGGGTTGTGCAGGAACTGCTCGGTGATGCGCCGGATCTCCGGCGGCATGGTGGCGGTGAAGAACAGCGTCTGGCGGGTGAAGGGAACGAGCTTGCAGATGCGCTCGATGTCGGGAATGAAGCCCATGTCGAGCATGCGGTCGGCCTCGTCGATGACGAGGAGTTCGACGCCAGTGAGCAGCAGCCGTCCGCGCTCGAAATGGTCGAGCAGGCGACCCGGCGTCGCGATCAGCACGTCGGTGCCGCGCGTGAGCTTGACGTCCTGGTCGTCGAACGAGACGCCGCCGATCAAGAGCGCGACGTTGAGCTTGTGGTTGACACCGTATTTGGCGAAGCTCTCCTCGACCTGCGCGGCGAGTTCGCGCGTCGGCTCGACGATCAGCGTGCGCGGCATGCGGGCGCGGGCGCGGCCCTGCTCCAGGAGCGTCAGCATGGGCAGCGTAAAAGCCGCTGTCTTGCCGGTGCCGGTCTGGGCGATGCCGAGCACGTCGCGCCGGGCGAGCACGTGCGGAATAGCCTGGTCTTGGATGGGGGTGGGAGTTTTGTAGCCAGCCGCAGCAACGGCCGCGAGAACCTTTTCGGACAAGCCGAGATGAGAAAAGGACATAAACCCTCGAGTCAGGGCCCGCGCCGTGCGCGAGAACCTATGGATTGAACAGGGGAAACACGCAGAATAAAGCGAATCCGCCATGCTCCAGCTGCGCGGAAGATAGGGGCGAATGTGTCAAAGTCAACCTGAAACGGCCTGCCGCACTGCACTAAGTTAAACGTATTACTTCACTTTCTCTCGATATCGCTCCTTCAGAGAACCCCCCGAGGGCCCCCATGTCCGACCCGCTCCCCATCGTCCTGGTTCCCGGGCTGAATTGCTCGGCGCGGCTCTACGCCGAGCAAATTCCGGCGCTGTGGCGCTTCGGTCCGGTCTTCGTGGCCGACCACACCCGCGACGACACCATTTCCGCGATCGCGCGGCGAATCCTCGCCGCGGCGCCGCCGCGCTTCGCACTCGCTGGGTTGTCGATGGGAGGCTACATCTCGTTTGAGATCGTGCGCCAGGCGGCAGAGCGCGTGGCCAAGCTCGCGCTCCTCGATACCGGGGCGCGCGCCGAAAGCCCGGAGCAGACACAGATGCGCCGGCCGCGCATCGAGCTCGCGAGAGCCGGCCACGTGGCCGAAGTCTCGGATTCGCTCTTTCCCATCCTGGTCCACCCCAACCGGCACAACGACGAGACGCTCAAACGCCTCATGCGCACGATGGCCGAGGAGGTCGGCGCGGAAGCCTTCCTGCGCCAGCAGCAGGCCATCATGGCGCGGCCCGATTCGCGCTCGGGCCTGTCGGCCATTACCTGCCCGACTCTGGTCCTGGTCGGTGATGGCGATGCGGCGACCCCGCCGGCGTTGTCGCAGGAAATAGCGGCAGCGATTCCGGGGGCGCGGCTCGTTGTCGTTCCCGATTGCGGGCATATGTCGACGCTCGAACGGCCGCAGGCCGTGGCCGAGGCGTTGGTCGATTGGATGCGGTCGTGACGGGTATGGTGCTTCATGACATCGGTCCTCGACCTGATCGGCGAAACCCCGCTCATCGAAGTCACGGGCTTCGACCGCGGTCCGTGCCGGCTGTTCCTGAAACTTGAGAGCGCCAATCCTTCAGGCTCGATCAAGGACCGCCCGGCGCGTTCGATGATCGAGGCGGCGGAAGCCGACGGCCGGTTGAAACCCGGAGGCACGATCGTCGAGGCCACGGCCGGCAATACCGGCCTTGGGCTCGCTCTCGTCGGCGCGCGCAAAGGGTATCGCATCGTGCTCGTCGTGCCCGACAAGATGGCGCGTGAAAAGATTCTGCATTGCAAGGCCATGGGCGCCGAAGTGGTGCTCACGCGCTCCGACGTCGGCCGCGGCCATGCCGACTACTATCAGGATCTCGCGGAGACGATCACGCAGCGCACGCCCGGCGCACTGTTCATCAATCAATTCGCCAATCCCGCCAATCCGCAGGCCCACGAGACCACGACCGGCCCGGAGATTTTTCGCCAGATGCAGGGCAACATCGATGCCGTCGTGGTCGGTGTCGGCTCGGGCGGCACGCTGAGTGGTATAGGACGCTACATGGCGAAGAACTCGCCGAAGACACGCATGATTCTCGCCGACCCGGTCGGCTCGGTGCTCGCCCCACTGGTCGAGACCGGACGCCAGCCAGAAGCGGGAAGCTGGGCGGTTGAAGGAATCGGCGAGGATTTCGTGCCGCCCAACGCCGATCTCAAGCTCGTGCACAAGGCCTACGCGATCTCCGATCGGGACAGCTTTGCCGCCGCGCGCGACCTTTTGCGCCACGAGGGCGTGCTCGCCGGGTCCTCGACCGGCACCCTGCTCACCGCGGCGCTGCGCTACTGCCGGGAGCAGAGCGAGCCGCGGCGCGTGGTCAGCTTGGTGTGCGACTCCGGTGCGAAGTATCTCTCCAAGGTGTTCAACCCGGTGTACGCCGCCCAGGAGGGCTGGGACCAGGAGCGCCGCGGCCAGGTACGCGACGTCGTTACCAGCCGCTTTCCCGAAGGCGAAGAGGTCGTGGTGCATCCCGACGACACGCTGCGCACCGCCTTTGTGCGCATGCGCGCCGCCGATCTCTCGCAATTGCCCGTGGTCGACGGCGAACGCGTCGTCGGCCTCGTCGACGAGAGCGACATGCTTGGCGCCGTGCTCGAGCACTCTTCGCGTGCGTTCGAGCATCCGGTGAAGGAGGTGATGGTGACCCGGCTTGAAACGATTTCCGCCGACGCGCCGATCGCCGACCTCGTTCCGCTGTTCCGCCGCGATCTCGTCGCCATCGTCCTCGACGGCACCCATTTTCTCGGCATCGCCACGCGCCTCGATCTCATCAATTATTTTCGCATTGCGAGATGAACTAATGAAACCCAGCAATAGGCTTGGCTTCGCCACCCGCTGCGTCCATGCCGGTCAAAACAACGATCCGACGACCGGGGCGGTGATGACGCCGATCTACGCGACATCGACCTATGCGCAGTCGAGCCCAGGCGTCCACAAGGGCTTCGAATATGCGCGCACGCAAAACCCGACGCGCATGGCGTTCGAGCGCTGCGTCGCCGATCTCGAAGGCGGCACCGCCGGTTTCGCCTTCGCTTCCGGCATGGCTGCGACCGCGACCGTGCTCGACAGCCTCGACAAGAACTCTCACATCATTGTCGGCGACGACGTCTACGGCGGCACGCGGCGGCTCTTCGACATGGTGCGCCGGCAATCGGCTGGCATCGAAGCGACCTATGCGGACCTTTCCGATGCCGAGACGTTGAGAGGCGCGTTGCGGCCCGATACGCGGCTGATCTGGCTCGAGACGCCGACCAATCCGACCTTGAAGATCATCGACCTCGAACGCATTGCCGCCGTGGCGCGCGCCAAACGCGTCCTCACCGCCTGCGACAACACCTTTGCGAGTCCCTGGACGCAGCGGCCGCTTGAATACGGCTTCGATCTGGTCATGCACTCGACCACCAAATACCTCAACGGCCACTCTGACATGGTGGGCGGCGTTGTGGTGGTGGGTGAGCATGCTGCGCTGCGCGAGCGCATGGCCTTTCTGCAAAATGCCGTCGGTGCGATTCAGGGGCCGTTCGATTCATTCCTGGCGCTGCGCGGGGTGAAGACGCTTGCGTTGCGCATGGAACGCCAATCGGCTTCGGCACTACGCATTGCCGAGCGCCTCGCCGCGCATCCGCGCATCTCCCGCGTGCACTATCCGGGCTTGGCCTCGCACCCGCATCACGATCTGGCGCGACGTCAAATGCGCGCGTTCGGCGCGATGATCGCGGTCGAGGTGTCGGGTTCCGGCGAGGATGCGCGCCGTTTTCTCGAACGCTGCCGGCTGTTCACGCTCGCCGAAAGCCTCGGCGGGGTCGAAAGCCTGATCTCGCTGCCGGCTTTAATGACCCATGCATCGATACCGGCCGAAGCGCGCGCCGCACTCGGCATCAACGATCGCCTCGTGCGCATTTCGGTCGGGATTGAAGACACCGACGATCTGATCGCCGATCTGGAAACGGCGCTCGGCTAGCGATATCGGCCGCGTCCGCTGGGGAATGACCCAATCAGACCTTGAACGTCTCGTAGGTCGCCGGGTGAAACAGCTCGTCGACCGAGAGTCGCCGCGCCGACAAACCTTGCGCATGATGCTGGCTGAGAAAGTAGTCGAGCACCTTGCGGTTCGGCTCGACGCCATAGGGCCAGAAATCGGAGCCCATCAGTGCGCGCACGTCGCGGAGCGTCTCTTCCAGGAACGGCAGCGTGACCCGCGACGCACCAGTGTCGGCGAGTTGCCTGAGCGCCGCCTGCTTCGCCTGTTCGAAGGCCTTGAGAACCGCACCGGGAAGCCAGGCATGGCGCTCGGCGAGCGCGCGGCGCACGCCGACGACATGCATGATCGGAAAAAAGCCGGTGCGCTTGAAATAATCCCTGGTCACCGCGGCCGGATCGCTGAACAGCCAGCCGACGTGCGCCTGGCCGTGGGGGGTAAGAGCGGGCGGCCGCGGGGCGATGAAACCGTCGATTTCGCCGCTCTCAATGAGCGCGGAAATCGTCGCGCTCTCGGGTGCGTTGTCGAGGCGCACGCCGGCCGGCAGGTTGAGCGTAAGCTTCTCCGGCCGTCCCGGCTCCTCGATGCCGCCGCGTATCCAATGGATGTCGGCGGGTTTGACGCCGTAGTCGTCGTCGAGGAAGGCGCGCGCCCAGACATTGGCGGTGAGCTGGTATTCCGGCACGCCGACCTTGCGGCCCTTGAGGTCGGCGGGCTTCTTCACACGGTCGGTGCGCACGTAGACCGAGGTGTGGCGGAACGCTCGCGAGACGAAGGCCGGAACCGCGATGTAGGGGCAATCGCCCTGCGCAGTCTTCACCGTGTAGCTCGACAGCGACATTTCGCAGATGTCGAATTCGGCGCCGCGAAACGCGCGGAAGAAAATCTCTTCCGGAGTGAGCGCCATGTACACCGGGTCGACGCCGTCGATGGCCACGACGCCGTCGAGCAGGGGACGGGTGCGGTCGTAGTCGCCGATCGCGACGGAGAGATCGAGCTTGGCCATTGACGTCCTTTCACCGCATCGACGCCGGCGTCGTAGCCGCGGCCGCGGGATCGTGGCAAAACATGCGCCAACACACGTTGGGCGACAACGCAGCGCTGAGCACCGCACGGAGACGAACGATGCGCCTGCCGATCTATCAGGTCGATGCCTTCACGGACAGGCTGTTTGGCGGCAATCCCGCGGCGGTGTGCCCGCTGCACGCCTGGCTGCCTGATGAGACGATGCAGGCCATCGCAGCCGAGAACAATCTGGCGGAGACGGCATTCTTCGTGCCCGAGGGCGCAGGCTACGCGCTGCGCTGGTTCACGCCGACGGTCGAAGTCGACCTGTGCGGGCATGCGACGCTCGCCGCCGGCCACGTCGTCTTTCGCTTCATCGAGCCGCGGCGCGACGGCGTGAGCTTTCGCACGATGAAGGCCGGGACGCTTGTCGTCAGCCGGAGCGGGGACATGCTCGCCATGGATTTTCCGGCGCGGCCAGCCGCGCCCGTCGAGCCGCCGCCCGACCTGCTCGCGGCCTTGGGCGGCGCGCCGCGCGAGGTATTGCGGGCCCGCGACCATCTCGTGGTCTACGGCAGCGCCGCGGAGGTCGCGGCGCTCGATCCCGATCTCGCGGCGCTCGCCAAAGTAGACTGCTGGGCCGCAATCGCGACCGCTCCGGGAGAAGACGGCATCGACTTCGTCTCGCGCTTTTTCGCGCCGGCGCAAGGCGTCCCCGAAGACCCGGTGACCGGCTCGTCGCATTGCACGCTTGTGCCCTATTGGGCCGGTCGCCTCGGCAAGACCAAGCTCGAAGCGCGCCAGCTCTCGCGTCGCGGCGGCGCGCTCTCCTGCGCGCTCGACGGCGACCGGGTGAGCATCGCCGGGCGTGCCGTGCTTTATTTGGAAGGGCAGATCGAGGTGTAGCCTACCTGCGGCGCGTCAATCCGCGAGTGCTCTGAGCAGCAGCAGTTTCCGGCCTACGCTAGAGAGCCTGCGATCGGCTCGGCCGGGGCGATGTCGGCGAGCCTGAATTGCACGCGCTCCTCGCCTTGCCAGCGGTCGATGGCAAAGGAGCCGGCGGCGTGGACCAGCCGGCCGCGGCTCTCGAGGAGCGCCGCGCCAAGCTTTTGGCCGGCGGCACGGAAGGCGATGCCGCCGACCGCCGCGCCGTCGGCGGATTTCAGTCGCACGCGCATATGCGCCTGGCCGACTTCTTCGGCATAGGCGATCGTGTGCGCCGGCAGCGCGATCACGGGCTCGGGATTACCAGAGCCGAAAGGACCGGCGCGCTCGATCAACGCAACGAGATCGGGGGTCGCGCCCGCCGCGCTCACCGCGCCGTCGATCAGGAGGCCGTGCGAACGCCGGGCCGTTTCCACATCAGGACCGAGGGTTGCCTCAAGAAAGGCGCGCAGCGGCGCAAGAGCGTCCTTGCGCACCGTCACACCCGCGGCCATGGCGTGACCGCCGCCCTTGGTGAGTAGACCTTCGGCCACGGCGCGGCGCACCGCCCGGCCGATATCAACGCCGACGATGGAGCGGCCCGACCCGGTGCCGATGCCGCCGGGTTCGAGCGCGATCGCGAACGCCGGCCGGCCGAATTTTTCCTTGAGGCGGGCCGCCACGAGGCCGACGACGCCGGGATGCCAGCCCTCCGCGGCGGTGACCACCACCGCCCCGCGTTCCTCGAGGCCGAGCGCGGCCATCGCCTCGGCTTCGGCTTGCGCCACGGTCTCGAGTTCGATCGCCTGCCGCTCGCGGTTGAGCCGGTCGAGCTCCGCGGCAATCTTTGCCGCTTCGACCGGGTCATCCTCGATGAGCAGCCGGACCCCGAGGTCGGCGCGGCCGATTCGTCCGCCGGCGTTGATGCGCGGGCCGAGCAGAAAGCCGAGATGCCAGGCCTCGGGCGGACCGGAGAGCCGCGCCACGTCCATCAGGCTCACGTGCCCGGCGCGCTCGCGCCGCCGCAGCGCGATCAGGCCCTTGGCGACGAACGCGCGATTGAGCCCAATAAGCGGCACCACGTCGGCGACAGTGCCGAGCGCCACGTCGTCGACAAGCGTGAGCAGATCGGGCTCGGGGCGGGCCTCGGTCCAGAAACCGCGGGAGCGCAACACTCGGTTCACCGCCACCACGGTCATGAAGGTGAGCCCGACTGCGGCGAGATGGCCGAGGCCGGAGAGATCGTCGCGCCGATTTGGATTGACGATGGCGACCGCGGGCGGCAGCACTTCGTCGGCCTGATGGTGGTCGATCACGACCACGTCGACGCCGAGCGCCTTGGCCTCCGCCAGCGGCTCGATTGACGTCGTGCCGCAATCGACGGCGACCAGGAGCGTGGCGCCGCGTCCGGCGAGCGCGCGCACCGCCTCTATATTCGGGCCATAGCCTTCGAACAGGCGGTCGGGAATGTGGATTATGGGATCGATGCCGGCGTGGCGCAGAAAGCGCGCCAGCAGTGCGGCCGAGGTCGCGCCGTCAACGTCGTAGTCGCCGAAGATAGCGACCCTCTCGCCGCGCACGACCGCGTCGGCCACGCGGGCGGCTGCCTCCGGCATGGCGGTGAGCACGTTCGGGTCGGGCATCGTTCGCTTGATCGTCGGGTCGAGAAAGGCCTCGACCGCATCGACCTCAACGTTGCGGCCGGCGAGGATGCGCGCGAGCAGCTCGGGAAGGTCGTGCCGCTGCGCGATTGCGAGCGCGCGCGCCGATCCGCGCTCGTCGAGCCGGCTGCGCCAAGCGCGCCCGGTCGCCGAGCTTTCGACGCCGAGAAAGATTCCGTCGTTCAAAGCAGGCCCGCGTGATTCGGTACCGAAGGGCTCCCGATATTAAAATAATCTCTGGAATATGGAGAGCGCTGCCAGCATTGCGAGCGGCGAAGCGGCGGGGCATCCCGCCACGCCCACGCGCCGCGTGCTGCGTGGGCTGGGGCACGTCGCGCGCCCCGGCAGACGCGCGCCTAAAACTTGTCCAACTGCCGGTGCTCGGCCTTGATCCGGCGCACAGTGCCGGTGACAGAGCGCATGACCACGGTTTCCGTCTCGATGACGCCCTCGCCGAATTTCACGCCGCCCAGCATGCGGCCGTCGGTGACGCCGGTCGCGGCGAACAGGCAGTCGCCGCGCACCATGTCCTCGATCTCGTATTTCTTGCGCGGGTCCTTGATGCCCATCTTGGCGGCGCGCTCGCGCTTTTCCTCGGTGTCGAGGACGAGGCGGCACTGCATCTGCCCGCCGATGCAGCGCAGCGCCGCCGCCGCGAGCACGCCTTCGGGTGCTCCGCCGATGCCGAGATAGATGTCGATTCCGGTCTTGTCCGGTTCGGCGGTGTGAATGACGCCGGCGACGTCGCCGTCGGTGATCAGGCTCACCGAACCGCCGGCGCGGCGCACCGCCGCGATCAGGTCGGCGTGACGCGGGCGATCGAGGATCATGGCGGTGATGGTTTCGGCGGGCATCCCCTTGGCCCTGGCGAGGTTGCGGATGTTTTCCTCCGGCGGCGCGTCGAGATCGACCACTCCCTTGGCGTAGCCGGGGCCGACCGCGATCTTGTCCATGTAGGTGTCGGGCGCGTGCAGGAGCGTGCCGCCTTCGGCCATGGCGAGGGTGGCTATGGCGCCCGGCATGTTCTTGGCGCACAGCGTCGTGCCCTCCAGCGGGTCGACCGCAATGTCGACCTTGAAGCCAGCCTTGGTGCCGACCTTTTCGCCGATGAACAGCATCGGCGCCTCATCCATCTCGCCTTCGCCGATGACGACGGTCCCGTCGATCGGCAGATTGTTGAGTTCGCGGCGCATGGCATCGACGGCGGCCTGGTCGGCGGCCTTCTCGTCGCCGCGCCCGCGCAGCCGCGCCGCCCGTACCGCAGCCCGTTCGGTCACGCGTACGATCTCGATCGAGAGGATGCGTTCCAGCATCAGGGCGTGCGGAACAGTGATCGAGGCCATGGTCCTCATCCTTGCCAGCCGGTCGCCCCGGCGCTCAGCCACTAGTTCTTTTCGATCCGGATGACCTGCGGCCGCCCGGAGATTACACGGTCGCGGCGCACCGCAGCGAGGGCCTTGCGGACCGCGTCCTCGGTGGTCGCGTAGGTGACCAGGATCACCGGCACCGGCTCGCCCGAACGGCCGGGCGCGGCGGTGCTCTGCGTTTTCGCCATTTGGCGCTGCACGATCGATTCGATGGAGATCTGCTGTTGCGCCAGCCGCCGTGCAATGGCGGCAGCGCTGCCGGGGCGGTCACGCGCTAGCAGGCGGATGTAGTACCCGCCTTCATGGCGCTGCATCGGCGCCCTGCGGATTGCGCTCATGCGCGCAGCCGGACGGCCGAACGGGGGAGTGCGCACCCCGCGCGCGATATCGGCGAGGTCCGAAACGACCGCGGAGGCAGTCGCCATGCCGCCGGCGCCGGGCCCGACCAGGGTGATCGGGGCCAGGCCGTCGGCATCGACGGTGACCGCGTTGGTCACACCCAGGACCTGTGCGATCGCGGATTCCTTCGGCACCATGGTCGGATGCACGCGCTGCTCGATTCCCGCTTCGGTGCGCACCGCCACGCCCAACAGCTTGACGCGGTAGCCGAGCTCGGCAGCGGCGTCGAGATCGGCGAGCGTGATCGAGGAGATGCCTTCGACGAAGACCGCCGCTTCGTCGATCTTGGTTCCGAACGAGAGGCTCGCCAGGATGGCGAGCTTTTGCGCGGTGTCGTGCCCTTCGACATCGAAGGATGGATCGGCTTCCGCGTAACCGAGGCGCTGCGCCTCGCGCAGGCAATCGGCAAACGCGAGACGGTCCCGCTCCATGCGCGAGAGGATATAGTTGCAGGTGCCGTTGAGGATGCCGTAGATGCGCGTGACCGCATCGCCATTGAGGCTTTCGCGCAAGGTCTTCACGATCGGGATGCCGCCGGCGACCGAGGCCTCGAAATTGAGCGCGACCTGATGCCGTTCGGCGAGCACCGCGAGCCTGTGGCCGTGGCGCGCAAGCAGCGCCTTGTTGGCGGTGACAACCGGCTTGCCGGCGGCAAGCGCGGTTTCCACCGCGCGCCGGGCGGGATCGCCGGCGCCGCCGATGACCTCGACGAAGACGTCGATTGCGGGATCAGCGGCGAGCGCCGCCGGGTCGGCGATCCAGCGGAATTTCTTGAGATCAATCGAGCGCTTCTTGCTGCGCGAGCGGGCGCCGACCGCGACCACCTCGATCGGGCGGCCGCAACGCGCGATCAGCTTGTCGCGCCCCCGCTCCAGGAGATCAACCACGGCCGTACCGACGGTCCCCAGCCCGGCAAGACCGATTTTCAACGGTTCGGCCATAAACGCCGCCAGTCCGGGGTGAAGATCCGCGCGGCTAACGCCGTGTCGCGAGAGGGACGACGTTGTGCAGCATTTCCAGGCCGGTTTCAAGGAAGCGCCGGATGTTGCGGGCCGCCTGCCGGATGCGCTGCTCGTTCTCCACCAGGGCGATGCGCACATGGCCCTCGCCGTATTCGCCGAAGCCTGCTCCGGGAGATACGGCAACGCTCGCCTTCTCGACCAGCAGCGTGGAGAACTCGACGCTGCCCAGCGATTGAAACGGCTCGGGGATCGGCGCCCAGGCGAACATCGAAGCCCGCGGCACCGGCACATGCCATCCGGCGCGGCCGAACGAATCGACCAGCGCGTCGCGCCGGCGCCGATAGGTCGCCCGCATCTCCTCGATACAATCGTCGGGCCCATTAAGCGCGGCGGTCGCCGCCACCTGGACCGGCGTGAAGGCGCCATAGTCGAGATAGGATTTCACCCGCGCGAGAGCCGCGATGATGCGCTCGTTGCCGACGGCAAAGCCGATCCGCCAGCCCGGCATCGAATAGGTCTTCGACATCGAGCTGAATTCGACGGCAACATCGATGGCGCCGGCAACCTGCAGCACCGACGGCGGCGGCTTGCCATCGAAGTAGACCTCGGCATAGGCGATATCCGACAGCACCAGAAGCGCATGCTTCTTCGCAAAGGCAATGAGATCGCGGTAGAAGTCGAGATCGGCGACGCAGGCAGCCGGATTCGACGGATAGCAGACGACGACCGCGATCGGCTTCGGGATCGAGTGCTTGACCGCGCGCTCGAGCGCGCCGAAAAACCCGGCGTCGGGCTCGACCGGGACCGCGCGGATGGCGCCGCCCGCCATCAGAAACCCGAAAACGTGGATCGGATAGGTGGGGTTGGGAACGACGATGATGTCGCCTGGCGCGGTGATCGCCTGCGCGACATTGGCGAAGCCTTCCTTCGAGCCGAGCGTGGTGACAATCTGCGTCTCAGGATTGAGCTTCACGCCGAAGCGGCGCTCGTAGTAAGCGGCCTGCGCGCGGCGCAGCCCGGGTATGCCCTTCGACGCTGAGTAGCGGTCGGTGCGTGGCTTGCCGATCGTTTCCTTGAGCTTCTCGATGACGTGCGCGGGCGCCGGCAGATCGGGGTTGCCCATGCCGAGATCGATGATGTCGGCGCCGCCATTGCGGGCCGCGGCCTTGGCGCGGTTCACCTGCTCGAAAACGTAAGGCGGCAGCCGGCGGATACGGTAGAAATCTTCCATCGGAGGCTCGGCGATTTTCCTCAGTTTTATCACGGCTTGGCATCGGCACCAGGGGCCTGCCCGGCGCCCGGCGCGGCTGCGCGGCTGGCAGACGGCGTGGGCGTAGAGGGCTTTTTCCGCGCCTCCGCCACGGTCTTCTTGCCTGTTGTGGGATTGGCTTGACCGTTGCGTTGCGCCGCCGTGCTCATGTGGTCGCGCTCGTTCGCCAGTTCGTCCGTCGCCTGCTTAACCTGGTCCGGGCTGAGCGGCGCTTCCGCCCGCGGCGGCGGCATGTCGTGAACAGCCGGAAGGCCGACCTCAGGCGAGCAGCCGGACAAAAGCATGGCGGCCGCGGCAGCCATCGCCAAGGCTCCTTTCAGGCTTGCAGGCGCCCGCTTGGTCACGCTTCCACGGCCGTGCACGTTCGACCCCCGATATTCCTTCGACGAGGCGCCACGTTTGCTCCGAACGGCTTTCTTTTTGGTTGCTCCGGCGCGGTGCCCGGTCGCGGCGGAACTAAGAAATACTGGTCCCGCAAAGGCTTATAAGGACCAACAGAAAAGTCACCCAGGTTTTGCGGGTAGCGCGGTAATATGTCGAAACAAGGACCACGCCGCAGGCAGGTGTTGCGTAGCGGCGGTGGTGCCCGGGCCGGAGAGCCCCGTGGGATGCAGACGAAACCACGCTGAACGCGCCTTGCGGGTGTGACCAGCGTCGACCATGTCTGCTCAAAGGGGCAATTTTGGCTCCGTTGCAGCCATCGGGGAAACGCTCGTGCGGGCTCCATCGCAAGAACCGATGAAGATCGGCGCCGTCGACGTCGAGGAGTTCTCGCGCAATCTGGCGCGGCTTGTCGAGGAGGGCGGCCGGGCGCTCGCCGCTTACCTCAAGCCGCGCGAGGAAGGTCGCAAGACCGACGGCAATGGCGAGGAGGTGGCCGAGGTCGTTAAAACCCTCGGCCACGTCGCGGAATATTGGCTGGCCGATCCGCAACGCGCCGTCGAGCTGCAGGCGCGTCTGGGCAAGGCCTATCTCGATCTGTGGGCGTCCGCGGCCAAGCGGCTCGCCGGGGAGGAGGGGCCGCCGGTCGTCGCGCCGGCTCCGAACGACAAGCGCTTCGCCGACCCCGAATGGACGTCGAACCAGTTCTTCGACTTCCTCAAGCAGGCGTACCTCCTCTCCGCGCGCTGGGCCGACGGCATGGTCAGCGACGCCGCCGGGCTCGACCCGCACACAAAGCAGAAGGCCGGGTTCTACGTGCGGCAGATCGCCAACGCGTTGTCGCCGTCGAACTTCGTGCTCACCAATCCCGAACTGCTGCGCGAGACGCTGCTCAGCAATGCCGACAATCTCGTTCGCGGCATGCGCATGCTCGCAGAGGACATCGAAGCCGGCGGCGGCGACCTCAGGATTCGCCAGTCGGACGCGTCGATGTTCGCCGTCGGCCGCAATCTGGCGACGACGCCCGGCAAAGTGATCTTCCAGAACGACCTCATGCAGCTGCTGCAATACGCGCCGTCGACCGCGACCGTGCGCAAGCGCCCGCTGCTGATCGTGCCGCCCTGGATCAACAAATTCTACGTGCTCGACCTCACGCCGAAGAATTCCTTCATCAAATGGTGCGTCGACCAGGGGCTAACCGTCTTCTGCATCTCCTGGGTCAACCCCGACGCGCGCCTCGCGCAAAAGACGTTCGAGGACTACGTACGCGAGGGGCCGCTCGCCGCGCTCGACGCCATCAAGCAGGCGACCGGGGAGGGTAAGGTCGACGCCATCGGCTACTGCGTCGGCGGCACGCTGCTCTCCGTCGCCCTTGCCGCCATGGCGGCATGGCGCGACGAGCGCATCACCTCGGCGACGCTGTTCGCCTCGCAGGTCGACTTCACCCATGCCGGCGATCTCAAGGTCTTCGTCGACGAGGAACAGGTCAAGGCGCTCGAGGAGCGGATGGCCCAGCGCGGCTATCTCGAGGGCAGGGCGATGGCGACCGTCTTCAACCTGCTGCGGTCGAATGATCTGCTGTGGCCCTACGTGATCAACAACTATCTCAAGGGCAAGTCGCCGTTCCCGTTCGACCTGCTGTACTGGAATGCGGATGCCACCCGCATGCCGGCCGCCAACCATTCCTTCTACCTGCGTAATTGCTATCTCGACAACCGGCTGTCGAAGGGCGAGGTGGTGATCGGCAACACGCCGATCGATCTGAAATCGATCAAGGTGCCGATCTACAATCTGGCGACGCGCGAGGACCACATCGCGCCGGCGAAATCGGTGTTGCTCGGCTCGAAATTCTTCGGCGGACCGGTGCGCTTCGTCTTGTCGGGTTCCGGGCATATCGCCGGCGTGGTCAATCCGCCGGAGAAACAGAAGTATCAATACTGGACCGGCGCGAAACCGCGCAATGCCGACCTTGACGGTTGGCTGGCGAAGGCGAAGGAGCATCCCGGCTCGTGGTGGCCGGATTGGCTTGCTTGGCTCAGGAAGCAGAGTTCGGCCGAAGCGCCCGCCCGCGTTCCCGGCGACGGCAAGCTCAAGCCGATCGAGGACGCGCCCGGAAGCTACGTGAAAGTGCGCGATTGACGTCCGCGGCGAGCGCCGGGGGCACGATTGCGCAATGCGCACTTTTGCTATATGACTATGGTCACCGACCATGGTCACGATCGAATGACGCGCATCGTCAAAGCTTCGGAATTCAAGGCCAAGTGTCTCGCTTTGCTTGATGAGGTCGAGCGCACCGGCGATCGCCTCGTCATAACCAAGAAGGGCAGGGCGGTGGCGGAACTCGTGCCGCACAAGTCACCAAAACGCAGTCCGCTCGGGATTTGGAAAGGCAGAGTGACTATCAAGGGCGACATCATTTCCCCACTCGATGTGAAGTGGGAAGCGCTCAAGTGATCCTTCTCGATACTCACGTGGCGATCTGGATGATCGGCGACGAGCGGATGCTTGGAGCGCAGAGTCGCAAAATTATCCGGTCGGCGCGAGAACAGAACAAGCTGGCGATCAGCGCGATCAGTTTTTGGGAAATTGCGCTGCTTGTCGCCGAGGATCGGCTGGAACTGCGCGGCGAGGCTTCGCAGTTGCGCAAGGATCTATCGATCTCTGGCGTCGTGGAACTGTCGGTGACGGGAGACATCGCTATTGGCGCCGTCGAGCTTGCAAATCTTCACGCTGATCCGGCCGATCGCATCATAGCGGCGACGGTCGTGGCTCATGATGCGATGCTGATGACGGCGGATAGCAGGCTTCTGCGCTGGCGTCATAGCGTCCGCCGTCAGAACGCCCACAGGTGACGTGCAGCCGTTGAGCGCGCAAGTTCCTCCTAAAGGCTTCGGCGCGACAGCCGGTCTAGGGAAACAACGCGACCTGCTCGAGCCCCGCCGTCTCGGGGAAGCCGAGCACGAGGTTCATGTTCTGCACCGCCTGGCCGGAAGCGCCCTTGGTCAGGTTGTCGAGCGCCGAGCCGATGATGGCGCGGCCGGCGATGCGGTCGGCGGCGACCCCGATCATGGTCATGTTGGAGCCGCGCACGTGCCGCGTCTGCGGCAGCCTGCCGAACGGCAGCACTTGCACGAACGGCTCGTTCGCATAAGCCTTCGCCAGCAGCGCATGAAGATCCTGCGCCGACGCCTTGAGGCCGCGGACATAAATGGTCGAGAGGATGCCGCGGTTCATCGGCACGAGATGCGGCGTGAAGCTCACGACCACGTCGCGTCCGGCGGCCCGGGAAAACTCCTGGTCGAGTTCGGCCATGTGGCGGTGATGGCCGACGCCGTAGGCGTGAAAGCCCTCGGAGACTTCGGCGAACAGCATGTCCTCACGCGCCGCTCTGCCGGCGCCGGTGACCCCCGACTTGGCGTCGATCACGATCTCGTCGGCATCGATCGCCTTGGCCTTGAGGAGCGGGATGAGCGCAAGCTCGGCGCAGGTCGTGTAGCAGCCGGGATTGGCGACGAGGCGGGCCGCCTTGATCTCGCGCCGGTAGATTTCGGTCAGGCCGTACACGGCCTCCTGTTGCAGCTCCAGCGCTGCATGCGCATGGCCGTACCAGCGCGCATAAGCGGCCGGGTCGGCGAGACGGAAGTCGGCCGAGAGATCGACGATCTTCGTGCCCGGCGCGCGCGCGACCAGGTCCTTGATCACCTGCTGCGTCGTCCCGTGTGGCAGCGCGCAGAAGACGAGATCGAGCTTGAGCGCCGCCCAATCGGCGGCGTCGAGCGCCGTGAGCGGCGGCAACCGGTACGGCGAGAATTGCGGAAACACATCGGCCATGGCCTGCCCGGCCCGGCGGTCGGCCGTGAGCAGAGCAATCGCGACGTGCGGATGAGCGATGAGCAGGCGAACAAGCTCCGCCCCGGTATATCCCGAGGCGCCAAGCACGCCGATCTTCGCATTCTGTTTTTGCGCGGACATGATTCAACCCTTGCGACGGTTTCTTCTGGCTTGAACGACAAAGCCGAAATCCGCGGGGCGATGTGAGAGGAGAGTGCCGCGGAACCGGCGGCACGGAGCTTTACGCGCGAACGCGCACCCGTGCCATGTCGCCACGGCGGCGACGCATTGCGATGGCACGGGTCATCGGCCTGACGATCTTGGATGACCGGATCATGGCGGCCATATAGAGGCACTGCCCAATAGCGTCAATGCGCGGACGCGGCGGTCCGACTTCGACGGCCTCATGCTTTTGCCGGCGCCATGGCATAGTCGGAAGTTGATTCGCTGCCCCCAGCCGCGCCCATGAGGGAGAAGTCGCCTTTCCGGGTGTGCATGGATCATGAGTTCGCATGGGAAAGATTGAAAAAATAACGAACACGACGCCGAACGCGCCCGACCTGTTCGCGAGCCTGCCTGAATCGCGCGGCGGGGCGACCCGCGGCCGCAGCGCCCGCGCTGGTCGCGGCTCCGCGCGCGGCGCGGCGGCTGAGTCCGGCTACACCGCACGCCACATCGAGGTCCTGGAAGGGCTCGAGCCGGTGCGCCGCCGTCCGGGCATGTATATCGGCGGCACCGATGAGAAGGCGCTCCACCACCTGTTCGCCGAAGTGATCGACAACGCCATGGATGAGGCGCTCGCCGGCCATGCCGACTGGATCGAAGTCGAGATGGCCACGGACGGCTTCGTCGCCGTCACCGACAACGGCCGCGGCATTCCGGTCGATCCGCACCCGAAATTTCCAAAAAAATCTGCGCTTGAAGTGATCATGTGCACGCTGCATGCCGGCGGCAAATTCGATTCGAAAGTCTACGAGACTTCCGGCGGGCTGCACGGCGTCGGCGTTTCGGTCGCCAATGCGCTTTCCGAGCGCATGGAGGTCGAGGTCGCGCGCGGCCAAAAACTTTATCGAATGGCGTTCGAGCGCGGCAAGCCGAAGAGCAAATTGCAGGACGGCGGCAAGGCGCCGAACCGCCGCGGCACCAAGGTGCGCTTCCGCCCCGACCCCGAGATCTTCGGCGCCAAGGCGCACTTCCGGCCGGAGCGCGTGTTCAAGATGACGCGCTCGAAAGCGTACCTCTTCGGCGGCGTCGAGATTCGCTGGTCGTGCACGAAGGAGTTGCTGCGCGGTGTCGACAACGTGCCGGAGCAGGCGACCTTCCACTTCGCCGATGGGCTCAGGGATTACCTCTCGGAGACGCTTGCCGGTACGACGCTGGTGCATCCGGATACATTCACCGGCAGCGCGGGCAAGACCGGCGCGCATGGCGGCGTGCAATGGGCCGTGGCGTGGTCAGCCGACGCCGACGGCTTCCTCAACTCGTACTGCAACACCATCCCGACCCCTGACGGCGGCACGCATGAATCGGGCGTGCGCGCGGCGTTGCTGCGTGGCCTCAAGGACCACGCCGAACGCGTCGGCCAGGGCAAGCGCGCGGCCGCGATCACCAGCGAGGACGTGATGGTCGGCGCCGCGGCCATGCTCTCGGTCTTCATCCGCGAACCGGAATTCCAGGGCCAGACCAAGGACCGCCTCGCCACCGCCGAGGCGCAACGCATCGTCGAGCAGGCGATCAAGGACCCCTTCGACCATTGGCTCGCCGGCAATCCGCTGCAGGCGAACAAGCTGTTCGACTTCGTCCTCGAACGCGCCGAAGAGCGCATCCGCCGCCGCCAGGAAAAGGAGATTGCGCGCAAGACCGCCGTAAAGAAACTCCGCCTCCCGGGAAAACTTGCCGACTGCACCAACGCGGCCGCCGAAGGCTCCGAGCTCTTCGTCGTCGAGGGCGATTCCGCCGGCGGCACCGCGAAGCAGGCGCGCGACCGCGCCAGCCAGGCAGTGCTGCCGCTGCGCGGAAAGATTCTCAACGTCGCCTCCGCCGGGCAGGAGAAGCTCGCGCAGAATCAGCAGCTCGCCGACCTCGTGCAGGCGCTCGGCTGCGGCACCGGCGCGCACTACCGCGACGAGGATCTACGCTACGGCAGGGTAGTGATCATGACCGACGCCGATGTCGACGGCGCCCACATCGCCTCGCTGCTCATCACCTTCTTCTACCGGCAGATGCCGCAGCTCATCGACAAGGGTCACCTCTATCTCGCAGTGCCGCCGCTCTATCGGCTGAGCCATGGCGGCAAGATTTTCTATGCCCGCAACGAAGCCCATCGGGATGAACTCCTGCGCAGGGAGTTTCATGCCAACGCCAAGGTCGAGATCAGCCGCTTCAAGGGGCTCGGCGAGATGATGGCGCCGCAGCTCAAGGAGACCACCATGGACCCGAAGAAGCGCATGCTCCTTCGCGTCGTCCTCCTCGCCGATGATCGCCAGGACACGGCGAATTCGGTGGAGCGGCTGATGGGCACGAAGGCCGAGGCGCGTTTCGCCTTCATCCAGGAGCGCGCCGAGTTCGCGGACGAGGAATCGCTGGACGTCTGACGGATCGGCGGGGCCGCGGAGGATTGCTTCGCTGCGCGACGATTTTACCCCTCACCCGGCTCGCACTCTCGCGTTGCTCGATGCTTGCGACCTCTCCCGCAAGGGCGAGGGAAGGTTTATGCGAAATCATCGACCAGGGTCACAAACCCTGGCGCAGGCGGGCGAGCAGCTTGATGCCGGGGTAGCCGTCGGCCGGCTCCATGCCGACCTTGCGCTGAAACTTTTGCACTGCGAGCATCGTTTCGGTGCCGGCGCGGCCATCGGCCCCGCCAGTATCGAAGCCAAGGGCCGTGAGGCGGCGTTGAATCTCCTGCACTTCGGCGAGCGTCGGCGTGCGCTCGGCTCCCGGAAATGCCTGCACGAACGGCTCGCCGCCGACGCAGCGGTCGCCGAGATGGACGAGCGAAAGCGTATAGTTCATCGACGGATTGTAGCTGCGCACGGCGAAGAAATTCGGCCCGAGCAGGAAGGCCGGCCCGCCCGGCACCGGGGCCCACGGACGCGCGGTCGCCTTCGGCTGCGGAAAAGCTTCGCCGTCGGCGCGGGTCACGCCGAGCGCCTGCCAGGCGGCATAGGTGCGCGAGCCGCCGCTCTTCATCTTCGCCGGCATGCGCACCTCGTAGCCCCAATGCTCGCCGCGGCGGTATTTGCCGCGCTCGATGAAATAGCGCGCCGTCGATGCGAGCGCATCGTCGGGCGGGCCGAACGGCGAGATCTTGCCGTCGTGGTCGTAGTCGATGCCGACATGCAGCCACACCTCCGGCATCCACTGGGTGTGGCCCATGGCACCCGCCCACGAGCCGATCATTTCCGCAGGCGTGCTCCAACCACGCTGGATGATGGTCAGCGCGTTGATCAGCTCCTTCTCCCAATAGTCGCGGCGGCGCGGCTCGGCCCAGGCGAGCGTTGCCAGCGAAGGGATGACCGGCCGCATATGGTGCTGCTGCACGACAGGATCGCCGTACGCCGACTCGACGCCCCAGACCCCGAGCATGACCGAGCGCTCGACTCCGAAATCCTTCTCGATGCGGGAGAACAGCGCTGCGTACTCATTCGCCTTCTCCTTGCCGGCAATGACGCGCCAGTCGGACACGCGGCGATTGAGATATTGCCAGATCTGCTCGTTGAACTCGGGCTGAGTGCGGATCGCCGCAAGGCCGGTGGTGTCGGGGCGCAGCCCGTCCATGGCGCGGTCGTAGGTCTCCCCGCTGATGCCGCGGGCAAGGGCCTTGGCGCGGAAGCGCGCAACCCATTGCGCGAAGTCGCCGGCGGCCGGCGCCGCAGTCGCGGGAGCCATGAGCGCCGCTGCCGCGGCGAACGCCAGCCCGAGCGACTCGCGGCGGCTCGGCTTTGCGTCGCGAGCGGGACGATGGGGGACCCGGGATGTTTGCATGGTGGATATTCGCCAGGCGCCGAGCCGCAATTGAGGCCGCATGACCGCATGACCATGCACCGGCCGCTCGATCGGTTCGGGTCGGCCCGCCTGCCCTCTTTTTCGGCTTCGGCCCGCAGCCTATCTTAAGAGCGAGCCGGCGTTCAATCGCCCGCTCTTTGCGAAGGAGTTGGCAATGGATCAGGTCCTCGAAAGGCACTCCGCACCCGAAGCGGTTGAGACGATCGAGGCGCCGCTCAACTACATCGTCAACAACGGCCAAAAGCTGTTCACCGAGACCGGCGGGCCCGGCGGCCTCGACCGGCGCAGCGGCGGGACGGTCGATCCGCGGCAGGTGGTCATCCACAACGGCCGGCCACACGTGCAGGAGTTCGCACTCGAGCGTGATGGGTTCCGCTTCGTCCGCCACGACACCAAGGTTGCCGACTTCTTCGACGAGGACGAGGTGCGCCGCGTCTACTATCCGGAGATGGAAGCGCTGGTGAAGGCCGAGAGCGGCGCGGCGCGCGTCGTCGTCTTCGACCACACGCTGCGCACGGCCGACGATGAAATGCGCGCCCAGCGCAAGATCCGCGAGGTCGTGCCGCGCGTGCACAACGACTACACCGAATGGTCGGGGCCGCAGCGGGTGCGGGATATCCTGCCCGAGGAAGCGGACACGCTGCTCGCCCGCCGCTTCGCCATCATCCAGGTGTGGCGGCCGATCCGCCTTCCGGTCGAGAGCTTTCCGCTCGCGATCTGCGACGCGCGCAGCGTCTCGTTCGACGATCTCGTCATCTCGGAGCGGCGCTATCCCAACCGCGTCGGGCAGACCTACGCCATCACCTACAATCCGAAACATAAATGGTTCTGGTTCCCGCGCATGCGGCGCGAGGAGGCGATCGTGTTCAAGGTCTTCGAGGCGCTCAAGGACGGCCGCGCCCGCTGGACGGCGCACACCGCCTTCGATGACCCGACCTCGCCGCCCAGTGCGCGTCCGCGTGAGAGCATCGAAATCCGCACGCTGGCGTTTTTCTGAGGCGTCATTCCGGGGCGCGCCGCGCGTTACTCCTTCGACCGCTCGACGTAGGTGCCGTCCGCGGTAGCCACGACGATCTTGGTGCCGGTGGTGACGAACGACGGCACCATGGTGCGCACGCCGTTGGAGAGGAGCGCGGGCTTGTAGGAGGAGGCGGCGGTCTGGCCTTTGACTGTCGGCTCGGTCTCCACCACTTCGAGGACGGCGCGCGGCGGCAGCTCGATCGCGACCGGTACCCCGTCGTGCAGGCTGATCGTCACTTCCATCTCCGGCTGCAGGTAGGCCGCCTGCTCGCCGATGATGTCGGCCGGCAGCGCGACCTGGTCGTAGGTTTCCATGTTCATGAAATGGAAGCCGTCCCCGTCATGGTAGAGGTACTGATGCTTGCGGTCCTCGACGAAGGCGCGTTCGACCTGATCGGTGGTCTTGTAGCGCAAGGAGACCTTCACGCCGTCGGCGATCCGGCGTACGTCGAGCTGGGTCACCGGTGTGCCCTTGCCGGGATGGATGTTCTCGGCCGACACGATGACGCCGAGCTTGCCTTCGATCTCGACGATATTGCCTTTTCGCAGCGAGCTGGCGATGACTCTCACGGTTTCCTCAAGGTTTCTGGCTCAAATCCGGGCGCAACATAGCGATCCTGAGCCCGATCGCCACATATTTCCTCGCCTTTACGCGCACAAGGACATGCCGGAACTCGCGCCCGCCGCCTCGCCCTTCTGGGCCCCGCAGGTTCACGCCGACCGGCGGCCGGTGCTGATGGCGCGCGCCCGTATTGTTGCCGCCTTGCGCTCCTGGTTTACCGCGCATGATTTCGTCGAGGTCGAGACCGGGGCCTTGCAGGTCTCGCCGGGCAACGAGACTCACCTGCACGCCTTCGCCACCGCGCTCGAAGGGCCCGACGGCGCCTCGGCACAGTTTTATCTGCGCACCTCGCCGGAGTTCGCCTGCAAGAAGCTGCTCGCGGCCGGCGAGCGCCGCATCGTCGAATTCGCCAAGGCGTTCCGCAACCGCGAGCGCGGCGCTCTGCATCATCCGGAATTCACGCTCGTCGAGTGGTATCGAGCCGGCGAGCCGTACGAGGCGCTGATGGCCGACTGCGCCGCCATCCTGGCGGAGTCGGCGACCGCTGCCGGGACGAAGCATCTCACCTTTCGCGGCCGCGCGGCCGAAGCGTTCGCCGAGCCGGAGCGGCTTACGGTCGCCGCGGCGTTCGAACGGTTCGCCGGCCTTGATCTCCTTGCGACATTGCCCGCAGAGCCGGACGGCGAGCCGGATCGCGACGCATTCGCCCATGCCGCGCGGGCTGTCGGCATTCGCGTTGCCGAGGACGATCGCTGGGGCGACATTTTCAGCCGCGTGCTGGTCGAGAAGATCGAGGGCCATCTCGGCATCGGCCGCGCCACCATTCTCGACGGCTATCCCGCCGGGCAGGCGGCGCTGGCGCGGCCGGCGCGCGATGCGCGCGTCGCCGAGCGCTTCGAGCTATATGCCTGCGGCGTCGAGCTCGCTAACGGTTTCGCCGAGCTGACCGACGCCGCCGAGCAGCGCCGCCGTCTTGAGCGGGAGATGGCAGAGAAGGCGCGCCTCTACGGCGAGCGCTATCCGCTCGATGAGGATTTTCTCGCCGCCTTGGCGGTGATGCCGCCGGCCTGCGGCATCGCGCTTGGCCTCGACCGCCTGGTCATGCTGGCGACGGGCGCCGCGCGCCTCGACGAGGTGCTATGGAATCCTCTGCCATGAAGCCCGTGAAGGCTGTGAAGCCGCCCACCAGCACGACGTTGCGTACCGTCGAGGAGCTTTGCGATCACGCTTTGGTGCCGCGTGAATGGATGCCCGCGCTTGCCAAGGTCGCCGCCCGCTACGCGGTCGCCATCACGCCGGCGATCGCGGGCCTGATCGACCCAAGCGACCCGCACGATCCCATTGCCAAGCAATTCGTACCCGACGCCCGCGAGCTTGCCGCGCGGCCACAGGAGCGCGGCGATCCTATCGGCGACGATGCTTTCAGCCCGGTCGAGGGCGTCGTGCACCGCTATCCCGACCGCGTCCTGCTCAAGCTCGTCAACGCCTGCGCGGTCTACTGCCGCTTTTGCTTCCGGCGTGAAATGGTCGGGCCGGGCAGGGGAGGGCTCTCCGCGCGCGCTCTTGCCGCCGCGCTCGACTACATCCGCGGCCGCCCGCAGATCTGGGAGGTCATTCTCAGCGGCGGCGACCCGCTGGTCCTGTCGCCGCGCCGGCTCAAGGATGCGGTCGCGCGGATCGCCGCCATCGCGCACGTGAAGGTGATCCGCGTGCACACGCGCGTTCCGGTCGTGGCGCCGGAACGGATCACGGCCGCGCTGGTGCGGGCCCTGCGTACGCCGAAGGCGACGTACGTCGTCCTCCACGCCAATCATCCACGCGAGCTGACCGAACAAGCGCGCGCGGCGTGCGCGCGCTTCGTCGATGCCGGCATGCCGATGCTTTCGCAGTCGGTGTTGCTGCGCGGCGTGAACGATGACGCCGAGACGCTGGGCGCGCTGATGCGCGCCTTCGTCGAGTGCCGGATCAAGCCCTACTATCTGCATCACGCCGACCTCGCGCCGGGTACCGCGCATCTGCGCACCACCATCGCCGAAGGACAGGCGTTGATGCGTGCGCTCCGCGGCCGCTATTCCGGCCTCTGCCAGCCGGCCTACATGCTCGATATTCCCGGCGGCCACGGCAAATCGCCGGTCGGCCCGAACTATGTGAGCGGGAACGGCGCGGAGATCGAGGATTTCCGCGGCCGGCGACACCGCTATCGGCCCTAAGGGGGCCGACGCGCTTGCGGGTTCCATGAACTGGTTTTGACGGTGCCCGATCCACGATGTTAGCTTTTCGCCGGTGGCTGCGGCTTGGGGGAGCGCGCTGTCCGCCACGCCGATCGAAAGCGCAATTGGCGTCCGACATGGGGAATCGAGGAAGGCTACGATCCAGACTGTTGGGCCTTGCGGTCGTGCTCGGTGTCGGCGGGCTCCTCGGCGGCTGCGGGTATGATCAGGTCGTCCACACTTGGGTTGCCTATTCGGAGGAATCGAGCGTCCCGGAGGGGCCCAAACTCCCCGGGCACATGTATCTGGTGCGCGGCCTGACCAGCGTCTATTCGTTCGGAATCGACCAGCTCGCTGCGAAAATCAATCATCGCGGCGTGACTGCGACGGTGTACAGCCTATCCGAAACCGGCACGATCGCGAACGACATCGCCCGCAAATACAAGGCCGGCGAGGAACGCGGCCCGATCATGCTGCTCGGGCATTCCAGCGGCGCCGACTACGCCATCGCCATCGCCGAACGGCTGAAGGAGGCCGGTGTGCCGGTGGCGCTGGCCTTCGGCTTCGATCCGACCCGCACCGCCGCCGCGGTGCCGGGCAATGTCGAGCTGTTCATCAATCTCTACCAGGGCGCCAACATCATCGGCGGCGGCGAGGTGCAGCCGGGTCGCGATTTCCGCGGGCGCTTGATCGACGTCGATCTGCGCGAGCACACCGAGATCGTCCACATCACGCTCGACAAGACGCCGGCGGTGCAGGACGCCGTGGCGGACAAGGTCATTGCCGTGGCCGCGTATGCGGCACGGCACCCGAAGGAGCCGCCGCCGCGGCGCCCGGCCGGCGCCGAAATCCGGCCGCTGTTGCTCAAATATACCGTGCCGGGCAGCGCACCGATCGTGTTGTGGGATGACGCGGTTCAGGTGAAGGTGAAGTCGGGGGACACGCTCGAAACGATTGCCTCGACCGATCGCGCGCCGTCCTGGGCCATCGCGCAGATCAACAAGCTCGATGCGGATCGCCCGCTCGAGCCCGGCCGCACGCTGATCATTCCCCGCAGCCTCTATGCCAACGTGGCGCCGCCCGCCGCTGCATCGCCGACCGCCGCGCGTCCGGCAGCACCGCCGGTCGCGCGCCTCGCGCCGAAGCCGCCGCCGCAAGCCGAAGCCCCTGCCGGAAGCGCTCCGGCCCCGGCACCCGCGGCGGCGAATGCTCCCAAACCAGCCGAAGCGCCGCCCGCGCCCGACACAAACTCGTTCAGCGACCGATGGCGCTCCGGCACGGAGTACTAGACTGATCCGCCGTTGCTGGAATACGTGCGCAAGCGGAGCGCATCGCTTCGCGTCAAATTGAAGCGATGACGCTATGGTTTTCTTTGGATCAGATTGAGTTGAATGCGATGGTTCGGCGTTTCGGCACGATGCGCGCGACCAGGTGCCGACGAGACGGTTCAGTGAACGCTCACGCCGCTCTGCCGGAGCGGAGTCTTTTCGGAACGCCGCTGTTTTGCGATCAAGCTTCGGCGGGCGTGGAAAAGAAGACTGCCGTCTCGAATTCGTAACCGCAGGCTTCACACGACCAGGCGTGGCGCACGCAGCGCTCGCTGAGATATTCGGACCAGTCGGGAGCGAGCAGCCAGCCGCTGCATTGCGGGCAGGAATTCTTGTTGTAGGTCGCCAGCCGGGTACGCTCTGCGGTCTCGATGTGCAGCGTCATTACTATCCTCCCTGCACCCCGCCCTCTTGCCCGTGACCGTAGTTAGGCCGTGTGGCATCACCGTGACGCCGTTGAGTCGGCAACGGGACATTTCCGTAAACATCTCGGCAAATTGGCCGCGCATTCGCTACCCGGTGCGCGCCGATCACACCGCGGAGCGCGCGCCGAATGCACTTGGGGTTCCGCCCTCGGGCAGCGTCCACCGCTCAGTGGGCGAGGGCTTCAGCGCGCTTGCCGTTGAGCATCTCCCACACTCGGCGCGGAGTGGCGGGCATGTCGATGTGGCGCAGTCCGGCGCGATGGTAGAGCGCATCGACGACGGCATTGATCACCGCCGGCGGCGCGCCGACGGCGCCGGCCTCGCCGGCGCCCTTGACGCCGAACGGATTGGAGGTCGAGGGCACGTTGTGCGTCGAGAAAGCGAAGCTCGGAAGGTCGGCAGCGCGCGGCATGGCGTAGTCCATGAACGAGCCCGCCAGGAGCTGGCCGTCGTCGGAATCGTAGACCGCATGCTCGAGCAGCGCCTGCCCGATGCCCTGCACGATCCCGCCATGCACCTGTCCCTCGAGCAGCAGCGGATTGATGGTGCGGCCGAAGTCGTCGACGATCGTGTAACGTTCGATGCTGACCAGGCCGGTGCCTGGATCGATCTCGACCTCGACGATGTGGCAGCCGTTGGGAAAGGTCTGCGCCGGCGGTACGCGGTGATGCGTGGCGTCGAGACCGGGCTCCATGCCGGCGGGCAATTTGGCCGGATCGCGCGCCGCCTTCGCGACCTGGAAAAGATCGACGCGCAGGTCGGTGCCGGGCACGCCGAACGCCCCGTCGTTGAAGACGACGTCGTGCGCCGACGCTTCCAGAAGATGCGCAGCGAGCTGGGTGCCCTTCTCGATGATCGTGCGCCCGGCCTCGTGAAGCGCCGCGCCGCCGACGGCAATGGCGCGCGAGCCGCCGGTCAGCCCCGCCGGCGTGCGGTCGGTGTCGCCCATGATCACGTCGATGCGGTCGGCGTCGACGCCGAGCTGGTCCGATACCAGCTGCTTGTACGCGGTGATGAGGCCGGTGCCGTATTCCTGACAGCCCATGACCAGTTCGACGCGGTCGTCGTCCTTGAATTCGATCGACGCGGTCTCGGGAAAGCCGCCGCCGCAGCGTTCGGTGTAGGTCGCCATGCCGATGCCGCGGAGCGTGCCGTTGCGCTCGCTGCGCGCGCGCCGCTCCGGGAACGACGACCACTCCGCCGCCGCCATGCAGCGGTCCATTACCTTCTCGAACTCGCCGGAATCGAACACGAGCTTGGTCGCCGACGTGTAGGGCATGGCCGAGGGTGGCACGAAATTCACGCGGCGGATGGCGTCGGGGCTCAGCTTGAGTTCGCGCGCCGCGGCGTCGACGAGGCGCTCGAGAAGATAGGCGGCCTCGGGCCGTCCGGCGCCGCGATAGGCGCAGACCGGCACCGTGTTGGTGCACACGCCTTTGACGTTCACGTGGATGGCGCCGATCGAGTAGATGCCGGAGACGAGATCGGTCGAGCGCGTCGGAATGAAGCAGCCGAACGGCGAAAGATAGGCGCCCATATTGGCGAGGATTGATACGCGCAAACCAAGGAAGCGGCCCTCCTCGTCGAGCGCGAGTTCGGCGCGCGTCGCGTGATCGCGGCCCTGATTGTCGGAGACGAACCCCTCGGAGCGGTCCTCCTGCCACTTCACTGGCCGCTTGAGCTTGCGGCTCGCCCAGACAGCGAGCGCCTGCTCGGGATAGATGAAGGCCTTCATGCCGAATGCGCCGCCGACATTGGGCGTGATCAGCCGTAGCGACTCCTTGGGGATCTTGAGCACCATCTCGGCGAGCGGATCGCGCACCAAGTGCGGACCCTGCGTCGCCGTGTAGAGGGTGGAGCGGCCGCTCGCCGCGTCAAAGTCGGCAACGGCGTTGCGCGGCTCCATCGAGTTCGCCACGACGCGGTTGTTGACGAGATCGAGCGTGGTGACGTGTGCGGCCTTGGCGAAGGCGGCGTCGGTCGCCTTGGCGTCGCCGAGGTCGTTGTCCCAGTCGAACACCAGGTTGCCGGAAATATGATCGAACAGCTGCGGTGCGCCGGAAGCGAGCGCGTCCGCGGCATCGGTCACCGCCGGCAGCACATCGTACTCGATCTCGATGGCCTCAGCGGCGTCGCGCGCGGCGGCCAGGGTCTCGGCCACGATAAAGGCGACCGCCTGACCGACGTGTCGCACCTTGCCCTGCGCCAGCACCGGACGAGGCGTGTCATGGCGCGGCGTGCCGTCGCGGTTGACGAGCGGCACCAGACAGCCGATGTCGCCGAAACCGTCGGCGCGCGTGTCCTCGCCGGTCGCCACGAGCAACACGCCGGGGATGCGCCGCGCCGGGGCGGCGTCGATACGCTTGATGTTCGCGTGGGCCACCGGCGCGCGCAGCACGAACGCCTGCGCCGCGTGCGGCAGATCGATATCGTCGGTGTAGCATCCCTGCCCGGTGATGAGACGCAGATCTTCGTGACGCCGCACCGGCTGCCCGATAGCGAATTTCATGCTGTGTCCTCTCGGCCGTCGCGCCACACCTCGCACAAGCCGGAGCGGCACTTTCCAAATCCCGTCGCGGGCAAGCGCTCAAACACCCGCGGATGCGCTGGTGACGTGTGCGCTGGAGCCCTGGGTGGACATAGGTCTCCGATCAGCGCCTTCAATGCTCCTAAGCGGGCGCTGCCTCGTCGGCAACCGCAGCCACCGCTTCCGAGCGGAAATCGCCTCGCAGCACAGTGCCGGTCATGAGGCTCGGATAGGCATGGCTGAAAGCCTCTTGGATGGTCTCGAACGGCACATCGGCAAAGGTCCCGCGATCGCGCAAATATTCCACGTGGCGCCGGCCTTCGCGATCGAACGGATGGAACAGCGAATCGTTCTCGCCATCGAACTCGAGCGGTTTGATCCCGACGCGCTCGCACAGCGCCAAGTCGAACGCCGGGGTCGCCTTGACCCATCGCCCGCAGACATGGAGATCGGCATAGGAATGCCAGATGAAGATATCGGTCTTGATGCGCTCGTAGAGCCGCCGCGAGGTCAGGTGATTGCGCACGTCGGCGTAACCGACCCGCGCCGGCACGCCGATGGCGCGCGTAGCCGCAGCAAGCAGCGCCGCCTTGCCGATACAGAAGCCGCGACCGTTGGCGAGGACGTCGCTCGCCCGGAAGTTCGACGGATCGGAGAAGTTGACATAGGGATCGTAGACGATGTCGTCGCGGATCGCGTGATAGAGCCGGAGCACCTTGTCCTTCTCATCCTCGATCCCGGCGGTCACCTCGTTGGCGAAGACCCCGATTGCGGGCGCGTCGCTGTCGATGAAGCGGGCGGCGGAAAGCAGATCGTCCATACTCTGGGTGTCCACTGTTACAGGTGCTTGATCTGGAAGATCGACGGATCGGGCCTCGGACAACTTCACTCTCCCTGCGTTACAAGCTTGGCAGCCGTTGCCGCCGCGATGCGCCGCAATTCGACGCGTCGCAGTTTGCCGGTCTCGGTGCGGGGCAGGCCGGCCACGTACTCGATCGCGCGCGGATATTTGTAAGGTGCCACCGTGGTTTTGACATGCTCCTGCAGCGCGCGGGTGAGTGCGGCGTCTCCGGTAAATCCGTCCTTGAGGATCACGTAGGCCTTGACGATCTGTCCCCGGTCCTGGTCGGGTTGCCCCACCACCCCGCATTCAGCAACGGCCGGATGAGTGAGCAGCACCGTTTCCACCTCCGGCCCGGCAATGTTGTAGCCCGCCGATATGATCATGTCATCAGAGCGGGCCTGATAGACGAAATAGCCGTCGGGGCGCCGCACATACGTGTCCCCGGTGACGTTCCAGCCGTTCTGGACGTATTCGGCCTGCCGCTCGTCGCCCAGATAGCGGCAGCCGGTCGGCCCCCTGACGGCGAGGCGGCCGGGCACGCCGGCGGCCACTTCCCGGCCGGCTGCGTCGATCACGCGCGCTTCGTAGCCGGGGACCGGCGTTCCGGTGGCGCCGCCCCGCATCGCCTCCGGCGGTGAGCCGATGAAGATGTGCAGCATTTCGGTAGAGCCGAGTCCGTCGATGATGCGAATGCCGGTCGCCTCGAGCCACGCGTCGAAGGTCGCCCTGGGCAGCGTTTCGCCGGCGGAAACGCATTTCTGCAACGACGACAGGTCGTGGTCGGCCATCTTGCCGAGCATGTAGCGGTAGGCCGTCGGTGCGGTGAAGCAGACCGAGGCGCGAAATTTCCCGATTGCCGGCAGGAGATCGTCAGGCGCGGCCTTCTCCAGCAGGACCGTCGCGGCGCCGACGCGCAGCGGGAACAGCACCAGGCCGCCAACCCCGAACGTGAACGCGATCGGCGGCGAGCCGATGAAGCGATCGTGGGACGCCGGGCGCAAGACATGCTTGCCGAAGGTGTCGCAGATCGCGAGCATGTCGCGGTGGAAATGCATGGTGCCCTTCGGCACGCCGGTCGTGCCCGAGGTGAAGGCGATCAGGCACACATCGCCGCTTGCGGTGTCGCTGGCAGCGAATTGCTCGTAGCCCGGTTTGTTCATCAAGGCTTCGAGGCTGCCGGCGGCGCCGGAGCCCCAGTAGACGACGCGGTCAAGGAGCGGTGCGAGCGTTCTCGCCTTCTCCAGTTCGTCGGCGAGCCGAACGTCGCAGAGCGCCAGCCGGATCTCCGCCTTCGTGATCGGGAAGGCGATCTCCTTGGCGCGCAAGAGCGGCATGGTCGCGACGACGATGCCGCCCGCTTTGATCACGGCGAAATAGGCGGCGACCATCATCGGGCTGTTTGGTCCGCGCAACAGCACCCGATTGCCCGGGACTATGCCGAGATCGCGGGTCAGCACATTGGCGATGCGGTTCACCCGCTCGGCGAGCCCGGCGTAGGAGAGCCGTTCGGCCGGCGAGATCAGGCAATCGGCGTTGCCGTGGCCGGCGGCCACCCAATCATCGACGAACGCGGCGACACAGTTGAGGCGGTCGGGGAAGCGGAGTTCCGGCAGGTCGAACAGAAACTCCGGCAATTGGTTGGGCGGCGGCAGGTGATCGCGCGCGAAGGTGTCGACGTGCGCGGAACGGATCATGAGTGCGCCATCCTTTTTCTTCCTAGCGGGCCGCGCCGGGCGGGCGGAGCGGACGCCGTCATCAGGGCGCGGGTGCGCGCGCTCTGCTCGTCCTCGAGGATTTCGTTGTCCGGCGTGAAAGCGTGGCCGGTTGCGGTGTCGTAGCGGGTGAGCTTGCCGGCGGCGGCTCGGCGGCCTCCATGACCTTGACCGCTTCCTCGCGCATCAGCGCGGTAATGCGGACCATGCAGTCGAGGATCACGGCCCGCTCGTCATCGCGATAACCGCGGAGCAGGCGGGCGAACGATTGGCGCAAGGGATCGAACAGCCGCCCATACGACGAGGCGCGTTCGGGCTCGAGCTCGACGAAGACGCGGCGGCGATCCTGCGCATCGCGCACCCTGCGCGCAAAGCCCTTGGCCTCGAGCCGATCGATGAGGCTGGTGACGGACGCCGTCGCGAGGCCGGTGTGGGCGGCGATTTCTCCCGCCGAAAGCGGTCCAAGCCGATCGATGACGCTGATGGCATTCTGTTCGGTCAAGCTCAGCCCGAAGTGCTGGGCCACGGCGTTGAGGAACATCATGGTGGCGTCGCTTTGCTCGCGCCCGACGCCCAGCATAGCCTCAACCTGATCCGCACGGGCGATCGGGGCTCTGCTGCGTTGGCTTGACATCGGACTGCGGGGCAAGTTATTTCGACAATCGAAATATTCGACGAGCTAAGGATAACGCGCGAACGCCCCTTTGTCACCATATCGTCGTGGCAGGACCCGAGGGTCGGAGCAGCGATGAACGAAAGGGCAAAATTACTGCACTCGCTCACCATCGAGCGGGCGGACACGAAAGTGTCGCCGCCGCGCCGACGGCTGTGGCCCGTCGTCGCGGCGACGAGCCTTGGCGTGGTTGTCGTCATGGCTGGACTCGTGTGGTATTTCGCTCCCGAACTCGCCAGCCTGCGGCCGGTCGAGCAGGCCGCAGCGGTGGCGCCGGTCTCCAGCCCGCCGTCTTCGGCCACGGCCGCCGCGGCGGAAGCGACGCGCTCCGGCGGGCTTGTCGCTTCCGGCTACGTGGTGGCGCGGCGCAAGGCCACGGTCGCGTCGGAGATCACCGGCAAGGTCGTCGAGGTGCTGGTCGACGAGGGCAATGTGGTGCAGGCGGGCGACCTGCTCGCCCGGCTCGACAGCACGCTGACCGAAAGCGATCTCAACCTCGCCAAGTCGCGGGCGGTCGCGAGCGAGGCCGCCGCCAACGCGATCGCCGCCGACCTGCGTGACGCCGAGCGCATCCTCGCGCGCATCCAGGCGCTGCAGCAAAAGAACTTCGCCACCGAGGCCGACCTGACCAAGGCCGACGCCCGGGTCGCTGTGCTGCGGGCGCAGCAGGCCCAGGCGCAGGCACAGGTCCAGACCGCCCGCCTCGACGCCAAGCGTGCGGGCGAGGTGCTGGCGCAGCATCACATCCGCGCGCCGTTCGCGGGCGTCGTTGTCGAGCGCAGCGCCCAGCCCGGCGAGATGATCTCGCCGATCTCCGCAGGCGGCGGCTACACCCGCACCGGCATCTGCACCATCGTCGACATGGATTCGATCGAGGTCGAGGTCGACGTCAACGAAGCCTTCATCGGCCGGGTGCGTGCAGGCGGCCCCGTCACCGCGGTGCTCGACGCCTATCCGGAATGGACCATTCCCGCCTCGGTCATCGCCATCGTTCCGACCGCCAATCGCGAGAAGGCGACCGTCAAGGTGCGCATCGGCTTCAAGCAGAAAGACCCGCGCATCCTGCCCGACATGGGCATCAAGGTGACGTTCCTGGACGAGACCGACGGCGGCACGTCCTCGGTCGAAACCTCCTCAGCGCGCTGAGCGGCGAAATTCTTCACTGGAGATCCCATGTCCGACACCCCGCTCGTCCGCTTGATCAATCTGCGCAAGGGCTTCAGCAAAGGCAATGAGCCGATCAGCATTTTCGATGGGCTCAATCTGGCAATTCCGCCCGGCGATTTCGCCGCCGTCATGGGACCCTCCGGATCGGGCAAGACGACGCTGCTCAACCTGCTCGGCGGCATCGATCGCGCGGACGCCGGCGAGATCGAGATCGCCGGGCGGCGCATCGACCGGCTATCGGAGGGCGATCTCGCCCGCTGGCGCGCGGCCAACATCGGCTTCGTGTTTCAGTTCTACAATCTGATGCCGATGCTCAGCGCTGCACAGAACGTCGAACTGCCGCTGCTGCTGACGAACCTTCGCGCCAAGGCGCGGCGCGAGCGCGTAGCGACCGCGCTCAAGATCGTCAATCTCGCTGACCGGGCGAACCACTATCCGCGTGAAATGTCGGGTGGGCAGCAGCAGCGCGTGGCCATTGCCCGCGCGATCGTTTCCGATCCGAAGCTCCTCCTGTGCGACGAGCCGACCGGCGATCTCGACCGCGCCAGCGCCGACGAGATCCTCTCGATGCTCCAGGTCCTCAACGGCGATCTCGGCAAGACCATCGTCATGGTGACCCATGATCCGGCCGCCGCCAAATACGCCCGCCGCACGCTGCACCTCGACAAGGGCTTCTTCATCGAGAAGGATCTGGCGGCGTGAACGACTTCGTCCTCATCCGCAAGAATTTGTTCCGCAAAAAGCTGCGCGCCGGCTTGATGATCGTATCGATCATCGTTGCCTTCGCCATCTTCGGTGTGCTCGCCGCGTTCGAACGCGCCTTCGACGCCGGCGAGGATGTCGCGCACGCCGACCGGCTGGTGGTCGTCAATAAGATCAATTTCACCCAGCCGCTGCCGGTCGCCTATCCGAACCGCATCCGCGGCATCGACGGCGTGGCCAACCTCACCCATGCCAACTGGTTCGGCGGCTATTTCCAGGACCCAAAAAACTTCCTGATCGTGTTCGCGGTCGAGCCGGAGACCTACATGGACCTCTACAGCGACGACCTGGATTTTCCCGCGGAAGCGCGGCGCGCCTTCGTGCGCGATCGCTCAGGGGCCATGGTCGGCGAGACGCTGGCGCGCAAACGGGGATGGAAGGTCGGCGACCACATTCCGATCTCCAGCCAGATCTTCTCGCAGAAGAACGGCGCCCGCACCTGGGACTTCACCATCGACGGCATCTTCACCAGCCGCACGCTGCACGTCGACACCAACTTCATGATCTTCCAATACGACTATTTCGACGAGACCCGCTCCTTCGCCAAGGACATGATCGGCTGGATCGTGCTGCGCACCGCCTCGCCGTCGATGAACGACCAGGTCGCCAAGGCCGTCGACAAAATGTTCGCCAACTCCTCCTATGAGACCTCGACCGATACCGAGAAGGCGTTCAACAAGGCGTTTGCGGCCCAGCTCGGCAACATCGCGCTGATCGTCGAACTCGTCGTCGGCGCGGCGTTCGCGACCATCCTGATGATCGTCGGCAATTCCATGATCATGGCGGTGCGCGAGCGCACGCGCGAGATCGGCGTGCTGAAGACGCTCGGCTTCACCGGGGCGCGCGTGCTGCGCCTGGTGCTCGGCGAATCCGTGCTCCTCGCCCTAATGGGCGGGATTCCCGGCCTCCTCGTGGCGTTCATCGTAACCTGGTGGGTGCGCGACAGCCTGTCGAATTTCGTCCCCGGGATGACGCTGACGCCGGGCATCGCGCTCGCCGCGGTGGCGCTGATGATCGGCCTCGGCATCGTGACCGGCTTGCTGCCCGCGCTCAACGCGTTCCGGCTGCGTATTGCCGCCGCACTGGGGCGAGGCTGATCATGCGCTCGCTGTTGCTGCAGGTCGCCGCGGTGACCATGATCAACATCAAGAGCATCCCGCGGCGGTTCTGGCTGTCGCTGTCGACCGTGATCTCGATCGCACTGGTGGTCGTGGTGCTGCTCGCCTTTCTGGCGATGGCGAACGGATTCAAGCGCACGCTGTCGGGCACCGGCTCCGAGGACATCGCCGTCGTCCTGCGCGGCGGCTCGCGGTCCGAGATCAACAGCGTGGTGCTGCGCGACCAGGTGCGCCTCGTCGAGGAGGCGCCTGGGATTGCCCGCGGGCCCGACGGCAAGCCGTTGGTATCGGCCGAGCTCTACCTCACGATCGACGGCGTCAAGCGCTCCAGTGGGACCAAGGCCAACCTGCCGTTGCGCGGTCTCGGCCCGGAGGGCGCAGCGATCCGCAAGGATATCAGGCTGATCGAGGGCCGGATGTTCAGCCCCGGCAGCAACGAACTCGTCGTCGGCAAAGCGATATTGAGCCAGTTCCAGGGGTTCGAGCTCGGCAGCACGGTGGTGTCCGGCTCGACGCGCTGGACCGTGGTCGGCGTGTTCGATGCCGACGGCAGCGTGTTCGATTCGGAAATCTGGGCCGATCTCGCGGTGGTGCAGAGCCTGTTCAAGCGCCTCAACTCGTTCCAGACGCTGCGCCTGCGCCTGGAGAGCCCGGCGGCGCTCGCGGCGCTGAAGAGCTACGTCGAGAACGATCCGCGGCTCAAGCTCGACGCCAAATCGGAGGCTGCGTACTACGCCGACCAGTCCTCGCTCACCTCCGATCTGATCCAAAAACTCGGCTGGCCGCTGGCGATCGCCATGGCGCTGGGCGCGCTCGCCGGCGCGCTCAACACCATGTACAGCTCCGTCGCCGCCCGCGCCTCGGAGATCGCGACTTTGCGCGCGATCGGCTTCGGCGGCTTCTCCGCCTTTGTCGGCACCATTGTCGAATCGCTCATCCTCGCCGCGATCGGCGGACTGATCGGCGCCCTGGTGACGTTCCTGTTCTTCGACGGCCTCACCACGTCCACGCTCGGCGCGAGCTTCACCCAGGTGGTGTTCAGCTTCAGGCTCAGCCCCGCTCTCATCGTGCAGGGCGTGCTGCTGGCGCTGGTGGTCGGGGCGATCGGCGGCCTGTTTCCGGCGCTGCGCGCCGCGCGCATGCCGATCGTCGCCGGCTTGAGCGAATGACGGCGGGCCGCGGGAGCGCAACGGCCCCGTCTATCGCTTTCCGGCTCGCGCCGGCACGATGGCGAACACGCGCAACGGACTTCCGCTCCCGTCAAGGATCTTCAGCGGCGCGGCGACGATGAGCGCGCCGGTCGCCGGCAGCCGGTCGAGATTGCACAAGCACTGCAGCCCGTATTTACCGGCGCCGTGCATGTAGTAGTGGCACGGATAGGGCGGCGCGAAGTGCGCGGCTTGGCCGGCATCGGTGCCGATCGTCTCGGTGCCGAAGCCGAGCACGTCTCGCTCTTGCACGAGAAAGCGCACGCAGTCGGGATCGGGGCCGGGCGTGTGCTGGCCGGTATCGTCGAGATTCTGGTAGGCGACGGGGTCGGTGCGCTTCGACCAGTCGGTCCGCATCAGCACCCAGGCGCCCGCGGCGATGCGGCCGTGGCGTTTCTCGAATGCCGTGACGTGGCGCACGGTGAGCAGGAAATCGGCATCGACCTTGGCTTCGGCGCTGCAATCGATGACGCAGGCAGGCGCAATGAAATGCTTGCTCGGCAGCGTGTCGACTGAATTGTCCGGCCGGTCGCGGCCGGAAATCCAATGGATGGGGGCGTCGAAATGCGTGCCGGTGTGCTCGCCGAAGCTCAGATTGTTCCAGTACCAGCCCGGCCCGCGCTCGTCGTAGCGCGAGATTTCCTCCATGCGGAAGGGCCGGCACTGGCCCATTTCCGGCGGCAACACGATCGGTGGAAAAGCCGGCGAAAGCGTCTGTGTCAGATCGACGAGCCGCACGCCACCTGACGCGAGGAGGCCGCGCAGGAGCGTATGGAGGTTGCTCGTGGCGCGCTTTGCGCCGGCTTTTTTCTTGATCTTTTTGGTCATTGGCTTGGCTCGTGCGCGGTCAATTCGCGTTCGAGCGTTTTCGGGCTCTCGAGATAGCGGGCGAGCCAATCCTGCGCGACGTCGCCGGGGTAGACATCCTCGGCCGAGCCTCTGAGCGCCTCGACGACCGCCGCCGCCACGGCCGCAGGGGCAAGTTTCGGCGGCAGCACCAGCTGGTCCCATTCGTCATCGATCGGGCCGGGGAACACGTTGATCACGCGCACGCCAGCTGGCTGCAGCTCCGCCCGCAACGCCTGCGACAACGACAATGCGGCCGCCTTGGACGCGGAGTACGTCCCGTGCGGCGGATAGTTGGAAAGAGCGAAGATGGACAGCAGGTTGACCCAGGCCACCGCGCTCGCGGGCCCATCGGCCGCGCGGGCTTTCATGATCGGGGTGAATTCCTGGGCGAGCCGCAGCAGGCCGAAATAGTTCACCTCCATCTCGAGCTGGGCGGGCTCGACCCCGCGGCGCGCGGCGATTGAGAACGTGCGGTGGCAATCGGCGGTGTTGATCAGGATATCGACCTTGGCGCCGATCTCGCCGGCCAGTTCGCGCACCGAACGGCCGTCGGTCACGTCGAGCGGAACAAATTTCGCCTGCGGCAGCTCGCGCAGCGCCTCGAAGCTGGAAAACTTCTTCCACGGCTCGGATTCGCCGATCCAGATCAGCTCGGCGCCGCACGCGGCGAGCGCCCGCGCGATGGCCTGGCCCGGCGCGGTCTTGCCGTCGGTGATGAGGACCTTCCGCGACCGCGGATCGCTGGTGAGTTCGCGCATCTTGGCATCCTCCGACAGATCGGCCGTGCCGTGCTCCGGCAGCGCCACCAGCACGCCCTGACCCGCGCGGTCGAGCGCCGCCGCGACGCGCACCCGGCATGGGGGGGCACCGACGCGCTCGTGCACGTAGGCAATGACACTGACCCCCGCATCGAGGCGGACCGTGCCGACGCGCCAAGGAGTGCGCTCGCGGAAGAACAGTTCCTGGGCCGTGCGCAACACGGTCTCGGTCGTCAATGCGCCGCGGCCGTCCTGGGCGCGCCAGACGAGGCGGTGCGAAAGGCAGGTGCCGCACACCTCGCGCGGCGGATACTGGGTCGCACCGCATTCCTGACAGACTTGCAGCTCGAGCCGGCCGCGCGCGGCTGCGGCCGTGAGCCCGAGGGCGGCGCGGCTGCGCTTGCCGGGCGGCAGCGTCGGCAGCGGCGTCCGCAGCACCGGGTTCTTGCGTCGCGGCTTACTGGCGATATCGAGTGCCATCACTCTCTCTCGTTCACAATCAAATCAGGCGGCGGCGAGTATGGCGGCGCCGCTGCAAATCCCGCGATCATAGTTGATCATCCCGAACCCGGAGACGAGACCATGCCGCGCATCGGCGACGCGGGCGCCCCGCGCTTCGCCGGTGAGCTGGCGGATCGCCTCGACGATGCCGAGATGGCCGCCGGCCGCGCCGGCCTGGCCGACCGACAACTGCCCGCCCGAGGTATTGATCGGGAAGGTGCCTTCCGCTTCGAACGTGTTGGCGCGGATGAAGTCGGGGGCCGCGCCTTTGCCGCAGAAGCCGAGGCCCTCGAACTGAAGCGCGCTGATCACCGGGTAATCATCGTAGCATTGCAAAAAGTCGATGGCGTCCGGGCCGATCCCCGCCTGTTCGTACAAGTCCGCGCAGTCCATGGCCCAGCCCCCGCGGTCTTGAACGGGGTCGTCGGCGAAGGCGTTGTGCCGTTCGATCGCACCCAGAAGCCGCGCGAAGCGAACTCCCAGACTCTCGGCGGTTTTCCTCCGCAACACGAGAAAACCCTCCGCTCCCGCGCACGGCATGACGCAATCGAACAGCCGCAGCGGATCGGCGATCAGCCGTCCATTGAGATACTCGTCGAGCGTCAGCGGCTTCTTGAACAAGGCGAGCGGGTTCTTCAGCGCATTGTTGCGCTGGGCGACACAGAGCTTGCCAAAATCCTCGCGCGTGGCGCCGTGCGTGCGCATGTAATAGGCGGTAAGCAGCGCGAAACTCGCATTGGGCCCGCCCGAGCCGTAGGGATAGACCGCGTCTTGGGCAAACTGGCTGAAGGTCGCCGCGTTGCGGCGAAAACTGTCGGTGTGGTTGGTATCGCCGGCAATGCAGGCCACGATCTCGGCGTCGCCGCTCCCGACCGCGCGCGCCGCCCGCCGGATCGAGACAATGCCGGAAGCGCCGCCCATCGGCACGTGATCGAGCCAACGCAAGGTCAGCCCGAGGTGCTGGGTGAGCCCGACCGCGGTATCGGGCGCCAGCGTGAAGCTCGCGACCGCAAGGCCGTCGATGCGCGCCTTCGGCAGCTTTGCGCAGGCGAGCAACGCGGCGAGCGCGCGGCCGAGAAACCAGTGCGCGCTCCTGATCGAGTAGCGCGCATAGGGGATCGTCACCGGCGTGGCGAGGACGATGTCGTCGTAGGGCACGCGCGCCATCAGGTCGACCCGCCGAGATAGGTCGCGACCACGCGCGCATCGTTGGCAAGCACCGCCGGTGGACCCTGATGGGTGATCTCGCCGGTTTCGAGCACGTAGCCGTAATCGGCGGTTTCAAGCGCGGCGCGCGCGTTCTGCTCGACCAGCAAGATCGAGACGCCGATCTCGCGCAGCGAGGCGACCATGCGCAATATCTCGCGCACCATCATCGGCGCCAATCCCAGGCTCGGCTCGTCCAGCAACAACAGCCGCGGCTTTGCCATCAAGGCACGCCCGAGCGCCAGCATCTGCCGCTCTCCGCCGGAGAGCGTCTGCGCCTTCTGGCGCCGGCGCTCGGCGAGGCGCGGAAAACGGTCGTAGACTTGCCGCAGGCTCTGATCGGCGGCGTTGCCACGACGCGAATAGGCGCCGAGCAGCAGATTGTCCGCGACCGCCATGTCGCCGAACAACTCGCGCCGCTCCGGAACGAGGCAGAGGCCGCGCTCGACGCGTTCCTCGACGTCGAGGCGGGCGAGGTCGAGGCCGTCATACATCACCCGCCCGCGCCAGCGCAGCAGACCGGCGGCGGCCGCGAGCAGCGTCGTCTTGCCGGCGCCGTTCGGGCCGATGACGGCGACGATCTGGCCCGGCTGCATGACGAGACTGACGCCGCGCACGGCCTCGACCTTGCCGTAGGCGACGTGCAAGTTCTCGATCTCGAAGAGCGGCGTCATGCTACGCTCCCGAGATAGGCTTCCTGCACCCGCGGATCGCCACGCACGGTCGCCGGCGTGCCCTCGACGAGCTTGGAGCCGAAATCCATCACCACGATGCGATCGGCGAGCCCCATGACAAACTCCATGTCATGCTCGACCAGCAGGACGGTGACGCCGTCCGCGCGCACCGCGCGCATGAGGTCGGCGAGCGCGCCCTTTTCCGTTCGGCCCAAGCCGGCGGCCGGCTCGTCGAGCATGATGAGCGCAGGATCGGCGGCAAGCGCGCGGGCGACTTCGAGGATGCGCTGGCGGCCGAGCGGCAGATTGCCCGCCGGTTCATGCGGATTGGCGCCGAGCCCGACCCTTTCGAGCTGACGCAGCGCTTCGGCGCGCGCCCGCGCTTCCTCGGCGCGGTCGAGCCGCAGCGCGCCCCTGAGAAAGCCGGCGCCGGTCCGCAGGTAGGTGCCGAGCAGCACGTTGTCGACGAGCGACATGTTCGTGCGCAGCTTCACGTGCTGATAGGTGCGGGCGATGCCGGCGCCGGCGATCCGGCGCTGCCCCGCATGGGTGATGTCGTGGCCGAGAAAGAAGATCGCGCCGGCGTCGACCGACAGCGCGCCGGTGACGAGGTTGAATACGGTGCTCTTGCCGGCGCCGTTCGGGCCGATCAGGCCGACGATTTCGCCCGCGCTGACCTCGAACCCGACCCTGCTGACGGCTTCGAGGCCGCCGAAGCGCTTCCCGAGCGATTTGACGACGAGCAGCGGCTCACCCGGTTTCGGCATCGTCCGCCTTTGCAGCGGTTCGGCGCTCGCGACTGCCGGCTCAACGCGGCGCGGCAGATGGCGCAGCACGAACGGCATCACGCCGCCGCGGGCGAATTGCAGCACGAGCACGTAGATGACGGCAAAGACGATCACTTCGAGCTGCGCGCCGTTGCGCGCGAAGTGCGGCAGAAGATCCTGCAGCGCGTTGGTCAGCATGGTGAGCAGCGCCGCGCCGACCACGGCGCCCAGAATATGTCCCGAACCACCGAGGATGGCCATGAACAGATATTGGATGCCCATGCGCACGTCGAACGGCGCCGGGCTGACAAATCGTTCCATGTGGGCGTAGAGCCAGCCCGATAGGCCGGCGAGCAGCGCGGCAATGACGAAGGTGACGAGGCGGATGCGAAATACGCTGATGCCCAAGCTCTCCACCATCACGACGCCGCCGCGCAGGCTGCGGATGGCGCGGCCGGCGCGGGAGTCGAGGAGGTTGGCGATCAGGGTGGTTGCGCCCGCGAGCACGCTCCAGATCAGGTAATAGATGGCATTGGTGCGCTCGAGCGACAGCGGGCCGATCGAGATCGGCGGCACGCCGGCGATGCCGTTGTGGCCGCGGAGCGCTTCCATGTTGCCGAACAAAAAGTAGATCGACAGGCCCCAGGCGATGGTGCCGAGCGGCAGGAAGTGGCCGCCAAGCCGAAGCGTCACCGCGCCGAGGAGCGTCGCGACCAGGCCGGTGAGAACGAACGCGAACGCAAGCCCGAACCACGGCGAGGCGCCGGCCGCCGTCGTCAGCCAGGCCGTGGCATAAGCGCCGATGCCGACGAAGGCCGCTTGTCCGAAGGAGGTGAGGCCGGCGACCCCGGTCAGCAGCACGACCCCCAGCGCGACCAGCGCGTAGATGCCGATGTAGTTGAGCAGCGTGATGGTGAACGGCGACGCCCAGAACGGCGCCGCGGCCAGGGCCGCTATCACGGCGAATGCCGCGAGGCGGGTCGCACGGGCGCTCATGCCTCGATCTCCGCGTCCTCCTCGTCGGCCTGCGGCAGCGACAGCGAACGCAGCAGCAGCACCGGGATCAGCACGCTGAACACCACCACCTCCTTGAGCGCGCTGTTCCAGAACGACGCGAAGCTTTCGAGAATGCCGACCAGGATGGCGCCGACCGCCGTCCCCGGATAGCTGACGAGGCCGCCGATGATCGCGCCGACGAAAGCCTTGAGCCCGATGATGAAGCCGGAATCGTAGTAGAGCGTCGTCACCGGGCCGATCAGAATCCCCGATGTAGCGCCCAGGAGCGAGGCGAGCAGGAACGCGAGCGTCGCCGTGCTCGCCGGCCGGATACCGACAATGCGCGCGCCGACGCGATTGACCGAAGTGGCGCGCAGCGCCTTGCCGAGGAGCGTATGCTCGAAGAACAGAAACAGCAGCAGGCTGAACACTACGGCGGTCGCGACCATCAGCAGCGTCTGCGAGGTGACCGCCACGGTGCCGAAACGGAAGACTTCGCTGGTCAGCGGCTTGGTGCGGAAACCCTCCGGTCCGAAGAACAGCAAACCCAATCCGGAAAGACCGAAGGTCAGCGCGACCGACACGATGAGCAGGAGCAGAACGGATGCGTCGGCGATCGGCCGCAGCGCGATGCGTTCGATGAGCGGCGCGATCGGCACGACAAGCGCGATGGTAAGCGGGATCTGCGCCCAGGCCGGCAGGCTTGCGCCGGCGAACAGCCACGCCGCGGCGGCGGGGATGAGCGGCAGTACGCCGTAGCCGAGGAGGCCGCGGGCAATGCGATCGGGCCGGCCGCGGCGCAGGTGGTGAATAGCATCGACACCGCAAGCCAGGATCGCCAGCACGGCGACGAGATAGACCGTGCCCGGCAAGCGGCCGAGCTGCATCGAGGCAAGCGTAAGCGCCGAGAAGGCGACGATGTCGCCGAACGGGACGAAGACGACGCGGGTGACCGAGAAGATAAGCACGAGCCCAAGCCCGACCAGAACGTAGATCGATCCGGTGGCGATGCCGTCGATGCCGAGAATGAGCGCGATGTCGGGAGTCATGCGTGCTCCAACGGCTCACCGGCGGCGCGGCATTGGTCTGCGACCGGTGTTGCGATTTCGCGGGTCGAAAGTCGCAAGCACGACGCCAAGCGCGAGCCCCGAACCGCTCGTCGAGATTCGACAAAACCATTGCGACTGCGTTGTTACAAGCCTAAAAAGATTGGCCCGCACGCGCTTGCCGACGGTGCCGAACGGCCCGCATCAGCAGCTAATTGGGAGGCGTTCGTGAACAAATTTCTCCGTTCCGTCGGCGGGGTGACGATCGCTTCGCTGCTGGCGCTTCCCGCCGGCGCCGCCGAGATCAGGGTCGGCTTAATCACGTCGATGACTGGTCCCGGCGCCTCGATCGGCATTCCCTATTCCAAGGGGACGGCGGCGGGCCAAGTGTACAGGGACGACGTCAACGGCATCAAGCTCAAGGTCGAGCAGCTTGACGACACTTCGGATCCTTCCATCGGCACGCGCGATGCCCGCAAGCTCATCGAGCAGGACAACGTCGACGTGCTCATGGGCGCCGGCAACACGCCGATCACGCTGGCGATCGTCGCCGTCTCGCGCGAGCAGAAAGTCCCGCTGATCGCGCTCGTGCCAACGGGGAATCTGCCCGGCGATTCCGGTTCGTGGATGATTTCCATTCCGCAGCCCGCGCCGTTGATGGTTGCCGCGGTGGTCGAGCGCATGAAGGCGACCGGTGCCAAGACGGTTGGCTACATCGGGTACAACGACGCTTGGGGTGACCTCGTCTATGACGCGCTGAAAAAGACCGCGGAGCCCGCCGGCATGCAGATCGTGACCAACGAGCGCTACGCGCGTGCCGATACTTCGGTTACCGCGCAGGCGCTGCGCATCGTCGCGGCGGCGCCGGAAGTGGTGATGACCGGCGGTTCGGGGACCCCCGGCGCGCTGCCGTTCATTGCCCTCACCGAACGCGGCTACAATGGGCAGATCTACGGCACCCATGCACTGATCAATCCGGATTTCGTGCGCGTCGGCGGCGCCGCGGTCGAAGGGGTGATCTGCCCGACCGGGCCTGTCGTGGTGGCGAGCCAGCTTCCGCAGTCGAACCCGATCCGCAAGGTCGCGCTCGACTACGAGGCCGCGTATCAGAAGGCCAACAACGAGCCGGCGCGCGGCGCGTTCGGCCCCTACGCGTTCGATGGCTGGCTGATCATGCTCGATGCGGCGAAGCGCGCGCTCGCAACCGGCGCGCAACCGGGCACGCCGCAATTCCGCGAGGCGATGCGCGACGCCATCGTCACCACCAAGGATCTGGTCGGCACGCATGCGATCTATAATTTCGCGCCCGGCACCGCCACCGGCGTGGACGATCGCGCGCGCGTGCTGGTGAAGCTCGTCGACGGCAAGTGGAAGCTCACCGAGTGAGCGCTGCAGCCTCCAGTGCGCGGCGCATCCGTGCCCTCTTGCGCCGCAGAGCTTTTCTTCTGATGCATGCTGCACAGCGGCAGCCGCCGTTGTCGAGAAAGAATTTCCGATATTCAGCGCCATAGTCGTAGGTAATCTCTTCCCCAAGATCGATCCGGCGCAATGCGACAATCACGATCCTTCCTTTCCGTCCAACGGGTTTGGCATTTGGCCGGCATGAATGATTGATGTAACGCGCCACATTCCATCGTGGCGAGCCATCAATGGTCCACCGCTTGTTGAGTGCAAACATATATCGCGCGCCGCGCGCCTCGCGTCGGTCAGCTTCTTCACTGGTAACGCGCCGCCCGCGATAGGTAGCAATATAGCTCCCTCGCTTGATCGGTCTTGTGGCGAAGAGCCCGAGTCCGGTCTTGGATCTGCCAATTCGAAAGATGGGCGATGACATAGACCGCGCAATAACTACAAATGGCTGTGGTGTCACGCATGACCTTTGGCAATTGACAGATTTCTTGGCGCGATCGAGGCAGTAGTCTCACTTGCGCACAAGATCCGCGATCACCGCCTGCGCTGCGTTGTGCCCCGGAGCACCCGTCACGCCGCCGCCCGGATGCGCACCCGAGCCACACAGATAAAGTCCGGCAATGGGCATTCGGTAATCAGCGTATCCCAGCATCGGTCGAGCGGAAAAAAGCTGACCGAGCGTCATGGCGCCGTGGAAAATGTCGCCGTTGGGCAAGCTAAAGATGCGCTCCAAATCCAATGGCGAGAGGCTCTGCCGGGCAACTACGGTGGCCTTGAAACCGGGAGCGTAGGATTCGACGGTGTCGATCATCAAGTCAGCCACGGTTTCACGGTGCTCGTCCCAAGTCGAACCATCGGCGAATTGCGGGGTCACGTGCTGGCAGAAAAGGCTTGCAACATGCGCGCCGTGCGGCGCGAGGCTGTCATCAAGCGTAGAGGGAATCACCATCTCGATGATCGGCATTTGGCTCCAGCCGTGACGGATACAGTCGCGATAGGCTTGATCCATATAGGAGAGGCTCGGAGCCAGGATGATTCCGGCAGTATGATGATCGCCGGGTCCGGGCAGTGCGGAAAAATTCGGCAGCTTGGAAAGTGCGACATTCATGCGGAAAGTCCCGGAACCAGCCTTCCACGCTTGCATGCGAGCAGACATCGTGCGCGGCACCGCATTACGCGGCAGAAGGGCCTGGAAGAGCTGTCGCGGGTCAGTATTGGCGACGACCGCTCGCGATCGCACCGCCGTGCCATCCTTAAGTACGACGCCGGCCGCGCGCTTGTTCTCGGCGATGACCTGGCGCACTTCGGTGCGTACATCAATTCGGACCCCGTGTTCCCCCGCCGCACTCGCCATCGCGCCGGTAATGGCGCCCATGCCGCCAATCGCGTGCCCCCACGCGCCCTGTTGTC
>Ga0210409_10000809_pt1 | contig 45483 bp, 68 predicted proteins | sample IncBWH17MmetaG_FD_161649 | JGI IMG/M metagenome (GOLD analysis project Ga0210409, IMG submission 161649) | Forest soil microbial communities from Barre Woods Harvard Forest LTER site, Petersham, Massachusetts, United States - Inc-BW-H-17-M | ecosystem: Environmental > Terrestrial > Soil >... | reverse complement strand
ACGGCAGCGGCCGGCAGCGCTACGACGGCTACCACCCAGGCTGGCATAGCCACGACTCAGGCTACTAACGCGGCGGCATCAGCGACGGCAGCGGCCGGCAGCGCTACGACAGCTACCACCCAGGCTGGCATAGCCACGACTCAGGCTACTAACGCGGCGGCGTCAGCGACGGCAGCGGCCGGCAGCGCTACGACGGCGGGAACTCAAGCGACGAATTCGGCAGCGAGCGCTACGACGGCTACCACACAGGCGGGCGTAGCCACGACACAGGCGGGTAACGCATCCACTTCGGCAACAGCAGCGGCGTCCAGCGCGAGTGGTGCAGCCTCCAGTGCCAGTGGTGCGGCCTCCAGCGCATCGACGGCTACCAGTCAAGCGGCTATCGCGACCGCAGCGGCCAACGCTCCGCGGCAGCATGGCTCCTTGGCGATCAGCTCGTCAGCGGGAGTGGTTACCATTAACTTGGCTTCTTCGGTGGAGGACTACTATCTGACGCTGACGGAGAACGTCACGAGTTGGGTATTCAACAATCCGCCCGCTTCGGGCTTCGATGTTAAGATCAGCATCGTTCTGCAGCAGGCAGCCTCAGCGAAAACCTGCGTGTCTCCGGCGACTTCCGGTCACACGGCGGGTGGCGCATGGACGGTATCGGGTACGGCCAATGCGGTGCAGTGGCTTTGCCTCACGATAGTGCCGGCTGGCACCGTGACGCTGTATCCACAGGCGGTACTGGCGTAATGCAGAACGCCAACCTCTCTACGGGAGTGAGGCTCGTCGGCGTACCCACCATTGCGCGTGGGGGCACCGACGAGCTGGAGCTGTTTGGGCGGTATGCGACCAGTCCCGTGAGCGCCATGTTGCAGGTGGGCGCGGCGCCTATGGTGCTGAAGGCGTACGGCCTGCTACCTGGCGAGACTGTGACAGTCAACAATGTCTACGTACCGACGGGGGCGATGGCCGTCTATAGCTACAAGGGTTACCCCATCGTCTTGACCAACGAGTTGAGCACGGCGCTATTGCCTATCACAGGCAACTATCGGCTGGTGTTCTCAGGAGCGCAGCTGGGCAACGTGCTGGTCACGGCGACGACGCTGAGTGGTCGAGCGGAGGACATCGACGGGGCCTCACTGCTTAGCCAGCTGGCTCGACCCAATCTCTACTTCGGGCCAGGTATCGTGGGGGCCACCAGCCAGAAGGTGCAGATCACCAGCAAGCCGTGGGCCTTCCGTGCTTACGGGTTGGGCAGCGCGACGATCACCGTACTCAACGTGACCCAAGCAGATGGGGTGGAGATCGACGAGGTCTATGCCCGCGAGGGTGCCGTGGTCGAACTGACCGATAGCAATACCACGCTTGTGCTGGAGATCGCGGGAACGTATCGCTTCGAGATCGCTGGCGATCCGACCGGTGTGTTGCTGGTCGGCAACGAGAACCCCATCGTCTTCATCGACCCCTACATTCCGCAAGGGCCGCAAGGCGTACCCGGGCCAGCCGGTGGCGATGCGGCCTACAACGTCACGGCGGGTGCCAGCATGACCTACCCGGTGGTCGTGGCGATCGACGGTAGTGTGGCGCATCCAGCGGACCCCACAAATGACGCAGACATGGCCTCGGAGATCGCCATCACGACGCAGGCTTCTATCCTAGGGGCTAGCGTTAATGTCAACGCGATCTGGCAGCATACGGAGCCCGCATGGAGCTGGGTGCCAGGGCGCGTCTATCTATCGCTCACACCCGGGCAGCTTACACAGACCCCCGATCCTTCGGTCGGTGCCATTCTTGAGGTGGGTCGGGTTATCTCGCCGACGACTATCGCCTTCAATGTCCAAACAGCTATCTTGAGGTAACGACCATGGCCGGCAACAAGTATCTTGCGCTTGACTCCACTACCAGTCTCCCCAAGGAGATCGCTAGCCTGCAGACCAGCGCGGGCGTAGGTAGCGCCGGGTCTATCCCAGCGCTGAATGGCTCCGGCGTCATCGATGCGACCATGATGCCGCCAGGCGTTGCGGTGAATGCACAGTCCTTCCCCACCTCGGAGAATCTGGCGGCCGGTGCACTGGTGAATATCTTCAATTCCACCGGGACGCCGACGGCGCGCAACGCGAATGCAACCGACGCGACCAAGCCAGCGCAGGGTGTCGTGATCGCATCAAGTACCTCGCCGGCAGCCAACACCGTTTATTTCCCTGGTGCTCTAATCACCGGACTGTCGGGATTGACGATCGGTGCGCCAGTTTTCCTGTCAGCCAGCACTCCGGGAGGTGCGACAAGCACAGCACCGTCAGCGGCAGGAAACTTGGTACAGCAGGTAGGTACTGCGATGAGCGCAACCGAGCTTCTGTTCTTCCCGATGTCCGGCATCATTCATGGGTGATGCATGACTAACCGGACACCGCTCATTCGAGACGCGACGACGAACCTCCCTTCGGAGCTTCGTTCGGGCGATTTGATCGGATTGAATTTCGTCGATACCAGCCCTTTCGCTGACTATATCGGCGGATTGAAGATGGTGTGGAACAGCGCGACCTCGATTAGCGTGACGAATGGCGCCTGTTACATCCAAGGATCGAGCGCTGTCATTTCGTTTCCATCGACACTGACGCTGTCTAGCCTCACGCTTACGGCGGCTACTCTCTACCATGTGTATGCCTATCTAAACGCCGGGGTTCCGGCCATCGAAATCGTCACTACGGCGCCAGCAGCAGCTTATAGCGGCACGGCTCGCTCGAAGACGGGCGATACGTCGCGAAGGTATCTAGGAAGCCTCTATGCCGCAGCCACGAACGCAGTAACTCAGTTCATCCAGAACGGGCTAAAAATCTCCTACTACGCGAATAACACTGGTGCTGCACCATGGAGATTTCTATCGGGCGGTACCGCGACAACCGGGACCGTAGTTTCCGTTTCATCCGTGTGTCCTGTAACGGCACGCCACGTGATTATGCGAGTCATCAATACTGATACGACGACAGCGATGCGACTGTCTAATAAAGATTTCGGTAGTGCGGTGGGAGATTCAGGGTCGGGTACGTACGCAATTATTCCTATCGGTCCCAATTTAACGCCCTATTTCGATGCTCCCATGGCATCTGATCAATCACTTGTTTATTGGTACGTGTCATCTCCCTCTACGGGATCTGCAAATATGGATGTCTTTGGCTACCTCTACGAGCGATGACCATGTACGCCGTCTCGATCCTACCTAACGGATGCACCAGCTGGCGAGAAATCGCCTCAGAAAGCGATCTGTTGCCCGGAGAATCGTTGTCCACGGTCGTTCCCTCACCGACGATGCCTGATGTAGCTTCGACGCTCATGCAGGACGTTCAGGCATGGCTCGACGCGACCGCAAGCCAAAACGGTTACGACTCCATCGCCTCGTGCATTTCCTACAAGAACAGCGCCATCACGCAGTGGGCTGCGGATGCTACTGCGGCAATAGCGTGGCGCGATGCAGTGTGGCAAGCCTGTTTCCAGTGGCAGCAGTCAGCAAGTGCCAATCCGCCGGCAACGTTTCCGACGTCTGCGCAGGTCATCGACCAATTGCCGCAGCCCACAACATTCGGATGGGTATCCCATCAGCCAGGAGCCACTGCATGACCGACTTCTTCACGCATCTGACCGAGTACATTACAGGCGCGGCGATCGTCGGTCTGATCGTCTGGGTATGGGTTTTGTGGTTGTCCCACATGAACCACAAAGTGGAAGTGGCTAAAACGTTTGCGCTCTACATTCAGCGGGCCGATATGACGGATCTAGATTCAAAATATACTCGGATCGACACCGCGCTACAGGATATCGTCAAGATCGTTTATCAACTAAAGGGACGTGCACAAGGACAGCACCATGACGGATGAAACGACAGACCAGCTTGACAGGCTCGAACAAACTGCAAGGGATTTGCAGAAGCTTATGCATCAGAATCGATCCATCGGTAATGCCACGATCAATGCCAGCGTGAATGCTGGCGGCGTAGGCATATGGATTGCCGTGACGTGCTGCTGCGTCATGCTTTCCTGTATCGTCATCGGTAGCTTGTGGGCAACGCGGGAAATGGCCCGATTCGATCAGGAAATGCAGGCGAGGAAAGACGAAAATAGCAAGATGTCTGCGTACCTTTCCGCCATATACGTGCAAGCCCCACAACTCAAACCGAAATCCACCAAAGACAAGGAGTAAGCCATGCAAAACGACGACGGCACCGTGATTATCATCCTCAACCCGCCGACGCATGCGGTAGTGGCCGATACCATCAAGACGGGCCCATCGGTGCAGATTCCCGATGGCTGGACGAGGTCCGAAGCGGCACACCTTCTGCGCAAGGCGGCACAAGCGCTGGAAATCGCGCCATGAAGCTGATCGATGATGCTGGTATCTTGTGGCATCGGCTCTGGTCGGTGCGCTTGTCGGCACTGACGACGCTCTACACGTCCGCCGCAGGGGCGTGGCTGGTCTTGCCGCCTGACTGGAAGCCGACGCTCACGCATACGGAGCAGGTCATCATGGCTGGTATCGGCATGTTGCTACCGGCGCTCGCAACCGTGGCACCAGTCGTTAAGCAACAGAGCCTTGCTGACCTGAGGGCAAAGGTGGCGACTAACGACAATTCGGAGCAGGCGTGATGGACGCTTCACAGCTTCAGGCGTGCACCGGAGCCAACGCGACTAAGGCCGCGTTCTGGCTCGACCCGATTACCGACGCCATGGATGAGTTCGGCATCGATACGCCGTTGCGCCAAGCGGCGTTTCTGGCGCAGATCGGGCACGAGTCAGCAGGGCTCTCCTACACCGCCGAGCTATGGGGGCCGACAGCGGCGCAATTGCGGTATGAAGGCCGCACCGATCTTGGTAATACGCAGCTTGGGGATGGTTCCCTGTTTCGAGGCCGTGGTCTGATCCAGATCACAGGGCGAAGCAACTACAAAGCCGTGGGGGGTGCGCTGGGGGTCGACTTCATAGCCAATCCCGTGGCTTTGGAAGAGTCGCCGGCCGCGGCGCGCTCGGCGGCCTGGTTCTGGTCATCGCGAAATCTCAATGCATTGGCGGATACGGGTGATTTCCCGGGCATCACACGCAAGATCAACGGCGGCCTCAACGGTTATAGCGACCGATTAGACCTCTGGCAACGGGCACAGAAAGCACTGGGAGTAGCCTCATGATGGCCTCGATCTACATGAAACTGGCAGGTGCTGGGCTCATCCTGGTTCTGCTCGGCAGTTTGTTCTTGTGGAGCGACCATCATGGCGCTGCACGGGTCCAAGCGAAGTGGGACGCTGCGAAGGTGGTTCAACAGGCAGCCGTGGCTAAAGCCCAGGCCGATAACGATCTGCACGCCGAGATCATGCGAAACTCCTACAACGCGCTCAACGCGCACTATGAGGCGATCCTCCATGAAAAAGTCCCTGCTGTGGCTGACACTGTTGCTGCTGGCGTCACTAGCGGTATTTTCCGGTTGCGCGACAACCCCGTGTGCCCAAGTAGTAGCAACGTCACCGCCGCTACCGCCCGTTCCCGCGCCGCTGATGCAGCCGCCACCCAAGCCCTTGCAGACCGCGTCGCAAATTCAATCACTGCTGTTCGAGTCGGCGATGCCGCTGACGCCCGCGAGCGCCAGCTCGACGCTAAAGTAACGGCCTTGCAGGGTATCCTCATCGCTGAACGACAAAAGGACACGCCATGAAACGGCTCGCTTTACTGCTCTTGCTGCCTTTCCTGATTCTCGGATGTTTCTGGTCGATGTGGCGCTATCTATGGTCGATCGGCACTAACCCCGCGAAGGCGTGGCAGATCGCATACATGCTGGATGAGATGGCAAATGTCGGTGCTAATGGCAAGCCAAATACCACGATCAGCGCGCGAGCGGCACGGGCGCACAATGCAGGCAAGGAATGGGGGTGCCTGCTGTGCAGGATGCTTAACTGGTTCCAGGCGAACCACTGCGATATCGCACTAAAGGACGCTGGTGAGGTATAGCTAGCAAAGGTTAAGGTTTTAGCGTACGGTTTATCCCCACATACCCGCCCATCCCTTTCAGGAGACCATCCCATGGTCGCGTTCAACGACAAGAAAAAGAGCACGGTCCCGGCCAGCGACAAGGGTTTCGGGCGTGGTAGCAGCATTAATCGCAACATGCCCTCGCAGCCGAACCAGTTCGGCAACAGCTTTTCCCCGTACAAGACCAACGTCAAGTCCGAGGGTGGCTCGCCGATCCAGAAGCCCATGCAGCCAGCCAGCATCAAGACGGCCGGTAAGACTCGACCGGCACAGGTGCCGATGCGTGGGGGCAGCAAGGGTAAGGTAGGCATGCCGCAGTCGAAGAACGTGGCGACCATCAAGAAGATCGCTGGCAAGAAAAAGTCGTACTGATGGCTTTGAACGCCGACGTGCAGCGCCGCCTCACCAGCTTAGTGGCTGGGAATGGCGGCGCTGTGTTGCAAGACTGGCTCAGCGATGAGCTGGAGCAGATCAAGACGGCGCTCGTTAGCGCGCCGATTGAACGTGTCCAGCAGCTCCAGGGGAAGGCGGCGGCCTATACCCTTTTGCTGTCCAAAATCACCAAGGGTAGGGAGTAGACATCATGGCACTGGCCAAACCATCCGCATTGCCGGCCGCGCAGCAGCGTCGCCGCGAGACCATCGTTTCCCTGCATGGCGACCCGGCGGTTGTTGTCGACCCCGTAGTAGCAGCGGTTCCAACAGCTGATCCCGTAGTTGACCCGGTAGTGCCTGCGGCTGAAGCACCGGTCACTATGACCCAGGCAGAGGCAGCTGAGTTGCGCGCTGCGGCAGCAGATGTAGTCAATGCGCGCCGCGCTGCTGAGATCGCTGTATTGGAAGCAAGTGAGGCGAAAGCCCGCTTGACAGACGCCGAACGCGCGCGTAATGAACAATCACAAGTTATCGCGCCACTGGACTTAGGGTTCGACGCATCAGCCACTGAATTCACACCTGCAGAACGGGAAACGTTCGATGAGCTTTCTGAAGCGTTTGTGGTCAAGGTGGTTCGGCGCGAGTTGGCAGCAGCGTTCCAGAAGTACGGACTCCACTTGGACGGTCGGTTGGCCGGTATTGAGAAGGCGGCAACCACCGCTACCGTAACGGTGCAGCGGGCCGCTGAAAAGAATTTCATGGCGCGGGTACAGGAGAAGATCACCGATGTAGCGCAGCTGGTGGGTCACGCGAACTTCAAGAGCTGGATGAAGGAGTACGTGCCCATGACCAGTACCACGTTTGACCAGGCGTTGGCCGAGGCCCATCAAGCGGAGAACCTTCAGGCTGTCATCGATATTTTCGACGTGTTCCGAAAGAAGGTCGGGCTGGCCAAGCCAAGTACCGCAGGTTACGCCGGCGCCGCAGGATCGGCCGCCTTGGTAGAGCCAGCAGCGGCCGCATCGGGTGAACGCTTCACCATGACCGAGCGCAAAAAGAAAAGTGAGCAGTTGCGCAAGAAGCAGATTTCGCAGCAAGAGTTCGACAAGTACAAGGCAGAGTTTGACAAGGCGAATGAAGAAGGCCGCGTCGACCCGTAAACCCACATGCCCCGGTTGGGGCTAGTCAACGAGGAAGAAGTCCATGGCCATCCCAGCCGCCGCAGGTTACCCGCAGTATTCTGGCAATCTCATTACCCCGTTGTTCTCGATGGATTTGCTGGAGCGCTTCTACGCCAGCACCATCTACGGTGAAATCTCCTCGACCGAATACACCGGTGAGCTGGAGAAGGGCGGCGATCAGATTACCTTCTGGCGTGAGCCGCGTGTGCGGGTCCGTGACGCGATCAAGGGCCAGCCGATCCAGCACGACACGATCGAGTCCGACCCGATCACCATGACCATTGACCAGTCGAAAGACTTCTCGATCGCCATGTCGCAGGTGGATGAGTTCCAGATCCAGAACTTCCCGACCTGGAAGGAACGGTTCCTGCAGTCCGCCGGCCGTGAGCTGGCCATTGCGATTGATGGCCCGTTGATGACCCAGATGTACACCTCGGTTGACCCCTTCAACCAAGGCCCCACCGCAGGCGTCAAGTCGCAGAATCTCAACATGGGTACGGTCGGCGCTCCGGTCTCGATCACCAGTGCCAATATCACACAGGTGTTTGCCCAGGCGCATCAGGTGCTGGATGAGCAGAATGCCCCGACCGACAACCGCTTCATCACTCTGCCGCCGGCCGGCATCACTGCACTGCGCAATAGCGACCTTCGCGCCGCATACTTGACTGGCTTGAGCTGGTCGCCGCTGACCAACGGCAAGCTGCCGGACGAAGTGATGGGTTGGACCATCATGAAGTCGAACCTGATCCCGCAGGCGATCGATCCAAGCGTCAGTCTGCTGGCCTACCACATCGTGGCCGGCGTGAAGAACGCCACGGCCTTTGCCGCGCAGATCGAACAGACCCGCGTCATCGAAGACAAGGATGACTGGGATCGCTACTACCAGGGTCTGACCGTATATGGCTTCAAGGTGCTGTACCCGGACGCGCTGGTCCATCTCTACTGCACGTTCTCGTAAGCGGACGCGCGACATAACCCCTTTCCTGACAGGACAAGAGCATCATGAGCACTCGTGAACTTTACATCGGTGGTGGCCCCGCCCAGAACTTTCCTGGCATGGAGATGTTCCCGCGCGCGGCGTTTAGCGCAACGGACCCGAACATGCTGGCGCTCACGTCCTCGTCCCAGAACGGGGTGACCCGTGTACTGGACTTCGCGTTCGATTCTTCGCTCAAGAAGTACGTGCTGGAGCAGTCGCAGGCAGGCACGCCGATCGCTGCCGCCGATATCCTCGGCGTTGCCTTGCTGCCCCCGAACGTCTTGTTCATGGGCATCATGGTGACGATCAGCAACCCCCAGGTCGGCCTGATTCTGACCCCAAGCACCCGCAACGGCTTGCTGACTTTCCCGGCGATCAACTGCAGTGCCGCTCAGCTTGGTCAGTTCGCCTCGCCGGGCTCAACGGTATGGGTTACTGGTGGTCCTGGTGCTGAAGTCGCTTCGGTTACCCTGACGACTGCCGGTTCCGGCTATACCACTGCTCCGGCGGTAGCTTTGACGGGCGGTGGCGGCACGGGTGCGACAGCGACGGCACATCTGGTAGGTGCTGGCGTCAATACCATCTCGGTGGCTGCAGCTGGCTCCGGTTACTCGACGGCCCCGACGGTGGCTATCACTGGCGGCGGCGGCACGGGCGCTACGGCCACGGCTACTGTTTCCGGTGGCGCCATCACGGGCTTCACGGTGACTGCTGCAGGTTCAGGCTATACCTCGCCACCGACGATCGGTTTGTCGGGTGGCGGCGGCACCGGTGGTGCTGGTACGGCGTTGGTTATCGCCAGTGCGGTTGCCAGCGTTACGGTGACGAATCCGGGTGCGGGCTATACCTCGGCCCCGACGGTTGGCTTCTCGGGCGGTGGCGGCTCGGCAGCAGCAGGCACAGCGGTGTTGACTGCAGCGACGCAGACGGCGGTGATCGCCAATGCGACGTTCAACAATGCCCCGGATATCCTGGAGCTGACGGTGACGGCGCTTCCGACGACCAACTTCGGAAACCTGCGATTGACCATCGCTCCCAAGCTGATGAGTTTCCCCACTGGCCAGCACTGAGCGAGTAAACTGATCGCACGGCAGTGAACCAAGAGGGGGCGCCTATCGCCCCCTCTTTTCTTGGGAGAAGCATCATGGCAGTTGTGAAGGCAGGGCATCGGTATTACTACAACAACGCGTACGGGGCATTGTACCCGTGGAGTCCCGACTTGGAGAAAGTCAAAGGACTGACCCTGTTTACGGCGCCGCGCGATGGTGAGTTCAATACCTCTATGCTGCTGGTCGGTGAAGCAGCACCTGAGGCCCCGGTGGCTAAGGCGAAGCCGGCCCGCGCCAAGACGGTGAAGTATGTGGCTGCAGAAGCACCTCCGGCTCCAACCCAAGGCAATACGGTCGAAGTCCCCACCGCTTCGGGATCAGCGACGATCCCCGCTGTCAACCTCACCGCTAGCGAGCAGAGCGACGCATGAGAACCGTCCAGCAAGTGATCTACGCCGCTTCTGTGCAGCTGGCCGACCAACGGCCGCGGCAGGAGTACACGCGTTGGACACAGGCAATGCTGGTGCAGTACCTCAACGACGCGATGGCGGAGATCTCCAGCATTCGGCCTGAGGCGTTTGCGCTGCGGCAGTGGGTCACGCTGGTGCCTGGGTATATCCAGACGGTGCCCGACGGCACGATGGCGTTCGTCAAGATCGAGCAGAACCCCGATGGCACGATGGCCTACGAAGGGGACACGGAGTTGTTGAAAGCGATGGGTACGACGCCGCCCAAGCTGGTGCGGTTGAAGTACGATGCTGATGGAAACGTGGTCTTCAACGTGCGGTCGTACTCGATCGACTCAACAGACCCCAAGACCTACTACATCAGCCCGCCGGTGCCGCTCGGCGTGACCGTGCAAGTGCAGGCTTCGTTCGTGAACAACCCGTGGGTCTACTCGGTACAGAACTTGAGCGAGACGGTCGATGTCGCGCCGGGCATTTTCAACTTGGCCCAGGACTACATGCTTGGCCGGGCCTACGAGATCGACAGCGAATCGGCCGAGTCCAAGAGCAACAGCGTCAAGCACTTCCAACAGTTTTACCAGTTCTTCGGCCTGAACTACAAACAGACCAGCGCGTTCCAGTCCAGCAACTACGGTGGCAATACGGCGGCAGGTAATGCAGCCATCACGGGGGCGCGATGAGCTTCGATCAGGACTATGACGAGCAGGGCAACGAGATCGTGCCGCTGGACTCACTGCTGCCTTCGGTACTGATGCGCGTGTCGGCCATCCCCTACGAGCTGGCCGTGCAGATGCTGCGGGTCAAGTACAACGAGTTCGCACGCAAGGTGGGCAACGTCCGCATGCGCTTGCCGATCTACGTGCAGAAAGGCGTGCACCGCTACCCCCTGCCGATCCCCTGCGGCTATTTCCTGCACTCCGTTCGGGCCATCTCTTTTGGTCGGCGCGACGGCTTTCGACTGAGCCTGCCTGACTACTGGCGTGGGTGGAACGGTCTCTATCGCAGCCAGCGATACCACCTGGACGAGACCAACGCGCTGGTGCTGGAGATCGAGCCCAAGCAGGACGAGGAACACCCCATCCAGGTGCATGTGCAGCTGGTGCCCAATGCCGACGTGCAGGACATGCCGGCGGACATGGCGGCGATGTATGGAGACGCGATCGCCGCGGGCGTCGCCGGCGAGGCGATGAATATCCGTGGCAAGCCCTGGTATGACCCGGGTAATAGCGTGCGCGTCATGAAGCTATTCTACCAGGCGATCACTGATGCCCGCGCCAACGCTGAACGCGGTAAGCTAGGCGTGGCCTACATGAGGACGCGTCGATGGACCTGAGGATCGGATCGGTATCAACGACCTGCCCGCGGCTTAGCGTGCAGACGCCGCCGCGCTCGGATGTCGTGCTAGCTAATGTGCTGCTGCTCATTCGACGCGTGGGCGATGCGGCCGATTTCGCCTCCTACACCCCGATCAACATCGTGGGCAGTGTGCTGCAGTTCCAGTTTGATGCGCTGCTGTTCGATGGACTCTACGGGCGCTACGCCGGCACCCTGTCCTATCTTGGCAATCCCTACGCTTCGCTGCAGTTCCAGTTCGTGCCGGATGTGTCGATCAACCCGGCGCTGCAGCTGTCGACGACGGGGCCGTATCAAGTCACGACGACCTTCGCCGATCCGAATTGGAGTGGCACAGGGATAGGCGGCCCGGGTACGTTCATCGGTCTCAAGGACTGCCCCAAGACATACGCCGGGGCCGCAGGTCAGACGGCCTCAGTCAACGCGACAGAAACAGGTATGGTATTCGCGCCTTTCGCCGTGACCGTTTACGCTGCGGGGAAACTACCCTTAGCCCCACCGACTAATGGCGTGTTGGTCGTACATGCGGACCTTGGGGGCGGACTAGCCTATTCTTTTGGTGGGCAATGGGTTGATGTACGGACTCAGACGGTGGTGTCATGACGATGGTAGCTACCCCCGGAGTCGTTGGTGTGCTGCAGTCGAGCGCGCCAACTTCCGCCTTGGTGATGACGGTCGATAGCGCCTACGCCGCCTATTTGACTTCGCTGCTCGTGGGCGGGGCGTGGACCTACGTCATTGCCTACGTGGGCAATAGCGCGGAAGTGATCAAGATCACCGGCATCACAGGGCAGGTCATTACGGTCACGCGTGGAGAGGACAACACTCTTGCACTCTCGTTTGCCGCTGGAGCGCTGCTGACGTTTGTGATGGGAGCCTCGGCCGTGGCTGATCTGATCGCGGCTGCCGCGCTTGCCCCCGCTCTGGTGTTGACGAGTACCGATAGCTCCGTGACGATCACCAGCAGCAGTACCAATAACTTCAATCTTCATGTACCCGTTCCCGCCGTCACCAGCAACAATGCTTCGCTCCTGGTGACTTCTTCGGGTCCCTCGCAGTTTGACCTGGCCATCAACACCACCGCGATCGGCTACTGCCCGTCCGCGTAATTTCAGGAGCATGCAGTGGCCTACAAGAACGCTTATGGGATCACCGGGTATCTGACCCAGCCCCTGCCCGCCTCATTGACTGCTACGACGATGCAGCTTGATGCTAGTAGTGCGGCGCAGCTCAAAACCTTACTTGGTTCGGCAGACTGGACGTTTATGCGTCTAGGTGCAGGCGGCACCGCCGAAGTTGTCCAGGTGTTCTACAGTGCCTCGACCAACTTCCCGATTACGCGCCAGCAAGACGGTAGTCTGCTCAATGCTCATGTATCGGGCGATCCTGCGGTCTTCGAGCTAACCGCGCTAGCCGTAGCGGCCGAAGTAACCCCGGTGCCCATGACTGTCATTGGTACGGATCTTGTTACGGCGACCACGGTAGGGACTACGGTCACTGTTGATGTCCCTGAGCCGGCCTTCGTGGGTAGCGGCATTACCATCACGGGCACTTGGCCCAATCTCACCTTTACCCAGGTCGCAGACGACACGAGCTGCTGTGGCGGTACGGGTGGCAGTGGGTCCTCGGGTATCACCAGCATTTTCGGTGCAGGCTTGGTAGCAGCTACTCAAGCAGGGTCCGTTGTTACTTTGACGGTGCCCGTCCCAGCATTCACGAGCGCGGATAATTCCGTTACGATAACCGGCCATTGGCCAACGCTTGACTTTTCCGCTGCTGCTTCGTCGGCGGGCACAGTTACTTCTGTTACCTCGGGTACGGGAATTACCGTTACAGGAATTCCCTCCATAGCGCCCGTGGTCAATCTCACAGCAACGGGGGTTACAGCGGGGACATACGGTGGGCTGACGGTCAACGCACAAGGACAGCTTACTGCAGTCGACTCGGCGTTCAATCCGCCTAGCATCATCAACAGTGGCAGCGCGGCGATCACATCGGCGCGGGTGGGTAATACGCAGACGCTGACAGCGACACCTGCAGCAGAAGGTGTGGTGGGTGTCGTAGCTCTTGCTGATGCCAGTAGCCCACTCAACCCTCTAGATCATGCCACAGCGGTCAACCCGGCCCTGCTGGCTTCCGTCATTTCATCTCTTGCGGCTACGTCAGTCTCCGGGGTATCGACGTACACGGCCGTCTCGACAGGGCTGTATACCAACATCATTTCCGGCGCCATACTGGCTGTAGCTATTCCTTCGGGGCAATCTTTGCTGGTGCATGCCCATGTCACCATGGTCAATACGACAACGCCAGGTACGCCAGTGCAGTTCGGCATGGCGATCTTCAACACCGCCGGCTCGGGTACGATCATCCAAGGGGATCAGTCGATCACGCAGTCGCAGCAGTCGATGAGCATCATTATCGCTGGGCCGCTAACGACGAGCCTGGCCCTGCTTACCACGGCTGTGCCAAGTGGGTCAGCGGTGCTTAGTTATGGCCTCGTGGCCTTGGCGCCAGGATGAGCAGTATCCGCATCAACCGTTTTGCTGGTCTACGTCCTGGCGTCGATGCGCGCTTGCTGGACAATAGCGAAGCGCAGATCGCGCACAACTGCCTACTCACTGATGGCTCGTTGCGTGCGCTTCCGCAGTGGGTACAGATGGATGCAGCCAGTATCAGTATCGGGCCAGGGCAAGGCAATAGCGCGTACACCACCTTCGCCGGGACCTATGGCATTGCCTTCGGCGGGCCGCCCTTTGGCATTCAGACCATCTATCTCGATGACGCAGGGTTCTTGCAGCCGAGCGCCAATAGTAGCGCGAGCGGGACGATCTCCCTTACTTCAGCTGGGCTATCTACCAAAGCGGTCAATCGCATCTACGGCGTCACCTCCATCAATATCTTAGGCGGGGTAGCTTACGAGTCTGCCCTGTCTATCCTGTCGGGATCTCACCCAGACGGATTGATGTACGAAGGGGACGTAGCGCATATGACTGTGGCGTGCTCAGGAGCTTACGCCCGTGTGTATCGCAGCACGTCGGACGTTACGACAGGCGCCGGCACTAACGGCGCCGTTACGGCCAACTGGCAGCTTGTTGTGGATCAGCTGCCTAATGGCGGAGTCTTTGTCGACGGCGGCTCCGCAGTGTCTAACCCTTTCGATACGTACCTCTATCGCGGACCGCTAACAGCGCCGTTCAGTGCTGTAGCTATGGGCGTGCTGGAGAGTGGGTACGTCTGGTTGGTATCTGCTGAGGGTCAAATCGCGATGTCTGAGCGCTTCACTTGGGGCATATGGCCTGTGGAGAATGGGTACAACCTGGCCAGCGCTCCCGGTCTTGTGGTTACCGGAGCGGTATCTGTCGGTGATCGACTCTATGTGGGTACGCAGTTGGGTTGCTTCATGGCGGAGGCGCATACGACAGATTCTGGTGGGGTGGTGCTATCTATCACTCCTGTTCTCGGGACTTATGCCTGTATCCCTAACTCCATGGTGGCGTCTCCTGATGGAGCGATTTACACTTGTGCCCAGGGCGTGGTTTCGCTTTCTGGGGCGCAGGCACAGATGCTATCCAAAGACATGGCGAGGGGGAAGGCAGGTCGGCTACCAGCTGTAGGTGCTGAAGTATTGTTTAGCCAGGTCGACCAAGCCTTCTACCACAATGGTCGCTATTACGCGTTTGGCGGCGGAGGGCAGTCGGCATGAGCTGGACCAACGCCTTTGATCTTGGTTCGTGCACTATTTCAGTGCTGAATGCTAATAACCCAAGACATGTTTACTATTCCGGGGTTCTGGGTAAGAGCGGGGCATCATCAATATTTAACGGATATTTTAGCAACGAGCACCTACAAGTTTCCGTTGATGCGTCAGGAGCAGTATCCTTAGTTTGGCTTTCTGGTAGTGGTCCAGCAACAGGGTATACCGTAACGGTAACCCCTAGTTACTTACTGCCCCGAGCCATTCAAGTAGCGGGCATATCAATGCCACAGGGGGTCACTGCGAATGCTAGTACTAAGGCGTCAGATGTCAGTACTCCAGTCCGTTTAACCTCTTCGGATCGAGTAACGTGGTCGCCGGACCCTGCTGTTATTACCGACCTACCCAATCAGGTTTATTGGTCAGTATTCATGGGGATAGCCTTTTGAGTACGATCATTCAATTTACCCCTCAGATGTTCTCCGTGCCTGTCCCTGGGCCAGGTTTCATGCTGGCTACGGGGGACTCGCTCAGCCCTTCTAGCGGACCAGGTACCTTGGTTACCTGCCTGCTTCCTCCATTGAGTAATATTGTGGGCGGCAGTGCCTCGTACGTTCGCGCCCCATGGGGGGCTGCAGTAGTGTTCTATCAGAACAGCCCGGTCTACTCCATGCAGCTACCTGAAGACGTGGGGCTACTGGCATACGAGGCCTCCACCAAGCAACGCTTTGTGTGGCGCTCCAAGAAGTTCGTGTTCCCCGGCCAGACGACGTTCGCCGCGGCCAAAGTAGTGCACTCGTGCCAAGGAGGAGGCGTGCACTTCAGGCTGTATGTGGACGACTGTTGCGTCTATGATGTAGTTGTACGAGGGTGTGTGCCGTTCCGTTTGCCGCCAAACATACGGGGCATTACGGCTGAGATCGAAATAGCAGGGTGCTCGCGCGTGACGGAAGTGCGCGTGGCCTCCTCCATACGGGAGTTGATGGGCGATGAATGAGCTGGAGCAGCGGGTCACGGAAGCGTTCAAAGGGAACAAGCAGTTCGATGAGGATGTGCGCGCAGCAATGCACCGCGCGCTGCAGCTGGACGAGCACAAGGGTAAGGACGATCCGGGCTCTCACGCACATATGGCGATCGCTCTTCTTGCTATGGAAGTCGCGGTATCCTTGGCTAACGCGTTCGTGGGATTGCGCCGGCCGACGGAAGCGCGATACGTCCGTTTGTTCTTCGACATGGTAGTCGGGCTCAACAGCAACGCTTTCTGGGGGCAGCATGCACCGGCTATCATGCCCTTAGTGCACACCGTTCTCATGGACCATCTTGACTCGGTAGGCATGCAGATCGAGCGGGGAGAGACGAAAATCAGCCCATGGGATAAACTGATCATGGGCGCTGAGGCTTCTAGCCTAGCGCCGTTTTCACAGATCCTGTTTTTGGTGGGCGGTCCCGCGTTGCAGATGGCCGGTTCGGTGCAGCTCAAGAAAGAACTCATGCCCCTCCTGATGAAGTGACCTATGGCCGCCGCGGTCTTTGAAACCGACCTGACTGAGATCATCACGCAAGCCCTCGAAGGGGCAGCGATGGTCGGCTCCCTGTGGAGCAGTTTTGGCGTGGTAGACCTCGCGCGTAGTTACTACAATCTCTACCACGCACAGCGGCAGTTTTACTATTCAACGTTTCAGCAAGGTGCAGAAGCCCCGCTCGCCGTAGCGGTCTACAATACTCCGCTAGTCACTATGCAGTACGCGGCGACAGCAGCACAGCTCTATAGCCCGACCGGGGTCTTTGGCGACGCGATGGGGAACTCTCCCACACCGTGGTATATCCGGCATAGCCTCATGTTCGGAACGATACCGGCGGCGGCTATCTTGAATGACGAATTGACCCAGGATCAACTGCTCACCGAAAGCCAGTGGACCAATGTGATGTTTCGCTTCTCCGAGGTCAACTTCGATTTGCTGAGCGAGCAGCGCTGGGATCACCGCATGAAGCTGCACAACGTCGCCTTGAAGCAGATGAGTACCGTGCTCGGTGGTCTGGCTTCGGCCGTTGAGTTGCGCGAGGACAACATGACATCACGAGCATCTAATTTCGCTGACATGTCTAACAGCTTGGCGCAACGCCGCGGTCTCGTGCAGGGGCATAAAGATGTGCAGGCCAGGTATGCGGCACTGGCCAATTCCTCCAGCCCAAAGTACCAGCCACCGGCGGGCGCAGTGCGAAGTGGCTTGGCGAGTGCGGCGCCCTATAGCGCTTCGACGTACGCCCTGGACAGTCCCGCCGCAGTGACTGGTGGACAAGCGCTATTTCCAGGGTCGAGGTAAGCCATGGCCGTCGACAACAAAACGTATACCGGCGGCAACCAGACGCAGTGGGGCGCTGACTCCCAAGCCGTTGCGGATATGTCAGGAGGTAAGTCGGCGGGCGGCATGCGTGGCATCGGCCTCATCGCTTTCGTTATCGGGCAGATCATCCTCAACAACAAAGCGCTCAGTCTGTCGAAGGACTACTACAATACCAACAAGCAGGACTTCGACTTCTTCCAACATGTGCACCAAGCGCCGATGGGCGCTTCCGCAGCAGAAGCTTTCAGTCCTACAGGTAACCCTACTTACACGCAGGATCTTTATGCCTCTGTGCCGGCCGCCGCCGCTCGCGTGGCTGAGATGGATCGGCAGTGGCTCATGGCGCGCAAGAGTTTGTCTCGCTACGCACTCGGTGCTGGACAGCGGCTGGACTATGAGTACGCTAAGCACCGCGTGCAGCAGATGGCTGCAAACTGGTACATGGGCTACCGCAGTGAGCTGACCTATGCGCAGGACCATAATGAGCGTCAGTTCAATCGTCAGGTGATGGTCGTCAATATCGGCATTGGAGCAGGCAATGAGGTCGCGCGCGGATTGGCCTCTGCCGCCAGTGGGCTCAATAGCGCTTATACTCAGCTCGGGAATCAGTTCGGCTCGATCGCCAGTGGACTATCGGGGTCCATCGGTCAGAAACAGGGTCAGGCTGATGTGCAGTCGACCTACAAGCAGCTCACAGGACACTAAGCCATGGCTGATTACGTCAATCCTTTCGGTGGCTATGCCCAGGGTTACACGCAGGGTTCGGAGCTGGAGAACAAGCTGCAGCAGGATGCCCGTGCAGCTCGCCAAGCCGACTGGGAAGCCAAGTATCTCAACCCTGAGAAGGCGCAGCAGGCGCAATACGAGACGCGTCGAGACCTCTCGCGAGAGCCCTACGAGGACTACGCTGATCCCTATGCTGCAGGGCAGATCCGCGACAAGTATCTAGAAGGGCACCTTGGACTAGGCGAAGGTGTTTACGGGGACACGGGCGATACATCCGCAGTCAACAGTGTGGCATCGCAGCTCAACCCTCTGTACGCCCCTCCATCCGCGCAAGACCAAGCGCGTCGATTAAACTTCGCCCGTGAGGAAAAGCTGTACAGCGATACGGGGTTGAACGCCTATCGGCAAGCTTTAGGACAAGGGTCTATGGAGCGAGGGCAAGCAGCGCAGGTGGCCGCCGGTGCCAGAGCTGCGGCTGTCGCTCCACCGCCAGCCTTCCCCAATCGCTATGGTACGGCTCCGGCCGCGGCAGCACCCGCCGCAGGGACTACCCCCGCTGCGCCGCCAGCGGCTGAAGGGGCCTCGGATCAGGGTATCAATCCCCAAGGCTCCGTTATGAAGCCATTTCACGAACTGGACCCTATCCACCAGGCACACATCCTGCACTACACCAGCCAATTGACCGGACACCCCGTCGAAGCCGTGGCGCAACATGTCGCCCAGCAGCATCCTGCTTACCAGCAAGGGCAGGGCGGTGGAGCTAACTTCAGCACCGATACGCAGGCAGCCTGATGGACTCCTCCATCGACCAGATCCTGAGGCAGTATGGTTTAGGTACACCTACCGCCGGCGGGGCGATAGCACAGGATAATCTGGGCGCCCAGAGCACGCCCCCGCCAGGCACGGCTCCTGTCGATCCTGCGCAGGGGCAAGACCCCATGGGTAATCTTCGGCAAGCTGTGGCCTATGCTAAACAGCTAGGGGAACAGGCCAAGAGCAGTATTCACGCGGGAGCGAAAGTCGCTGCCAGCGCGCCGGGCGCTATTGGAGCTATTGGCTCAACCGTTGCCCAGGCCACCGCACCTGAACCGCAAGCCTCTTCAGCGCCCCCGATTGATGCGTCGACGGTGGCCAGCTTGATCCGTCACCATGAGTCTGGAGGTAACTATGCGGCAGTCAACCATGACCGGCCAGGTAACACGGCGTCGGGTGCATATCAGTACACTGATCCGACGTGGGCTGGCTATGGTGGCTACCGTAGTGCCGCTCTCGCACCTCGGGCTATACAGGATCAAAGGGCGCAGGAAGACATAGCACGCAGCCTGCAGCATTACGGCGGTGACGCGTTCAAAGCGATCGCGCATCATTACCTCCCCGCGGCGGCGAACAACCCCGCTTCGTGGTCGCAACCCTATAAACTACCCAACGGGCAAACCGTCGCACCGGTAGCCGATTACGTCAAGGCCACGGTCGCCAACACACCACTGCAGGGGCAACTCGATGCGTACCTCCGACACTACTCTGGCCAGAGTCAATCCCAAGGATAGCGGTAACTCGCTGGTCAACGAGCTGCTGAAGTACAACGTCGCCTACGATGAGGCGGTCGAGACAGTGACGGAGGACAACCCCTTCCTCACGTACTACGGCGGCAGCGAGCAGATCGAGATGACTTTTCCTGGCTCGCTACGACAGGCGGCAGATCAGCACCGCTCGCTGTACATCGTCGCGCCGGACAACCCGATTGAGTCTTTCAGCCTCATCGCGCGCAAAGTGATCCCCAATACGCTGGCGTCCTTGCCTAAGAGCGCCCTGCGTAAAGCCCTCGGCACCCTCCTGGACAACGCATGATGGATACGCCCAACACTGGCTCAGTCATGGACCCCGGTACTGCAGCCCCGCCGGGTGGGGAAAGTCTCTATGAGCGCTACCTACGCACCGGGCAATTTCCAGGCGAAGGGGCAAGTGCTGCTCCGGCGACAGTTCCTACTGCGCTGCGTCCCATGCCGCCAGTGGCTTCTACCGCCGAGCCTGCACTTCCTGCATTCCCCGATGCTGTAGCTGCTGCCGAGAAGGCCAATGGCGGAAAGCATCTGACACCGGAGCAGCTACAGCAGCTCAAGGACACCTCGTTTACGCAGCACCTACCGGCCATGCGTGAGGCGTATACGCGAAAGGGAGCCTACAGCAAAGGCATCGAGGCTTCGTGGAAAGCAGCCGACGACGCCAACTTCGCGCCCTTCGCCGCGCAGTATAACAAGCAAGCCGCAGAGACGGCGAGCAAAGGCGGTTTCGGGGAGAGCTTGGCAGATCTTGGCAAATCCGCGCTGGGCGCGACAGAGCAAGGTCTAGGCGAAGCAGCGCGCTATGTCGGCGGTGGCGTCGCTGTACTGGGCGATGCGATCAACAATAATCTCATCCCCGGCACGCCGCAGAGCAACATGGCCGATGCCTACTTCCGGGCGACAGACCCTACCGTTAACGCTATGACGGCGCAGGGCAAGAAGCTACAGGAAGAAGCCGCTTCTCGATCTCCCACTGCTGCCTTCGTAGGTCAATTGCCTGGCGCGGTCGCCTCGCTCGGCGTGCTGCCAACCATGAGCGCGGTGGGTAATGAACGTGACGCGGGTGGGTCAGTTGCCCAACAAGAAGGCATCCTGGGTATCAATACGGCAGCGAATCTCGCAGGTCTTGGTGTGGGGGGTGGAGTCGCAGGCACAGTGGGCAAGCGCCTGCTCAAGTCCGGTCTTGCAAACGCTGCTATCGGCGCGGGCCAGAATATCGGCAGCAACGTGGTCGACGCGAAGAACAATCCGCTATCCCTGAAGGACGTAGGATTGCAGACCGTGCTGGGAACGGCGCTAGGTGAGCTGGGCCATCAAGTAAATGCACGAGTAGCCGCGCGGGCGGCGGCCGAATCTGGTGCTCCAACCGCCGCTACCCCTGCCGGCGCAAATCCACCAGTCCAAGCGGTCGATGTGGCAGGTAAGCCCCTGACTGATGCCGCAGGTAATCCGATCAATGCCCCTAGCGATGTGCAGCTGCCCACTGTCTCTACCGGCGCTGGCATCCCTGAGGCTCAGCATGCCCAAGTGAAAGAAGCGGCAGCGGCAGCTGGGGCCGATCGTGACTACATCCAAGCAGCCAAGGCTGCGAAGTCTCCACAGGAATTGCTGCAGCAGGCGACCGCAGTCGCGCAGAACGCAGCTAGTGAATCTGGTGCTGACTGGTCCAAAATGTCCCCGGTACAGCAACACGATGCGATCGAGGCAGTGGCTACCCGGCTACACACGGTGGCCCCGCAAGAAGGTCTGCCCGAGCTGCTAGCCCATGGGCGACAGGCGGCTACTGCTACGCCCGCTCCGGCCATCGCCGAGACGGGACAGCCCGATGTCCAAGGGCAAGCTCCCAGCGTACCCGGGGAAGCACCGCAGGCGGCACCGCAGGGCGAGTCAGCGGCCCCTGTAGCCGAAGTGCCGGGGCAAGAATCAGGCACGCCGCTTAACCCTGAGCTGGCGCAGACCCTGGCAGGCGAAGCCATGGGTGGTGAGCAGGCTGGTAGCCCGGTGGACAACACGCCGAAAGACCCGCTTGACCAGACGGCAGAACAGTCCGGCGATCTGCAGAGTAGGCAGCTGCATACGGCAATGGATGAGGCCCTGACTAAGGTTCGCAAGGGCGTGCGTAGCGCCTATCCGGCGGCGAAACTCGCCAAGATGACCTTGGAAGAGAAATACCACGCCTACCAGAGGGAGGTGGCTTCGATACCGAGCGCGACCAAGAGTGAGACAGTACCAGGCGACGTACAGGCTGCCACGGCGAAAGTGGAAGCGCCAGGCGTCAATAAGGTCAACGATCTAGGTCAGCCGCGCTCGCCGGGCGAACCGCTCAATAGCAAGACCCCCGTGGTTACGACCAAGGATGTACACCTGGCTGGCGGCGTGAGTCAGGACGGTAATACGATCTACATCGACCAGCGCATGCCGAAGTACGTCAACGTGGATGGCCGGCGCATCAACGTCCATGAAGCCGTTGCCCTTCACGAGCGGGTCGAGTGGCCCCTGATGAAGGAGATGGGCGCGGTCTACCACGATGCGCACGACGCGGCCACGGCGGCGGAGAACCACTTCATCCGGCAGAAGTACGACGTCGACCCGATCAAATATCAGGACGCCCTGAAGGCGGCAATCAAGAAGGCGGGTATCGCTGGCCGGCATCCCAACGCAGACATCCCTTCGGACCTGGACAGTCAGCCCAACGTGGACCTCGGGGATACCAAGCCACTGGAGGGGAAAGTCTCGCCGCTTTCCAAAGAAGGTGTCGCGGCAAAAAAAGCCCCGGCTCCAGTGGAAGCAAACCCGCTGGAGCCAACCGCCTCAAGCGCAAACGCTGATGTTGTAGGCCAGACGCTTGAGGGCAAAGTTACGCCTGCCGATCTGGCGGATGTGCGCACTTTGGTGGAGCGTGCCCAGAATGGCATGCCGGAAGACCTGCACGCTCGCATCAAGGAGATGCGTAGCGACGACACCATCACGCTCGAAGAGGCTAAAACGCTGCGCCAAGCCGGGCGTGAGACCCCGCGCGAAGCGGCAGGGCGCGATACCGAGGCAACCAAAGCCGTCGATGCGGGGAAGGAAGATCTGCTGGACGTCTCCCGCGGCGAAGCTCCCACGACAGAGCTAGGCCGTTCGGCGGAAGCTATCGCGCGCGCGGCAGACGAAATGCCCACAGGGCTCAAGAGTGATCGAGCGCGCGCGGCCGAGACCATTGCCAAGCTGAGGAAGCTGTTCCCTGATAGCGAGCCGCACCAGAAGGCGACCGACTTTCTTGCATGGGTGCTGGGCAAGAACCCGGCGCTAATCCGAACCATTAACGACGTGTCCAAGACCCCGCTGACGGAAGGGGTGAACTACGGCGGCCGGTTTGGTGCAGTGTCCCGCGTGCTGGAGCTAGTCGATCGCAAGGACATGACATCCTCCACGGCGGTGCACGAACTGATGCATGCGGCCGAGTCGCTGATGCCGCCCCCGATTCGCGATGCCATCCTCAAGGCGAGAGAGGCGGAGATCAGTCGTCTGGCTGCCGGTGCTGCCCCGTCGGAACAGGGCATGTTCGAGTACCTGCAGAACGGGCTCAAGGCCAAGACTGCCAGCGAAAGAGCCCTATATGCCCAAGGCGCCAAAGAAGAACTACTGCACTTGCGTGACACCAAGGCTGTAGCCTCCAAGCGCATCGGCGAACTCTACTCGCTGGTCAATCCGAGCGAATACTGGGCGGTGCACGCCACGGATATGCTGGAGCATGGGTTCAAGGGCAAAGGCCTGCTCGCGCAGGCGCACCAGTGGCTCAAGGGATTCATCGACCAGATCCGTTCGCTGTTCGGTGCGAACCCTAACAAACAGGCCATCATCGACGGCTTGCAGCACATCATGGGTACGCAGGAGTCCGGTACACAGCGCTTCTTACGTGACTACGAGTTGACTAAGGAGCGGTATGCCGGCCAGCCTGAGGGGTTCTCTCCTGTCATGGAGGCAGAGCGGCTGCACAACTTCGTGTTGGATGGCCCCGAGTCCGATGGCGTGCAGCGCACGCGCACCGTGCTGCGTAAAGCTCGTGAGGTACTGGTGGCTAGCCATGCCTCGTTCGACGACCTGCGTGAGGGGTTACTGCGCAATTTCGGTCTGGCTACCGACGTCAAGCACAACCTGACCCTGCAGGCGCGGCGCATGATCGGCACGGCCGGTGAGCTAGTACAGCAGGACGCCGACAAGTTCATGAAGCCCATCGTCAACGCCTTCGTGCAGTTCAGTCACGAGGTGGACATGGACCCGCTCAAGGCCATGCAGAAGTTGGGCGAATACCGCATCGTGCGATCGGAGATGACGCATCAGTGGCCAAGTGAGTATCGTCGCAACGTGGCGCTGGAGAACGGTCAGGAGGCTATCCGCCAGAAAATCCTCGGCAAGATCACGCGCCGCGAGCTACCGAGCAAGGAGGGTGAGGCGCAGCTGACCGCGCTGGTCAAACAGCATGCGAGCCAGCCATTCGCCGAGTGGGCTCGCTCCACCAAGGGCATCGCCCACTCCGACACGGGCGAGACTCAGTACGACCGTCGCGTGCGCAAGCTGACGGAATACGCCAAGAACGGCACAGCCGAAGCCTCCAAGCGGTTTGACCCACTGTACGGCGAGTTGAACAAGAATATCTATCAGCGCCGGCTGCAGAGCGGCGACGTGGCAGCAGACGACCCGTTCGCCCAGGCGTTCGACAACAATACGTGGAGCACGCTAACCGGCTACGCCTCCGACGGCAAGAATGAGATCGACCCCCTGGTCACCGAGCTATCTGATCGAGGTGCCAAGCTTATGGCCTCGGCCAACGCCAAGCAGCTCAACACGGCAGAAGGCCGTGCGACGATGGCAGCGAATGGACTGCTCTCGCCTTTCCAGCAGATGGAGGCCGCGGCGCGTAACGTCGCCCGGCACGAGTTCACCAACAGTGTGCTGGAAGCTCACTCGGCCAACAAGAAGGCTCTGCAGGCGCTGGCCAAAGCCCGTCCCGAGATGGCACCGACTGTCGCCAAGCACGAGATCATGAATACCACGGTCGAGTCGTGGACGGGTACGCCGCGTGAGGGCTACGACAACGTGCGCACCGGCAAGCATGTCGACCAGCTACCCACCGGTGGGCGTAACGTCGTGCACCACGAAGGGCGCATGCACTACGTCATGAACTTCCCCGAGACCAGCGACGTGTATAACGGTATGCGGGCGATCGGCACGAACTGGGATCTGCGGGACATTCCGTGGGTCGATGCTATCGCTTCAGGTGTCGAGACCTTGACGCATCCTCTGACACGCGCCGTGGGCCTGGGCGAGCCGACACGCTACATCACTCACGCCACCAATTTTCTCTCCCAAGCACGCACCATCGCCAACCCGGTCTGGACAGCGGCTACGCTACTGCCACGTCTGATGCTGGAGAAGCCGATCATGTACGCGCTGCAGAACTCGCGCACCCCGCTGGACTTCGCCGGACACATGGTCGAGGCATATGCCAATACCTTCAGCGGCGTCTTTCACGAGGGTACGGGTGCGTGGCTGGCGAAGACGATCCAACATGATACCGAGGGCGTGCGCGCTCTGGCCAAGGCCAACCCCGACAGCATGGCTGGCTGGGTCAAGCGCATGAACGAGGCCGGTGCCTCCACCGCCTTCACGCAAGAGCTGACCATGCACGAGAGCAAGAACGCCCTTGTCTCGGCAGCCCGGCGTGAACAGTCTAACCCGCTGGTCAAAGGCGGCCGAGCGGTGCTGCGCTATGAGCGTGGTCTGGCGGACGTCGCAGAGAACATCCCCAGCGTGGGCCTCTTCCGCGCACTGGTCAAGAAGGGCATGAGTGATGCCGATGCCGCAGCCCTGACCAAGCAAGCTTTCGACCTGCAGCAGCGGGGTACGGCGGGGCGGGCGTTCAACGGCTACCACAGCTTCTTCCGCATCGGCGCAACAGCGACCGACAACCTTATACGCGCGTTCCGCCATCCCGAAGGGCTGCGGCCGGTGAATATCTTGGGACGCACGGTGCATACCTCCGTGGACTGGGGCAAGGTGGGTATGCTGGTCGGGTCCATGTCCGGCTACGCCTTCCTGCGGTACTACTTCGATCGCGAGATGCTGGGCAAGGACGAGAGCGGCCACTACAACATGGCCAGTATCGCCGAGGGTAACCCCGAGGACCTGGTGACCAAAGGCTTCATTGGGTACAACACCGGCACACCGTACGTCTACCCTGCGGGCTTAGGCGCGCATCAGATACTCACCGGTCCCGGTACGCTGATGGCGGCGGTCATGGCGGGTGATATCAGTGCTTCTGACGCGGCAGCCGCCTACGGCAAAGTGCTGGGGCGGAACATCCCGCTGATGGAGCCCTTGGCGACGCCGGAGCACTCGGGGTTACTTGCACACCTATTGGGCATCGGCATGGGGGCCGTTACCCCGACCGTGCTGCAGCCAGCGGCGGACATCGCACACAACGTCAACGACTTCGGTCAGTCGATCACTACGACGCATCCCAACACTCAGGAGTTCGCCTCCGACCAGGGCAAGACCAATACGCCGGAGATGTGGAAGGATCTGGCCAAGTCGCTGAACGAGCACACCGGCGCGGACTTCTTCCCCGAGACGCTGAAGTTCATGTCCGAAAGCTACATGGGTACGGCGCCTACTGACCTCATGCGTGCGACACTGGGGCAGAGTAGCCGCGAAGCGCAAGGGCTTCCGAACAATGCCCTCAGCGCCGAGCTGCGGCTGACCTACCAGGGCGCGCCGTATTACGACTCCAGCCACATGTACAAGGTGATCGACGAGCTGACCCCTTCGCTGCAGCAGCTCAACCATGTGCGGCTGCAGGCTGGCCCCAAGGGTTCACCCGAGTATGCTGCCGCTGGCCAGCAGTGGCTATCCACCAACCCCGATGCCCAGCAGAAGCTCGTGGCCTTGAACCAGATCGAGGCGGCGAAAAAGACCTACCAGGCCGGGCTCAAGGCACTAGTCGCTTCCAAGGATGGGCCGGAGAGAAAACAGTACGTACGCAAGCAGCTCGACTCGGCGTTGCGTACGGCGACGGATGCGGCGGAGAAAACTATTCGGTAGGTACTCGGCACGAGTCGATGTATTTTATTTTTGGGTGCCGGTAGTTCAATACATATTCGGGGAACGAAGTGAACCGCCCGTTTACTCGTTGCGAAACATAGGGAGTGCCTAATTCATCGGGCCACTTCCATGTTTTCTGCCACTCCCAAAGTAGCGCGGCCATCTTCGCTTGCCATTCGTCAGGCATCTCGTGCATGAAGGCCCGCGGCATTGTTAGCCAACTCGCCCGAGATAGGCCAAAGTAAAGCCAAAGGTCGTCGTAGCCAGGACTTGATTCTGCTTTCATACCCCCAACGCCTCATAAAGTTGTGCCCACGACACCGATCCGTCACCCTGTTTCCTGATCTTCCTTATCGCTGCCCTGACTTGATCCTCGGTCTTCGCCACCGCCTCCGCGACCGTGGAGATACTGTGCCCTTCGCCGCTGATGCGCGCGAGGGTGAAACGATGGGAAGCCTGTGCCCGCAAGACTTGATCGGGTGGGCTGGCGCTGGGAAGGCGAATGGTGGTCATCGAGGATATTCTCCCAAGAGGAGTATTAGAGCAGCCACAGAAAGCGCAAAGAATAAGTACATGGCTTCCTCAAAAGATCGCTGGAACGGGATAGCACTAAGCCGCTGGAACCCGAACGCTATGGCCAGAGAAACGGATGTCACGATAAGTGCTCTAATAAGAAAGTTCATGCCCCTCCGAAGCGAATAGAAGGCTCTGTAAATAAACGTGCCCGTTATGCACGTCAGACAGAGCAACGGGGCAACGTAGCCGAATACCTACGCATTCCACTTCGACGAAAAGGATAGGCATCGTACCTTCAGTCATACGGACTTCCAAACCGGGTGGGTCGGACATGAGGTCCGTTAGGGAAAGTGCGCTAATCTCGCGTGCTAATTCCTTGCTAGCATTCCGATCAGCTAGCATCAGCATGGATGGAGGCTTCATGTTGTGCTGCTCGAATGCCTGATGTACCTGCAATAAAACTCGTAGGATGCTCACGCTCCCTCCTCCGGCGGCAATACCGCCACGTCGTTCAGTAGCGCATGCCCCATATCGATCGTCCAGGCTCGTGTGGGGGTATTGGGCAGCGACGTCCCGGTCGCCAGTCGTTTAGTAATCTCGCCGCTAGCCATCACGCCGGAATCCATCAAGCCACGCTTGAGCCAGGCCATGTCGATGTTCTTGGGTGCGCAATAGGCGCGGATGGATGCGACGGAAATGTAGGCCGTGTGGATTACGCCGCCGGTGGCCTCAATGCGGTTCTTTACACTTCGCACGAAGGTCGACGGCCCATCGAGGTTGACAGCGCCTTCGCGGAAGTATAGCGTGCCGTCCAGCGTATCGTTGAAGTAGTCGGCCAGCACCGCGAGCGGAGAGGAGTGGGAGGCTTGGATCTCGACGCGTGCCTCGACAGTCTGCCCCGTGGCCCATGCGATCAGGTGATCAATATCATAGTCGTGCAGGCCCATCTGCTTGGTGATCTTCCCACTGACCCGCAGCGCCGCTAGCAGAGCCACCCAGAAGCGCTCATCAGTAGCACGTCCTGCAGCGTCCAGCTGGGCCATGGCCTTCTCTACCGCCTGCTGTACGGGTAGGAGATTCTTAATCAACCACTCCATGTACTTGCGCCCGGCTAAGCCGTAGTTCTTCAGCAGGATGGCAGAGGCAGCGTCCATGCGTGGCTTGTGCTGGGGATCACCCTTCTCGACGCTAACCTCGTAAACACGCATGGCCTCGGCGGTGTAGCCGGTGCGCGCTTCAGCCAGGCGCGTATAGACGCTGGTGTTGGACGAGCAGGCAACGATGGTGTCCCACTCGGTGTTGTTGGTGATGTTGGCGCCATTACGTCCGGCGCGCATCTTGCCCCGGCCGCCGGTGAGGTTGAGCACGAACTTGCCCAGCTTGTCCGGGTCCCACTTGGTCAACTCATCGAAGGCGACGGGGATGCAGTTCAGGTACCCATCATGTTCTCCACGGCGATCTCGGTATCCTTGATGGAGACGCGCGCCTCGTTGGGCTGCCCCCATACCGAGGCCATGATCTTCAGCGCCGTGGACTTGCCCGAGCCACCATGGCCAACCATGTTGAACAGTACGCCACGGTACTCGGTGAGCGCCAGCAGGGGGGCGGCGAAGCCCAGGAGAATGCACATCTGGAACGGCTCGCTACCGGTCATCCCCTGGTAGACGTTGAATGCCTTCTTCCACTCCTCCAGGTCACCGGCGCAGGCCACGGAGGTCGCTGCCTGCCGCAAGTAGGGCGCGAAAGTTCCCGCGTTGAGTGGGGCGTCCTTGCTGATATAGCCGTTGCCCACGATGAACTTCGGATGGTCGGAGAGAATGTCGCGCCATCCGAAGCGGGAGAATTCGATTTCAGCGGCTCGGTTCATCTGCATGTCTCGCACATAGGTCACCATGTATTTGGCAATGAGGACGCCGCTGCCATGCTCGGCGACAACGCCGTGGCCGGTCAGATAGGTACTGAGTTTCTTCTGCTCGGCCAGCAGCTCGGTTGGCATCTTGAAGGTGCGCATACCATCGCGCGGCAAGTGCAGCTGGATCTCCAGCGACTCGGTTTCAATGTTCTCGGTGCGGTAGCGCCGGGTCGGATAGATGTCGTAGTCATAGACCTTCTGAATGAAGCTGGTCCAGCTGCCATCCTCTTCCTGCTTTTTGCTGCGGACAAACACGCCACCATCTTCCCCGCGGAAGTACGGTGCTGGCGGCACGGGGATATGTACCGTCGCTTGCGTGACCACACCGGCTTCATCACGTACCGAGGTCTCGACGGCTTTGGGCTCGGTGATGGGGCGTGATAAGCGCGCCGCCGCAGCCGGTGACTTGACGTCGCCCAGGAAGGGGCAGCCCTCGCAGCCGGTACGGTCGATGCCTTGAAAGCGGATGCAAGTAGTGGGGCCGGTCTGGCCGACGGAGGCTTGCTGGTATTTGCGCTCAGTATCGAATGGGGTATATGCCGGGTGCTTGCGCGAGAAGAGATGAGCGACCTGTGCGCCATTGATCGTCTTGCCTTGCGCCGTGTGAGTCACGAACGGTGCCAGCCCCAGCATCGCGTACCACGCGGGCTCGTCAGCGCTGTCCATGCCCTTCAGATAGCGGGCGACCCAGTTGCAGTTCTTGACCAGCGCGGTGAGCGCTACGGGCTCCATCTCTTCGCGGGCCAGCTCCAGCGTGATGCTGGGCACCAGTGAGGCCATCTTTGGACTGGACGGCCCGAGCGCCGCGCCCCCTTGTCGACGCATCTGTTCAGCGAACTCGCCAAAGTCCAGCACTTCGTCCGACCATTGCTCAATGGTTACCGGCACGCTCTTGCCGTGCTTGAGGTTGAACGTGCCTGGTATGCGCAGTAGACCCGCGCTATCCGCGACGCGGCTGCCATCGCCCACGAGCTGGGGGAAAGGTATCTGCAGCGCTCGCTTGAACCGATCCGCCACCGACTTCCACTCAGCGCTAGGTACACCCTCCACCATTGGCCAGTAGACATGCAGCCCGTAGCCTGAGTTGACCACGATCGGCTGGGGCATCTGGAACGCGTCGACCATGGCAGCCAGACCGGCGCGGCCTTCGTCCTGCGTCTCGTAGTACCGGGCCGGGTTGTGGTCCTTGTCGCCGGGCGCGTGGATGTCGATGTCCAGCACGAAGCAGCGGGTGTGCGACGCGTTGCTCTGCGTCCGTGTCTTGATAGCGTCGCGCTCTACTACCTTCGCTTGTACGAGCGTAGAGATACAGAAATAGCCGTCCAGATGCGCGAAGTTCGTGGTCTCCAGCAAATCGCAGAAGGCATCCACATCGTCGGTGACCTGGTGACGCACGCCTCCCGCTGACCCCGGACGTTTCGTGCCGAGACAGGGAAGACCGCTGTGCGCGAGCACCGCGTGAAAGAATTGCCGCTGGGTGTGATCCACGCCCCGCCCCCTCAGATGGTGGTGAACAGCCTTTTCAGGAGCGCCGCTTTGTCTTTGCGCGGCGTGCCGCGATCGAAGGGGAGCTGACCTTGTGCGATCAGCTCCTCCAGGCGATCGAGCCGTTCTTCCAGCATGGTGCGTGTCATGCCGAGGGGGTTGGAGTCATCCTCGCGCAGCAGGCGAGCGATGGTCGTGAAGTGGCACCCTGTCACCGCGGCGAACTGGCGGGCAGAAAGATGCGCAGTCCGCAGTCCGGTGGCCATGCGCTCGCTGATGGTCATGACGTTTTCTTCTTTGTCTTCACGGGCCAGCCAGCTCTCTTCAAATCGTCTACGAGGCCGATAACGGCAGGAAGATTGCGCGACGTTTTACCGGGGTCGGTTTCTTCGGGAAAATATTTAGCGAACTCAGGAAAAGTTTCTTTGGCCTGGGCCAACGTGCGAACTGAATTAAGCGCTGCCCGCACCTTGATCCTGATCGCGCTGCGTTCCTCTTGCATGCTTCGTTGCGCCGTAGCCAACGCAGTTAGCTGTGCCCATAACTTCGGCTCCTTCTTCAGGTCACGATGGTCGCTTGACGAGCAAGGCAAGTACATGGAACTGAGCCCATGCGGGGCACTGTAGTAGCCCTTGTTGGTCCACTCGGGATATTTAGTCACGATAGCCCGAAGCTCCGAAGGGAGTTTGCTGGTGACGTATTTCGTTGCTAGCTCCAAAGCTGCTGCATTGCGATCTTGCAGTTTTGGCATGTCATTGAGGACTGATTCCGCGATCGCATCGCGGTGATATTGGGTTAATTTCATCACAGATCCAAGCCAGCAAGCAGATCGTCTAGTTCCGAATCATTGCCGACCTCGTGCACCACCGGCGCTGGCTTTGATGCAGCTGCAGGCTGGGAAGGTGCCGCACGCTGCGCGACGACGGGCGCGGGCTTCTGTGGAGCCGGCTTAGCAACGGGCTTGGGCGCGGGCTTCTGCACGACAGGCGGAGTCTCTTCCTCAATCTCCTCTTCCTGCTCCACGACCGGTGCAGGTTTCGGAGCTGCCTTCGGTTTGGGTGCCTGTGCTTTCGGGGCCGCCGCTGGCGGCGGAGCAGCGTCTTCTTCAGACACTTCGCCACTGATGTCCACGGTCTTCATGGACACGTCGAGGTACTGCGGCAGTTCGCCGGTGGCGTGGATCGCATTGATGGCATCGACGTCGCCTTCGCTGATGTAGCGTAGCGGCTGGAAAAGCAGCTTGGGGACGGACTGGTCGGTATCGAAGCTAAGCCGGGTGACCACCGCACCGGCGTCCATGTGGCGGTTGGCCAGGGCCTTGCTGTAGTCGTTCAGAGCGTAACGCTGGTCTTTCTCGTGCGACTCACCGAACAGGCCCATCGCAGTTACGTCCAGGCGATAGATGATGCCCTCGGGGTCGCCCGCTAGCATGACTACCAAGCGCCGGAAATAGGAGCATGCTTTCGCTTTGACACCGCCCTCACCGGTCTTGCTGCCCTTAATGTTCTGCGGGCACTGCTGGCACTTGTCTGCCTGCTTGAGCTTGACGTCCGCTGCCGGCACGATACCGTCGACGCTGTAGCAACTCGGCGGTGCGTTGTCTCCGCCCTGCTGGTAAGTCTTCGGGTAGTAGCGGCGTGAGACAGTCTCCACGGCGCCAACGATGATGACGTCCAGGTAGTTCTCCTGCCACACGCCCTCCTCGACGCCGCGTACGACCTGACGGAAACGCGAGCCCTTGGTGCCGATGCGGTTGAGGCTCTGCCCCACCGCTTCCATGAGCGTTTTACTCAGGCCCGAGTCGTAGCCCTGCAGATGCGCGGGTAGCTGGGTCTGTGCTTGGTCGAACAATGACAATTCTTTGGCCACGGGTGTTTCCTCGATTGATTAAGAGCGGCGAACTACAACTTTGAACTCGTTGAATAGCGTCACGGCCGGCGGCGGGTCATTGCCCTCGGCGATGTAATCCTTGATGGCTTTGCTGGAGAGGCGCTTCTCCATGAAGTCATAGCGGCCAGTTTCGGCCATGAACGGCCAGAAGGCGAGCCAGTCACCGCACGACACTTTCGTATCCACTTGCCGAAACGCGGTGCCCGCGGAGGACTTGAAGGAGTCGCTACCGACCTCCTCGAACTTGCCTAGTAGCCAAGCTTCGAGCTTGGCCTGTTTCTCTTTCAGCATGCCGTCTTCGGCGTCGTAGGCTTTCTTCAGTTCGCTGCGCTTGTCGCGCAGGGTGACGTACCCTTCAATGACTTGATCGGCCGTAGCCATGGTTTGACTCCCAGTTAAGTGTCGGCCCGTCACCGACAATGCGTAGCATATGCTACAGTTAAGAAACGTGCCCGTCAAGCAGTTTGTGATAAAGCGACAGCAACTCGCTCTGCAGCGAGGCTTTGGTCTGCAACACCTTGTAGATGGCCCACTCGAACGGATGCGCACCGATGTGCGTTACGGTGCATGGTTCAGTCTGGCCCTTGCGGTCGATACGCGCGTTGGCCTGTTCATACTGCTCGATGGAGTAGATCGGCGCGTACCAAATGATGTTGCTCGCTGCCGTAAGCGTCAGCCCATGGGCGGTGGTTGCCGGGTGCGCCAGCAGTACACGTGGACCACTGGGGTCGTTCTGGAAAGCGTGGAAAATGGCGGATCGGTCGTGAGCGCTCACCGAGCCGTTGACCAGGGCGACGCTGTACTTTTCGCCGATGACCTGCAGCAAGCGCTGCATCGTGAAGATGAAGGGGGCGAAGACGATCACCTTACCCTCGATCTCCTCCAATAGCTCCATCAGCAGCTCGATGCGCGGCTTGTCGTCCAGCACCACCGGATCGCCCATGTCGTCCTTCACGATCCCGCAGCAGATCTGCTGTAGCTTCAGCACGCGCACGGCGGCGTTGGCCGCGGTCACTGTCACGTCGTTGTCCTCGTGACGCATGGATTTGCGCATGGTCTCGAACATCTTGTGCTGCTCCGCACTCAGCTCGCAGTAGCGGTTCATGTGTGTCACCGCCGGCAAGTCCAGGCAGTCAGCTTTCTTGAAGCGCACTGCTGGCTGCATCGCAGCATGCACGATTTCCTTGTGCCCATCCTTCGGAACCCACTTATACGGACCAGCCGGGCGCATCACCGTCATCTGGAAGAGTTTGAAACTCCCTGGCACGTTCTGTGGCGACACCAGTCGCACCATGGCCCATGCATCGGTGGGGGCATTTGGTGTTGGTGTGCCCGTCAGCATCCACAAGCGCGTCTCTGCCTTGATCAGCCCTTTGAGGGCCTTGTAGCGTTGCGTCGAGGCGTTGCGATAGGTGCTGGCTTCGTCCACGATGATGAGATCGAACTTGTCTTTCAGTGCATCTTTGAGCCCGGTGAGGCCGTCGAAGTTGATCAGCACGATCGGGTCGCCGCTGCCCAACACGTTTAGCCGCTTAGCGCGCGTACCCGTCATCACCCCGATAGAGAGATGCGGTGTGGTGGTAAAGCCTTCATCGACCCAGACCTTAGTGACGCTGAGTGGGCAGATGATAAGTGTCCGTCCCACGAAGCCGCGCTGGCGCAGATAGTCCAGTGCCCATAGCGCTGCTGAGGACTTGCCGACCCCCATCTCAGACAGTACAAACGCCCGGCGGTTCAGCGTCAGGAACTCCGCTGTCTCCACCTGGTGGCTCATCGGTGTGTAGCGACCGGCGAACGTAAAGCCGTCATAGAGCATCGGGCTCGGCGCATCCAGCCCCATGTTCCGCAGCACACAGACCTCATCCAGCGCATGCTTGACCGCCACCAGCAGTTTGCCCTTAAAGCGCATGGCTTTGCTGCGCGGGATCACGCCGGTGATGGGCGCGGCGTCGTTAACCTGCATCAGCATCGCGCCGTTACGAATGAGCACGGAGCCACGCCTCAAGAACGTCTAAGTTCTTTTCGTTGATGACCAGACAGATACCGCCGGACTTCTCGATCGCTTCCATTTGCGCGGTCTGCAGATCGGAGGGCTTGCCCTTGCCGGCCTTGGATTCGATGGTGAAAAAGTAACTGCCTGGATCGATGAAGGCTGATTCATCGCGCAAGTTGCACACATAATCTGGCACGCCGTTAGTGCCGAACATGCTGCCCGCTGTCTTGGTGTACCACAGCCGACCGCTAGCCTTGTAGGGTTTCAGGATCGCGTCGATCTTGGCTTTGACTTTGCCTTCGGGGGTGCTGGCGCTCATGAGTCTTTCTGCCCTTTCGTTTTGATCGCCGCTACGCCATTCGTCGGTACGTCAGCTGGCCGCCAAATTAATCCGCAGTTGTGACAGAGGTGCGAGCGATGTGGCGGGTTGTCCCAAAGTGATGCGCTACCGTCTTCATGAGTTACCGGGGCTACGTCGGGCGTATCAATGTGCTGCACTCCGCAAGCTGGGCAAAACAAAACCATGTCTATCGGCTGTTGCCCTCGCGCATCCCACGCCAGTCGCGCTGCTTGCAGATCCGCTTTGGCCCACTTCTCTTGCTCGACGCTGGCCGCCCATGCAGTGAAGTTCTTGTCTTCGTTCACAGCTTCTTCTCCAGATACTCGCGATACGGCACCTTCTTCCCATCGACCCAGAACCCCCAGCCGCCTTGGTATTTCCAGGTGAAGAAAAGTGTCCACACGCCGCCCGGCGAGACCTCGGTCACGGTATGGTACTCGTTGAATTTGAGGGTCGCGGTATCGCCCACTTTACGCGAGTAAAGTAGCCCCTCCTCACGAATCCTGAAGCTAGATGCCAAAGAGCCATCGGCTCCCTTTTGGAGGCCAGTAAATGTAGGGAATTTGAACAGGCGCACTTCTTTGTACCAACCCTTCAAGATGATCGTCCGCGCATCCCACGGGTGATCGTGCGGCACCCGATCGAAGTCCTTGCGCAGGATGTGATGCACCCGCACCGACGGCAGCCACTCGAATGGCTTGTGCATTTGGCCGTCCAAACCACGACGGTAGCCATTGAACAGCCACCACCGATTCATGTAGCCGTCGATGTGGACGTAGGGCGTATTCTGAGCTTGGCGGATGAGCCAGTCGGCGATGGGATTACGTGAGACCACCCGAGCGATGAGGTTCCAGATCATGGCTTTTTCCATTCCTTGACTCGCAAGTCGAAATCACGCAGCTCTCGCTTCAGCACAGCGAGTTTGTAAGGATGCACATGACGCAATCTCCCTTTCAAAATCTCGGCCATATCGTTGGCGTTCTCGTCTGCTGCGCGCATGACGCTACGCGCCTCACTGAGTGCGTTTCTTACTTCGTCCCAAGCGTTGCTCATATCCCGTCCCCCGCCTTAACCCACACCGCCTTCCCATCGAATGCGCCCAGGAACTTCAGCGCCCCTTTACCCACCAGCCGCGCCGCCGCGTTACGCAGCGGTAGGCACAGCACACAGCCCAGCTTGCCGATGTAGCGGCCGTCACTCTCCACGATCGCCAACACCTTGGCTTCGATCAGATCATCGACGGCTTTCACGGCGTCACCGGCTCGTGCTGTGTATCGTATTCAGGATGTTGACCCGCCATATGCGCGGCGAGCTGTTTGAAGGTGCGGTTACAGCAAGGGCAGACGCCGTTGGCGACGCGATGCTTGACCTTCTTCAGCCGGGTGCTGACGGCCTTGCGGGAACGGATTGCGTAGTCTTTGGCATGCTCGGCAGAGATACGCGCTTGACGCTCTTGTTGCAACCGCGAACGTTCCAGATCCAGCTGACCGGCGAGGCGTTGGGCCTTATCTTTATCGGACTCGCCGCCGTAGCTCATGGTGTGCCCTGATGGGCAAACAAAGTCCCTTTTATCCTGTCGGCGCCGACTCTCGTAGTCTTTAGTAATGCCAAACGGCATGCCACACCTTGGGCAATCCACAATTGTAAACGTCGTTTCTCGCGTAATCGTGCTCATTTCTTTACCTCCACTGCGTTCTTCAAATCACCTTTGAGCACCTCAGCAAACACAGGCAGATCCACCACCGTGACGCTGCCAAGAAACACCGCGTTCTCCATCAAGTAGTTCTTACCGTCCTTGCTCAGCGACCAAACGAAACTCGTCGAGCCGTTGCCATTCAAGCGCGTGCCGAACAGGTTGCCGGTGTAGCCTTCGGTTTGGAGCGCGGCAGTGCCGGTGGCTTGGATCTGGGCGAGGGTGATCATCGAATGGCCCTCACTTCAGTAATGTCGGTCATCATGGGGACGAACTCCTGCACCATACGTAGAACCATGTTGGGCTGGCCTATGATGACGTTTTCGATGTACTTGCAGTCCGCGCAGCATGGCCGCTCTTTTGGAGCAGTGTAGGTTTTTGCCAAACACCAAATGCAGGGCAGTTTCTTGTAGCCGTTGCTCATCATCGTTTCCCATTGTGCGCGCAACTCAGGACCGGGCACCATGCCTTGCACAGGCCCGAAGGTTTGGCTGGCCAGGAGTCGTGCTGCAAGCTCCACTTCATCTGGTCAATCGTGTCGATGAAGGGCTCCCAGGCTTCCTCGAAGCTCAGCCACGTCTGTTTACCTTTCTCGTCGGTGGTCTGCAGTGCGCCATCGTCGCGGCGGATAAATAGCTTCTGCGTGGTGCGCTTGCGAGGATCGGACTCTGGTAGCCAGAAGAAAACGGTGCGTACTTTCTCTAGTGCTGGGTAACTGTGGAAGCACAGCAGCGTCGACAATGTGAGCTGCTGACTGTTGGGTTTGGTCTTGCCTGTTTTCCAGTCGCCGTTCATGGCCACGGTCTGCGCCTCGTTCAGCGCCAGTACGTCGATTTTACCACGGACCCAGCAGTTGCTATCCCAGAATCCTGTTGCTTCGAAACCCTCCGTGATTGCGGCATCCAACTCCGCATACAGCGCCGTGTCTGGCTGTCGTTTTGCTACCACGTCCAGCCCCCACTGGTACATCGCCATGTTCTCCGGCAAGGGGTGCCGGTATTTGATGTTGTTCTCCAACGCCTTGTGCACGAGGTTACCCCACGCCATCTCTTTGCTCTCCTCCTGTTTCACGTCCTTGGCGATGCGCAGATGATAGAACTGCTTGGGGCAGGTCTCGTAGGCACTGATCGAGCTGTAGCTGGCGGGGATGACTTGAGGGGCTTTCAAAGCAGCGGCTCCTTGGAATACTCCGACCATAAACGGCGCGCTCGCGCCCAGCAGCCCATGAACGTCTTGACATCGACAGTCTGCGGCGTTCCGTAAAAGCCCTCAGCGGCATCGTTGAATTTTAACGCTGCAACTACTAACGGATGATCTTCTTGCAGGTCCGCTTTAACCGCGGCATTCAGCATTTTGTCGCCCAATGCAGTCATCGCCGCTTACTCCCGCTGTTCTTGATGATCCCCTTCACGCTGTCCACCACCTGCTGCGCTTCCGCTGCCGTGATGCTCTCGTAGAACGCCAGACTGCGCAGGTCGCTGCCCACGTATTGCCGCGGCTCGTTGGCCCACACTTCGATCTCGACGTAGGTCAGGCCGGCTTTGCCGTAGGTCAGGCCGGCTTTGAAGCTGTGCGTCGGGGCGAACTTGCGCCCGAGGGCCGCGGCGATGGCTTCGGCTTTTTTGGTGGCGGCGGTCATGCTTTGCTCCACTGAATAGCTTCGATCTTGTGGAGTAGCGTGTCGGTAACGTCGAGCCAATCTCCGACCGTTTTGCTTAGCATTATGGCTTCGGCAGTGGCGTGCTTTACCCCGCGAGTAAGCAAAACTTTCACTACGTAATGGTCCCAGTCGGGCTGTATGTTTGCGTCGTCTACCCGAACTTCTTCTGACAGTACATCATTGAGCCTAGCCATCAAGCCGTCCAACATCGTCCAAGTTTTAGTGGCTGTGGTGGTCATGCTGTTTTCCTACAGTCTGGCGTTACATACGCTTCGAGAGTGAACATGTCTCGCGGGTCACCGCAGGGCTTCACGGCCGTAATCGGGGCAACAATCTCGCCGCCTTCTTTTCTCGACCAGGCGAGCAGATCGCCCACTTGCGGGGCTGGCGAGTGGTGCACCATCACAGACATGCGGTACGCGCCGCACCGGCGGTCTTTGAACTTCTGCCACCACCCCTTGGGCGTGATCTCCCGCATGGTCCACGCGTGCATGCTGTGGCCCCACATAGACGACCGCGCGCCTCTGAAATCAATGACATTCGCCATACCGATACCCCTCTTTGGTTTCGCAGGCCACGGGCAGCTCAGGCATCCACCAGGGAGACGACTGCATCACGCGGTTGAATTGATCGCGAGCCCACGCCCGCCATGCGGGATCGTCGATGATAAGTGCCACCAGTTCGTCGTGCACCTGAAGCTCGATGCCCATGCCAGGGTCTTCGGCGCGGAAGATCGCCTGTAGCTCTACCAGCATCTCGCGGCAGAGTTCGCCGGCCAAACTTTGCACAGCATTTTCAAAGCTCTTGGGCGCGTGCATGTACGTCTTATTGCCCTTATTCCAGTAGCTCCATTCGGTCTTAGTGCCTTTAGTTTCGCACGTTAGCATCGGGTACTTGAGGTACTGGCCGTTCGGCATGCGCAGCGCCGGCTGCCCGAAGATAGGGTCAAGCTCTGGCGTCAGGATATTGAAAGCGTTGGCATCATTCGCCGGGCCAGTGGCATCGATGCGGAAACGGAACGCTGGAATCTTCAGCCCCTGCATGAGATAGCTCAGCTGCTGCAGTGAGGACTTCCACGCTTTGACAATGTTCGGGAACGTCTTGCGGTACAAGCGAACGATCATCTTGGCGAATTCGATCGTGATGGTCAGGCCCTGCTCACGGCATGTCTCGAAGAATCGCTTATAGCCCATGCCGAAGCACAGACCCAGCACAGCGGTCTTGGACAGCCGACGCTCCATCACGTCCGCCTTGGTGATCGTGCGGCCGTAGACCATGGTGCCGAACCAGCAATAGATGTCCTCGTTGTTACGTAGCTTGTCCAGCGCGTCCATCTCAGGGCAGCGCTCAGGATCATTGATGCTGCGATTCCACAAGTAGTGGTAAGCCCCAAGCTGCAAACTGATACGCGCTTCGATCTGGCTCAAGTCGGAAGCCATGATCTTGTACCCTTCGGGCGCGCAGATGGCGTCGCGCACGCGCGAGCCGCGTCCTAGATTTTGCGGGTTACCCCCGCCATGCTTATCCCCGCTAAACCGCTGCGTATTCATCGCTCCGGCATACTTGATCGACACCGGCCACGCGCCGCCAAGCTGCGCTGACTCGTAATACGCCTGTGCCTTGTTCTCTTCGTTGGTAGATTTGATCTCCAGCCGCGCAGCGACCAGCGCTTGCACCGCCGGGTTGGAATGGTCCAGCAGATCCTTCAGCGCTTGGTCGGTCTTGGCGAACGCGTAGCCGATCTTCGACTCACCAGTCTTCTTGGACGGCTTGCCCATCTTGGTGGGCGGCTCGACGCCGCATGCGCGTAACGCCTCGGCAAACATCTCCGCGCTGTTCAACGCCGAACGATCCGCCATACCCACACTGGCCAAGGCTTCAGCCTTCTTTACCGCCAACTCCTCCAAGTAATCTGACAGCACTTCCTGATCCAGCATGAACTTCGGCGTGAGGTAGACGCGCGTGCACCAGTCCATCGCCTTCAGCTCGGTCGGGGTTATGCCCTTGACGAGTAGCTTGAACAGATTGAAAGTCTTGTTCACGTCATCAACGCAGTAACGCCCCAGCTGCTCCTCAATATGCGGCGGCAGATCCACGAGGTTGTACGTCGCACTCAAGCCTTCAGGCTTACCCGATCCCAGTAGCAGTTCCCCCAGCGCGTCGAGGCCGTGCTTGATGGCGTTGCTGCCGATCTGCGCGCGTGCCAGCGCCAGCGTGTCGATGTACATCTTCGGGTAGATTCCGTAACGCCATGCGAGGATCGAGGCGTCAAAGCCTAAGTTGTGGCCGATGAAGCACACGTCGTTCCAGTCGATCTTGGCAAACACCGCTTCCAGATGTTTGCCCGGTACCCAGCGTGCGGGGGCGCCGTCGATCTTCAGCCCACAGCCATGCGCCTTGAAGCGCTCGTCCATGATGTACTTTTGGTGGGTCATGCCCTTATCGCGCAGGGAGTAGCCTGTGCCGAAGCGCGTTTCGAAGTCTCCAACAATCAATTTCATTTAGCGTGCTTCCATGCTATGCCGCGCTCCATCATGACTTCCAAGATACGGGATATTTGGTTGTGCTCACTCCATGTACCGACGATGAGCACCTGGCTGCCCCGCTGGGAACCATAAAGAGTTTCTGGGCTATCTACATACTTCCATGTATGCGGAAGGAGCTGATGCTCCGCAGCCCAGCTGCTCGCTTGGTTATAGTTGCCTGCGATGATGAACTTCACTTGCACTCCTCCGCCACTTTGTTCTCCACCGCCGTCCGCGCTTCCAGCTCCGAACTAAACTGCCCAAGGTACGTGCGATGCGTACTCGCTGAATACCGCCCCGCCTTCGGCATAAGAACCACCGTCCCGGTCGTGCCGCCGTCCAGCGCCATCAGCTGCCACACAAGCTTGCTGACGTGCTGCCAGGATAGACGGCCGTCCTTGGCCGGGCCGAGTAACAGGGTCACTTCGCCAGCTCCGCTAAAAGCCTATCCGCTATGGCTACGGCGTACTGCGGATAGTCATAGATACCATTGGCTGCGTGGTTCGCCGGGCGTATGCCGGTCGGAACAAAGCCATCCGTAAGCATACCTTGTAGCGCTTTCCCAGCGAACCACTCTCGCTTGGTCAACCCACGCGACAACGTATTGTCTGCCCATACCGGCTGCGTCGGGTCGTCGGGGTAGGACTGGGGGAACGCCGCCTCGTTCCCGGTGCTCATCGTTTTGCCTTCTTCGTGGCAGTAGTCTTCGCCCGGTCCCCGCGGTACGGCAGCGGACGGTGGGCTTTCTCGCCCTTCTCTTCACGAGCCATAGCTTTGCCCTTCAACTTGGGCTCGCCCTTCTCTTCGGCTTTGCCATGCATCATTTTCTTCATGACGTTCTCCAGATTAGCCCTTGACACGCTTCAGGGCAGGGTTCTTGCGCTTGGCTTCTGGCGATGCCTTGCGCGCCGATGAGGCGAGGATCGCCCCGGCATTCTTCATCGGGATGCCTTCTTTCTTACTGATGGACTTCTGGACGGCTTTGAAACCGCGTTTCTTCGTTGCCATGGCGCTTCTCCTGATGAGTACCCTTCAAACGAACTTCATTTCGCTAGAGTGACCGCGCCCTCGACCCACCCCGAGCCTCGACTTTCAATCACTATCGATTGAATGACCTTTACAGTCTGCGCTTCTTGCCAAGCTGCCCACGCGTCTCGCGCATAGGCAGCTAAATACTCGCCGTTCTTGCCTAAACCCCAGCCTAATGTAATGCCCTGTGGGGCAAGGCGCGCCGTATAGAAATCTTCCATGCGGAGCTGTTCGTTGGTCTTGGGCTTCGCGTCTTTGTGACTCATGCTTAGCGCTCCAGTATTTGCTTCAAATCATCGTACTGCTGTTGGTACTCTTCTTTGTACGCTTCTGTCGACGGAACTGCATGCCCACTTCGGTAAGTCGCTGCCAGCATCGCTTGCTCACTCACGCGCACGGCACGTATATTCAACGCGGTTCGCTCGTCCAGGGCAACGTAGAACAGCAAGCTCACAGCGCGGATAAAGGCCGAGTAGTTCTCTCCCACGCTGATCGCCCGCAACTCTTCCCGCATAGGCACCAGGTTGATCGTCGCCCCACGAAGCAGCGCATCCAGTTTCATCCCTACATAGGGCGGTAGGAAAGCGTAACTGCTATAGCGCTCTGCTACTTTCAAGATGAACCGCGATAGGGCATCGCGCGCCGCCACCTCGCTAGACTTCTTGGTGAAGCCCAGACCCCACACCGTGCCGGCGACGCCACCGAATAACCCTTCAACTGCCGTTAGCCAGTCCGTGGCCGTCTTGCCCGTTTCCGCCATATAGGCTTCGCAGTCTTCGCGCCCTTCGGGACAGATGTTGTTGTCGTAGAGATCTTGGATGCGCCAGTAGATCATGGCGCCACTGCGCTCTTACGCTTAGAATACCGATCGATGATAGTAACGTTGTACTGCAGCCCATCGCTCTCGTAATCAGTAGCGCCCTGCACAGTAGGGTCCTGCACAGTAGGGTCCTGCTTACGGTCCCAATGTAGGACTGCGTGGAGCCGGTTTTTAGCCCGCAGTGCAGATGGCTCTTCGGGCAGTTTACGTTTCATTGCTTCACCTTGTTAGTCTTGGCCTTTACCACCCGCAGGTTCGACGGGGCATTGTTCAGCCCTTTAGCCGTCCGAACGGAGCTCTTGTGGTCGATCTCTTTGCCGTCGCCTTTCTTCACGCGTCCGGCCTTCTCGAAGTCGCGCCGGTTGGCATTACGCTGGGCGCGTTCCTTCTTCATCTTGGACGTCTTGTGGAACTTGGCATAATCTCCAGCTTCGTAAGTCATTCGCTCAACTCCGGCAATAGCCCTAAGCGATACAGGGCATCGTAAAGTTTCCTGGCCTCGCCCTGCGCCTGGCGAATACGGCCTTCGCGAAGCAGCGTGGATATGTTCGACAGCATCACGCGCATAGCCTCTTTGGTGGGTTTCTTCTCAGCCATCACTCGCTCCCCGCAACAACTTCAAACACCCCACCCTCGGCCACCAGCGTTTGCCTTGGGCATCCTCCACCACGTAGCTCTCGTGCTCGCGGTAGTAGGCCGCTGTGTAGAGATTTGGCCAGTCGATGTCTTCCTTGCGCAGCTTCCTCGTTTTCAGGATCTCGTGCTCCTTACGGCACACCATTGGGTACTGCCCATACTTCACTACTTGGACGATCTCACCGCGATGGATATCCCTGGTACCTGACCACTCCACAATGTCGTGCTTGCGGAACCGGCCTTTGCCACGATCGTAAGGTTTAGGCTTCACAGTTTAATTTCCTTACGCCCGGTGCGTATAACCTCGAAGACTTTCGTAGGACCGTCTTGGCTGTAGACCAAAGCGTAGTGCTTGATCTCGCGCAACGCGTCTTCGCGCGTCCCGCTTGTGGCAGCTACGCGAGTACCGTTTTGCCACAGTTCAAATTCAGCTTTCATCACCCTTCTCCTTCCACTCGCGCAGGATTTCGTCGGCTCGTCCTAGCAAGAAATGCTTCATTTTCGGATATGCACCCATCGCCTGCTTCAACGCCTTGAGCCGCAGCGCACCTTCGGCGTTCTTCTGGATGGTGGCGTGGTGGATGCGGATGAATCTGGTCAACTCAGGCCAGGGATCGCCGTTGGTTTTCGCGCCACACTCCTTGCACTTGTACCAATCCCAATCGTCCGGGATTAGATCCACAACCTCCGCCAAGTCTTTCTTGAGATCTTTGGTCATCGACGTATTCCTTTCCTGCATTTTTTGCACCAATGGGAGAAACCGTAACCGTTAAATTGTTCGGGTATGCCGCACCAGAGCCAATGCCACCAGTACGCGATTTCCATCACCGCGACGCGTTCGAGTGCGGGTCGGCGGCGAGTTTTCGTTCGATGCAGTTCGCAAGACGCCTTAAATCGTCAGCCAGTTTTGGTAAGTCGTAGACCTGCTTGGCATGGTTGCGTAGATCACGCACACATTCATCCACTACACGGCCATCCGGCACGCGAGGCTGGGCGTCTGCCTGACTTGGCAACAGGTGCGCGACGGCTTGAATTTTTTCACGCATTGGGGCGTACAGGTCATCCACTGATTCAATCTCGTCGTTCTTAAACGCGCACGCTAGATCTACGAACGACTCGACGATTTCATCCGTCACCCCAGCCTTCGCCCGCTCGATCTGCTCACGAAGGTCGGCAAGTTCATTGATTAGATAGCGCTCCTGCCAAAGCAGTGCAGGGTTATCTGCAATTGCCCGCACTTCCTCCACCGAATACTCATGCTTGATCATTTCAAACTGTCCTTTGTGATGGAGGTCCGTAAGCGCCAATATTGTCAAATCCGCAGTCGTTACATTCCCAACCAACATCCAGAAAAGAAGATCCGCAGCGCATGCAATGTTCATCATCGCTAGCAGGATTCTCACCCCAAATTTCATCGGCGATTGTCTTATTGGGGTTCATTTCAGTTCCTCTACGACGGCCAGGGCTTTGATGGCAGCGGCCCATCCATGCCTTGCTGCACTCGTGTCGTCCATGCCATAACCTAGGCCAATGCATGAAACGCTAAGGTCGTAGCCCTGTTCTTTCGCCCAAGCATCAAATTTTGGTATTGGCTCAAGACTTCGCATGGCGACGTATATTCTAGAAAGGCGTTCTGCGCTGATGGGTGGGCAATACGAATGGGCTAAACCTGCATGAAGCATCTGCATGGTTGGTTCGCGATCCAACACCGCCAGCGCCTCGGGGATTTTGTCAGTCATGGGATTCTCCTTGCGACTTGGTAAAATGTTCTAGTGCTAAACGCATATTTGCCCGAACATGTCCGTTAACTTCGCTACCGCCGCCGTTTGATACATAAATTCTAGATGCCTCTTCAACCTGCTCATCGCTCACCACGCCAGATCGCGCCGGCTGGGGATGGGTGTAGAGGTTGTATATGCCAACAGGGAATTTCAGCGATTCCACTTCCATGCGAATCCCTTCTACGTACCACCGGCCAAGTTCGATAGTCAGCAGCCCGACCGGAGCCGCCCCGCCATCGCCCTCGGCGTCGAGGATGGCTAGGATTTGATCGGCACAACGTTCACGGGCGGCCGCAATTTCTCCGCAGCAGCTTTGCAAGTAGTCATCTCCCTGCGGGCCTTCTTTCCACCGCTCGGCCAGTTCACGCAGCTTATCTATCACAACGCTACT